>Ga0182018_10001667_pt1 | contig 24596 bp, 24 predicted proteins | sample 812P2MmetaG_FD_120490 | JGI IMG/M metagenome (GOLD analysis project Ga0182018, IMG submission 120490) | Permafrost microbial communities from Stordalen Mire, Sweden - 812P2M metaG | ecosystem: Environmental > Terrestrial > Soil > Wetlands > Permafrost | place: Sweden: Stordalen | collected...
AGAAAACTCATGCGCTACATCCGTCACTACAACAAGGCGCCCCGGACGGTGAAATGGAAATATGCCGATCCGTCCCGCCACATCAGTACACAATCAGTTGGTACAGGCCACTAGCGCGTGCGTGCAGCCGCGGCCAGCCTGATCTGCTCGCGCAGGGCGCGTGCCCCCGCCGCGATCTCATCAGACGCGCTCGCGAGAATCTCCGGCACGCGAGCGACTTCGATCAACTCGGCAATCAGTTCTCCCTGCCGATCACGATGCTCGACCCACCAGACTCCCGGCACGCGCGTCTCATGAATTCTAGAGATTCCTTCCGCGTTCAGCGTTGCTTGTACTTCGCCTTCACCCAGCGCACGCTGTAGCTCGACACGGTCCTGCGGACTCATCGGAAGGCTGCGCAGATCGATCGCCGCTGGCTCCTCGGAGGTCGCGAGCCGTTCAAGAAGTGTGACAATTTCGTGAAGGACAGCGGTGACGCCGCCGCCCAACCCGTCGGCCGCAGCTGCCGGCTCGATGCGGATCGGGATCTGGGCGAGTCGACTCATGTGCTCCTCCAGCGCTGCAGCAGGGCCTGCGCCTGCCGGCCGGCCGCCGGCATAGCCTGCGCGACCGGTGCAGAGAGTGTCTCGCTCCACTCGATGCGGGAGGGTTGAATGCACAGAAGTGCGCGTCGGCTCGGCAGGCAGCCCTGGAGGCGCGCCATATCGAGCAGGTCGATCAACCCGACTTCGTGAACCGTCCGCCGGCGGACGCTGGCCAAGAAACGATCCATCGCAAGGCCTTCGAACAGACTGACGGTTCCCGGCAGCCCTTCGAGTTCCGCAGCATCGATCACCAGTAGCGAATTCGCTGACTCAATATATGAGAGCAGGCTGAAGCCCAGCGTGCCGCCGTCGACGAAGTTCGCGGCATCGGCTCCGAGTTCACAGCACAGCCGCTCGACCAGTTTCACACCGGCGCCATCATCGCTCAGCAGGACATTACCGATTCCCAGAACGAGCGCCGTCGGCGGCCCGGGCCCGGCGGGTGCAGCAAGCCCACCGTCACTTGTGGTTTGGCTGCATTCGTACGCGCCTTCCCCGACACCGTGCGTCACTAGGTGCCCTCGATTAATTTTCAAAATCTGAACACTCTCCGGGGCGCCCAGTCTGTGCGCTACCGTACTGACGTAGTGTACGCCACAATAAGGGCACCTGGGGGATGCTGCTGACATTAGCGATTGCGTCGCTCAGGGTCGACATACGATCTTCTCTCGCCCGCCGGCAAAGCGTAGGATCCAAGTGGCGGGCTAGTGCAGGCCGGTACGGCAGCACTTCGGATCAAGTCGTAATTAACGCCAGTTAGCATTCGGGAATCGATCGTGCACGAGCTGTCCGTTTGCCAAGCGCTCCTGACGCAGGTTACCGAAATTGCTATTGATCGCGGCGCAAGTACCGTAGCGCGAATCAATGTCGAGGTTGGTCCTCTCTCCGGCGTCGAACCGGCGCTCCTCGCCAGTGCATTTGAAGTCGTACGCGCGGGCAGCTGTGCAGCGAAAGCCACCCTGTCGATTACAACAACGGCGGTCACGATCAGCTGCCTGAGCTGCGGTGCCGAATCGCAGACTCTGCCGAACCGTCTGCTCTGCGCCGTATGCGGCGGATACCGCACGTCCATCGTCTGTGGAGACGAACTGCGGCTGCGCGGTATCGAGCTACATGTGCCGGATCCGCGACCGGCCGTGACCACATAATTGCTAAAACTGATTGAGTGGAGAAGTCCATATGTGCCAATCCTGCGGCTGCACCATTACTCCCGGCAACGCTCGCTTGTCCCTTGATCAAAACGGGAGCGCACGCACGGTCATCCAAGTGCTGCAGGAACTGCTCGCCGCCAACGACCGGGAAGCGATGCACAATCGCGAACACTTCGACGAGCATGGCGTGCTCGCGATCAACCTCATGTCCTCGCCCGGCGCCGGCAAGACGGCGCTGCTCGAAGCCACGATCTTGGCGCTCGGCGATCGATATCGCATCGCGGTCATTGAGGGAGATCTGGAGACGGAAAACGACGCGGCGCGCATCCGTGCGCACGGCGTGCCGGCGCTGCAGATCACGACGGGGACCGCCTGTCACCTCGATGCGCACCTCGTGCACCTGGCGCTGCACGATCTGCCGCTGGAGGGACTCGACCTGCTGTTCATCGAAAACGTCGGCAACCTCGTTTGCCCAGCCAGTTTCGATCTTGGGCAGCACCGCAACGTCGTATTGCTCAGTGTCACCGAGGGGGATGATAAGCCGGCGAAATACCCGGTGATGTTTCGCAGCGCCGATCTCGTGGTGCTAAGCAAAGCCGACTTGCTCCAGGTTCTGGACGATTTCGACCCGGCGCGCGCAGCAGATGCGTTGCGCGCACTCGGCCGCGACACACCCTTGATCCGGACCGCAGCCCGGCGCGCCCCGGAGCTCGGGCTCTGGCTCGATTGGCTCGAGCGCGAACTAGCCGCGCGTCGTGCGGCGCCGCGGGGGCAACCACGGGTGAACGCGGCCACGGCGGTGGCCTGACGTATGTGCCTGGCCGTACCGGTGCGAGTCGCGGCATTGCTCGATGATCAATGGGTCGAGGTCGAGGTCGGTGGCATTTGTAGCCGCATATCGATAGCTCTGGTCGACGGCGTTGCGCTTGGGGACTACGTCATCGTCCATGCCGGCTTCGCCATCGCCCGCCTTGACGTGGAGGACGCGGAGAAGACTCTGGCATTGTTTGATGAGATCGCCGCTCATCTCGGGGAGCCTGCCGATGCGCTACATCCGCGGCTTCCGTGACGGTGCCGCGGCGGCGGCCCTGGCGCGACTGATCGCCGCGGAGGTCGATTCCGAACGCGAATATCACCTGATGGAATTTTGCGGCGGCCATACGCACGCCATCTTCCGCTATGGCGTCGAGGACTTGCTGCCCCACAACGTCCGCCTCGTGCACGGGCCGGGCTGCCCGGTCTGCGTGCTGGCCGTTCCACGGCTAGACGCAGCCGTCGAACTCGCTCAGCACCCGGATGTCACGCTGGTCAGTTACGGCGACATGCTGCGCGTGCCGGCCTCGCGTCGGAGGAGCTTGCTCAAAGCGCGCGCGCAGGGCGCGGACGTGCGCATGGCGTACTCTGCGCTCGAGGCCCTGGACATCGCCATCGCCCATCCTGAACGGCAAGTCGTATTCTTTGCGATCGGTTTCGAGACCACGACGCCCGCGACCGCGCACCTGGTCCTCGAAGCGAGCCGCCGCGGACTGCGCAACCTCACCGTCTATTGCAATCACGTGCTGACGCCCGCGGCCATCCAGAGCATCCTCGACTCGCCCGAAGTGCGTGAATGGGGTCAGGTGCGCGTCGACGGATTCATCGGGCCCTCTCACGTCAGCGCGGTGATCGGCAGCCGGCCCTACGAATATTTTGCGGAGGAATACCAGCGGCCGGTCGTCATCGCCGGTTTCGAGCCGCTCGATGTCATGCAGGCAATCCGCATGCTCGTGCGACAGCTCAACGCCGGCCGCGCCTGCGTCGAGAACGAATTCACGCGTGGGGTCACCCGCGAGGGCAATCGCAAGGCGCAACATCTGGTCGCCGAGGTTTTTGAACTGCGACCGAGCTTTGAGTGGCGTGGCCTCGGCGAGCTGCCGTACAGCGGGCTGCGCATTAAAGCTGCATACGCTGATTTTGATGCCGAACGGCGCTTCGGCATCAAGGTGCAATCCGTGCCGGAGAACGCGGCATGCCAGTGCCCGGCGATCATCCGCGGCGTCAAGAAGCCCACCGACTGCGCGATCTTCGCAACGGTGTGCACACCGCGTAATCCGATCGGCTCGTGCATGGTGTCCGCGGAAGGCGCCTGCGCCGCGTATTACAAGTATCGTCGCGGCGCGGGGCAGACGGCGAGCTGATGCGCATCCTGTTTCTGGTGCACGGCTTCAACAGCCTCTCACAGCGGCTCTACGCTGAGCTCGCCCGCGACGGCCACGAGCTGTCGCTCGAACTCGACATCCATGAACGGGTCACGCTCGACGCCGTCGCCCTATTCCATCCGGACCTGATTCTCGCACCGTTTCTGAAGCGCGCCATTCCAGTATCGGTCTGGAAGAGACACATCTGTCTCATCGTTCATCCCGGCCCCCCCGGCGATCGCGGCCCCTGCGCGCTCGACTGGGCAATCCTGCGCGGTGTCCCGACCTGGGGAGTCACCGTATTGCAGGCCGATGCGCGGCTCGACGCCGGGCCGATCTGGGCCAGCGCGCTGTTTCCGATGCGCGCCGCGCCCAAGAGCAGCCTGTATCGCAATGAAGTCACCGAAGGCGCCGTCATTGCGGTGCGCGCGGCGCTCGCTCGCATCGCAGCCGGCGCAAGTCCACCGTCTGATGACGGCTGCGCGTCGCGGCAGGGCTGGCAGCCGCCGATGCTCCAGCAAGATCGCGCGATCAATTGGAGCCGCGACGACGCAGCGACCGTGCTGCGCAAGATCCACTGCGCCGATGGATTTCCCGGCGTCGAAGACCTGCTGTTCGGTCGGCGCTTCAGACTGTTTGACGCTCATCCGGAGGGCCGCCTCGGCGGGGCGCCCGGTACCGTCATTGCGCGTCGCGACGACGCCATTTGCCGCGCCACGCGAGACGCGGCCGTGTGGATCGGCGCGTTGCAGCCTGCAGACGCGCCGCACCGCAGCTTTAAGCGCCCCGCGGTTCTCGCGCTCGGCGCCCTGGCAGATGTCCTACCGCGCAGCGAGCATGATCCTGCCGATGGGGCGATTTTCGCCAGCGGCCGGGAGATCCGCTACGAGGAGCGCGGCGCGATCGCCTATCTGCATTTCAACTTCTACAACGGCGCACTGAGCACCGCACAGTGCGAGCGCCTGCTCACTGCCTACGCGCAAGCGCGACGGCGGCCGACCCGAGTCATCGTGCTGATGGGCGGACCGGATTTCTGGTGCAACGGCATGCATTTGCACTGCATCGAAGCCGCCGACAGTCCCGCCGACGCCTCGTGGGCCAACATAAACGCTATCGACAACCTCGCCCGCGAGATTCTGACGACCGACACGCATCTGACAATCGCCGCGCTACAGGGCAATGCGGCAGCGGGTGGGGTATTCCTGGCGCTCGCGGCCGACAGGGTGCTGGCTCGCAGCGGAGTCGTGCTGAACCCGCACTATCGCAGCATGGGTAATCTGTACGGCTCAGAATATTGGACCTACCTCCTGCCACGCCGCGTTGGCGCCGAGCAAGCCTGCGCAATCATGACCCAGCGTCTGCCGCTCGGCGCGCCGGAGGCCCGCGCCCTCGGGCTGATCGACGAGCACGCGGGCCCGGATGCGGTCGGATTCCATGCACTCGTCGATTCCCATGCTGCCCGCCTGGCGGAAAGCGACAAGTTCGCGCAAGCCTTGGGTGAAAAGTGCGCACGCCGTGCCCGCGATGAGGCGGCGCGGCCGCTTGCGGACTACCGCGCCGAAGAGCTCGAGCGCATGCGCATGAACTTCTATGGCTTTGACCCGAGCTATCACATCGCTCGTCATCGGTTCGTGCACCGCACGCCGCACGCCTGGACACCGCTGCATCTGGCCCAGCATCGCAGGATCGACTTTGCCGGCCGGCGCGAGGCCACGCGCGCATGAGCGCCAGTGCAGTCCGGCTACCGTCGCCCGTCCCTTGCGCATCTACGGCGTGGCGCATCGGCGGCCGGGTGCAGGGCGTTGGCTTCCGGCCGTTCGTCTACCGCCTCGCCCACGTCTTCGAACTCACCGGCTGGGTCCGGAATAACGGCGGCGAGGTCGAAATCCACGCGCAGGGCCCGGCCGATCGACTTCAGGCGTTTGGGGACGCATTGCTGACGCGGGCGCCACCCGCAGCGCTTGCGCGCCTGCTCGACGTGCGGCCCACGCACGGCGAGTCAACCAATGAGTTCCGTATTGTTGCGAGCGCGGCTACCGCGCAGCCGCACATTTGCGTGCCGCCGGACCTGTTCACATGTGATGACTGTCTGGCGGAGCTCCACGACCCCACTGCCCGCCGCTACCGTTACCCGTTTATCAACTGCACCCAGTGCGGACCTCGCTACACGCTCATCCGCGCGCTGCCTTACGATCGGCCAAATACGTCGCTGGATCGCTTCGCGCTCTGCCGCGACTGCGCGGCCGAATACGCGAACCCGCTCGATCGCCGCTTCCACGCCCAGCCGTTGGCCTGCGCTGCCTGCGGCCCGGCGCTGCATTGGAGCGATGGCGGGCGCGGGATATACGGCAATGCACCTTCGTTGGCGGCCGCGCAGACTGCACTGCGCGACGGGCGGATCGTGGCCGTACGCGGCATCGGCGGTTATCACCTCCTGTGCGATGCGGCTAACGAGAACACGGTCGCGCGGCTGCGCGCGCGCAAAGGGCGGCCTGCGAAGCCGCTGGCGGTGATGGTGCCGTGGCGCGGCAGTGACGGCCTGGACTACGCACGGGGCTTGGCACGGCTGTCACCGCTACATGCCGCTGCGCTATGCGATTCCGTGCGCCCGATCGTGCTGACACCGCGGCGCACGAACGCCGCCGTGGCGGCGGGCATTGCGCCCGGTCTGCGCGAACTCGCACTGATGCTGCCCTACAGCCCGCTGCACCATCTGCTGCTCGATGATTTCGGCGCAGCGCTCGTGGCGACCTCAGGGAACCTGAGCGGCGAGCCGGTATTGACAGAACCTGAGGAAGCTCAGGCGCGTCTTGCCGACGTGGCCGACGGATTCCTGCATCACGATCGCTCAATCACGCGGCCGGCGGACGATCCGGTCGTGCGCATCGTCGCGGGATCCGCGCGGTCGATTCGCCTCGGACGCGGTACCTCGCCGCTCGAGATCGAACTGCCCGTCCCCATTCAGGTACCGACGCTCGCGGTCGGCGCTTATATGAAAAATACCGTGGCGCTTGCATGGGGCAGCCGCGCTGTTGTCTCGCCGCACATTGGCGAGCTCGCAACTCCGCGCGGCCGTGCGGTCTTCGCCCAGGTCGCGCGCGATCTGCAGCAGCTCTACAGCGTGCGCGCCGAGCGCATTGTGCACGATGCACATCCAAGCTTCCCCAACACACGCTGGGCGCGCGAATCTGCGCTGCCGACGCAGGCCGTCTGGCATCACCACGCACATGCGGCGGCGGTGGCCGGTGAGTTCCCGAGCGCGGCCCCGCTTCTCTGTTTCACCTGGGACGGCGTCGGCCTCGGCGAGGACCAAACGCTGTGGGGCGGCGAGGCGCTGCTGGGTCGACCGGGTGCATGGACGCGCGTGGCAAGTTTTCGGCCGTTCCGGCTGCCCGGCGGCGAGCGTGCCGCGCGCGAGCCGTGGCGCACAGCACTGGCATTATGCTGGGAATGCGGCCAAGCCTGGCCGGATGGCGCGAAACTCGGTGGCCCGCTCCTGCGCCGAGCGTTCGACGGCGGGGTCAATGCCCCGACGACAACTGCGGTCGGTCGCCTGTTTGACGCCGCCGCAGCTCTGCTGGGCGTCTGCCTCAAGGCGAGCTACGAAGGCGAAGCGCCGATGCGTTTGGAAGCGCTCTGCGGGAAAGCCGCCCGGCCGCTTGCGCTGCCGCTCGCACGCGACGCGGCGGGAATCTGGCGCTGCGACTGGGAGCCGCTCGTTCCGGCACTGCTCGACGCGCGGCGCTCTGCGGCCGAGCGCGCCGCAATGTTTCACGCGAGCCTGGCGCAGGCCCTGTGCGAGCAGGCTCTCGCCGTGCGCGAGCACACCGGCGTTGCGCGTGTCGGTCTCGGCGGCGGAGTGTTCCAGAACCGCATACTGAGTGAGCAGGTGCAGGCGCGACTGACGACGGCGGGGTTCGAAGTGCTGATACCGCAGCGGCTGCCGGTCAACGACGCGGCGATCAGCTATGGTCAGCTCATCGAGGCAACCGCGATACAACCGATTTGCTGAACATGCGAGCCGAGCGGATGACGCGCACAGCCGGGTTTCGTGACACGCACATCAGCCTCGCGCACGGCAACGGCGGCCGCATGATGCGCGAGCTGATCGAGGAGCTGTTCGCGCCGACGCTCGGGAACCCGCAGCTCGACACGAGTGCCGACGCCGTCGCGCTGGCGATCCCTGCCGATCAAGAACTTGTCGTAACTACCGATGGCTTCACCGTGCAGCCGCTCGAGTTCCCGGGCGGGAACATCGGCTCGCTAGCCGTGCACGGCACCGTCAACGACCTCGCGGTCAGCGGCGCAGTGCCGCGTTTCCTGACGCTGAGCGTATTCCTGGAAGAGGGTTTGGAGATCGCGCTGCTGCGCCGCGTGACCGAAGCGCTTGGTAGCGCGGCGTGCGACTGCCAAGTAGCCGTCGTGGCCGGCGACACCAAAGTGGTCGGCCGCGGCGACTGCGACGGCATCTACCTCGCCGCCACTGGGATCGGATTCCGGCCAATCGGCGTTTCCTTCGCGCTGGACCGGGTCCGCCCGGGCGATCGAATTCTGGTCAGCGGTCCGATCGGTGACCACGGCGCGGCGGTGATGCTCGCGCGCCAGGAATTCGGCTTGCGCGGCGCGCTGCAGTCGGACGCGGCCAGTGTTCTGCCGCAGACCAAGGCCCTGATGAGAGTGGCAGGTCTGCGTTTCATGCGCGATCCGACGCGCGGCGGCCTTGCGACCGTGGCTCACGAACTTGCCCGCGCCTCGGGCCTCACCGTCCATCTGTCTGAAGCGCACATCCCCGTCAACGACTCGGTTCAATCGGTCTGCGAGCTGCTCGGATATGATCCTCTCTATCTAGCCTGCGAAGGCCGCGTCGTCGCCGTCGTCGCCCCGGAGACGGCGGAGGCCGCGCTAGCGGAGCTGCGCACAGTGGCGCCACTGGCTGCACTCGTTGGCGAGCTCGACCCAGGCTCACCCCAGGTCATATTGGACACTGCGTTCGGCGGCCAACGCGCGCTCGATGAACTCGAAGAAGATCCGCTCCCGCGCATTTGCTGATTGAAGAGACGAGTCGCTGAATCAGAGCCTCGGTCGGACGCACCCGAACTGCGCTGACCGCCGATCATCTAGGGTGCGGCCCCCATATTGACTCTCCTGTTAGACTCAAACGCGGCCTCTCGTGCCAAGGAGCTTGGCGGCATGGACTATTTCCGCAGCGGACTTGAGCCCAGCGTGCGCTACTGCGCGCCCACGCGCATCCGCAAAGCTGCATGCCAGCACGCGCCGAATTCCCTACCGGCGCAAGTCATGCTCGCGCGCCGCGCCAATTACCCGTGACAGTAGTGCGTGGCCGTGGTAGTTGAACGATTAGGACGTGTGCTGCCATTTAGTCGTGAGCAGATGTTTGATCTTGCCGCCGATATCGAACGTTATCCCGAATTCTTGCACTGGTGGATAGCCGCGCGGATTCGAACACGAGATTCCAATATTTGTTACGTCGAGCAGGTCTTGGGCCTTGGGCCCGTCCGCCTGCAATTCGCATCGAAGGCGCTGTTGCGGCGGCCCGAGCGCATCGACGTCACCTCTTCGGACCCGCCTTTCCGGCGATTCATTCTGTCATGGCTGTTCGAGTCGCTCGCGTCCGCGGGTTGCCGCGCTAGCATCGTGGCTGAGCTGGAATTTCGATCCAGATTACTTCAGCAGGTCGCGGACCGAGTTCTACCGGCCACTGTCGCCGACATCATTGCGGCCTTCGAAGCGCGGGCGCGTGCCTTATATACGGGGGAACAGCAAGCGCCGCGCACCTGAAGCGCGGCAAGGATTGATCGTCGCTGCGCAGACTAACGCGATGGCCCAATGAGGCCGCCAATTCTCCGGCGATTTAGATCAACCGTCGCCTGAACAGCCAGGCAGCGCCTGAGAGAGTCACAAGTCCGATGACCACGAGCGGGAGGAAATCGGGGAGCAGGCTGGCGAAGCCCGCGCCTTCGAGGTAAACCCGTTTGGTGATGTCGAGGGCGTAGCGCAGGGGATTTACGACCATCACCGATTGAAGCGCGTCCGGCATGCTGCTGAAGGGTGTAGTCAAACCTGAAAGCAGGGCGAAGGGCATCACCAGCAGGAATGCGTAGAGCATGGCCTGTTGCATAGTGGCCGCAACCGAGGAAACGAAAAGGCCGAGGCCAACCGCAGCCATTAGGAATAATCCGAGCCCCGTATAAAGAACGACAAATGAACCTGCAAAGGGAATGTGAAACCAAAACTGCGACATGAGTAAAATCGTCGTCGCTTGACCCAGGCCGATGACCATGTTGGGGATGGCCTTGCCCACCATGATCTCAGACGGCCGAAAAGGCGTGACCAGCAGCTGATCGAATGTCCCCTGTTCGCGCTCGCGGGCGACGGACAAAGCCGTGAGCATCAGCGTACCCATCATCGTGAGCGTGCCGATCAAGCTCGGGATCATGCTCCAGCGCGTATCAAGGTTGGGGTTGTACCAGGCGCGGGTAACCATGCGCATGGTCGGACCCGCCCCACTGTGTTTGGATCGCCAATCGCTATTGAATTCTTCGACCACACTATTGAGATAACCCAGGGCGGTGCCGGCGGTGTTGGAATTGCGGCCGTCGGCGATCACCTGGAGCGGTGCGGTCGCGCCCGCGAGCAGCTGACGTTCGAAATCCTGATCGATCTGGAGGACAAGGAGCGCGCGGCCGCTGTCAATCCAGCTGGAAATGTCCTTCGCGCGGCCGAGATTAGCCTGGCGCAGAAAGATGCCGGACCCATCCAAGCGGGAGAGCAAAGCCGCGGCGGCAGCGCTATGGTCCTGATCAAACACGGCGTAGGGGACGGCGCTGAGATCGAAGCTTGCGGCGTAACCGAAGATTAGGCATTGCAGCAGTGGTGGCAGAAAGATGATGAAGCGGCTACGGGGATCCTTCAGGACCGCGAGAAATTCTTTTCGAATCAAAGCGAGGATACGCAGCAGCGAGGAGCGCATTTGGAACCCTCAGGAGAGTTGCTTGCGGGTGGCAAGGCGGGTTGCGACCATGAGCCCCGCGGCCATCGCTGTCAGCACTGCCAGGTTCAGCCAGACGACGCTGCCGACGTTGCCTGCAAGGTAAATAGTCTGCATCAGGGTGACCGCGTATCTCGCCGGCAGAGCGTAGGTGATCCCGCGGATGACGGTCGGCATGCTGCGCAGGTCGTAGAGAAAGCCCGAGAGCATCATCGCCGGCAGGAAAGTCAGCAGCATGGCCAGCTGGCTGGCAAGGAACTGGCTTTTGACAAGCGTGGACACGAGTAGCCCTATTCCTAAGGCGACGAGGAGATAGATCATCGACGCAAGGCACAGCAGCATGAGTGAGCCGCGAAGTGGAACATGGAAGAGAAATTGGCCCGCCAGAAGGCAGAGCAGGAAACCGATCATGCCCAATCCAAAGTAGGGAACGAACTTGCTCACGAGAAACTCCCCCGCCCTCATGGGTGTGACAAAAAGAGCCTCGAGAGTTCCCCGTTCCCATTCTCGGGCGACCACCATGGCGGTGAGGAACGCGCCGATAATCGTCATCACCAACACAATCAGGCCGGGCACAAGGAAAAAATGACTATTGTTGCTTTCATTGAACCACATGCGGTTGACAACGATCACTGAGCCCGCTGGCGTCGAGGCAGCGGACCGGGACTGCGCCGCGCTCCATTCGGCGACCGGCCCCCCGGCATAGGCTTGCATGATGCGCGCTTGGTTCGCGTCCGTGCCGTTCACCAGCATCTGTACTTCAGCGGCGCCCAAATGCGAACGGCGTGCGAAGTCGGATGAGATCTGCAACACACCATCCACCTTCCGATCCACTACCAACATTCTTGCCTCGGACACCGAGCGAGCCATCCTCACCGAAAAATACGGCGAGAGCCGGAATGCACCGATGAGGGCGGCACTTTCGGAGGAGTCACTATTGTCGATCACGGCGACGGAAACCTTGGTGACGTCGAGCGAAAGCCCATACCCGAAGAGCAGGATCATCATGAGCGGAAAGGCGATGCCGATGGCGATGCTGCTCGGATCGCGAAGGATCTGGCGCGTTTCCTTGCGCGTCAGCGCCCAAATCCGCCGCCATTTTGCAAGCGAACTCGTCATGAAGGCCTCTCTGCGGACTCGTGTTCTGGTTGGCCGCGTGCGTTATCAACGATGGCGATAAAGGCGTCCTCCATCGTCGCGGCTCGGCCCGCCTGCACCGGCGCATGGCCCCGCAGTTGCGCGGGCGTACCTTGGGCAAGCACTTTGCCGTCATCCAGGATCAGGGCTCGATCGCAATATTCGGCTTCCGCCATGAAATGGGTGGTCACAATGATCGTCACCCCGCCGACGGCAAGCGCCGTGATGCGCTGCCAAAATTCGCGGCGCGCAAAGGGATCAGCGCCACTCGTCGGTTCGTCCAGGAACAGTATTTCAGGCCGATGCAGGAGTGCGGCCGCCATCGCGAGGCGCTGCTTAAACCCTCCGGGCAGTTGCGCACTGGGCAGCAGGACGAAAGGTTCGAGTTTGAACTGCGTCAGGGCCCATGCAATCCGCGCGCGCCTTTGATCGCCGTCCAGTCCATAGGCGCGCGCGAAAAAATTCAAATTTTCCTCGACCGTTAATTGTCCGTAGAGCGAGAACTTCTGTGCCACATAGCCTAAGTGCTGGCGCGCCGAAGCGCGGTTTTGGCGCACATCGACTCCCGCAACCTTTAAGGTGCCCGCGGAGGCCGGCAAGAGCCCGCAGAGCATGCGAAATGTCGTGGTTTTGCCGGCGCCGTTCGGGCCGAGGAGACCAAATATCTCCCCGCGTTTGACGGCGAAACTCACGTGATCCACGGCGACAAATTTGCCGAAGCGCCGGACGAGATCACGGACTTCGACCACAGAGTCACCCGCAGCGCCGCCGATTGCGGTTTCTTTCGGGGGATCCGTCTTCTTATCGGACGAATCGGTTCCTCCCGCTTGGTGCAAGAGCACCATGAACCCGTCCTCGAACCGGGCCGGCGTCGGTCGCGCGGCCACGCCAGCAAACAGGACGGCCCCGGATCCGCCCGAGCTCGCCTGACTCACCAGTCGAACCAGCCCGCACTCCGGCACTGCATCGATCACATTGGGGTCCTGGAGAAGTCGCGCCTGGAAGTCCCGCGCTTTCATGCCCGCGGGCGGTGGGGCGAGAAATGTGCGGCCGAGCGCGAGGCCGCTGACCTTGGCCGGCGACGCGTCCATCAGTTTCTTGCCGCCGTTCAGAACCAAGACGCATTCGCACGCTTGGGCTTCTTCAGGATCACTGCTGCTGAGCAAGACCGTCAAACCTTCATTGATCAGTTTGCGGATGATCTGCCACAACTCACGGCGGGAGAGCGGATCGACCCCAACGGTGGGTTCGTCCAGAAGCAGCAGTTCGGGGGAGCGGACGAGAGTGCACGCGAGCCCGAGCTTTTGTTTCATCCCTCCGGAGAGCTGCCCGGCCAGCCGCTTTTGAAACGGACCTAGTCCGGTCATGTCCGTCAGGCGCGTGTACTGTGCTCGTCGGTCTTCGGGCTTCACTCCATGCATATCCGAATAGAGGTCCAGATTTTCACGAACCGTCAGATCCTCGTAGAGACCAAATTGCTGGGGCATGTACGAAATTCGCGACTGAATGGCTTGCGGATCCTTGGCTGGGTCGATGCCAAGTACGCTCACGTTCCCGCCATCGGCCTTCATGAGCCCGGCCACCAAGCGAATCAGCGTAGTCTTGCCAGCCCCATCCGGCCCGACTAAGGCCGCAAGCCCGCCTCGTCGGAGCGAAAAGGTTATCCCGTCGAGCGCCAGCACCGATTCGCCAGTCTCGCGGCGAAAGGACTTGCGAACGTCGTGCAGCTGCAGTGCCGCCGAGGAAGCAGTCATCGTCATGGCAATGGGGCGGTTGTAAGCGCTTGTGCAGGCGCCTGCGTCAGCATCTCCCACCCTCCCCCGAGCGCCTTGTAGAGCGCGATGAGATCGAGCGCGACCGCCTGGTCACTCGCCGCCAATTGATCGTCGGCTGCATAGAGCGATCGCCGAACATCCAGGACGTCGAGAAAATTCACCCGACCTTCGGCATACAGACTCTCGGCCAGATCCAATGAGCGTCGGTTGTCGGCCGCTTGATCGGCGAGTGCCCGGTGGCGGTTCTGCTCCTGCGCGTACGCCACAACTGCGTTCTCTGCCTCTTGCAGCGAAATCAACACGGCTTTCTGGAACGTCGCTAACGCCGCCTCTTGCACGGCGGTTTGCGCCTGCACTTCCGCGCGCACTCGACCGAAGTCGAGGGCCCGCCACTGCAAGCTCGGTCCGATCGACCAGAAACGACTGCCGGGTTCGAACCATTTGCCCAGGCTGACGCTTTCCATCCCCGCATCTCCGGTGAGGGAGAGCTTTGGGAACCAGTCCGATTTGGCCACGCCAATGCGGGCGGTCTCAGCCGCAAGTTGCCGCTCGGCCCGACGTACATCCGGCCGGCGGCGCAAGAGATCGGAGGGCAGTCCGATCGGGATTTCCGGCGGCGCCGGCGGCACGGCCGCGGAGGGGGAAAGTTCGGCCACGAGTTCGCCAGGTTGCTGACCGATGAGGACCGATAACCCATACATGGCCGTCCGTTCAGCGGTTTCGAGTGGTGGAACTGACGCCTGCACGCCTGCCAGCAGCGCCGCCGCCCGCGTGACATCCAGTTCCGTCGCGATCCCGCCTTGAAAGCGGGCACGTGTGAGCTCCAGGGCCTCCTCCTGAACTGCAAGATCGTGACGTGCGATCTCCAATCGCTGCTGGCTGCCCCGTAATTCGACGTAGTTACGCGCCACCTCCGCGAGCAAGCTCACCATCACATCGTTGCGAGCTTCAATGGCCCCTTCCCATTCTGCAGTAGCCGCTTGGAGCGAACGGCGCTTGCCGCCGAAGAGGTCGATCTCCCACGAGGCGTCGAATCCGGCCTGATAAACGCTGTACTCGAACGGGAAATTCGGCGGCAGCGGCAACGCTCCGATAAGAGGCTGGTTCTGGCTCTGCCGTGCTCTCGCATAGGAACCCGTCGCGTCGAGCGAAGGCCAGAAATCGGCCGCGCTGCCTTCCCGGACTGCCCGGGCCTGCCGCAGCCGGGCTTCCTCCGCTAGCAAATCCAGGTTCGAGCGTTCGGCACGCTGAATGAGGGAGTCAAGCTCGGCATCGTGAAACGAGGCCCACCACGACGAAGGTGGGGCCGCACTGTCAGTCAGCCCGTCGATCACCGGCGAGCTCCAGGTGAGTGCAGCATCCGCGGAAGCAGGATGATAATCGGGCCCGACGAGGCAGCCGCCGCAGCTGGCAATGCACGCTATTGCCGCGCCTCTGAGGATTTTTGTCCACGACATTTGCGCGCCACCTGCCCTAGGGTTTGCTCCGCGCAGCTGGAGGTAATTCCAGAAGCACCGTCGCGGGCATGCCAAGGCGCATTTCGTCCCGCGGGTCCTGCACAAAAACGCGAATTTCGTAGACAAGGCTCGAGCGCAATTCCTCGGTCTGGACAGCTTTTGGCGTAAATTCCGCGACCGAGGCAATGAAACCGATCCAACCTGATAGAGCCCGGCCAGGATAACTGTCCGTGCTGATCGTCGCTCTCATCCCCATGTGAATCTTTCCCAGATCGGGCTCGGAAACATAGGCCCTGATCCACTTCGGATCTGTGATGGCCAAACTGAACACCGGCCTCTGGGGGGACACCATCTCGCCCGGCTCCAAAAGCCTGGAGCGCACCACTGCATCACATGGGGCAAAGAGTTCGGAGTCAGCCAGCTGCCGATGCAAAAGTTCAAATTGCGCCTCATTGGCGCGCAGCTGCGCCTCCCCTTGCGCGATGTCCTCCGTCCTGGGGCCGATCTCGGAAAGATCCAGGCTCTTTTGCGCTACCGCCAGTCGCGCCCGCGCAGTATCAATGGCGGCTTTGGCGCTTTGAACGTCTTGCTGGCTGATGGCTCGACCGCTGGTGAGGGCTGTCAGGGCCGTCAGCCGCTCCCATTGCTGCTCGGCATTGACCTCGTCCGCTTTAGCTGACGCGACATTTGCCCGGGCCTGCGCGATTTCCTGCGGGCGGCTGCCGTGATGAAGCTTTTCCACTACGGCCTGCTGCGCAGCGACCATCGCCTCGGCCGTCGCCGTTTGCAGCAGCAGCCGACTCGTATCCAGTCGGGCCAGTACTTGTCCGCGCGTGACCTTTGCCCCTTCCTGAACCAGCACCTGCGCAATGCGCTCGCTGTTGTTGAAAGCAAGTTCGACCTGACGCAGGTCCACATTCCCGTACAGGATCAAGCGATTCTGGCTTTTCTCCGAAGTGCTCTTCAGCCGTCCAAGGCCGAAGCCCGCCGCGATGGCAGCTAGGATCACGAGGCCCACGATGAGGGCTATTTTATACCGATCAAAGAAGGAGGCAGCGGGAGTCGCCGCAGTGCCCGGGACGGCTGCGGCTACCGGAATCGACGCGGCCGATGGGGTCGCTGCGGCGGCGGGAGCCTCCGCGGGGACTCGGCTCGTTAGGTCCTTATCGGCATCGACTGACACGGCCCCCTCCCTGCCGTGCGGCGCGCTCAATCAGAGCGCGAACTTCGCGCCTCCGGAGACCGGCATTGTTTGGCTATTCAACGCCAGCGTCGCGTACGCGTCAGTACGCTACCGTACGCAGAGCCAACACGGCCGTGGAAGTGGGTGGCGTCTGCCGCACCTGCCGCAAGCATTGAATGCCTTCGAGATCTAAGGCGCGACGTGCGCCTGCGTCCGGCTGAATTTCAGCGGTGCCCGCGGTAACCCCCGTGACCCCCCCAATGCCTCCAGCGATCACCAGCCCACGCTCCGCCGCCAAGATAGACCACCGGCGGCGGTGCAAAGTAGGGATAAGGCTGATAAACGACGGGGGGAGGATACCCTCCAAAGACAAACGGATTGATTCCGACCTGGACACGGACCTGAGCAGTTGCGGCCGACGCTGCCGTAAGCCCGAGAGCGACAAAGATAACTGAAAGAATTCCCTGTTTCATAATAGATCCTTAGAGCTCAGCGCTGCGGCGAAAGTCACCCGCGACGCCGGGCCGAGCCTTAATTCATTGCCTGGGTTACTTTCTTTTCTGCATGCGCACGTTGTGCGAATACTTCGTCCGCCAGCTTTTTCTGATCGTCCGACATCGAGGAATATAATGGAGAAAAGACCGCGGCAAGCTTCTTGACACTATCCACGTGCGCCTGGGCGATATCACCGTAGGCATTCAAATTATCGACAGCCGTCGCGCTGTTCAGGATTGCTTTGCGTTTGTCAATCGCGGTATCAAGTTCGATGGCGCTGCTGCGCATCGTCTGCGCGACATTCGCCCATTGGGATTCTTCGGCCGCAGTGATTTTGAGTGACGCGTGCAAGGCCTTGATGTGTTTCTCAACAGCCGCCTGGCGCTTGGCATCTGACTTCATCGACGCGGAGCTCGAAGCATCGCCAGCGGATGGACCCGGCGTTTGGGCGTATGCGGCGCACATGAGAAGCGTGGATGTGAGAACTGCAACAATTACCTTCATGAGACTCTCCAAAAAACTGCGGCTCTGGAATGCGTGCAGTAGTAGAAACTGAGGAAATCACAACAGATCCAAAGATTTCCCGGCGCAATCAACTTCTCACGCGCCGTTTCCGTCCTTCAACTCTACGCCTGCACATTGATTTGAGATTTGCCGACTGCGAAAAACGCAGCCCTGCATTCTCACTGGCGAGTCAACCATGGGCCAACGGCTGCGGTCTGTTCGGGAGCGTACATAGAGGTCGCGCACGCTGCGCACCGCGCAGAAAATGCAATATGACAGCAGAGTGGGCTTCGCCGTTGGCCAGCCCGTGGAACTCTTCGGCCACGCGTTGCGCGAGATGGTTGCGCGGTGGAAGCGGATCGTCCGCTTTGAATCCTTCGGCAATCAGCGCAGCAGAAACGCGACCAATTTCACGCCGTGATTGAACAGGGGACGGGCCAGTAAACGCTGTAGTGCTCAAACACTCGCAAGGGTCGCGTCCGCCCACGCCGCAAGAGCCGTGAGCATTTCAGTTCTGACTTGCGTGTCACTACGACCGGTTCGTGCCGGCACATGGAAGGAATGATCCGCGTCCTGGAGCAATGTTAGCGCCGAACGCTTGCCGAGCCGTTCAACGAGCGGTTGGATCAGCGCCAATTTCGCAAAGGCGTCGTTTGTACCTTGGAGAAAGAGCATGGGGATCCGCACTTTGAACAGGTGCTCTGCCCTCGCAACCGAAGGTGCTCCAGGCGGATGCAACGGGAACCCGAGGAATGCCAGGCCATGGACCTCAGGAAGAGCGGCTGCCGCCTGCGCCTGCGAGGTCATGCGGCCGCCGAACGATTTGCCTCCGGCAATGAGCGGCAGATCCGGCGCCATTTTATGAGCCGCGTCGACGGCCGCTCGGACTGTTGCTTGCGCAAGCTGTGGCGGATCGGGCCGCCTACGTTGTCCTTCTGCAAAGGGAAACTGATACCGCAGCGTCGCAACGCCGAGCGCCGCAAGGTCATCGGCCACGGCGATCATGAACGGATGGTTCATGCCAGCTCCCGCGCCGTGCGCCAGCACAAAACAACATGTAGCGTGCGCCGGACGCTGCATCAGTCCAGAGACGCGAGTCGCGTCGCTGACAGCAATGGCCACAGCTTCGGGAGTTGTCGGTGCCACTCGATGAGAAGCTCCAGAGAGAATTAAAATTACTTCATGCGCTCGGGGGTCAACGGCTTGTCCGCCGCGTCGTTTGAGTTCCCGTAGAGTCACTTTTAAGGAGTCAACCCATGCGTTACAAGACCGCCCTGATACTCGCAGCCGCGATCGGTGCGGCGAGCCTTTATACACCCGCGGCCGAAGCGCGAGTCTGGATACGGCCTGCCCGTGCAGTGTATGCGCCATCCGTTGCCGTCCCCGTGCCCGCTGTGGGCGCCTACTTCGGTCCAGCGCCCTTTTGGGGCTGGGGCCCTGGCTATTTCAGCGGTTATCGCCGCTTTGGTCGCGGCTTTTACGGTTACGGCCACCCCGCCTTTGGCTACCGGCACTGGGGCTACCACCGGCGCTGATCCGGGCATTTCCCGTCTCGCCTGCGCACGTTCCCGAGGCGCAGGTGACGGCGGCCCTCCCTGCTGCGCCCGATGGTCCTCGCGCCAGCCCCCCTCGCTCAGAGGGTCTAAGCCCCGACGACCACGAATATATAAGCGGTACGCCATTCGAGCGACGATGGCGCTTGCGCAACGACTCGCGTCGCAGAAGATCAATCTCGGCGGCTGCGGTCCCATTATTATGAGTAGCGCCAACGCGGACCCATTCCACCGCGGGCGTGGACTACATACTGATGCGCTACTCGATTTTCAACCTCATGCGGCAGGCGCTGTCAGGCCACGGTGGCTGGGGTCCCGCATGGCGGGACGCCGCGCCGAAAAGCACGTACGATGTTGTGATCATCGGCGGCGGCGGCCACGGGCTAGCGACGGCTCATTACCTCGCAAAGGTACACGGCATCTCAAGAGTCGCGGTACTTGAGAAAGGCTGGATTGGTTCGGGCAACGCCGGGCGCAATACCACGATCATCCGCTCGAACTACCTGCTTGCCGGCAACAACCCCTTCTACGAATGGTCGATGAAGCTCTGGGAGGGCCTCGAGCAGGATCTCAACTACAACGCCATGGTCAGCCAGCGCGGCGTGTTGAACCTCTATCATTCCGACGCGCAGCGCGATACCTACGCTCGCCGCGGCAATGCCATGCGCATGCATGGCGTTGATGCCGAATTACTCGATGCCGGGGCCGTGCGTCGCATGCTGCCCTTTCTTGATTACGATGGCGCGCGCTTTCCGATCCGGGGGGGCCTCCTGCAGCGACGCGGCGGTACAGCACGGCACGATGCCGTCGTGTGGGGATACGCGCGCGCGGCGAGCGACCGCGGTGTCGACATCATTCAGAACTGCGAGGTCACGGGTTTCATCCGCGAAGCCGGAGCGATCGTCGGCGTCGAAACCACCCGTGGCAGGATCCGGGCTTCCAAAATCGGCATGGCGGTGGCGGGCAGCACCTCGCGCGTCGCTGAGCTCGCAGGTCTCAAGCTGCCGATCGAGAGCCATGTGCTGCAGGCTTTCGTATCCGAGGCGATCAAGCCGTTCATTCTCGGTGTCGTGACCTTCGGCGCCGGACACTTCTACATCAGCCAGTCGGACAAGGGCGGCCTCGTCTTTGGCGGTGATCTGGACGGGTACAACTCCTATGCCCAGCGCGGCAATCTTCCGACGGTGGAGGATGTCTGCGAGGGCGCGATGGCATTGATGCCCGCGATCGGACGCGTACGCGTATTGCGTTCCTGGGGCGGAATCATGGACATGTCGATGGACGGGTCGCCCATCATTGATCGCACAGTGATTGCGGGACTGTATCTCAATGCCGGCTGGTGCTACGGAGGGTTCAAGGCAACACCGGCCTCGGGCTGGTGCTTCGCGCACCTGCTCGCGCGCGATGAGCCGCACGAAGTCGCGCGTGCCTATCGCCTCGACCGCTTCGCGACGGGCCATCTCCTCGACGAGCGCGGCGTCGGTGCGCAGCCGAACCTGCACTGACATCAAGCAACGCTGAGCAATATCGTGCGCATTCAATGTCCCTTCTGCGGTGAGCGCGACTTGAGCGAGTTCGCCTATCTGGGCGATGCCGATTTCAGGCGCCCGGATCCTGATGCGCCGGACGCAGAGGCGCGATTCATCGAGGCAGTCTATGTGCGGGATAACCCAGCCGGCCCGCATGATGAGCTGTGGTATCACGCCGCCGGCTGCCGCAGTTGGCTGCGCGTGACGCGCAATACGCGCACCCACGAAATTCTGGCCGTCAACTATCCAACTCCGTCCGGCGGTTCATGAACGCGCCAAGGCCGCACGAGTCCGCGCAACCGAACCGGCTCGCAGGAGCGGGGCTCATCGACCGCAACCGCCCGTTATCGTTCCAGTTCGATGGCAAGCGCTACTCAGGCTTTGACGGCGACACGCTCGCCTCCGCTCTTCTTGCCGCGGGCGTGAGACTCGTAGGGCGGTCCTTCAAATATCACCGCCCGCGCGGCATTCTCACGGCGGGCTCTGAGGAACCGAATGCGCTTGTTGAGTTGCGCAGCGGTTCGCGGCGCGAGGCCAACACGCGCGCGACGGTGGCGGAGCTCTTCGAGGGACTCGAGGCGCGCAGCCAGAATCGCTGGCCCTCGCTCGCGCTCGACGTGGGAGCTGTCAACTCGCTCTTCGCACCGATCTTTGTCGCAGGCTTTTACTACAAAACGTTCATGTGGCCTGCGGCGCTGTGGGAGAAGCTCTACGAGCCCGTCATTCGGCGCGCAGCGGGCCTTGGGCGCGCGAGCGCGGAGGCGGATCCGGATACCTACGAGAAGGCCTATGCCTTTTGCGATGTGCTCATCATCGGGGCGGGACCGGCGGGTCTTGCCGCGGCGCTCTCCGCCGCGCGCTCGGGGGCACGGGTCATCCTCTGTGATGAGGATTTTCTCCTGGGCGGCCGGCTCAACGGCGAACGACACGAAATCGATGGCGTGAGCGGCCCTGCCTGGACACGTCAGGTCGAGGCCGAACTCCTCGCGCACCCCGAGGCGCGCATTTTGCGCCGGACGACCGTGTTCGGAGTTTACGACGGCGGCATGTCAGGGACGCATACATTTGCCGCGCTTGAGCGCGTGTCGGATCATTTGGCGATCCCGCCGCTCCATCAGTCGCGGCAGCGATTCTGGAGGATCATCGCAAAACGCACGGTACTCGCGGCGGGCGCGGTGGAGCGACCCATCGTCTTTGGCGGCAATGACCGGCCCGGCGTCATGATGGCCTCGGCCGTGCGCACCTATGTGAATCGATTCGGCGTCATCCCCGGCCCGCAGGCGGCGCTCTTTACGACGAGCGACGACGGCTGGAAAACGGCATTCGACCTCGCAGCTGCCGGCGGCGGGCTAGCGGCCATCATCGATGCACGCAGCGTGGTATCGCCCGCTCTCACCGAAGCCGCAAAGCGACTCGACACGCGCGTCTTTTGCGGCGCGCAGGTCGTCGATGCGCGCGGGACACGCGGGCTCACCTGCATCACGATTCGCGACCGTGCGGGGGAGCTGTCGCATTGCCAGATCGATTTGCTCGCCGTGTCGGGCGGTTGGAACCCGAATGTGGCGCTGTGCACTCACCTAGGTGGGCGTCCCCGCTGGTCGGACGCCATCGCCGCTTTTGTCCCGGGCGATGTGCCGCGCGGGATGGCCGTCGTGGGTGCCGCAGCGGGCTCTTTCTCGCTGACGGGTGCACTGCGCGAAGGCGCAGCGGCCGGCGCAGAGGCGGCCGCTGCGACCGGCTTCAAATCGGTCAACTATCGCGAACCGCGTGTGACCGACGAACTCACGGCGGTGCTGCCGCTCTGGTACGTCAGCGAGTCCAAGACGAAGGCCTTTGTCGATTTCCAACACGATGTCACCCGCGAGGACGTAGCACTCGCCGCGCGTGAAGGCTTCCGCTCGGTCGAACTCCTGAAGCGCTACACCACGCTTGGCATGGCGACCGACCAAGGGAAAACCTCGAGCCTCAATGGCCACGCGATCATGGCGGCGCTCACCGAGCGCGCCATCCCTGAGCTCGGCACCACAACCTCGCGGCCGCCGTACACACCCGTCGCGCTCGCGGCCTTCGCCGGAATTCACCGCGGCAAGCACTTCAAGCCGACACGCCTCACCTCAGGACATGTCTGGGCCCAAGGGCGCGGCGCGACCTTCATGGAGAGTGGCGAATGGCTGCGCGCGCAGTGGTTCGCCGCGCCCGGTGAGACGGATTGGCTCACGATCGTGACGCGGGAAGTACGGGCCGTGCGCTCGAACGTGGGCGTCTGCGATGTGTCGACTCTGGGCAAGATCGACATACAGGGTGAGGATGCTGCTGCATTCCTCGACCGCGTCTACATCAACCTCTTCTCGACCCTGCCGGTCGGCAAGGTGCGCTACGGACTGATGCTGCGCGAGGACGGCTTGGTTCTGGACGATGGCACGAGCGCCCATCTCGCGCCCCATCACTACCTCATGTCGACGACCACCGCGAACGCCGCCAAGGTCATGCGGCATCTGGAGCATGCTCGGCAAGTCCTCTGGCCGGAGCTCGACGTGCAAATCGTATCGGTCACGGAGCAGTGGGCGCAGTACGCGATCGCAGGTCCGAATGCCCGGCGTCTCCTCGAGCGGCTGCTCGGCGATGCGATTGACGTATCTAACCTCGCCTTCCCTTACCTTGCCTGCGCGGAATTCTCCTGGCGCGGCGTGACAGCGCGGCTCTTCCGCATTTCATTCTCCGGCGAGCTCGCCTATGAGCTGGCCGTTCCGGCGCGTTACGGCGACGCCGCCATCCGCGCCATTATGGCTGCAGGGGAAGCGTTCGGTGTCGTGCCGTATGGCATCGAGGCGCTCGGCGTCATGCGCATCGAAAAAGGCCATATCACCGGCAACGAGCTCAACGGCACAACCACCGCGGCCGATCTGGGTCTAGGCAGGATGATGTCAAAGAATAAGGACTTCATCGGCCGCGTACTGGCGCGCAGAGCCGGACTCACCGACGCCAACCGCGCGACACTCGTCGGAATAAAGCCCACCGACAAGTCAGCGCGGCTCTACGCCGGCGCGCATTTCCTCACGCTGGGCGCGGAAGTGTCGCTGCAGAATGACCAAGGCTACGTCACGTCGGTTGCCTTCTCGCCAACGCTCGGACACTGGATCGGCTTGGGCCTCCTCGTACGCGGTCAAGAGCGGCTGGGCGAGCACATCCGCGCACATAGCCCAATACGCGGGGGCGATGTGGACGTCGAGGTCGTCGCATCCGTCTTCTTTGATCCGCAAGGCGCGCAGCTTCAAAGCTGACATCAAACAGTCCGTTCTCAACTTCATGGCTGATCACACCCTCACTCCGCGCGCACCCTTTACCGGCCTTGCGTTCTCATCCGCTCCATCCCGCGGCGTTCTGGTCGCCGACCGCGACGGTCTTGGGCTCGCCGCCGTCCTCGTCCGCAAGGGATGCCTCGCAGCGCTCACTGCCCGAGTGCGCCAGCGTTTCGGCATCGAGCTACCGCGTGGGCCGCGACGCATCGCGGCCGGGGATGTGGCCTTTGCGGGGCTCGGTCCGGCAGCGTGGCTTGCGAGCAGCGAAGAGCGCGGCAATGCCTTTGCCCTGACCCTCAAAGAGGCCGTCGGCGATACGGCGTCGGTTGCGGACCAGAGTAGTGGCTACGCGATGTTGCGCCTGACAGGCCCAAAACTGCGGGAGACTTTGGCCAAGGTCCTGCCGATTGACCTGCACCCGCGTGCTTTCGCACCGGGCGACGTCGCCTCGACGACGGCATCGCATATCGGCGCGACGCTGTGGCGACTGGAAGATTCTGCCGAAGGCTTACCCGTGTTTGAGATCGCCGTGTTCCGCAGTCTCGCCGGTAGTTTCTGGGACACGCTGACCCGCAGTGCCGTTGAATTTGGCTTCGTCACTCGAGAGACGATTTCCTAGCCGGCAACTTCTGGATCACGGAGCGAGATGCTGCGCTTCGGACCACCGGCCGAACCGCTGCTCCCTACCCACGCAGGCGCAGCCCCTTTGGATCGTGCAGAGGGTCAATCCGGATGGTCGCGGC
>Ga0182018_10001668_pt1 | contig 24594 bp, 19 predicted proteins | sample 812P2MmetaG_FD_120490 | JGI IMG/M metagenome (GOLD analysis project Ga0182018, IMG submission 120490) | Permafrost microbial communities from Stordalen Mire, Sweden - 812P2M metaG | ecosystem: Environmental > Terrestrial > Soil > Wetlands > Permafrost | place: Sweden: Stordalen | collected...
CCGGCCGATCCGCTCCACGAGTAAGGCTGGTTTAGTTTGAGGCTTTTCTAATGTCCTCAAGACTGACGACCGGCGATCTGCAAATCATTACGCGCGTTGCGGTTTTTCGAGGACTCAAAGCAGAGACCGTTCAGCATATCATCGCGCCCGCGACAGCCGTTATGTTGAGGCCGCAGGAGTGGATAATGCGACAGGACGATCCGGCGACCGCATTTTTTATCGTGATTGACGGATGGGTGAAACTTTATCGCAGCACCCCATCCGGCGACGAAACCATCATTGATATTATGACAAAAGGCGACAGCTTCGCGGAGCCGGTCGCATTCACTGGGAACCGTTATATCGCGACCGCAGAAGCGGTAAGCGATGCGCGCGTCGGACGCATCCCCGCCGATCATCTTGTCCGGTGCATTCGTGACAGTCCCGATATTGCATTGGCGATGATCGCATCGATCTCCCAACATATGCATTATCTCGTTCAACAGGTTGAACAGCTCAAGACGCAAAGCGGAATACAGCGGGTCGCCGAGTTTCTCGCCTCTCTGTCCTTGGCGGAGCATGGTTATTGTGCGCTCGTGCTGCCTTATGACAAAATCCTGATCGCTGGCAGACTTGGTTTGACTCCGGAGTCGTTATCTCGTGCCTTTGCGAGATTGCGGACCATCGGCGTCGTGGTCGATGCCTCTCACGTCATCGTCAATGATGTTGCCAAGCTGCGTCAACTCGCGGCCGACGAACGCAGCGTGGTGCGCGGCACCTTGCGATCAATGCTCTGACACCAAGCCACAGGGGCCTCCGAATGTCATTGCAGATTCTTCATCCGCCCGGCTGGCTGCCGCCGATCGGCTATGCCAACGGCATAAGTGTGGTGGCGGGCCGCATTGTGTTTATTGCCGGTCAGGTTGGGTGGGATGCCAATCAGCATTTCCAAAGCGAGGAACTCGTTCCGCAATTCGAACAAGCGCTCAAAAACATATTGGCCGTTCTCGCGCAGGCAGGCGGGATGCCGAGCCACATTTGCCGACTAACGGCATTCTGTATCGACAAGCCCGCCTATCTTGCGGGCCGGCGCGACCTCGGGCGCATCTGGAATTCGCTGATGGGAAGCCATTTCCCCGCGATGAGCATGATTTTTGTTGCCGATCTTCTCGACGCCCCGGCAAAGATCGAGCTGGAAGCGACCGCCGTCATTCCCGCCTAAAGAATTAAAGTGCCTAAAACAGGTTCAAGCCGTGGATTCGGCGAATAGCGTTGCGGTCAGACGCCGGGCAAGCGCAGCGGCCGCGACCCGGCGATAATTGGGGGATGCAATCGTAGTTCGCATGGGCTGGACTTGCTTCTGCACAAGCCGACCGATCTCTTGCAGCAGTTTTTCGTCTATTGATCGCCCGGCAAAGGCGTCCGTCCCGGCGAGAAGGAACGGCCGGGAATTCGTGCCTGTCAGCGCGATGCGGAGCGAACGGACGCTGGTACCGGTTGCCGCGAACGCAACCGCTACGCCCGCCAATGGAAAATCAATGGCCCCGCGCACCCGCACTTTTGCATAAGCCGACGAAGGCGGCTCTGCAGGCAAATGGACGGCCACGATGAGTTCGCCGTCGGCCAAAGCGAGATGGGCCTTGCCGTCTTCAACATAAAGTTCGCTCAAGGGAATTCGGCGATGGCCTTGTGCGCCGGCGATGTCAATTGCGGCGCCAAGAACGAGCAAAGCGGGCGCAAGATCGCCACTGTAGGCGGCGTGACAGCGCTGTCCCTGTGGGGCAACATGACAAACATCCCCACGATTCTTGAGACAATATGCGTTGGCGTTCCGCCACCATTCGCTTTGATTGTAGTAAATGCATCGAGTATCGAGGCACAAATTGCCACCAACCGTCCCCATGTTGCGGTGACCGGGTCCGGCGATCGCCTCGGCGGCTTGCGCGAGTGCCCGATATTGGCTGGCGACCGCCGTGTTGCGCGCAAGTGTGGCGATGGTCACACCCGCACCGATCGTCACTCCGTGCCCGTTGGTCTTGATCTCGTTCAGTTCGTCAATACCGGAAAGATCGACCAGTAAATCCGGAAGGCTAATGCCACGCCGCATGTTCACGATCAGATCGGTTCCGCCCGCAACGAAGCGGCTGCCCGGATGCGATACAAGCGCCGCAATTGCCTCTTTGATGGTGCCCGGTTGGGCCAAACGGAAATCAGGCGACGGTGCGGTCATGATGCGGCCTTTAAGCTACTGGCAAGCCTCGCCTGTCGCCGGCGCTGGATGAGCGCTTCCACGACCCGGTCAGGCGTCACCGGCAGTTCATCGAGATCGATCCCGATGGCGTTGGCGATGGCGTTGACTAGGGCTGGCGCGAAGCCGCCCAGCGCGCCTTCGCTCGCTTCCTTGGCGCCGAACGGCCCGTATGGATCGTGGCTTTCGACGATATGAACCTCGATCGGCGGGGATTCGGCGATGGTCGGCATGCGATATTCGAGCAGGCTTGCATGCGCCGGCAGGCCTTCGACATAACGGGTCTCTTCGCACAACGCCTGTCCCATCCCCATCCATACCGATCCTTGGATCTGTCCTTCGACAGCCAATGGGTTGATGGCGTGGCCGCAATCGAGTGCGGTCCAGACCTTGTCGACGGTGACGATACCCGTCGCGTCGTCGACGCTGGCCTCGACGACCTGGGCGGCATAACTGAAGCCCATGGTCGAGCCAACGGCGCCACCCTTGTGCCGGCCTCCCTGCGCCTCGGGCGGACATGTAAACGTTCCGCTGACGGTGATCGTGCCGCGATCGACCAGCGCGGCTTTCACCACTTCGGCGAAAGGGAGGCTCGCTTGTGTGCCGCTGCCGATGCGTAATGTTTCTCCGATCACCTCGATGTCGTCGGGGCGCACTTCGAGCTTGCGAGCCGCCGCTTCCACGAGAATGTCCTTGAGCTTCTTTGCCGCATCGATTGCGGCATTGCCGACCATGAAGGTGATGCGCGACGAGTAGGCGCCATTATCCTTGGGCGTTACTGCGCTGTCCGCCGCAATGACCCGCACGCGATCGAGCGCCACACCGAGCGTTTCCGAAACCGCAATCGCCACCATGGTTGAGGAGCCTTGACCGATATCGGCCGCACCGGTGAGCGCGGTTATGCCGCCGTCGAAATCGAGTCGCACGTTGACGACCGCATGCGGCTCGCCGGTCCAATGAATCGGCTTGGCCGCGCCGCTAACGTAATGCGAGCAGGCCATGCCCAGTCCCTTGCCTTTCGGCAGCTTGCCGATGCGATCCCGCCATCCGCTGGCATGCTCAACGCGGTCGAGGCATTCCGCCAGTCCATAGCTGTTGACCATCAGGTCATTCAGGGTGCGGGTCGGCGCCTGCAGGAGATTGGCGCGGCGCACGGCGAACGGATCAAGCCCCAGATCGCGCGCCATCCGGTCGAGCAGGCATTCGAAGGCATGGCGGGTGTTGACCGCGCCATGACCGCGCATGGCGCCGCAGGGCGGGAGATTGGCGTAGACCCGATATCCGTCGTATCTGAGTGCCGGAATGCCGTAGAGGCCCTGCAACAGGGCACCGGCATAAAGGATGGTCACAATCCCGTATCCGGCATATGCGCCGCCCCGCTGGACGACCTCGCACGCGCAGGCGGTGATCCGGCCATCTCGCCGCATCCCAATCCGTATTTTTATGTCGGTCTGCGGGCGCGCCCGATGGGTCAGAAATGTTTCCTCACGGCTCAAAAGCACGAGCACTTTCCCGGTAGCGGCGCGGGCGAGAAGGGCGGTGATGATCTCGAAATTGAGGACTTCGACGCGCGCGCCAAAACCGCCGCCGATGAACGGCTTCACCACACGGATGCGCGAAGAATCCATCTCGAGACATCGCGCGAGCATGAGGTGCAGGTAATAGCCGACCTGGGAAACGGTTTGGACCGTGAGCCTTTCAGTTATTGGATCGTAGTCCATGAGACAGGCATGGGGCTCAATTTGCGCATGGTTGACCTCCGCGCAACTGATCTTCTCTTCACGGACAAGATCCGCAGTCGCGAAGCCCTGCTGCCAATCGCCGAAGTCGTGATGAACCTCACGTTCGATATTGCCGGGCTTGTTGTCGTGCAGCAGCGTCGCGCCTGGGGCACGCGCTTCCTCTGACGTGTAATACGCCGGCAGCGTGCGCAGCTCCAATTCGATCAGATCGATTGCGCGCTCAGCGGTCTTGGCATCGATGGCGGCAACCGCGGCGATCGGCTCGCCACGGTAGCGTACACGTTCGCGCGCCATCGGATATTCGTTCATGGCGACCGGCAAGACGCCATAGGTGTACGGGCAATCGTCGCCAGTAACGACCGCGAACACACCCTCGAGTGCGCGCGCCTTGGACACATCCAGCCGAACGATGTCGCCGTGGCTCACCGGGCTCCGCAGGATGCGGCCGACAAGAGCGCCGGCATGGTCGAGGTCGGCGGTGTAGAGTGCGCGGCCGGTGACCTTCTCGATACCATCGATCAGCGGCACACCGCGGCGGGTGAGAGTTCCGTCTACGATCGGATCAGCGGTCATGACGTAGCTCCCACGGTCGCCTTGACCGACTCGATGATTTTCACATAGCCGGTACACCGGCAAAGATTTCCCGACAAGGCGGTGCGTATTTCACTGTCAGTCGGTGTCGGATTGCGGCGCAGGAGAGCCTCGGCCGCCATGATCATTCCCGGCGTGCAGAAGCCGCATTGCGTGCCGAGCTTCTCGTGAAAGGCGCGCTGCAGCCGGTTGGGCCGGCCTTGCGTCGCCAGGCCTTCGATCGTTTCAACGCTGCGGCCATCGCAGCGCACCGCGAGCGTGATGCAGGATGGCACGGCTTCGCCGTCGACCAGAACCGTACATGCGCCACACTCGCCACCATCGCAACCGATCTTCACACCGGTGAGGTGCGCGACGTCGCGCAAATAGTGGACGAGCAACGCGCCTTCGGCGACTGCGTCTTCCCGCCAGCGCCCGTTGAGCCTCAATCTCAGCAGACGTTTTTTCAGCTGCGGGCCCGGTGCATGCATCTGAGCCTCCTAGAATAAACAGTTGCGCCATTTGGCGTCTTATTTCCATGACAAAAATCAAGGGTGGTGCACGCCGATTGCCGCGCCATCTACTTAACCGAAGTCAAGGATCGGACTGCAATTAGCAAGTAAACGATAAAGCATAGCAGTTCATCGGCGAGGCTAATAATGGCGCTTCGCGACTACAATGCCGCTGTCGATTTTGTGGATCGGAACGTCGCCGAAGGCCGTGGCGACAAGACTGCTTTCATCGATCCTGCCCGCAATCTGACGTACGCGGAGCTGCGCGATGCAACCGCACGCATCGGTCCAATGCTGGCACGCTTGGGCATCGAACCGGAAAACCGCATCGCTCTCGTTTTGCTCGATACGGTCGACTTTCCCGTGCTGTTCTGGGGAGCGATCAGGGCAGGCATTGTTCCGGTTCTCATCAACACGCGGCTGACGGTCGACCAATATCGCTACCTTTTTGAGGATTCGCGAGCCAAGGTAGTTTTTGTTTCGACCGCACTGCTGCCTGTCATTCAGGAGGCGGCGGTCGACCTGCCGAACCTCAAGACAATTGTCGTCGTTGGCGGTGGCCCAGCGTCGGTGCCGCGGCTCGACACGCTTTTAGCGGCCGAGAATGAAGGCTCGGCGCCGGCCAGAACCTGCGCCGACGATGTCGCTTATTGGCTCTATTCATCCGGCACCACCGGAATGCCGAAAGGTACCATGCATGTGCACTCGAGCCCGATGGTCATTGCGCAAAGCGCCGGCCAGCGCCGCATCGGCTATCGCGAAGACGACGTCGTGTTTTCCGCCGCGAAGTTGTTTTTCTCCTATGGCTTGGGCAACGCCATCTTCTGTCCGATGTGGGTAGGAGCAACGTCGGTCTTCTACCCCGAGCGGCCAACTCCGCAGACCGTGTTCGAGATGCTGCGGGGTTATCAGCCGACGATGTTTTTTGCAGTGCCGACGCTGTATGCCGCGATCCTTGCCGATTCCGAATGCAAGCCGAAAAATAGTTCCAGTCGGCTGAGAATCTGTTTTTCCGCCGGCGAGCCGTTGCCAGCCCATGTCGGTAAATCCTGGAAGCAACGATTTGGGCTCGACATCGTCAACGGCGTCGGCTCGACCGAGATGGGGCATCTGTTTCTGACAAATCTTCCGAATGCCGTGGAGTACGGCACGTCCGGCGTGCCCGTGGACGGCTATGATCTCAGGCTGGTTGACGAAGATGGAAAGGGCGTCGCCGACAATGAAATTGGCGAGCTTTTAGTCCGCGGAGAATCGTCCGCCGCCGGCTACTGGAATCAGCGCGAGAAATCGCGCCGAACGTTTGTCGGCGAGTGGACTCGCACCGGTGACAAATATGTGCGGCGTCCGGACGGCGTGTACACGTATTGCGGCCGCACCGACGATATGTTCAAGGTCAGCGGCATCTGGGTATCGCCGTTCGAGGTCGAGGAGGCATTGATTACCCACCCGCAGGTTCTCGAGGCCGCGGTCGTGCCTGCCGAAGATTCCAACGGTCTGATCAAGCCAAAAGCATTTGTCGTTCTCAAGGATCACAGAGAGGACGATGTGGGCCGGGCGCTCTATGAAGAGCTCAAGGTGCATGTCAAGCGGTCGATCGGTCCTTGGAAATATCCGCGCTGGATCGAATTCGTCGACAATCTGCCCAAGACCGCGACCGGAAAAATCCAGCGCTTTATGCTGCGCGACATGGGGCTAACCCCGAATGGTGGGGGCCGGTGATGCCGCCGCTCTCCCACCTTGCGTGGCCTTTTTTCAGCGAGGCACACAGGCAATTTGGCCCGGCACTCGCCGACTGGGCTAACCGGGAGGTCGGCCAATACATCGATCACGCAAATGTGGATAATTCCTGCCGATCCCTCGTTAGTGCCTTGGGCGAAGCGGGCTGGCTGAAAGCCGTCGTGCCGGCAAAATACGGCGGTCTGTCGGAAAAACTCGACGTGCGCACGCTGTGCGCCGCTCGCGAGATTCTTTCATGGCACGACAGCCTCGCTGATTTTGCCTTTGCCATGCAGGGCCTCGGCACCGGCTCGATATCGCTTTTCGGCAGCGATACAATAAAAGCCAAATATCTGCCGCCGGTACGCGACGGACGTCATATCGCGGCGTTTGCGCTCTCGGAACCCGAAGCGGGGTCCGACGTCAGCGCACTTGCAACGACCGCTACGAATGACGGGCCCGCGCATGTCCGGATCGACGGAATCAAAACCTGGATCTCCAATGGCGGGATCGCGGACCACTACGTCGTGTTCGCACGAACCGGCGAAGCTCCCGGTGCAAAGGGTCTTTCCAGTTTCATCGTCGACGCCGAGACGCCGGGTCTCGAGATCACCGGCCGCATTGACGTCATCGCTCCACACCCGCTCGCGACGATTCGCTTCACCGGCTGCCGCGTCCCGCTGGCAAATCGGCTCGGCGGTGCAGGCGAGGGGTTCAAGGTCGCGATGGCGACGCTCGATGTCTTCCGGTCAACCGTCGCCGCTGCGGCGCTCGGACTGGCGCGTCGCGCTTTCGATGAAATGATCGACCGCGCGGCAACGCGCAACTTGTTCGGCGCGCCGCTTGCGGATCTGCAGCTCACGCAGGCCGCGCTGGCGGATAGCGCTATCGATATCGACGCCGCGGCATTGCTGGTTTACCGCGCCGCCTGGGAAAAGGATCGCGGCGCGGCGCGCATTACCCGCGAGGCATCGTCGGCGAAGGCCTTTTCGACCGAGATGGCGCAACGCGTGATCGATCGCGCGGTGCAAATCTTCGGCGGGAACGGCGTGCGTGTTGGGGTCAAGGTCGAGGCGCTTTACCGCGAAATTCGCGCGTTGCGGATCTATGAGGGGGCGACCGAAGTGCAGAAGCTGATCGTGGCGCGGGAATTGCTAAAGATGCACGACGTCACGCGCCGCCAGGCAGCCGAGTAGGAACAATGCTGCTGACCGAAGAGCAAGAGCAGGTTCGGGACACCGCGCGCGAATTCGCGCTGGTCTCCTTGGCCCCCCATTCGGCCGAATGGGACAGCCAGGTGACGTTTCCGCGCGCGGCGCTGCTCAAGCTGGGCAAGCTCGGATTCATGGGAATGACGGTTCCTCCGGAATGGGACGGAGCCGGTACGGACTATATCGCATATGCGGTTTCGCTGGAGGAAATCGCAGCCGGCGACGGGGCGGTCTCGACGATCATGAGCGGCCATAACTCCGTCGGCTGTATGCCGCTCGTTGAATACGGAACGCCAGAGCAGAAGGAGAAGTATTTGCGGCCGATGGCGCGCGGCGAGATGCTGAGCGCCTTCTGCCTCACGGAACCGCAGAGCGGCTCGGACGCCAGTGCGATTCGGACACGCGCCGAACGTCGGAACGGAACTTACATTCTTAACGGAACAAAGCAGTTCATCACCTCGGGCAAGAACGCTGACATTGCGCTGGTGTTTGCCGCGACGGAGCTCGGGCGAGGAAAACAAGGCATCAGCTGCTTCATTGTTGACACCAAGCAATCCGGCTATCGCGTTGGCCGCATCGAAAACAAGATGGGGCAGCATGCGTCGGATACCTGCGAAATTCATTTCGAAGAGCTTCGCGTGCCGGAGGAGAATCGGCTCGGCGCCGAAGGCCAGGGCTACCGTATCGCGCTTGCCAATCTGGAAGGCGGCCGCATCGGCATCGCCGCGCAAGCCGTGGGCATGGCCCGCGCGGCCTACGAGATTGCCCTCGACTACGCGCAAGAGCGCAGAAGCTTCGGCAAAGCGATCATCGAACATCAAGCCGTTGCCTTCCGCCTCGCCGATATGGCGACCCAGCTCGAAGCCGCGCGTCAGCTCGTGCTGCATGCCGCCGCCCTGCGAAGTCAGGGCCTGCCATGCCTGAAACAGGCGTCGATGGCGAAGTTGTTCGCCACCGAAGCGGCTGAGCGCATCTGTTCCGACGCGATTCAGACGCTGGGCGGCGCCGGCTATATGACCGACTACGGTGTGGAACGAATTTTCCGCGCCGTGCGCGCGAGCAAGATCTACGAGGGGACAAATGACATTCAGCGGCTGGTCATCAGCCGCGCGCTCGTTGCCCAGGCAGAGAACAACAAGCGGAACTGACAATGTTTATGACGAACACTGACGGTTGCGTAACCACCCTGACGCTCGGCCACCCTCCGGTGAATGCGATTAGCGAAGAATGGGTGCGAGCATTCGACGGAAAACTTGACGAGCTGGCTAATGGACCGCGTTGCACCGTTTTGCATATCCGCTCGGACCAGAAGATGTTCTGTGCGGGCGCCGATCTTAAAGAAATACGCGAGCGCATGGAGGCGCGTGACGGTGCCGAACGAATGTATTCCTATGTGGCTAGCATCCAACGACTATATGCGCGGATTGAGCGACTTGCGCTGGTCACGCTGGCCGAGATCGCCGGCGCGGCCATGGGCGGGGGACTTGAGCTGGCTCTGGCGTGCGATCTGCGGATCGCGGCGGCCGAAGCCAAGCTGGGGCTGCCGGAAGCTCGGCTCGGATTGATTCCCGGCGCCGGCGGTACGCAACGTCTCACCCGGTTATGTGGTCCTGCGGTCGCCGCCCGGCTCATTCTCGGCGCCGAAATACTCGATGGTCGAACCGCGAGTGAGCTTGGCGTGGTGCATTGGGCGGCGCCGCGCGTCGAGCTGGCGCAACGCGCCGCCGAGATTGTCCGCGGCATCGCCAGCCTTCCAGCCGCGGCGCTTGCCGCCAGCAAGGCGTGCATCGCGGCGGCCGGTCAAAAAGATCGCGGCGGATTTACCGACGAGTTGGAATTCACTCGGCTGCTGCTGAACGATGCCGAGACGCGGCAACGCGTTCAAGCTTTCCTTGCAGGTTCGGCCGAACCTTCGACACAGATGAAAAGAGGAGCGGGGCAATGAAATTAAGCGATAAGGTTGCAATTGTTACCGGCGGTGCTTCCGGCATTGGCAAGGCGACGGTTATGGAGTTCGCGCGTTGCGGAGCAACCGTCATCTGCGCCGACGTGGATGAACGAAAAGGCGCCGAGGTCGAAAAAGAGGCGAAGCAGACCAACTTCGTGGTCGAGTTCGTCGCGATCAATCTCGCCGATCAAGTCTCCATCCGTAGTTCGGCGGCAGCCATGCTCGCGAAGCATCCGCGCATCGATATTCTGGTCAATGCGGCGGGCTGGAACGACATCCAACCGTTCGTCGAAAATACGCCGGATTACATGGAGCGCGTCCTCGCGATCAACCTCGGGGGCACGCTGCACCTGACGCAGGCCCTGCTTCCGGCCATGATGGCCGCCGGCAAAGGCAAAATCGTCAATGTTTCAAGCGATGCGGGACGCGTCGGCAGCAGCGGTGAAACCACGTATGCCGCCGCGAAAGGCGGAGTAATCGCGTTCACCAAATCGCTCGCGCGCGAAGTAGCGCGTAACTCGATCAACGTCAATTGCGTCTGTCCAGGGCCGACTGATACACCCATGCTGCAGTCGCGGCCAGAAAAGCTGAGGGAAGCCTTTCTCCGCGCGATTCCATTTCGGCGGTTCGCCAAGCCGCAGGATATCGCAGACGCAATCTTGTTCTTCGCGAGTTCCCGTTCCGATTACATCACCGGCCAGGTGATGAGCGTGAGCGGCGGGCTCACATTTGCTGGTTAATGGAGGTAACTAATGTCTAGTCTCGGACTTGGAACCGCGCAGGACGCGGTAAAAACCGATACCGCCGCGCGCTTTCGCCCAACGCGCGTCGATTTCGTGCGATTTAAACCGCAGCACTTTTTGTGGCAGACGGAGGGTTCGGTCGCGACCGTGACGCTCAATCGGCCGGAGCGTAAGAACCCGCTGACGCTGGAGTCATATGCCGAGTTGCGCGACACATTCCGCGACCTCGTCTATGCCGACAATATCAAGACCGTGGTGATCACCGGCGCGGGCGGCAATTTCTGCTCCGGCGGCGACGTGCACGAAATCATCGGCCCTCTGGTCGAGATGCAGCGCAAAGGCGACATGGCAGGATTGCTCGCATTCACCCGCATGACCGGTGATTTGGTCAAGGCCATGCGGGCCTGTCCGCAGCCGATCGTTTCGGCGGTTGACGGCGTCTGTGCCGGAGCGGGTGCGATTCTGGCGATGGCATCGGATCTGCGTTACGGCACGCAGCGGAGCAAAGTTGCGTTCCTGTTCGTTCGCGTCGGGCTTGCTGGTGCCGATATGGGTGCCTGCAATGTCCTGCCGCGCATCATTGGCGCGGGTCGCGCCGCCGAGCTTCTCTATACCGGCCGTTCGATGACGGGCCCCGAGGCCGAGCGATGGGGCTTTTACAACAAGATCTGCGAGCCCGAGGCACTGCTCGCGGACGCGCAGGCACTGGCAAAATCGCTGGCCGAGGGTCCCACTTTCGGCAACGCCATGACCAAGAGCTGCATTCATCAGGAATGGAGCATGGGCATTGACGACGCCATCGAAGCGGAAGCCCAGGCGCAGGCGATCTGCATGCAGACGAAAGACTACGAGCGAGCCTATGAGGCTTTTGTCGGCAAGACCAAGCCGGTGTTCAAAGGCAACTGATGATTGGATCTGAGCGCGCGAATGCGCTCAGACGGTTGTCGCGCCCACCGGGGTGAGGGCGAAGGATGCGGCAACGCGCGTTGATCGAGCGGCCCAATGCCGCAAGTTGTTGAGGGAGAATAAGGCATGTCGCAAGTGGCGGAGAAGCGCGAGGGCAATCCCGCGATGCTAAAGGACTCAGGCTTCCAGTGGGAGGATCCACTCGATCTCGAAGGCGAGCTCACGGAAGAGGAGCGCATGGTGCGCGACACCGCGCGTGGCTTCGCGCAGGATTATTTGATGCCGCGCGTGGTCGAGGCCTATCGCAAGGAAAAATACGATCCCAACAATCTGCCGGAAATGGGCAAGCTCGGCTTGCTCGGCCCGACGATTCCCGAAAAGTACGGCGGCGCTGGTCTCGGATACGTCGCTTATGGCCTGATCGCGCGCGAACTCGAGCGCGTCGACAGCGGCTATCGCTCCACCATGTCGGTGCAGTCCTCGCTGGTGATGTACCCGATCTATGCCTATGGCACCGAAGCGCAGCGGCGCAAATATCTGCCCAGGCTTGCGACCGGCGAGACGATCGGCTGCTTCGGTCTGACCGAGCCTGACCATGGCTCCGATCCCGGCTCGATGGTAACCCGCGCGGAGAAAGTCGCAGGGGGCTACAAACTTAACGGCGCTAAGACCTGGATTTCCAACGCGCCGGTCGCGCACGTAGCGGTGGTGTGGGCAAAGCTCGATAATGTCATCCGCGGCTTCATCGTCGAGCGCGGCGCGAAAGGTTTCTCTACGCCGAAGATCGAAGGCAAGCTTTCATTGCGCGCCTCCATCACCGGCGAGATTGTGCTGGAAGACTGCGTGGTGCCGGAAGACAATCTGTTGCCCAACGCGAAAGGCCTCGCCGGTCCCTTCGGCTGTCTCAACAATGCGCGCTATGGCATTGCCTGGGGCGTCATGGGTGCCGCCGAATTCTGCTGGCATCGCGCGCGCCAATACACGCTCGACCGGAAGCAGTTCGGCCGCCCGCTCGCTGCCAATCAGCTGGTGCAGAAGAAACTCGCCGACATGCAGACCGAAATCGCGCTCGGGCTACAAGGCGTTTTGCGGCTCGGCCGCATGCTGGAAGCGGGGAAGGCCGCGCCGCCTTCGATCTCACTGATGAAGCGCAACAATTGCGGCAAGGCGCTCGACGTCGCGCGGCTTGCCCGCGACATGCACGGCGGCAACGGTATTTCCGAGGAATATCACGTGATGCGCGTGCTCTCGAACCTGGAGACGGTGAACACCTATGAGGGCACCCACGACATCCACGCGCTGATCTTGGGGCGTGCGCAAACCGGCATCCAGGCGTTTTTCTGAGATTGCAGTGAACCGAAAAGCAGGGTTCGAGTCATGCGGAGCAATACGGTCGAAATCGACGTCTCAGAACGCCCATCACGCATTCGCTTCGCGCCCAGCTACAACGTGGCCGTCCCGTTCATCGATCGGCACATCTCCGAAGGCCGCGGAGCCAAAGTCGCGATCCGCACCGCCGACAGCGCGATCACCTACGCCAATCTTGCCGCCAATGTCGATCGTTGTGCGAGCGGCCTCATCCGCCTCGGGCTCCAGCGCGGAGACCGCATGTTGATGGTGGTGAAGGACTGTCCCGCGTTCTTCTATCTCTTTTGGGGCGCGATTAAAGCCGGGATCGTGCCGGTCCCGCTCAATACCCTGCTGCGATCGAGCAGTTACGCGGTCATGATCGACGATTCGAGTGCGGCCGCGCTTGTCTATTCTCCCGAATTTGCCGGCGAAGTTCTGCCTGCCGTTGCGGGCGCCACGCGTCCGCCACGTTACGTCCTTTGTACCGAGGGCAATGAGCATTCACTCGCCACTCTGCTCGCCGATAGCGAGCCTCAATTCGAAGCGGTACTGGCAACGGCCGAAGACGATTGCTTCTGGCTCTACTCGTCGGGTTCCACAGGACCGCCGAAAGCGGCCGTGCACCGCCATCGTGATATGGTTATCACGAGTCAGCGGTTCGGCGTCGAAACCTTGGGCATTCGCGACGACGACGTGTTTTACTCCGACGCCAAGCTGTTTTTTGCCTATGGGCTCGGTAACAATCTCACGTTTCCGCTTTGGCTCGGCGCCACGGCGGTGTTGAATGACCAACGCCCCGGCCCGACCACCAGCTTTCCACTGATCAAACGATTCCGGCCGACGCTCTATTTCGGCGTGCCGACACTTTATGCCGCCTACTTGCAGCATTTTGCCCGGGAGAAACCGGATCTTTCCTCGATCCGATCATGCGTATCTGCCGGTGAGGCGCTTCCGGCAGAAATTCTTCGGCGCTGGCATGAAGAAACCGGTCTGTGGATTTTGGACGGTATCGGTTCGACCGAAGCGCTGCACATATTCATTTCAAATACGCCCAAGAACATTAGGCCCGGATCGAGCGGTTTGGTAGTACCCGGCTATCGCGCGCGCATCGTTGATGAGAACGGAATTGACATCGACGGCGAAGACAGCGGTCAGCTCTATATTTCCGGTGACTCGACAGCACGCTGTTATTGGAACAACGCCGAGCGTACCGCGACGACGATGGTCGGTGGCTGGGTCAATACCGGCGACACCTATCGCCGTGACGCACTGGGTTATTTCTACTACTGCGGCCGCAGCGATGACATGCTGAAGGTTGGCGGCATTTGGTGCTCGCCGTTCGAGATCGAATCCAAGCTTGTCGAACATCCCGATGTTTTAGAGGCGGCTGTCGTTGGTCGCGTCGACCGGGAAAATCTCGTTAAACCGGAGGCCTTCGTCGTCCTCAAGGATGGACAGGCGGGGAGCGTCGTGCTCGCCAACGAACTGATCGAATTCTGCAAGAGCGGCCTTGCCCCGTACAAATATCCGCGCTGGGTCAATTTTGTGACTGTACTGCCGAAGACTGCGACCGGAAAAATCCAACGCTTCCTGCTGCGCGATAAGCATGGGGTCGCGCAGACGAACCTCTAACTCGCTCTAGACTACGCCGCCGGGTCAGCGACTCGGCGCTCCGGCGTGCAGCAGCACCGCGAAGCATCCCTGGCCGTCGCGGGTGAGTGACTGCCATGTTCCGAACTGAACGATGCGGTCGCTGTCGAGCACGGCAATGTGGCCGCGCGGGAGGAGGCGTCCATGCCGTTCTGTAGACAATCATCGTCGAGCGAGAGATGCGTCCTCGTCGATGATAGTATTGAACATAGGACGACAAGGTGCGGCGCAGGTGATGCTCATCGAAAGTAGCTTACGGGAGGCCTCGCCGTCTGCTATCGTCCACGCCGTCCCAGAGTTTATCTGGGGAATGTCGGCTAAAAGATTGGGTGATTAATCGATGACAAAAATTATTGAGACTTTACGCGAAGAACATCGAAACATTGAAGAGTTGCTTCTCGTTCTGGAGCAGGAATTAAGTGTCTTCGATCGCAACGAGCGGCCCGATTATGAAATTATACAAGCGGTCATCAGTTATTTTCAGGACTATCCCGATTGCTGCCATCATCCGAAAGAGGACAGGATCTTTGAGAAACTGAAGGCCCGTGACCCTGTCGCGGCCGAAAGCGTCGGCGACCTCGAAGCTGAGCATCAAAATGAAAGCAAACGCTTACAACGGGTTGCTCACCTGATCAGGAGCATCCTGACCGATCACGTGGTTCTACGGCAGACGTTCGGCGACATTGTGCGCGACTTCGTCGACCACCAGCGGAAACACATGGAAATGGAAGAGCGAGTTCTATTTTCGGCTGCGGTCAACGCCTTACGACCCGAAGATTGGGCAGAAATAGACGAGAAGTGGAGCGATAAGAAGGATACGATGTTCAACGTGGCTATTGAAGAAAGATGTCAGTCCCTCCGGGAACGTATTTTGCAGTGGCAGCGGGAAAACCAAGAGAGAATTGGATAACGCAGCGCGCCGATCCGCATGCGTAAAACCAACGTTAGAACAGGCAATTAACTGGATTTCGGGCATTCACAAAAAGTTCTGCACTTGCGGGCGAAGCTTCTATTGCCCGGCCGCCGTGCAGTTTGATCCGATCTTGCCAATCGACGCTAAGTATTCGGAGTTCTCATAAGCACCTTTCCGAGCGATCTATTGCGCAAGAGGGTACTATCGCTTTACCACTCACGCCGCGCCGCCCAAGGCAGAGCAGTCAGCGCTATGAGCGTTGCAGCGTTCGGGCAATAATCCTTCCATGCTGGGTTAGCGGAATCGCGCGCAAGGTCTCGCGCACACAGCCTGTGACTTTCACACATTGCGCAAGCTAGCTGAAGATCGTGCAACGTTCCACGTTCGATCCGGGAGACCTCATTTCGGTCGAGGTCAAGTGCCGCCATTCGGCTCAGCAAAAGGTCGGCTGATTCCGGACCCAGGCTCGCAAGCCTGCGGAGCTCGGAGGGAGACACGCCGACATCTTTAGCTATGAGCTTAACTTCCTCCTCCCCAAAGCATTTCAGTTCCGAGGCAGAACCCTGTCTGATCCAATCTCGCCACCATTGAAAAATAACTTCGGTAGGTGACCAGCTTTTTTGTCCACTGGACGGGGCTGACATTTGACCTTCCTCTAATATGCTAACAATATAAAACGATCCGATTGTTAGTGCCTTGACTTAAGTCAACTCGCCTCGAAGTCAGTGGCATCGGTCCCGGCTAAATGGCTCAGCGGCGGATGAGATGCCGCCGCAGACTTCAGTTAATCGATCGACGCCGTCCGTCTTGGCGTCGCCCAGGATGCTTGGGCATCTTCCGAAGGTGCGGTTCATGGTGACGATCGATGTCCCCTCGTTGCGACAGACGAGTGGGAAAATGCTCTGCTCGTCAACGGCGATGAGTTTGGATACGCTTTAAATCCAAACTATATGCCCGCATTATAACTTTCTCAGGAATCGACCGCCTTCGGCGGCGTGCGCGCCGTCAGTGAGGTCAGCCTCACCATATCGTCCGGACTCGTTTTCTCGATCATTGGTCCGAATGGGGCCGGTAAGACCACACTGTTCAACCTGATCTCGGGCATCTACGCGCCGCAGGATGGCCTCGTGCGGCTCGGCAGCGAGGACGTCACTGGGCTCGCGTCGCATCTGCTTGCGCGACGCGGCCTCTCGCGCACGTTTCAGAACCTGCAGACTATCGCCAGCTCGGCGTCACGCTGCCGCTCTATCAGAGTCACGGGGTTGCTTCAAAGCAGTTCATCGATCTCGCGGGCCCAGTATCATTGCATAGTGTCGAGCCGGTCGTCGTGCCCCCGACCATCGCCACGATCTTGTCCTCTTCGATCGACCGCGTCGCCGGCGGAAAGATCGTCGCTTTTGTGCGGCATAGACGACTACCAGGTAGCCGTCACGACGGCGAAGTCTGCGGCGGCATCTCATCCGCCGCTGAGCCATTTAGCCGGGAACGATGCCACTGACTTCGAGGCGAGTTGACCTAAGTCAAGGCACTAAACAATCGATCGTCTTATATTCTTGATTGAGCTAAGCGCTGCTTTGTTGAGTGAGGGCAACCTGGAGGTGGTCTTGGATCAATTCGGCGGCCGCTACTATTAGTATGATGAAAATCTGGGGCTGCTCAGTGAGAGAGCGATGAAAAACAGTCTTCGTCCGGGAATCTCGAAGGGCCGGCGTCTTGTCGTCGATAGCGAACGCACTATCAGCTTCATGGGCGAGGAAGGCCGAGTCTACGGCACGCCGTCGCTTTGCCGCGACATCGAGCATACCTGCCGCGATATCTTGCTCGATCACGCCGAGGCCGGGGAGGATTCGGTCGGCATGGAGATTGTTCTTCGGCATACCGCACCGACAATGCTCGAGATGGAGGTCGAGATCACCGCGACTGTGACCGGAGTCGAAGGCCGCAAGGTCACTTTCGAAGTATCCGCCAAGGACGAGCTTGAGCCGATCGGGGGAGGCACCCACACACGTTTCGTCGTCGACGTCAGGAAAGCCCACGAACGCCTGAAGGCGAAGGCAGCCAGGCGTGCGGCGGCTCGCTCCGGTTGAAAGGGTGTATCATGGGTCCCGCGAAACTCGGCCGCGAACGCACCGTTTCCACGTATTGCTACCAGTGCGTGGCTGGTCCCGACTTACTGAAAGTCCGGATCGAGGACGATGTCGCGACCGAGGTCAGCCCGAATTTCGAGGCGGCAGGGATTCCTCCGGCGGGCGGCAAGGTCTGCGTCAAGGCATTCGGATTGGTCCAAAAGGCCTACAATCCCAATCGCATCCTCCATCCCATGAGGCGCACGAACGCGAAGAAAGGTCGCGGCGAGGATCCCGGGTTTGTAACGATCTCCTGGGACGAGGCGCTCGATCTTGTCGCTGAGAAGCTCAAGGCGGCCCGCGTTGCAGGGCTCACTGACGGGTCAGGGTACCCGCGCCTCGCTGCAAGCTTCGGCGGCGGGGGCACGTCGACTGCCTATATGGGAACACTGCCCGCCTTCCTGGCTGCCTGGGGCCCGGTTGACATGAGCTTCGGCGGCGGCCAGGGCGTCAAGTGTTACCATTCCGAGCATCTCTACGGGGAGTTTTGGCATCGCGCCTTTACGGTTTCGCCCGACACGCCACTCTGCGACTATCTGATTTCGTTTGGCGCGAACGTCGAAGTATCTGGCGGGGTTTGCGGCGTCAAGCGTCATGCCGATGCGCGCAAACGTGGCATGAAGCGCGTACAGGTCGAGCCGCATCTTTCCGTGACCGGCGCTTGCTCCGCCGAGTGGATCCCGATCAAGCCGAAGACCGACGCGGCGTTCCTATTCGCTATGCTGCACGTGTTCTTGCACGAGCAGCCGCGGGAACGGCTGGACGTTCGGTTCCTGAAGCATCACACATCGTCTCCCTATCTTGTCGGTCCGCAGGGCTTTTTCCTACGCGATCCGGACCAGCACAAGCCGCTGGTCATCGACAAGTCCAGTGGTAGTGCCGTGCCGTTCGACACACCGGGAATCGATCCGTCCCTCGAGGGGGTCTTCACGGTCGATGGCATCGAGCTTGGTCCTGACCACGAGGTAACCGACCATCATGCCGTGCAGGTCAGCCCGTCTTTTGACTGCCTCGTTCGTCATGTAAGCGGCTATTCGCCCGAATGGGCGAGCTCCATCTGCGATGTCGAGGCGCAGACGATCCGCCGCGTCGCCAACGAGTTCCTGGCCCATGCGCGCGTCGGTCAAACGATCGAGATAGAGGGACAGACGCTGCCGCTGCGTCCGGTCGCAATTTCACTCGGCAAGACGGTGAATAGCGGTTGGGGCGGTTATGAATGCTGTTGGGCACGCACGCTGCTTGCGTGCCTCGTTGGGGGGCTCGAAGTTCCAGGTGGGACGCTCGGCACGACGGTGCGAATCAATCGTCCCACCGATAACCGCTGGTCGAGCGTCCGGCCGGGGCCCGACGGCTTCATGCATTATCCTATGAACCCGACGGGCAAGAATGATTGGGTTTCCCATCCATCCGTGCGCAACGCGTATCGGACGTTGGTGCCGCTGGTCGGCAACTCTTCCTGGAGCCCGGCGCTCGGCCCGAGCCATCTCGCCTGGATGATGCAGAACAACGATTTCGACCACCTGCCGCACGCCACGCCGCCTGACGTATGGCTGGTGTACCGCACCAACCCGGCGATTTCGTTCTGGGACAGCAAGGCCATCGGCGAGACGATGGCGCGCTTTCCGTTCACCGTCTGCTTTGCCTACACGCAAGACGAAACCAACTACATGGCCGACGTGCTGCTGCCGGATTGCACGGATCTCGAGGGACTGCAATTGCTGCGTATCGGCGGCACGAAATTTGTCGAGCAGTTCTGGGACCACCAGGGTTTTGCGTTGCGCGATCCGGCCGTGCCGGCGCAGGGCGAGGCCAGGGATTTCACCTGGATTGCGACCGAACTCGCCAGACGTACTGGCCTATTGGAGCCGTACAACGCTGCGATCAACCGCGGTGCCGCCGGTGTAAAGCTCACAGGCCACAATTACGACTTCTCAATCGATCCGGAGAAGGTTCACGACACCGAGGTGATCTGGGACGCCGTATGCCGGGCGGCAAGCGCTGAGCTCACAGATGGCAAAGAATCGCAAGGTCTGGACTATTACCGCGAGCACGGTTTTCGGATGAAGCCATTCCCGCGATTGCAGTGGTACCTTTATCCGAAGCTCGTCGCGTCCGGCCTGCGCTTCGAGCACCCGTATCAGGAACGGTTGTTCCGCATCGGCAAAGAGTTGGGACGGCGACTGCACGAACATGGCATCAACTGGTGGGATGAACAACTCAGGGAATACGAGCCGCTGCCGCATTGGCGAGATCTCGCCGCGAAATGGGAAGGAGCATTGGAGCGCCACTTCAACGTCCGCATCGGCGATTATCCATTCTGGCTGATCACCACGCACAGCATGCAGTACTCCTGGGGCGGCAACGTCAGTATCCAGCTCATCAAGGAAGTGGCTGATAACATAGCCGGTCACGGCAAGGTCATCATGAACCATGGCGCGGCCGAGAAACTCGGCATCGCCGATGGCGACCTGATCGAGGTGCGCTCGCCGCTCGACCACACCAAGGGCTGTGTCATGCTGTGTGAGGGCATCCGTCCGGATACGCTACTGATGATCGGCCAATTTGATCAATGGGCGACGCCGTTCGCCAAAGATTTTACAGCACCAAGCATGAACGCGCTAGTGCCAATGCTGCTAGATCTCACGGATGCCACTGGATCAGGCGCGGACCTCGTGAAGGTCAAGGTTACGCGATTGAGGGGGGCCAAATGACACGTTGGGTGATGGTGGCCGACCTCGAACGTTGCGTTGGATGCCAGACCTGCACCGCGGCCTGCAAGCACGCCAATGCAACGTCGCCATTCGTGCAATGGCGCAGAGTTCTCGATATCGAAGCGGGGAGCTATCCAAACGTGAGCCGCACCTTCGTTCCCGTGGGCTGCCAGCATTGCGAAGATCCGCCGTGCATGCACGTGTGTCCTTCGACGGCGACGCGGCGGCGCGCGGATGGCATCGTGACCATCGATTACGAGATCTGCATTGGCTGCGCCTATTGCGATGTTGCCTGTCCCTATCAGGCACGATTCAAGATCGATGCGCCTGTCTTTGCATACGACCAAGCAATAATGCAAAACGAAATCGTGCGCGAGGACCCGCATCGAATTGGCGTCGCGCAAAAATGCACTTTTTGCTCGGATCGGATCGATTTCGGACTCGACAATGGCATGACTCCCGGCGTCGATCCGCGGGCGACGCCGGCTTGCGTCAATGCTTGTATCGCCGATGCGCTGCATTTCGGCGATATTGACGATCCGAACAGCAACGTTTCGCGCCTGCTGGGCGAGCAGAAACACTTCCGGATGCACGAAGAGATCGGCACCGAACCGGGCTTCTACTATGTTTATGAAAAAGGAAATGGCGGCGAGCCTCCGTCATTGGCCGCCCACGGGCGGTCTTCGCTAGCGCCGGCGGCGGGGAAGATTCGGACTAGGGGCGTCGAGCCTTGGCATCAGCGGCCCTGGGATTGGAAGGCGGCTGGCAACTTCATGTGCGGGGGCACCGGGATCGGGCTGTATACGTTTGTAGCGGTTGCGACGGTTTTTGGCGCGCCGCTGTTGCCGCTTGTTCCGCTCGCCACCTTGCTCGTTGCCATTGGCTTATTTCTCGTCCTGCTCAAGATCGGCCGCCCGTTGCGCTTCGCATACGTGCTGCGCCAGCCGCAGCGCTCATGGATGGCGCGGGAGGCATGGCTGGCCCTCATCTTCTTTCCGCTTGCCGCGCTCGCGTTCTGGTTCGATTTGCGTCCCCTGCTCCTCGCGGCTGCCATTGCGGGCTTGCTGTTCCTGTTTTCGCAAGCGATGATGCTGAAGGAGGCAAAGGGCATTCCGGCGTGGCGCGAGCCGCTGATTGTTCCCCTTATCATCACAACAGGCTTGGCCGAGGGCGGCGGCCTGTTCGTGGCCTTGACGGCGCCGTTGGCGCCGCTCATGTCTTCGCAAATCGCTGCGGCGGCGGTTGTGATTCTTGTTGCTGTTCGCGCATTCGCGTGGCACGCCTATCTCGGTGCGCTACGAGCGGAAGGCGCGCCGACACACACGCTGCAAATCCTCGATGCGGCAAGGATCCGGCTGTTCTTGTTTGGCCTTGTTCTTCCGATCGCACTCATCGCGGCCGGCTTTTTCATTACCGGTGCCGCCGTTCCGCTGTTTGCGCTCGGCGGCCTTTGCGCATTCTTCACCGGGTGGGCGCTGAAGTTCATCCTGGTCGCGCGCGCCGCCTACAATCAAGGATACGCACTCGAGCACATCCCTGCTCACGGTGCATGGATCGCCGGACAGCCAATTAAACCCGGATGGTCTGTGGCATAACAGAAGCAACGATGAGCACACAATCGGCAATCCAGGAAACTGGAATTTTCATGTTCGAGCCGAGCACCGAAACGATGACGCGCACGGCGCTCACGAGGCTGCAGACAACCCGCCTAAAACAGACATTGGACAACGCCTACGCGACCGTGTGCTGCTACCGAAAAAAATTTGACGCCGCGGGCGTAAAGCCCTCAGACTTCAAGTCGCTCGCCGACCTCGCGCGGTTTCCGTTCACGCTCAAGACGGACCTGAGAGATAGTTATCCTTTCGGTATGTTTGCGGTGCCCCGCGACAAGGTTATCCGAGTCCATGCCTCGTCGGGAACGACGGGCAAGCCGACCGTCGTCGGCTATACCAGGGGCGACCTCGACCGCTGGGCGGACCTGATGGCGCGTTCGCTCGCATGCGCCGGCGCCATGCCCGGCGATATCGTCCACAATGCCTACGGTTACGGTCTGTTCACCGGCGGGCTCGGAGTGCATTACGGCGCCGAGCGCCTCGGGTGCACCGTCGTTCCTGTGTCAGGCGGCGGAACCGAGCGTCAGGTGGTGCTGCTCCGGGACTTCGGGGCGAATGTCCTGTGCGCCACGCCTTCCTACGCGCTCAACATTGCCGATGTTGCGTTCGCCGCGGGGGTCGATCTGCGGCAATCCTCATTGCGCGTGGGTTTGTTCGGCGCGGAACCTTGGAGCGACGCGATGCGCCGCGATCTTCAGGAGCGGCTGGGAATCAAGGCGATCGACATCTACGGCTTGTCCGAAATCATGGGACCCGGCGTCGCTTGCGAATGCCACGTGGCGCAAGCCGGCCTGCACGGTTGGGAGGACCACTTCCTCTTCGAAATCATCGATCCCGAAACCTTGCAGCCGCTGCCGATCGGCGAAACCGGCGAGTTGGTCATTACCACGCTCACCAAGGAGGCGCTGCCGATGATTCGCTATCGGACGCGCGATATCACCCGGCTCAGCAACGAGCCGTGCCAGTGCGGCCGCACCCATGTTCGCATCATGCGCGTGACCGGTCGCGATGACGACATGCTCATCATCCGCGGAGTAAACGTGTATCCGTCGCAAGTAGAAGCCGTGCTCGTAGGCTTCCCCGGACTTGCACCGCACTACCAGATCGTATTGACCCGAGAGGGTGCGCTCGATGCGATGACGGTCGAGGTCGAGCTAGCGCCGGATTTCGCCGGCGACCGCGCCCACAAAGCCGACGAAGTCACGTACCACATCAAGTCGTCGATCGGCGTGACCTGCAAGGTCGTGGTCAGAGCGGAAGGCGCAGTGCCGCGATCGCAGGGCAAGGCCGTGCGGGTGATAGACCGGCGGTACAAGGCCAACTGATCGCGCGTAAATGACGCCACCTCTAAAGAGATCAATCTGAGCAATACCGGTATCGGGAATCTTTGTTCTATTTGGGCGGTGTGACGTTCACCCGCCCGCGAATGTAAGGGCCCAAATGGCTCCAGGGGAGGATGAGACATGCGTAAAGTCTTGTTGGTCGCGAGCGCTGCGATGTTGCTCGCAGCGGGCCCAGCCATGGCCCAGCAAAAATCGGTGAAGATCGGCTTCGTCAGCACGTTCAGCGGCCCGACCGCCGTAATCGGCAACGACATGCGTAATTCATTCGAATTAGCGCTCGATCATATCGACCGCAAGATGGGCGGCCTGCCGGTTGAAGTGATCTACAAAGACGATCAGCAGAAGCCCGACGTTGGCAGACAGAACACCGACGAGCTGATCGAGTCCGACCACGTAGATTTCGTGGTCGGCTACATCTGGTCGAACGTGCTGCTGGCGTCGCTGAAACCGGCGGTCGATTCCAAGACCTTTATCATCAGCGCCAACGCCGGCCCGTCGCAGATCGCCGGCGAATTGTGCTCGCCCTATTTCTTCTCGACCTCGTGGCAGGGCGACCAGACGCCGCAGGCGATGGGTTTGTACATGAACCAGAAGGGCGTGAAGTCGATGTTCCTGATCGGCCCGAACTACGCCGCCGGCAAGGACATGCTGGCGGGTGTGGCGGCCACCTTCGAGGGCAAGGTGGTCGGGCGAGAACTGACTGCCTGGCCGTCGCAGCTCGACTTCTCGGCCGAGTTGGCGAAAGCCAAGTCCGCCAGTCCAGAGGCCATCTTCGTGTTCTATCCAGGTAATGCAGGCGTTCAGTTCCTCAATCAATACGCCCAGGCCGGTTTGAAGGGCAATATCCCGCTCTATACTGCCTTCACTATCGACGAATTGTCGCTGCCGTTGCAGAAGGATCTCGCACTCGGCGTGCCCGGCGCGCAGGAATGGGTGAACGATCTACCGAACGAGGCCAACAAGAAATTCGTCGCCGACTACATCCAGAAGTATCCCGACCACAGGCCGTCTTTCTACGGCGCACAGAGCTACGACGCCGCCATGCTAATAAACTCGGCGGTGGTTGCTACCAAAGGCAAGCTCGATGACAAGGCGGCGGTGCAGAAGGCGCTGGAAAAGGCCGACTTCAAGTCGGTGCGCGGGGCGTTCAAGTTCGGCAACAACCATTTCCCGATCCAGAACTTCTATCTGCAGGACGTGGTGAAGGACGCCAAAGGTGACTTCTTGCTCAAAACCGTCGCCACCATCGTCGAGGACAACCAGGATAACTTCCACGACAAATGTCCGATGAAGTAATCCGCGGTTACGGCACG
>Ga0182018_10001669_pt1 | contig 24585 bp, 19 predicted proteins | sample 812P2MmetaG_FD_120490 | JGI IMG/M metagenome (GOLD analysis project Ga0182018, IMG submission 120490) | Permafrost microbial communities from Stordalen Mire, Sweden - 812P2M metaG | ecosystem: Environmental > Terrestrial > Soil > Wetlands > Permafrost | place: Sweden: Stordalen | collected...
AGGCGACCTCTTCATCGCCGACAACCAGAACAATCGCATTCGTGTTGTCGCCGCGGCGTCGGGAACGGTGTTGGGCACACCGGTAACCGCTGGTGACGTCACCACGGTGGCGGGCGACGGTACATGGGGCGACGCGGGCGACACCGGGGCGGCGACCAGTGCCCAACTTGCCTACCCGGCTGGAATCGCTCTGGATGGCTCGCAGAATCTTGTCATCTGTGACTCGGGGAACAACGTGGTGCGGGTGGTGGCCGCCTCGACCGGCACCTTCTACGGGCAGTCGATGACCCTCGGCGACATCTATACAGTGGCTGGCGACGGTACTTCGGGCGATGCCGGCAACGGCACCAGTGCCATCGGCGCCGAGCTCGACCAGCCCACGGGTGTGGCCGTGGATGCACACGGCAATCTGGTCATCGGCGACCTGGGCAACAGCGAGGTCCGGGTGGTGGCTGCCTCCACCGGCACCTTCTACGGGCAGCCGATGACCGCCGGTGACATCTACACCGTGGCGGGTGACGGAACGGCCGGCTATGGCGGCGACGGCGCCGCCGCTACCGGTGCCGAGCTCAACATGCCCGAAGGCGTCGCCGTCGATGCCCAAGGAGACGTGGTGGTCGCCGACTACGGGAACAACCGGGTCAGAGTGGTTTCGGAGCAGTCGGGAACCGCCTACGGCCTGCCGATGGTCGCCGGAGACATTTATACGGTGGCCGGAACGGGTAGTGCGCAGTTCTCGGGCGACGGTGGTCCTGCGACGGGCGCTGCGCTCTCCGCGCCCCGAGACGTGGTAGTCGACCGTCGCGGCAACATCGTGGTGGCGGACTCGGGAAACAACCGGGTCCGGGTGATCGCGGCCTCCGCAGGCACCGATTACGGCCAATCTGTCTCCGCCGGCGAGATCGAAACGGTGGCGGGCACCGGCGCACTGGGTGGGTTCTCCGGTGACGGCGGCCCTTCCGCCGACGCGGTGTTCAACCTGCCCACCGGGGTTGCGGCCGACGTCGCTGGGGATGTGGCCGTCGCTGACCAGAACAACAATCGCGTCCGGTTCGTACCGGTGCACTCGGGAACGTACTTCGGCCAGCCCATGGTTGCCGGCGACCTCTACACGGTGGCTGGAGACGGGACCGCAGGGACGAGCGCCGACGGAACGAGCGCCACCGATGCCGAGCTAGACGCGCCCTCGGGGGTCGCTTTCGATACGGCAGGCGACCTGCTGGTTTCCGAATTCGCCGGAAATCGGATCCGCGTGGTGGCTGACAACACCGGCACGTTCTACGGACAGTCGATGACCGCGGGCAGCATCTACACCATCGCCGGCACCGGGGCCATCGGCACCACCGGTGACGGGAGGCCCGCCACTCGGGCAGAGATCAACGCTCCCGAGAACCTGGCTGTTGACGCATCCGGCAACGTCGTATTCACCGAGTTCTACGGGAACAGGATCCGGATCATCGCCGACAGCACCGGCCTCTTCTATGGGCGCTCCATGAAGGCCGGTCGCATCTACACCGTCGCCGGTACCGGGTCCCCGGGGAGCACCGGCGACGGGGGCCCGGCCCTGGCGGCGACCTTCCAACTGCCCGTCGGTGTGGCCGTCGACCGCTTCGGGAACCTGGTGGTGGGTGACTACCTGAACAACAGAGTGCGAGTGGTGGCTGCTGCCACCGGCACCTTCTACGGCGACGCCATGGAGGCCGGCAATGTCTACACCTTGGCCGGCGACGCCTCTCGAGGGTCGTCAGGAGACGGCGGCCCGGCAGCCGCGGCCGAGCTTTCGTTTCCCGCCGGGATCTCCGTGGATCCCACCGGGAACGTGATCTTGGCGGATTCGGCCAACAGTGAGATCCGGGTGGTCGCCGCCGTTTCGGGCACCTTCTTCGGACAGTCGATGACCGCAGGGGACATCTACACCATCGCCGGGGGCGGGACGACGAGCTGCCCTGCCGGCATCGGGCCGTCGACATCGGGGACGGACGCCGCACTTTCAGTGCCGCTCGGAGTGGCATTTTCGGGGAGCGATTCGCTCTTCATCTCGGACAGCGCCAACAACTGTGTGCGCGAGCTCACCACCAGCGAGGCGGTCCCCGGGCCGCCCCGTTCGATCACCGCCACCTCGGCCAATGGCTCGGCGACCGTCAGCTGGCTTCCACCGGTTAGTGCGGGTGGTCCTCCGGTCACCGGCTATGTGGTCACAAACCTCGGAACGGGAGCCACGATGAGTGTCAATCGCAAGTCAACGTCGGTCACGCTGAGCGGGCTCACCAACGGCACCAGCTATGCCTTCACGGTGACCGCCCACAGCTCTCTAGGTTCGGGCCCGGCGTCACCCGACTCGAACAGCGTGACCCCCCGATGATGACCGCGCTGCGTAGGTCGGAGAGGGGATACACCAGGCGCCTGGGCGGCAGCGGCGCGGCCAAGCACCGAAACTTCGTGGCTCTCGGGTTGGTTGCCCTCCTGGTGCTGGTTGGATGCATCTCGACCAGCGCCACGGCCGCCTCGATCGGTCAAACTCAATCGGGCTTCCACGCCCCCAAATCGGGCTACATCGTCTACTGGGACCAGGACGAGGAGGTCGACTACTACGCGTCGGCCAACCATACCCAGGGCCAGCTGATGGCGCCGTGGGATCTGAACGGTCAGGTCTGCCTCCTCAATGACGGAACCGGTCGCTGGGTGGGAGGCTCCGATCCCACCAACGAAAGTCAGCACAATCCGGGAGGGCCCCCGACCTACCCGTTCAAGCAGCCGGCGATCAGTGAAGAGATGAACGACGTCAACGGGAATTTCACCGGGAAGACTCTCTACGTCCCCGGGCCTTACCGGATGGCGCCGGGACTTCCCGGTGAGGACTCGCCACCCGATTCCACCGGTATCTACAACGGTCAGGCCACGTACACCGGTTGTGCCGTCGATGCTCAGCACAACGTCTTCGCCAACGACCTCGGCACCGCTCAGGGTGGTTTTCCAATTCCGACCGACGGACGATTGATCGAGTGGTTCGCACCCTCCTATACCACTTCGTGCGTGCTCTACGGGCCGACCACCGGGGGCATCGGGAGCGATCACGACGACGGCACCGGCGGGCTTTCCCAACCCGGGATGATGGCCACCATGCCCAACGGGAACCTGCTGGTTCCTCAGGCCGGATCGTCGAGTGGCGGTTTTCCGGGCAATGTCACCGAGTTCGACCACTCATCGTTTCCCACGAGTGCAGCCCAGTGCCCGGACGGCGTCTATCCCCGGGCTGACATCTCCTCGTCGGTGTTCTTCCAGGGCAGCCTCAGCAATCTGCCCGTACCGCTGGGTGTGGCCGAAGACCCGAGCTGTAGCTGCTACGCCGTCTCCTCCATCTTCGGGGGCGGGAGTGCCGATGACGTGATCGAATGGTTGAGCCCCACCGGCCAGCCCATCGACCGGCCGGGCGTCCCCGGCGAGTCCCTCTCCGATTTCGGATCCGATCCGAATGGCTTCAATCCGTTCGGAATGGCCTTCGCCCCGGACGGAACCCTGTACTTCATCGACATCCACATCGTGTGTTCGGGTGTGCTGACCAATTGTGGGCCGCAGGACTTCGAGGGCCGGCTGATGAAGGTGACCTTCGGCGCGGACGAGACGCCGAGCCAGCCGGTGACCGTGTCTGATCACTTCGCCTTTCCCACCAGTGCCACCATCTGTGTTCCCAGCGCCCACGAAGTCTGCCCGTTTCCGAGCCATCAGACGCCCCTGCCCACTCCCGAGAGCCCCTCAGAGGGCGAATGAGGTGACCGGGGGTAGATGAGGTGACCACGGGGCGGCGAAGGGGGGCACGGTTGGCGGCGCTGCTATTCGGCGCCACCGTGCTCGCGGTCTCCTCGACCAGCGCCGCGGTCCTGGCGGCGGGGGCGAGCACCACCAAGCAGTCGTCGGTGGTCAGGACCTCGAAGAACTGGGCCAGTTTCGGGAACGGTCCCGAGCACGACTTCACGACACGGACCTCCATCACCGCCGCCAACGTTGGGACTCTGCACGAGGCCTGGTTCTTCCCTACCGGGGATGCCGTGACGGCCACCCCGACCATCGTGGGAGGAGTGGCCTATTTCGGATCGTGGGACACGAAGTTCTACGCGGTGGACCTGTCCACGGGAAAGCTGCGCTGGTCCTACCAGCTCGATTCCCAGACAGGAGTCACGCCATACCCCGGCGAGAACCCCCGCCCGGACGATTCAGACGGTGGGCTGGTCACCTCCTCGGCCTGGTACGAGCCGGCAAACTCATCTCATCCCGACCTGGTCATCTTCGGTGGCGGGTACACGCTCTATGCGCTGGATGCCGATTCAGGGACCTTGTTCTGGAAGCACATCTACGACGGGATCCCCATGAAACCCCCGTCTCCCACCACCGATCAGACCAGAATCTTCTCATCACCCATCGTCGAGGACGGGAACGTCTATGTCGGCGTGGACAACGACGGCGAGGCGAATGAACGGGGATACATCGTGGCCGCCAGTCTGCTGACCGGCGACCCGGTATGGATCCACCAGACCGACGTGGGTACCACGAGGAAGGTCCTCGACAACGGATGCGGGAATGTCTGGTCTTCGGGAAGCTATCTGCCCGGCCTCGATGACGTGGTGTTCACCGTTGCCGACTGCGACGGTACCAATACCATCACCTCAACTGCCGAACGGGTCCTTTCCTTCGACGCCAAGAGCGGAAAGCTGCGATGGTCGGCCAACGTGGTGGGAACCGATCCTGGATGTGACTTCGACGAGGTTGGCACCAACGTCGGACTGGCGGCGGACGGCACTCCGGACTTCCTGGGGGCATTCGGAAAGGATGGCGCCTACGTCTCGCTGGACCCCGCCACCGGAGCGGTGCGGTGGTCGACTCGAGTCGTCTTCGGAGGCGCTGACGGTGGCTTCATCGGCAGTCCGGCGTTCACCGGCACCACGATCTACGGGGCTACCGCCATCGGTGACTCTACGGGCGGTGCCGTCTGTATGCCCGGGGATCCGGATGACACCGCGTTTCAAAACCCGAGCTTCTTCGCCATCGACGCCGCCACCGGCAAGGTCCTCTGGGACGTGAATAACACGCAGTCCTTTGGTGCCACCACCTATGCCGGGGGGTTCACCTTCAACTGCCAGGTGTTCAGTTCGTCGGCCCAGGTGCGCGATGCCGACACCGGAGCTTTGGTGGCCACCTTGAACTTGCCCAACTGGTGCTGGAGTGGGATCGCCATATCGGGACACATGGTGGTGATGGGGGTGGGCAGCTCGGCGTTGGGTACGCCTGGAGGAGTGATCGCCTTCAAACCGACGCGGGCTGGTTGAGGTGAGGGGCACTACGTTGGCCTGAGCTTCTAGGGCTGATGTCCGCCACCTCGCTGGTGACATTCGACGAGGGCATTCGCCCGTTCGCCGTAGGCTGGTACCAGGGCCACATATGGGCTTGGGTCACCTTCCCAGTCGAAGGCCAGAATTTGCTCCCGGCTGCGCCGGCCGCCGAATGCGCGGAGTAGTTCGAACCGGGGCCCCGACACGGTCGCAGCCGGCTCGCCAGTTCCCAGAATGCGCGCTTTGTCTCCGTAGCGAACTCCGAGGGCCGGCAACGCCAGCTGACGTATCCGATAGTGACACTGAAGAAGTACGTGGCCAATGCCAGTGACGACGCAGGCCCCCCGGGGGCATTGTGGACCCCGAGTGCTCCCCGGACGTCTTGGTCGTGGATGACGAGGTCAGTCACGAGAATGGCTGCGAGGCCGAACGGAGCCGGATCCGGGAACGGGATCGCTCCGCTTAGCATGGCGGCCAGCGTGGGAGTCATCTCCCGCCATTGACTCACCAACTCCTCGACCGACTCGCCCGCCACTCGGTCAACTTGATCCGCAGTCATGCGATCCCGACTTTGAACGACGTTGTCGTCCCGCCACTGCTCCAGGAGATCGATCACCGGCAGCATTCCGGTCACGGCATCGGAGGACAGCCCTACGACGTGAGCCAGTAGATCGTTCACCGTCCACGCAGGGCAGGCCGGTACCTGGTCTCCGCTTCGATCTGCGTATGCGAGCACAAGAGAAGCGAGTGCTTCCTGTTGCGTCATGTAGAGGTCTTGAATCTCCATAGGGCGAGTCAATCACAGCACTCCTGGTTGAGCCCCCACCCCAGACCTCAGCTGCTTGAGCTTGAGGTCACTCTGTTAAGGGCTGGGCTCGAGTGCATTGGCGGAGATCCATCATGTTTGGAACCGCCACCCCGTCAGGTACGGCCCTCTACCAACGGAGAGGTAGAGAGCCGCCAACGGAGCCAAGGCGTCAGACCCGGAGCGAGACGGCGGATCCTCGCTCGACGGGCCTGGCGACTGACTGGACCATGCCCAGCGAGTACGGGGCCTAAACAGTGCCAGGTCCGCCGCCCTGGGCGAACTGCGCCACGGACCTGGCCCCTAGACCATGCCCAATTGTTGTATCCGCAAACACCGGACGCCCGCTCGACGGACTCGGCGTTGGAGGTGGTGGCGCGCCCCTGGAGAGCGGGAAGGCCTTTCAGGGGACGCCGCCTGGACAGGAGCGGGCGGCGGAAAATGCCTACTCAACCGTCTTGCGTGTAATTACTGTAACGGAGTCCGGCCAGAATTCCAAGCTGATTCCAAGGTTGGAGCGGGGTTCCGTGCCTGGGGAATTGGTCAAGTTACACATTGCCGAAAGGCCGGCCTCTACGGCGCCGCCACTTCACCAGATGGTATCTGTTTTGATACCATAGATCTATGGATGCGGGACTGGTTATCCGAACGGCTAGGACGCAGTCGAAGCTGAGCCTCAGGGCCCTTGCCACTCGGGCCGGAACCTCCCATGCAACGCTCTCGGCTTACGAGAATGGCCGGGTGGATCCGACGACGACGGTACTTTCGCGGATTATTGGAGCTACGGGACACTCGCTGGAAGCGACCCTTCTCGGAATCCCCTCCGATAGTGAGGGAATGTCCCGCGGCGAAGAGTTGATCGCCGTTCTCGAATTGGCCGAGCAGTTCCCCGCCCGCCATGCAGCCGAATTGGAGTTCCCGCCCTTTCGACCGACATGACCTCGATCGTCGACAAGATCCTGGTGATCGGCGCAGCCCTGGAGGGCCAGCGGCTCCCCTACGCCTTCGGCGGCGCGCTGGCACTGGCCTTCTGCACCGAGCGCGCCCGGGGCACCATCGATATCGATGTCAACGTCTTCGTCGCCCCGGACCAGGCCGGCAGAGTGATGAGTTCACTGTGTCCGCCCGTGAGCCATTCAGACGAAGACCCAGTGGTCCTCGAACGGGACGGACAGATCCGGCTGTGGTGGGAACAGACGCCCATAGACATCTTCCTGGACACGACCAATTTCCACCTCCAGGCGGCACAGCGTCGTCAAATTCATGATTTTGGTGGCCGGCAGATTCCATTTCTTGGTTGCTCCGATCTTGCCGTCTTCAAGGCCTTCTTCAACAGGACGAAGGACTGGGCTGATCTTGAGGAGATGATTGCCATCGGGGCGCTGAACGTCGATCAGACCCTTGGCGTGCTGGTGCGCTATCTCGGGGAGGATGACCATCGCCTGGAGAGGCTCCGATCCCTGGCCGTTCCCGAAGGTTGATGGCCTCCGACCCCGGCGCTCTGCAATTGCACTGCCCTCGGTACAGGCACCTCCATCAACCGACCGTCCTCAGCGGTGCGCGCTGAGGACCAGGCACCAGTTAGCGCACTCCTACTTGCACTGAAGCTCTGTCTACAGGGGTTGTAGGTAGCTGCCGATACTTCTCCAGAGGCAGAAAGCGCAGGACCGATCATGTGCATGACGTTCAAGCTGCCCGAAGCCAGGGACGGCACCATCGTCGCGGCTCGGAGCATGGAGTTTCCGGTGGGCATGCCGACACAGTTGGCCGTTCTGCCGGCCGACTACGCCGGCACCAGCTCGGTCGGGGACGGTTCACGTCCTAATACCTGGACGGCCAGCCATGGAGTCGTCGGCATGGGGGTCTTCGGCAGACCGAATTGGTTGGTCGACGGCATCAACACAGCAGGCGTCAGTGCCCACCTGCTCTATATGCCCGGCGGCTACTGCACCTATCGCGCGGCTCGCGGCGACGGTAGCGATGTCTCTCAGGTCGACTTGGCCGCGTATCTCCTCGGTACGTGCACCTCCATCGACGAGGTCAAGGCGGCCGTAGCTGAGATCAACGTCATTGGTATCGACCCGGGGATGGGCTTCGTTCCACCGGTTCACTGCCTGATCCACGACACCACGGGTTCGGTCGCCATCGAACTCCACCCTGAGTTGACACGGGTGGTCGACAACCCCGTCGGAATCGCCACCAATGCCCCGTTTCTCGACTGGCACCTAATCAACCTTCGCAACTACCTGGGCATGTCGGCGGAGAACCCATCGGCCGAAGTGGTCGGGGGACTCACCCTGTCGCCGCTCGGCCAAGGCGAAGGACTGCGGGGTGTGCCGGCCGACTACACGCCGACGGCGAGATTCGCCCGCCTGTTCAGCGTCCTCCGCCTGCTCGAACGGGCCTCGGACGCTGAAGCGGCTGAGCTTCTAGCGCTGCACGTATGCAACGCCTTTGACATCCCGCAGGGCGCCATCAAGGAGAGGGTGGGAGATTCCCTTGTTGCTGAAGTCACGGTCTGGGACTCCGTGCTGAATCTGAGCATTCCACGGTACGCCTACCGGATGTCCGGGAACCCCGAGACCTACGTGGTCGACCTCGGATCTGTCGACTTCGAGAAGCCGGAGCGCCTCCAGGAACTCCGAGCGGAGGGATCATTCACACCAATTGAGGTGTAGGCGTTGGTCGCCGAATCGACCGGGCCCGAACTCCCAATGTTGGATCGGCCCGACTCTGGTTCGTCGGTACCAGCGGTCCGAAGCGCATTGCTGGAGCCCTGTGGTGGCTACGAGATTGTCTGAGACGTGGTGAACGTCCTCAGCTGGCCGCGCTAAGGCCCTGGAGATCTGAACTAGTGGCCGAAGAAGAGGACTGTGCGCATCAGGCTTCCTCGGCAAGGGCCGTGACCGTCCGAAACGTTCGACCCGATCACAGTTCGGCGATCGCCAGGTCCTCTGCGAACTCCTCTGTGTCGAACGTCTCCGTTTCGGTTGCGACTCCCTCGGAAGGCGCATTGAGTCTGGGAAGGAGCAAGGCAAGAAGCACTCCGGCGACCATCGCGCAACCGGCGATGATGAATGCGGCTCGATACCCGGCGGTCAGTGCCGCGTCAGGAGAGTGCTGATGTCCCAGCTCATGACTGGCCACGACGCTCGACGCCACCGTGGCCATGATCGCCAGGCCAAGGGCCCCGCCGATCTGTCGGGTGGTGTTGATCAGCCCCGAGGCGAGTCCCGCTTCGTGAACGGGAACGCCGGCCGTTGCGGACAAGGTCATCGGAATGAATGACAGACCGAAGCCCAAACCGATCAGGATCTCCGGCCCGAGGACGTGCACCAGGTAGGGATCCCCGGCCTGGACAAGGGATAGCCACAGCAGTCCGCCGGCGACCAGGCCGAGTCCGAGCATTAGCTGACTCCGGGCTCCGACGATGTGCACGATGCGAGAGGCGATCAAGGCGCCAATCAGCGTGAGGAGGCCCACTGGCAAGAAGGCCAGGCCGGCGCGCAACGGGCTGTAGCCGTCCACGTTCTGAAGGAACAGGGACAGGAAAAAGTAGGTGCCGAAGATGCCGGTCCCGACGGTGACGGCGATGCCATTGGCCACTGAAAGGGAGCGACGCTTGAAGATTGACAGCGGAATCAGCGGGTCCGTGGCAAATCGCGACTCTGTGACGAAGAACACGGCCAGCAGGGCGACGCCGATGGCCAGCGTGACGATGGTCTGGGCCGATCCCCACGGGCGGACATCGGTGCTGACGATGCCGTAGACGAGCACGGCGAGTCCGGCGGTCACGGTTGCCGCTCCTGTGAGATCGAGGGTCTTGCGAGGGCCTCGCTCTTCCTTGCGGGGGAGGGCCACCCAGGCGGCTGCTAGCAGCACGATACCGATGGGAACATTGACGAAGAGGACCCACCGCCAGTTGAGCAGGCTGGTGAGGATGCCCCCAACCAGCACGCCGGCCGCCGCTCCACTCGCCGCCGTTGCCCCCCAGGCGCCGAGTGCCCGCCGACGATCATCGGGGTCGGTGAAGGTCGTTACCAGGATGCTCAGGGTCGCCGGGGCCAAGATCGCCCCGCCGATTCCTTGGGCGGCCCGAGCGGTGATCAACCAGGCACCGCTCTGGGCGAGCCCGCCGATCAGGCTGAAGACGGTGAAGACGGTGAGCCCGATGATGAAGACGCGACGGCGTCCGAAGAGATCAGCAGCTCGTCCACCCAGCATCAAGAAGCCGGCAAAGGTGAGGGTGTAGGCGTTGATCACCCACTGCTCCCCGGCCACAGAGAGCCCAAGGCTCGCCCGCATCTGGGGAAGGGCCACATTCACGATCGCCACGTCCAGCACGACCATGAACTGGGCAGCACAGCAGATGGCCAAGACGGCCCATGTCGGCATGGACCGGACCCGTGAGGTGACTGCGTCCATTGGGAATCTCCTTTGATACCTTAACGTTAAGATATTGGACCTTGAGAGTTTCGTCAAGTGTTTTAACGTTGAGGGAAGTACGATCTATTCCGTGGAGCCCGACCCAGCCCGCGACGAGACCGACGAGATCGTCGAGTTCTGGCACAAGCAGAACCCTGACCTCGACGTCACGGCCAAGACCCTGGCCATTCGGCTCCGCCGGGCGTCGCAGCATTTCGAACGAGCCGTTCGCACCAACCTGGCGGCAAACGGGGTCGATGAGTACTGGGAGATCGAGGTCCTCATGTCGCTCTTGAGGGCCCCTGACCACCGGAGGAGCGCAGGCGAGCTGCAACGAGAGAGCGGGGTCACCTCAGGCGCCATCACCAATCGGATGGCACGGTTGGAACGTCGGGGTTGGGTGACGCGAGAGGTCGATCCGAACGATCGACGACAGGTGCTCGTCTCGTTGACCGAGGAAGGTTTGAAACAGGCACATCACGTGATCGCCACCAAGAACGAATCCGAGAAGCACCTCTTCTCCAACCTGGACCGCGCATTTTTGGAGCGGCTGACCACCGATCTTCGTACCCTCCTGGCCTCGATGGAGTCGCCGGTCTCGAACGAGAGTGATTCAGCCAGCGCTTTGGTCATCAAGAAGGGTCAACGGAACTAGCTCTGTTGACCGTCCGGTTGGCAAGAACGCGTCTGGCTCTCAGTCTGCATAGCTGAACCGATGCGACGTGTCCCATGAGGTGTATTGGCACAGCAAGTCGGTGAAGGCGAAGGGTGCCTGGTCGGGCCCGCGGCAGTCAGAACGGAGTGTCCGGGAACAAGGGAGGCTCGAGCGCCTCATGCAATGGCATTGGTCAACGACGATCGGGCAGCATGAAGGGATGGGAGATCTCGACAAGGACACGACGCTGGAGAAGCTCGAGGATGGGCACTATCGAGCGACATTGAGCCAAGACTGGGAGATCTGGGGACCGATGGGTGGCTACGTCGCCGCCTGCGCCCTTCGTGCCGCGGGCGAAGCGAGCAGCCAACCCGTGCCGGCTTCGTTCTCGTGCCACTACCTCGGAGTTGCGCAGTTCGAGCCGATTGACATCATGGTCGAGGCTCGACGAGAAGGGCGGGCCGCAACTTCCCAGCGAGTCGAAGTCACCCAGTCCGGACGGAGGATCCTTGATGCCATGGTGTGGAGCACCTCCGAAGGTCCGGGCCTCGAGCACGACGAGACGGTCCCGCCTGGCGTTCTGCGGCCAGATGACCTCCCCGGGCCTCCTTCCGACGCGGTTCGGCCGTACCCGTTCTGGGACAACCTCGAATCACGGATCATTCACTTCGAACCGGTCTGGCCGCCAGCCGGACCCCGCCCTGCGGTATGGCAGGAATGGCTTCGATTCATCCCGACGGCAACGTTCGCCGATCCGTGGGTTGACGCGGCTCGGCTTCTCATCCTGGTCGATCTACCCAGCTGGCCTTCAGCGCACCGAGCTCATGCGTGGCGCAAACCTGCATTCATCGCACCCACCTTGGACCTCAATGTTGCGTTTCACCAACCCGCTTCGGGCGACGAGTGGTTGCTATGTGACGGATCGGCACCACTCTCGACCCGCGGGCTCTTCGGCTGGACTGCCCGCGTCTGGTCCACAGAAGCGAAGCTCCTCGCTTCCGGCGGCGGTCAGTGCTTGTACCGGGAATTGCCACCCGACACGACTTCGTAGCGTTGACTCGGCGCGTTGATCAATGCTTGAGAGTCAGATCCGGCGTTGGAGTGGGGTAACCAGAATCCGCAGACGATGCCGGCCGACCTTGCGACCGAGACAAGTGGGCGGAATCGAACCGAGCCTCCATCGAGATGGACATTCGTTTGTGCCCAGTCGTCAGCGCACACCTCAGCTTGGCCAGCTGGGAACAGTCCGCACGATGGAGTTCAAGTGTTGATGCGAGCGCCCGTTTTCAAGAATCCGATGGACGGACGGTTTCGTCGCGGATGGCGTGCAGCTCACGAATGCGCTCGTCATCAGGTCCGAGATACTCGCTCAGGATTCCGGTCACGTACGGGACGTCGAGACGGCCTGCTCGGAGCATTTCCTCGATGTCCGCCCAGTCCTTGCGACGGTTGAAGAAAGCCTTGAAGACGGCAAGATCGTTGCAGCCGAGGAAGGGAAGCCGCCTGTTGACCAGCTGATGCTCGGTGATATGCAGACGTAGATCGTCGTGGAAGGGGGTTGTGTCCAAGAAGATATCGACGGGGATTCCGTCGAACATCAACCGGCACTGGCCATCCGTCATCAATTTCGTCGCATCATCATCGGTCGCCACGATCTCTTCGGGCAAGGCGTCGAGAACCTGCTGTGCCTCGCTCGGGGGAGCGAAGATGTTGAGATCGATGTCGACCGTCGTCCTTGGCTCACCCGTGCACCACAGCAGGGCGAAGGCCCCCCCGAAGGCGTGATGCATTCCCACCCCATCCAAGCTGTCGTGCAACTCGACGATGGCATCCAGGATCGGCCTCATCGACGGGTCGTCTTCTCAGGCCCAAAGGCGGGATACCTGAGTGGCCCCCGTTGGCGTCGTGGCAGGGCATCGACAAAGGAGAACAAGGCCTCGATCTTTTCCGCCAGCTCCCGCTCATCAGTGGTTGGCAGTGGCCTCAAACTGGCTTCGGCCTCGAAACCTGCGGCCCGGAGCAGCCGCTCCAACGTGGAGACCGAGGGGACTGAGGTCCCTGATTCGTAGGCGGACAACGTGGATGCGGAGGTGCCTCCGCGCTGCGCAAGCTGCCTCCGAGAGAGGCCACTCCTACGGCGGGCTTCTTGGAGCAGTACGGCGGCGTCCATCTCTCCATGGTACCAAATTTGGTGCCAGTCGAGTAGCCGAGCTGTGAGCGACCTGAAGCCCAATGCGGACTGGGCAACGAAGCGTCCTCAGCCTGCGTCGCTGAGAATGTTGCGTTGGAGGAGCGGCCTACGGTGAACTCATCAATTCATCGGACACATCCGCCCTAGCGGAGTCGGACGAGATCATCCACCGGAACCCCTACCCAATGCGGGTGCTGTCATCGAAAAAGCTCCGGAGAGGCCAAATGCCCGCTCGATGGCCATCAACAAATCAGGTGCGTAATGGTCTAGGGAGCGACTTCGCCGATCAAGTTGTCGGAGTTGCTGGTGACCCATAGAGCTCCGTCTGGACCAACCGCAATTCCGCCCGAATAATAGAGGGGTGCGGGGTAGGTATGGACCTTTCCCGATGTCGTTATCCGACCAACGGAGCCAGCCGCTGGGTTGTTTCCGTTGGTGAACCAGAGCGCTCCATCGGTACCCGCAGTGATCTCCTCGGGGTAGATGATCTTTCTATTTGTGAACGTGGAGATTGCTCCAGATGTAGTAATCCTTCCAATGGACCCGTTGTACTCACTTGTGAACCAGAGCGCACCATCCGGACCTGCGGTGATTCCGTGCGGTCCATCGATAGCCGGGCTGGTGAAGTTGGTTACGACTCCTGCTGTCGTAATCCTTCCGATGGAGTTGTTTCCGGGGTTGGTGAACCAAAGTGCACCATCAGAGCCGACCGCAATACCGTCGGGTTCATCGATGCCAGTGCCTGTAAAGCTCGAAATGACTCCTGAGGTCGTTATCCTTCCGATCGAGTTGTTCCCCGAGTTGGTGAACCAGAGGGCACCATCGGGGCCTGATGTGATTCCCCCGGGATTGGAGATCGAAGGGTCGGCGAAGTTAGAAACGACTCCTGACGTGGTGATCCGCCCGATCGAACTGGCTTCCTCATTGCTGTTGGTGAACCAGAGGGCACCATCGGGGCCTGATGTGATTGCTTGCGGGCTTTCGATGCTTGGATCCGTAAAATTGGATACGTTGCCCGAAGGTCCGATCCTTCCGATTGAGCTTCCATCGCCGCTTTCGTCGTAGCCGCTGTTGATAAACCACATTCCTCCATCTGACCCGACAGCGAGACCCGTTGGATTTCGGATGTTGTCTCCCGCGTAGTTGGAGACTGTTCCTGATGTTGTGATCCGGCCGATGCTGGCATTTGCGAGGTTGGTGAACCACAGGGCACCATCGGGTCCGGCGACAATCCCGCCGGGCTCGTCCACTCCGGTACCGGAGAACTCGGTGAAGGTGCCGGATGTCGTGACCTCTTCAATGGTGTTGTTGTAATCATTTGGGAACCAAAGTTCGCCGTTTGGTCCGGCAGCAATTGCGAACACGTCAGAGGTCGGCCCCGAGAAGTGTGAGATCACGCCCCCTGGGGTGATACGTGCCACACTGCCCAGGTCGGTGAACCAGAGATTTCCATCGGGTCCGGTGGCGATGCCACCAGGGGTTCCTCTATCCCCAATGGGAAAGTAGGTTCTGGCCCCAGTGGTTGTGATCCGTCCAATCGCGTCTCCAGGTGAAATCGTGAACCACAAGGCACCATCCGGACCCACGGTGATCTGATTGGGTCCGTACTTGCGAGGAACGGTATAGGTGGTAATTACGCCTGCCGTTGTGATGCGGCCGATCGAATGGCTGTTAGTGAACCACAAGGCACCATCCGGCCCTGCGGTAATGTCGCCACTGTCCTTGATGCCGTCGCCCTTGAAGATTGATACAACGCCGCCCGTCGTGATGCGACCGATCGAGTCGTAGTTGGTAAACCACAGGGCACCATCCGAACCCGCTGCAATCTGGCGGGGCGCATTGATTCCGGAGCCGGTAAACGTGGTCACCACCCCGGTCGTCGTGATGCGACCGATCGAGTTGTTCCCTTCATCGGTAAACCAGAGGGCTCCGTCTGGACCCACAGCGATTGCTATCGGCGTATAGATGCCGACAGCAACGTTGGTAACGTCTGAATCCACTGTCTTGGCCTGTGCCGAAGGTCCTGGGACAAACATTCCTATCGTGATAAGGGCCGGAACGATGAACTTGAGCGATCGCACCAAACTGTTCCGGCCAACTTGCTGATGGCGTGCCACAGTTTCCCCTTTCGATCGGGCTCATCCCCCCACAGGGCAAGTCGTCGCTCTTCGCTAGAGAGGGCTAGAGAGGTGAGCCGCGAATCCGATCGTGGGCACAGTGTCGCGCACCAGCCAGTGGATGTCTATTGAGTCTGATGATCGACCTTGTAGGCGTAGGGAACCAAAATCCCCAGTTGTGTCCATGGATGGGCGCTCCTGCTCGGGGTCAGGACGGCCATGGGCGACGACCCGGTGAGCAGCTGAAATCTCGAGCTCTTCAGGCGCTTCTCACGAGCCCATCTTTATGGTGACGCAGTCACGTTCTACGTCCTCATCTTTGCGATTCTGGCCGTCGTCCTCGTCTTGGAGGAATCGCTGGCATTTCGCGCCGACGAAGGAATCTCGAACATGAAGAACCTCATCACGTTGCGACCGGTCCTACGCGTCGGAACCGTAAGAAGCAGCGAGCACAATCACGCCACGATCGGCGCAAACGGTACCAACCCGGCTCTTCGGTTTTCAACGGGTGATCGCAGCTGGTGCGCGTTGAGGTTCGCATTGTGACCGTTGACGGCACCCTGCCGGGTCGCCTCTCGCTGGACACGTCGAGGACCCATCAGCCCAGAGGGCTCCCTCGCCGACAACCTTCTGAGGGTTGGCATGACCCACGATGACCCGCGACACCACAGGAGCGCGTGGCTACCGACACAATCCAGTTGCATAGGGGTGGAGGGTCGGGCGTAAGAGCCATTTCCCAGGTTAGTGGGCTCGATTTCCCACACGCTTGTTGGTGCAACGGGTCCGGGCGCTGGGCCGCCAGAAAATCGTCGCCATGGAGGTCCGCATGCCTTTCTGGCCCATATCTTGCAATGCAAGGTACCACGGGGCTATCTTGTGGTGCATGGGTAATGCGGAGGGCCGACGTAGCCAGTTGCTTCGGGGCGTTCTCGACCTCTGCCTGCTCGCCGTGATGGGCGAAGGACCGGCCTACGGCTATGAGATGACCAAGCGCTTGCGGGCACGCGGTTTGTCGATCGTCGGCGAAGGTTCGATCTATCCGCTCCTCGGTCGGTTGGAGCGTGACGGCTTGGTCGAGACCCGACGGGAAGCCAGCAATGGGGGCCCACCCCGGAAGTACTACAGCCTCTCGCCTGGCGGTCAGCAAGCGCTGGAGAGGGGCGTAGAGGAGTGGAAGGCGGCACGTGACGCCGTCGATGGCGCCCTCGATTTGGTGAAAGTAGAGGTGACACCGTGATTGAGTTCATCCAGGAGTGTCGTCAGGAGTGGAAACGCCTTGGTGTTCCAGATCCCATCGCCAACGAGATGGCGGCCGACCTGACAGCCGACATTGAGGAAGCGGAGTCCGAAGGAGGTTCCGCCGAGGACGTACTTGGAACCAGCCTCTTCGACCCCCGGCGCTTCGCAGCAGCCTGGGCGGGTGCTCGAGGCGTGACAGCTCCCCCAGATCATGTTGATCCATTCGCTCCACCGGTACGGGAACGTCACCCCTGGTACCGACCGGCCGCGGTCATCGCACTGGCAGTTATCGGATTCTTCATGGCTCTGGCCGCCGCCGCCCTCGTGGTCGGTCGCCACAGTTCGGCGGTGGCCGCGCCAGTCCGCCGGATCTTGTCGGTTCCGGGATCGGGCCCGCTGTTCGGGCCTGGCTCGGCCGTGCCCCCGTTCCGGACGTTCGTTCAAGGACCTTCGTTCGCTGTACAGAACACCGGACCGGTCGGCATCGTGGCGCTTGCAGTACTACTCGTCGGCGTCGTGATCCTCGGTATTGCAGTTTTGTGGTGGTCCCCCTGGTCTCGCCGCCAGTCCAAGCGACGCCTCGGCTGACCTGACGCACCACGTGCGGAGAGAGATCGAGTCGATGACGTCAAAGCGGGGCGACGACCGCGCCTCACACAGGACTGCAACCAAGGAGATGTGATGAGTGCGTCCACCATTGAGGAAGTTGCTTCTTCCCCAGAAGGCGAGGGCGGATGGGCCGTCGAGACCCACGGGCTGACCAAGCGGTTCAAGGACAACGTCGCCGTGGATGCTGTGGAACTCCTCGTGCCTCGTGGGTGCGCCTTTGGCTACCTCGGGCCGAATGGTGCCGGCAAGACGACCCTTATCCGGGTCCTCCTGGGCCTGACTCACGCTGATGCCGGTTCGATGTCTCTCCTCGGTTTCCCCGTGCCCCAGCATCGCGATCGGGCACTGGCTCGGATGGGCGCCATCGTGGACGAGCCCCGGTTCCATGGCCATCTCACCGGCAGGCAGAATCTTGAGATCCTGGCCGCCGCCCGCGAATCGGCGGCCCGAACCCGAATCGATGCGTCGCTTGAGCGGGTGGGTATCGCTCAGCGCGCCGACGACAAGGTGTCCAAGTACTCAATGGGCATGCGGCAGCGCCTGGGGGTCGCTGCGTGCCTGCTCGGGGACCCCCAGCTGCTCGTCCTCGACGAGCCGATGAACGGGCTCGATCCTGCCGGCATGCTCGACATGCGCGAGATGATTCAGTCGCTCGTCGCCGAAGGTCGGACCGTGGTCCTGTCGTCCCACCTACTCGACGAAGTCGAGCGGACCTGCGACGCAGTCGCCATCGTCGACCGCGGCAAGGTCATCCGGCAAGGTCCGATCGCCGACCTGCTGGCTGGTTCCGCCTTCGAATTGCAGGTCGACTGCTCCATGCCCGAGCACGCCGGTTTCCTCTTGGCGGGTACTCCGTGGGCAGCGGGTATCGACGTCGGCCCTGAAGGGCTGCGGGTCGACCTGGCAGCCGGAACCGATCGTGAGGTCGTTGCCGAGGTCAACCGGCTCCTCGTCGAGGGCGGCGTCTCCGTCTACCGCCTTCAGGAGATTCACGCCTCGCTCGAGTCTTGGTTCCTCGAGGTCACCACTCGATTGGGGGCACCGCAATGACCAGCTCGGCCGTAACCGCCACCGCGCCGCCCGATACCCTTGCACCGGCGTCGGATGGGGAGGTTCAAGACCACCGGGGATCCTGGGTGCCCAACGGTGCCATGATCGCCACCCGGATCATGGAGCTCCGGAAGCGCCGAGGGCTCATGATCGCCCTGATCCTCGTGAACATCGGCATTCCCACCGTGTTCCTCACCGTGCGGCTGGTGGCCCACGCCATTGCTCCCCACTCCTACGGGCCGGCCGGCGGCTATGACATCTTCTCCAACATGGTCGCCGGGGTGATGTTCATCTTCGGCTTCATCGTGGCCGCCACGCTCGGCTGCACCGCCGGATCGGTCGATCTGACCGAGGGAGTGTTCCGACACCTGGTGGTGACCGGCCGTTCGCGGCTGGCCCTCTACCTGGCCCGCATCCCGGCCGGTCTGGCCATCATCGTGCCCCTGGTGGCGGTCGGCTTCACCATCGTGTGCGCGGTGTGCGTGTTCGCGGCACCGACGCAGCTCGACTACCAGGGCGTGACGGTGCCGCCCGGGCTCTCCCACTCGGCGTTCGAGGCCTGGGCCGGCGACCACGCCGACGAGGTGATCTGCGACTTCCCCTACAACCGTCCGATCACGGTCAACGTCCCTTGTGGCAACGGTCCGGGGGGCGGACAGGGCATCCGTGTGGCACCGGGCGGAGCCCCGGGCGGCGCCGTCCCCCAGCCGACCTCACCGGCGACGAACCGGGCCCAGGCCATCAAGATCGCCGACCAGGACTATGTGGACTATTCGCGCCACTTCCTCTCGCCGCCCATCTCGCTGATGGTGAAGGCGGGGCTGTGGATCGAGCTCTATGCGGCCATCGGGTTCCTGGTCGGGCTGGGTCTGGCCTCGCTCATGGGGCAGCGCACCGTCCCGGTGATCCTGCTGATCGTGCTCGAGATCGTGCTGACGCCCTTGCTCTCACAAGCGAACATCCCCCATCTGGTCAACCTGCAGCGCGGCCTGGTGGGTCTGGCCACCAGCCACCTTGAACCGGGCGGCCTGCCATCAGTCTTCGGCGGGGTGCATAACGGACAAGTCGGAGTGGGAGTGGTGACCGAGTCCGCCACCGTGGCGGTCTGTGTCATCGTGGGATGGATCGTTGTCTGGACAGCCCTCGGTGCGTGGCGGATGGTCACCCGCGATGCCTAGGCCGTGTGTCACATCACCGCGACAACGGAATCTCAACGTTGCGTTTGGATGGTTGGTTGGCTGAGTGAGTGAGTGAGTGAGTGGCTGAGTGAGTGAGTTCGTGTGTGCGTGGGCTACCGACAGAATTCAGTAGCCCTGGGCCGACGCTGCACTCAGCGGAGCCATTTTCCACGACGCTGATCTCGATTTCCCAGATCGTTGTTGGCGCAACTATTAATGCGGAGCACCTGGTCAGCAACACCGGATGACATTTTCGACACCCACACCACGAGCATCGCTTGCGTGTCGTGGATGACTTCGCAACCGCACTTCTCGGTCACTGCTCGCGTGGACCCCGTCGGGAATGCCCGTGTGGTGGGCCGGGTTGCACCACCACAGGGTCCGTGTGGCAGCAGCCAAGGCCAAGCATGAGTGGCCGCGGGTCAGTTCCGTGAATCAATCCTGACCATCGGGTTGCATAACCCATTCCTGACCATCGGGAGGTCCACTATGAGCGAGATAACCGCGCCGGAGCAGGCACTCTTCTCCTCGCAAGAGCCTGATCCACGTCGGTGGTCGATCCTCGCGGTCGTCGTGATCGCCCAACTCATGGTGGTACTCGACGCCTCCATCGTGACCATTGCGCTTCCCTCCGCTCAGCGGTCCTTGCACATCTCGGTGGCCAACCGGCAATGGGTGATCACCGCCTACACCCTGGCCTTCGGAGGACTGCTCCTGCTGGGTGGTCGGATCGCCGACTACGGGGGTCGCAAGCGAATGTTCATGGTCGGTCTCATGGGCTTTGCCGGTGCCTCGGCCCTCGGGGGCCTGGCCAACGACCAGGCCATGCTCTTCGCCGCCCGGGCCCTGCAGGGGGGCATGGCCGCCCTCATGGCTCCGGCCGCCCTGTCCATCCTCACGATCACCTTCCAGTCAGACCCCTCCGAGCGGGCGAAGGCGTTCGGCGCCTACGGAGCCGTCTCGGGAGCCGGAGGGGCCATCGGGGTCCTGGCTGGCGGCATCCTCACTGAGTACGCCTCGTGGCGTTGGTGCCTGCTGGTGAACGTGCCATCGCCATCGCGGCCGCGTTTGCGGCCTCCCGGGTGGTGCATGAGAGCCGCGCCAGTGGCACCACCAGCTACGACCTGCCAGGGGCGCTGTTGTCGACTGCCGGCCTGGTCAGCCTGGTGTACGGCTTTACCAAGGCGGAGTCCGACGGCTGGGGATCCGGGCCCACCCTCACCTTCCTTTCGATCGCGGTGGTGCTGTTGGCTGCGTTCGTGATCGTCGAGTCCCGGTCGCAGAATCCGTTGCTGCCGCTCCGGGTGGTGGCCGAGCGCAACCGGGGCGGAGCCTTTCTGGCCACGGTGCTCACGGGGGCTGGTCTCTTCGCCATGTTCGTGTTCCTCAGCTACTACATGCAGGAGGTGCTCAGGTACTCGGCTCTCCGGGCCGGCATCGCCTTCCTGCCCTTCGCCGTCGGGTTAGTGGTGGCGGCCGGACTGTCCACCGCTCTCGTGCCCCGTGTCGGGCCGCGGATTCCCATGACCCTGGGGCTTCTCGTCGGGGCCGGGGGACTCGGGTGGCTGACACAGATCGGCGTGGACACCTCGTATTGGACCCATGTGCTGCCCCCCGAGTTGCTCATGAGCTTCGGACTCGGTCTTGCCTTCCCGGCTTTGAGCAGCACCGCCCTCATCAAGGTGGCAGACCGCGACTCGGGGGTGGCGAGCGCCCTGGTCAACACCACCCAACAAGTGGGTGGCTCGCTGGGCACCGCTCTGTTGAACACGGTCGCAGCGTCGGCCACGGCCACCTTCATCGTGGCCCACGGGCGGGGCTCCTTTGCGGCGGGCACAGTGCACGGTTTCGCCGTGGCCTTCGCTATCGGCGCCGGGTTCTTGGCCCTCGCCGCCATAGCGAGTGCGGTGTTCGTCACGGCGCACGGCGACGACCTCCCGGCTCCGGCCGCGGCGTCAAGTGCTGCGGGGGATCCAGCGCTGCCTTGACCCGCCACCGTCCTCGTGTCTAGCAATCACCCGACGGGACACTGGGGTAACCGAACGATGAATCTTTGGTTATGGACTGATGTGTAGGGGGAGCCGTGGCCAGGGTGGCTGGGCGCCGCGGTCACAGAGATCTTCCGTCAGCGGAAGTTTCATCAAAGTGCAAGCTTCTCTCAACACAATCGACGGCGCATGAGTGTTAAACCGACAGTCGACGTGACCGTGCCGGGGCGGGGTTGGCCAGCGAGGTGCGGCTGCGCAGCTGCCTTTCGCAGAGGAATGCCTTCAACCCCAGCACGGCCACGTCGCCACCTCCACCCTGCACCCTCTGCCTTTTGGAAGGTTCATGACGCGTCTCGAACCAGGATCAACCCGTACGCATTCGCAGGTCCACGCTGGTCTCCAATCGGAGTTTCTTCGCTGCCCTCCAACCCCGGACCTGCGTCGGCGCAAAGGCCATCGGGCGCCATCGCCGGCTTCATTCAGAGAGTTCGCCCGACTTCAGTCACCTTGGTTAGCGCTTGGTGCGGTGATCGGTCCGATCTCCTTCACCGTGGGATGGCTGGTCCTGGGCTGGTTGAGTCCGGGGTTTTACACGGTCAGCGGCACGCGGCTCGCCCCCTACTCCCCGGTCAGCCAGCAGATCAGCCGCCTAGGAGTAGGTCCCACCGCGCCGTTCATGAACTCGATCTTCGTGGTCAGCGGGATCCTGACGCTGATCGGTGTGTTCGGGATTGTGGGGAGCCAGCCGAGAGGAGCCCACCGTCTCCGGCTGCTGCTTGTTCTCCTGGCCCTACCTGCGCTCGGCTCCATGATGGACGGTATTTTCACCCTCCGATACGAGCTCATGCACTCCTTGGGCTTCGCCCTGGCCCTGACCTCGATGGTCGGGATTCCGGTCGCCGGGCGCCTTCTCCGGCGAAATCCACCCTGGCCCGGCTTCGGGAACTGGCTCGTCATCGCCGGTCCCTTGACACTGGTCCTCGCCGTCCTTTTCCTCGCCAGCCTGACGCCGTCGACCAGGCACGGAATAGCGGGCCTGACGGAGCGCATCCTCGTCGTAGAAATCACGTCCTGGTACATCGCCTTGGGATGGTGGGCATTCGCCAGCGCGGTGAGACGAGGTCGGTGGCGAATATCCCATCCGACCAGTTCAGGCGACCAGCCGGTATTCGTGGATCAGGCCGAACACGGCGTCCCAACGCCGTAGCTGCCGCGACATCACCGTGAGCCGCCAGGCTCTAATCGATCATCCGCCACGCCCAGGAGGTGACCGGCAATTTGGCCAAGACCTGCCGCTAGTACGACATCAGCCGGTAGGTGTGCTGCCGGTGGCTCCGCCGCTACGAAAGAGGAAGGTGAGGCCGGTCTTTGGGAGCGCTCGAAGCGGCCGCACCGCTCACCGAAAGCCACGCATGTCGATGTGGTGGGAAAGACCCTCTACCTGCGCCAGCACTACCACTTCGGGCCCCAGAAGATCTCGATGTACTTGAAGCGCTACCACGACATCGAGATCTCGAACTCGGGGTCGTGCCGCAGCGAGTGAGTCCAGTGCCGAACATATCTCTCGGCCTTGAGGCCCACCTCTAATTCGTCCTTATGCTCGAATGTTCGAGGCCCCAGCCCCTGCGTGCGGCTCCAAGGCATCCTGGCCCTTCATTTGACCTTCGAGGCATTCCACGCTCATCGGACTGGCAAAGTAAAAACCCTGACAGAAGTCGCTTCCGAGTTCAGTGACGACGCTGTGCTGCGCTTCCGTCTCAACACCCTCACACACAACGACGAGGTCGAGAAGGTGCGCCATTTCGATCGTCTTCAAAACAATCGCGTGACTCGAAGCGTTGTGTGGAAGATCCGCGATGAAACTCTGGTCTATCTTGACCGCATCAACCGGAAAACGATTCAGATAGGCCAACGACGAATAGCCTGTGCCAAAGTCGTCCAACGCGAGAGTCACACCAAGCTGCTTTAATTCGGTGAGCACGAGGCGAGCTCGCTGCGTGTCACGGACCAAGGCACCCTCAGTGATCTCAAGGATTAAGAGTCGAGGGTCTGTGTCAGTATCTCGAAGTATGGCCGTCAGCATGGCCAGAAAATCCGGTGCAATGAGTTGGTGTGCTGAAACATTCACAGACATCATCAGGTCACCGTCGGAGGGGTCGGCGACCTTTCGATCGATACACGCTTGCTCAAGCACCCATCGTCCCAACTCGAAGATCAATCCGGAATGTTCGGCCAGAGGAATCATCGTTGCCGGTCGAATTGTTCCTCTCTCAGGATTGTCCCAACGTATCAACGCTTCTGCCCCCGTGATCTTCTTGTCGGCTGTGCCAACGATCGGTTGGTAGTCCAATCGAAATTCACCCCGTTCCTCCGCCTTGCTGAGCGCTATCCGCAGATCCATGTGGTCCAGTGCAAGCTGATGTGCTCGCAAATCGATGATCTGATAGGTCGCGCCTCCCCTTCGTTTCACCTGGTACATGGCAGCGTCGGCAGCATGCAGCAGCTGCTCGGGATCATGATTGGTTTGGCTCGCAAAAGCGATGCCGACGCTGGCGGATATCTCGATGTCGATGCCGGAAATCACAAAGGGCATTCCGAGGGCGTCGACGACCCGCGATGCGACGACTTCGACCTGCTCGTCCCTATCCAGCTCCTCACACAGGATCACGAATTCATCTCCGGAAATCCGAGCGACCGTGTCGGCTGGTCGAAGTGCACACTCGAGGCGCTCACCGACGGCTATTAAAAGATTATCTCCGACCTGATGGCTGAAGGAGTCGTTGACCGCCTTGAAGTTGTCAAGATCGATGAAGAGTACCGCCACTACCTTTCTAGACCTGCCACTGCGAACGATTGCATGGTCGATTCGCTCCAAGAGCAAAATGCGATTGGGTAACCCGGTAAGAGCATCGTGGAGCGAGGGCTCGTGGGAGCGCTCAGAAGAGAGCTGCAGATCTGCTCTGCCCTGAGCGTTGACCAAATACGCCGCAGTCACGTCAGCCAG
>Ga0182018_10001670_pt1 | contig 24557 bp, 24 predicted proteins | sample 812P2MmetaG_FD_120490 | JGI IMG/M metagenome (GOLD analysis project Ga0182018, IMG submission 120490) | Permafrost microbial communities from Stordalen Mire, Sweden - 812P2M metaG | ecosystem: Environmental > Terrestrial > Soil > Wetlands > Permafrost | place: Sweden: Stordalen | collected...
CGATCCCGAGGCCGTAAAATCCGGCGACGTCGAAATGCTCCAGGATCTGGTCTGTGCCGCCATCAACGAAGCGGCCCGCAAAATCGATGCTCAAATGCAATCCACCGTCGGCGGCATGCTTGGCGGTCTGGGGATCCCTGGACTCTGACGGAGTCGGAGAGGTGCACTAGACGCTCCTCAATAGGACCTCCGGGGCTGAAGGTCGTAGAATTTGCCTTAGGCGAACAGCCGATTACCAAAAAATGCCATGTCCAAATTTGCCGAACCGATGTCGCGTCTGATCGACGAACTGAAAAAGCTTCCCGGGGTTGGCGCCAAGAGCGCTCAGCGTCTGGCCTTCTACATCCTGCGCTCCAGCGACGAAGACGCCGAAGCCCTTGCCGCCGCAGTACGCGACGTCAAGGCCAATCTTCGTCTGTGCTCGGTGTGCAACAACATCACCGACGTTGATCCTTGCGTCTATTGCACCAGCGCCACGCGCAACCAGCGGTTGGTGTGTGTCGTCGAAGAGCCCACGAACATCGCCGCCATCGAAAAGACCAAGCACTTCAACGGCGTCTTCCACGTTCTGCACGGAGCTATCTCTCCGTTACATGGAATTGGACCGGAGCAGTTGCGCATCTCGAATCTCATCACCCGCGTCGACGCAGGCCAGGTCGACGAAGTCATCGTGGCCACGAATCCCACGGTGGAAGGCGAAGCGACTGCGACATATCTTTCTCAGCAACTGAAGCGAGCAGGCGTGAAAGTCACGCGCATCGCCATGGGAATTCCGGTGGGCAGCGACATCGAATACACCGACGAAATCACAATGCTCAAGGCCATGGAAGGCCGCAGGGATATGTAGGGTTGGAAACTCAGGAACACGACGGCACTTCCGGCTCCAGGAAAACATTCGACTCTTCCTCGGTGGCAGCCAAGCCTTCAGGGAGGGTTCCCCGATTGTATTCGGCCATGCGATTCTTCCACTTCAGGAAGTCGGTGATGCTTTGCGGTTCGATGCGCACTTCCACTCGACGCAGACTGGCGAGCAACAGATTCATCTCATAGCGGAATCCCGCGGCAGTGCGCAGATTCTTTGCTGAGTGCCGCACCACTTCGACTCTTCCGCGGCGGAATTCCAGCAGTCCCCAGCCTGGGGGCAGTTCCTCAAGCCTTACCAATGCTGAAGGCGTCAGGTAAAAGCGTTCGCTGCCCACTCCTCCCTCGGGCTTCTGGCGGAAGGGCTTGCAGCGATCCGCGAGAAAATCGGCGCGGGTGAGCTTGCACTCGACCAGCACGGAATGGTTCGCGCGCTTCCAGCCGATAGCGTCAGGCATCTCTCCGCTGACGCAGGCCTGTTCGGAAAGCACTACTCCGCAGCGATAGGACCGCAGCCAGCGCACGGCTCGTTCTACGAGTTGGGCGTGAGTCATGGATTCGGCGTCCGGTTCTCGCCGTTCGGCAGAACGGAAACAAGAACAGTTCTATCGGGAGAGTCGAAAATGCGAAAGTGACTGGGTGGCTTCCCCGCTTCGAACTTCAAGCGGCGGAATGGCGCGAATTCTTGCGGTCACGATGCTACTCTTGGTCGATTTGTAAGTCGCCGCGGAACGGGAGTCTTCATTGCCTTGATTACGATGGGGCGACCGAGGACGGTTTCGAGTAAATATCTTTCGGCGGCGGCGGCCTGGGCGGTGGAACTGTCAGCCATAAATCCCTCGGCGGCGATGATCAAGGCTTGGTTGGGTGCTAACTTCAGGGGTTTGAGCAGGAATCCATTGCTTCGCCGGCTGTGATGGTTGGGTTGCAGGTTGGCGTTTTCAATTCGCAGCCGGCGAATATGGCCGTCGTGCGCGGCATCCAGAGCATTGGCCAGTCTGAGGATCGCGGCTAACTGAACTGTGATGTTTTGCTCCTCGGGCGACAGCTCGCGCAGCGCCTTGTGGCCGCGCGTGGGCAACGCGCCACAATGAAAACGCGCTACGGTAGCCGCGCGAGCCATGTCGTCCGCTTTCCATCCCAGAGGAACGCCATGAGCTTTGATCAGCTCCAAGGATTCTTTGTGATGTCCCTTGTCGCCCCGTGCTTTGCCGACATCGTGTAGCAGGGCGGCGAGATAAAGGCAGGCGCGGGCTGAGTCACGATTGGGATCAGGGTTTCGCCAGGCGCCATGGCGAACGTGCGAAAGACCTAGATCTCGCACGGGAAGCGAGACATGGGGCACCCGTTGTTTTGTCTTCAGCAAGCCTGCGGCTTCCAGGCCGTCGTAGAGTGCAACGGCCATGCGGGCTATGCGCTCGGAGTGCGGGAAGTCGGGATCCAGTGCTTTCGCCCACAACTTCATGCGGCGGGTGGCAATTTCCTGGATTTGTTTGGGTTGTGTTAATCCGGCGCGCCAGACATTCCACAGAGAATCCGGACCAACCATGTGCTGCCGGTATTTTTCGATCCGTTTCGTGCGTTCTTCGCCAATGCGCGCATGCCAGCTCTGGCGCGAGGATTCATCGGGGAAGACGCGGTGGGAAAGCGCCGTTGCCCAGAGCACATCGAGATCGTGCACGTCGCCTAGCAAATCCTGCAATTGCTTCAGGTCGTTGCTCCAGGCTTGGTGTTCGTCGGGCAGGAAATTCTCGACGATGTAACGAAAGCGTTTGATGCCAATACGCAAGGCATGAAACGCGACCTGGGAGCGGTTGCGCAGGGCCCGGGTGTGCAGTTGGCGCGCCGCAGTCCAGCGTTCGAGTGCGAGATGCTTGAACACAGCGCTGCCGGGACGAACACGGGCGTTGCGCAAGGGAAGCGAGTGGCTCCACTGGCGCCATTGCTTGCGGTCGAATTCCGACAGGGCGGCACGAGCTTCTTGTTTTTGCTGGCTCTCTCGTTGGCCTAGGATTTGGAGCAGGGCTTGGCCAGCGGGATCGGAAGCATTGGCAGCGGGGCTCTTCGCACCAGCGATGTTCGCGTTCGTGGGGTTTGTCTCTGGCGGCAGAGCGGGCGAGTCGCCCCCTCCTGCACTGGTTTTCCTGGTTTCCAGTTTTTCGATCCATTCCATCATGACTTGGACGTCGCGCAGAGCGCCAAGGCGCTGGAAGAGGCGCTTGCCGGCCTTTTTCATGGCTTTCCATGCAGGATCGGGATCCATGGCCATCATGCCATCGGCCATAGATCGGCAACGGCGCAACGCCACTCGCAGATCGTGCACCGGATCGGCGGCGAAGTCGGCCGAGACCTGGTCGCATTCTTCGAGCACGCGCGTCATCCAATAGCGAAGTCCCGTGACCTTGGTCTTCAGGTCTTTTGTCTTCAGATCTTTGGTCGTCGGCATGCCGCGAGTATTTTACTCGCACTCGGCATCCGAGTTTTTCCGCGCGTTCTGAGTTCGGTGTTTTAAAGGGCGAAGCAACGTTAAAGAAAGTGCGGGAATCGCGGGGATTTCATTCATGCCGCACTCTCACTTGCGTTATCGGTCGTGTCCGTATCTTTTTTATCCTGTGGAGCGTAAAACCCCGTCCCTCAGGGGGGATACAAGCGACTTAGCTGGGAGTCTTTTGGTCAATGTACTTTTGAGGATGCTGATTGGAGCTCCACCACAAGAAGCTGCGAAGCAGGACGGCGACCACAGAGCGCCCTTTCAATACCAGGCGTCTATTTAAGGCGCAACCATAATGTTGCATCTACAGTTGAATGTTGCGTCTATTCATGGTTTAATTGCGCATATTAGCGCTTACCTGCGTCTACACCAATAGGCGCAACCAACAGCCGAGGAACCAGCCTTGCCCAAGCGAATACCGGAAGATGCCCTGACCGCAATCCAAGAGGCCATCCGGCTGCGCCCGGAGGGTGCCGATCTACCCGCGATTGCGAACGCTTTGAAATCGGCTGTGCCGAAAAGGACGTTGCAATACAGGCTCAAGTACCTCGTGGATGCTCGGCGGGTCGTGAAGGTGGGGGATGACCGCTGGGCGAAATACCTTCTGCCAGTGGCGGAGGCGGAGCCAAGGGCAGTGGCGGCCGAAAAGCCTGTGGCTGTTTCCGCGGCAGGCGACAAGACGGAGGAGGAGACCGTACCCCTGTCTCCCGGCAGCAAGGGAATGCGCATCTACCTGAGCCAAAGCGACAACGCGCGAAAGCCGGTTGGTTACAACCGTGAATTCCTCGACTCGTACCGGCCCAACGAGACGTTTTATCTTTCGCAGGAACAACGCGGCCATCTCGCGCAGGTGGGCAAGCCGAATTTCTCGGATCAGGCGGCGGGTACTTATGCAAAACAGATTTTGAATCGGTTGCTCATCGATCTGTCGTGGAACTCAAGCCGCCTTGAGGGGAACACCTACTCGCTCCTGGATACGACGCGGCTGATCGAGTTCGACGAAGCCGCCGAAGGCCGTGACCGGCTGGAAGCGCAGATGATCGTCAACCACAAGGATGCGATTGAATTTCTCGTCAATGAGGCAGAGGGAATCGGCTTTAACCGTTACACGATCCTCAATCTTCACGGGATTCTGGCGCAGAACCTCCTGCCCGATCCGGGCGCGCCCGGCAGGCTGCGCCGTATGGGCGTCGCTATCGGGAAGTCCACTTTCCATCCTCTTGAACTGCCGCAGCTGATCGAGGAGTGCTTCAACCACCTGCTTGACACCGCCGCCGCGATCCAAGACCCGTTCGAACAGGCGTTGTTTGCAATGGTGCAAGTGCCGTACCTCCAGCCGTTCGACGACGTGAACAAGCGCGTCTCGCGCCTCTCCGCGAACATTCCGTTCATCAAGCGCAATCTGTCCCCTCTGTCGTTCATCGACGTGCCCCGCGCGCTCTATACCGATGCGGTCTTGGGCGTTTATGAACTGAACAAGGTCGATCTGCTGAAGGATGTATTCATCTGGGCGTATGAGCGGTCGGCGGCACGTTATGCCGCCGTGCGGCAGTCCCTGGGGGAGCCCGATCCGTTCAGGTTCAAGCACAAGGCCACGTTGCGGCAGATCGTCGGCGAGGTGGTGCGCGGGCGGATGGACAGGAAGGCGGCCGCGGCTTATGTCGCGGCCTGGGTGGAGAAGAACGACATCCCGGAGGCCGAACGGGAAAAATTCAGGGACATGGCCGAGGCAGAACTCGTGAGCCTTCACGAAGGAAACTTCGCTCGCTACCAGATCAGACCAAGCGAATTCGAAGCATGGCAGCAGGTCTGGACCGAAAGAAAAAAGTCAGAGTGACGGACGGCAGCAAGGTGCCCGCAGGATGGGTAGTACGAACCCGGAAGGTATTAAATGACGGACGCTTTCGAAGTTGGTGACGAGGTTGAATACGAGGACGCGAAGAATAAATCGACGCCAATGGGGTTCCATTCGGCGGGTCAATCACTCGCGTAGACGCTTAACGGCTCGTCGATGATGCAGCGGATGAAACCGTTTGTCCCGCCGATGATCGCGAGATGTTCGGGCGGAGCACTCGCCTTTGAAAGGCCCGGCTGCACTATGCCGTCGCGGAACACGACGAATTTCCGCAGGGCGCTTTTTCGCAGCGTGACCAGTTCTTGCGCGGAACCCCGAATGAATCTGGTCGGACGACCGCGGCGAGCGGAAATTCGTAGATGATTCTTCCCTCGATGGCCTTTCCGCCTTCCCTGTAAGGCGTCGCAGTAAACAGTAACGTGTGCAGGCACGTGGGGATGTGCTGATCTTGGCAGGCGATATCGTCACGCTTCGAGACTATGATCCGCTCGATCAGCTTTTGCAGAAGTGGAAGAAGCCGGTCCTCTATGTGACGGAAACCGACGAATATTACGCGCAGCGCCCGATGAACGAAGAAGACGATAAGGTCAAAGCATGGGCTCGCGGGTACTCACCCGCATGTGAAACTCCTGCAGGATGAAGAGGACACAATCAGCGGCGTGAATTTCTTCGGTGGCACGATGTGGACGGATTTCAACGACGCGGACCACCGTGCCATGGAGATCGTACGCTATCAAATGAACGATTGTTGATTTGGGTTCTTTTCGGCGCTGGCAGCGACACCGTTTGCTTCGGGTTTCGCTCCGGCACTCTTTTTCTGCGCGTCTTGACGGTCTCGGTCGGTTTTGTTTTCCTCGGGGTGAGACGTTTCAGCGACTGTATCCCCTGAGGATTGCTGGCTTTTTTCCTCAGGCTTCGGAGACTTCAGTTTGGCGTCGCGGTCGGCGGCCTTGAAGGCGGAGGATAGCAAATGATCGATTCGCACCCGCGCAGCCCGCCATCGAACGTTGCTGGCGTTTCCCGCCTGCTCGAGGTAGGGTGCAAGTTCCTGGTCGCTGGCCCACCCTCTGTCCTTCGCGAATTGTAAAAGGGCCGCGCTCTGGGTCTCTAGGGCCTCGAGTGAGGAAAACAATTCATTGAGTATTTCCTGTGCAATGGCCTCGTCCACGTTCCATCTCCTCTCAAATCTGATGCCCGGATTGACGTATTCTGGGCGCTTTGGCAGCGCCTTCCAGGTCAGTCATGATCGTGCTCGTTCCAATCGCGATCGGTGTGCCAGCGGCGCTCGTGCTCATCCCACCAGCGGTGCTGCTCGCGCCAGCAACGTTCTCGCGCCTCACGCAATCGGTGGCGCTCGTGATCGGCCTCAGGGCTGTTGTGTCCATGCCTCTCGATGGCCCGGTGGAGTTCATGGTCAGCGTGAATGACTCGACGCTGACAGCGGTCGATATCCTCGGCGTGAAGGCGTGGCGCTGCGCTGAAGAAAATAACTGTGCTCAGGATTGCGCCAGAAAGTATGGATATCGCTGCGGTTAAAGGCTGGTGCCGACTGGTCATGAGTGGTGCCTCAGGGAGTCAAGGATTTTGTGATTGGCCGAATTTGTGGGTGGTCGATTCTCCGGCAAGTTAGGACGCCCGTTTGGGCATCGGAGTTGCAGGCAAAGTAGAACCCGCTCACGGAAAAATGGGCCATGCAGCAGCCGGTGGGATGCGCAGGGGGGTAGATTGCTCCTGGTTGGCTACACTCGCGCGTCGGAATGACAAGGCTGCGTTTTTCATGGAATTGCAGAGGACGGCGGCCAGGAAAGGAGAAAGGCAAAAGCAAAGGCCAGCGCGACCTACCGGGCGTGTCCGTCCCCATTACCTCCGTAACGTTTCGGGGCTTACGATTTCGCTTTAACCTTGAGACTCAAACCTACGTACGAGGAGCTAGATATCTCCGTCCCAAACACATCGCAAGGCGCGCGCGCCGCCTCGGCACGGGCGTTTGTTCACAGCCTTAACATCCTCATCAAGTACGCGCGGATGTATGGCTATGATCACAAGCGCACGGAGATGCAGTTCGAAACCACGTGGAACGAGTTGCGGCAGGGTCTGCCCACCACCGGGGACCAGGGTTTTCTACTGGGCGTTTCGGACAACAAGTTGCTGCTGGATGGGATACCGCTGGAAACGGGGAATTCGGAGAGGAGTTTTGCGACGCTGTTGTCCACCGCTGGACTGGCCAGCCTTCATTTTTCCCGAGATGTGACGGAGGAAGATTTTGTTCGACTGGTGCGCGCGTTTACCGTGGCCGGATCGAAAGCTCAGGATGTGTCAAAGCAGATCAAGGCAGCTCTGGGAGCGAACAAACCGGGCAGCACGATCCGGATCAATGAAGTGAAGTTCGTGGCGGCTGATCCGCTGACGGGAGATGTGAGCATCGCGGCGCAGATCGCGGCGCAAACCCTAGGACCGGAGTTCCGGCAGTGGCTGAACGATCCGCAGAAGTTGTTGCAGTTGATCGCGGCCGCCGAAGGCGCGCACGCCGGTGGAGGACAGGTCTCGCCGGGCGGAGTTCCGATGGTCCCGCTGGGAAGCGTGCCCAACGCTCTGCCGGGGACGGGGAAGGGAAGATGGGTTTCAGACGACGCTGCAGGCGGCGCGGCAACTGGGGCGGCGCCGGCATGGACGGGCGGAATGGTTCCGCTCCAGGAACAGGAAGTGATTCAGGCGATCCGGCTGTTGACGCGGTTTGGCCAAGTGCAGACCGATCCCGGCGGCAAAGAAGAAGATCTGCAGAAGGAACTGACAGAGACCGATCCGAATACGCGGCTGAACCTGCAACAGTTGCTGGGAAGCCTGGCGGCGAAGGCGACGACCGCGGACGAGGAAGATACGCCACTGCTGATGAAAGCCGCGGAGCACATGGCGATCCGCTTCGCGCTGGAGCGCTATTCGAAGGGCGAGGTTAAGGTCAACGCGGTTCATCAGATGATGGAGCACATGAGCCGGCAGATGGACTCACTGCGCCAGATTCTGAAGTTGCAGGAAGAAAAGATGAGCAAGGCCGGGATTCTGGTGGAGTCGCACGCTGACATCCTGGACCGCATGTTCTGGGCGGAAGTGCCGGAGTCGGGTAAAAAAAGCGTTCTCCTTTCGCACGAGGCGCCTTGCGTACCCCCGCGGAATTTGCGGCAGTTCGTAGAAGTGCTCCTCGACCGGGATGAGCAGCAGGGAGCAGCGGAAATTCTGAATAATTATTCCAGCTGCCTGGGCGCGAAGGAAGCGGAACCGCGCCGCCGAACCGCGATTGGACTGAGTCAGTTGGCGGACTTGTACGCGCGGTTGGGAGGAGAGCCGATGGGCCAGGCGATCCGGAAACTGGCCGAGCATTTGATTCACGAGAAAGACGCGGAACTGCAAAGCCTGTTCAGCGCTGCCTTCGTGCGGCTGAGTCAGGAAGCGAGTTCGGCAAAGAACTACGGAGCGGTGAATGAAGTGTGCGCCGGGATGGAACTGATCAGCATCGAGCGCCCGGTGCTGATGAGCGATTTGCGTCCGCGGGTGGGAGTGGAGAATCGTCTGCCGGAGTTCATTGAGGAAGCGATTCACATGGATCCGATTCCGGCGGACCTGTTGGCGGTGTTGCGGCGGACTAGCCAGTCGGGAGCGGAACACTTGGCAGACCGATTTTTCCGCTGCATGCGCCGCGACGAATGCGATCGCATGATTGAACTGGTAAAGGAGTTAGGGTCTCCGATACTGCTGCAGTTGCGGGAGATTCTGCGCACCGGGCAGCCCAGGCAGGCTTCGGGCGTGGTGGGATTAGTGAGCCGGCTCGACGTGGGAACGCTGCTCGAACTGCTGCCCGCGCGTTTGCCGGAATGGAACCGTTTCTATCACGACATGGTAGTGCGGCAGATTGCGTTTGGGGCGGCTCCGGATCGCGGACGCACTCTGCTTGAACTGGCGGAAATACTCGATCCGCTGGTATTGGCGGAGGCGGTGGACGAAATTGGGATGAGCGGCGACCTGACCACGATTCCCCCGCTGATTGCCATGGCGCGACCGGGCGATACGGCTTCGCGCTCGGCTTTCCTGCAGCTCAAGGCAATCGAATCCCTGGGCCGATTGAAGGATGCAGAGGCGGTGGCGACGCTGCGGGAAATCCTGGAAACCAAGAAGACATTTGGGTTTGCGCATCATCGCGAGTTGAGGATTGCGGCGGCGCAGGCTTTGGCGAAGACCGACCCGCGATACAGTTCGCAGGTGATGTCCGACAGCGGACTGGAGCCCGCCGAGTTGGCGATCGCGCCGCTGGATACGGCTCCGGCATGTCCGTGGGTGCGGCAACGGCGCTACGAGCGGATGGTGTTGGCCAGGACGGTGTATGGGGTGCTGGGCAGCTCCTGGGGAAAATCGAGGATTCAGATTCGCGAATTGAGTCTGGGCGGCGGGATGGGCACGAAGGAAGACAACCTGCGCATCGGGAGCGAAGCGGATCTGGAGATTTCGGTAGGAATGCGATCGAAGATTCGCGCGCATGTGCTGTTGCGGCGGGCGCGGGTGAATGAAGTGGGATTTGAAATTGTGAGCACGGACCTGGAAAGCCGGTACCGGCTGCGCCGGCTGCTGGTGGATGCGCTGAACCACGCTCCGCAGAATAAAGAGCAGGAGTGGAGTGGGGAGCGGAAGATTTAGCGTAGGTTTCCTGTACTCGGCGAGACCCAATCGATTCCTCGTCGCTGCGCTTCTCGGAATGACAAGACTGTTTTGAAAACAGGAAAAGCCTCTGCTGGTGCAGAGGCTTTTCTTCTGGCGGAAGCTCGGTTATTTCACTTTCAGGAAGATAATCGCGAGGGTGTAGAGGGCCAGGGACTCGATCAGCACCAAGCCCAGAATCAGGGAGAACTGAATGCCGGGACGGGCTGCCGGATTGCGAGCCAAGGACTCGGTGGCGGCGGCGACGGCCTTGCCTTGGGCGAGACCGCAGACCGCGGAAGCGATCGCCATGGAGAAGCCAGCGGTGATGGCGATCCAGTTGGTTTCGCCGGCTGCCCCGCCCTGCGCGAAGGCAGGGACGGCGAAGCACAGGGCGGATAACGACATGAACAGGTAGCTTAATTTACGCATTGTGTTCTCCTTTATCAATTGCCGCTAGGGGGTGGTTGACGTCGTACCTTGCAGACGCCCTCACGCTGGCGGCGGGTGAAATGTTTTTTGAGATTCAGTTCTCGGTTCTCAGGAAAACTTTCTCCCCGGCGCAACTGAGAACTGACAACTCATCACTGACAAACTGCTTTCTAGTGCTCTTCGGCTACTGCGCCGGAGACGTAGATGATCGATAACAGCATGAAGACGTAGGCCTGCAGAACCGCTACCACGATGTGGAGGCCGCTGAAGATGATGGGAATGCCGATCGGGATCATGGAAAAGAAAACCAGAGTGATCAGATCGCCGGCAAAGATGTTGGCCCAGAGGCGCACCGTGAGCGAGAGCAGGCGGGCGAAGTGGCTGACCAATTCGATGGGGAGCATGAGGGCGGCGAGCAGGATTCGGGCAATGAGCGGCATGCCTTCCATCGGCGGTCCGAAAAAGTGCAGGAGATATTTTGCTCCGGCGTGTTTGAAGCCCTGGGTGTGGTAGTAAAGAAAGGCGCAAATGGCGCATCCCAGGGGTACGATGGGAACTCCGGTGGGCGATACGAAGCCGGGAATGAGACCGATCAGGTTACAGATCAGAATAAAGATGAAGACGATGGCGAAAAAGGCCGCGTAGGGTTCGCTGTGATGGCCGATGATTTCCCGGCTCTGGCTGAGCACGAAACCCTCGAGGGCTTCGAAGCTGTGCTGCAGACCTCCGGGGGACTCGACGGAGAGACGCGATCGTAGCAGGAGGAAGAGGGTCAGCAGGAGCGCGAAGACGAGCAACTCCATGGCGAAAGAATTCGAGATCGGAGCTTGCGGATATTTGGGCTCGACGTGGAGCGTCCGCAGAAACGATGTGACGGGCGCGGCGAACAGGTGGTTCAGGATTTTGGTAAACCAGAGTTGTTCCATAGGACAGCTTCTCGCTACTTCTTCCCCTCGCGACGGCTTCTCAAATCCCGCGAGCCAACGATGCGTACAGTTCGTAGAGTGCTTCGTAGGCGATGGCTGCTACCGGCAGAAACAGGCCGGCAAATAGGCCGCCAAGGCTCGCGGGAAAACTGGTTAATATAGCATACGCAGCGGCTCCCAACAATAGATAGCGGAGGAGAAAGCGGGCGATGATTCCTTTGCCAGACTCCGATTTACCGGTGTCGGTGACGCGGTCGGCCAGGCCGGTGACGCCGCTCTTAAGCCAATGGAAGTTCAGGTAGGAGATGACGCATCCCAAAAAAAAGCCGAGCGAGGGAGCGCGGCCGAATTTCCACCAGGCTGCGGGGCAGAGAATCAGGGCCAGGAGGAGCATGGTATTGCGGATGCGGGTGAGGGCGCCGGCATAGAAGGCGTCGGCGGGAACATCGGCCATCGAGGGATGGGGGCGCATGGTCGACAAAATGTCTGGCACATCGGTCAACAGTGCGCCCGCGACGGATCTTGTGCTGAGCCCGCACTGCCCAGGGAATAATAGTAAGCCACTCCTGGGGATGTTCAAAGAGCCGGGGAGCGAGCAAAAACCAGAGTAGAGGCAAAGGCGGCCGACAGCAGTATCCGCCCCAAAGTTACTTGTTGTCGCGCAGGACCGTGCGGATGAGTTCGATCATGCCGGCGGCGATTCCTAGGAAAAGGCCGACTACGCTGATCCAGGAGGTATGCAGCCGGCGGTCTAGGGCGGATCCGATGAGCCATCCGGCGACGGTGCCCGCGGGAAGCATCAGGGCGAGTTGGCTGTAGCGGCCGACTTGGACCCAAGGGTTTTTCTTGGGGCCGGAGTCACGGTTTTCGGGAGGAGTAGAAGGCGGCATGGGTCGCGCTCCGGCGAAGCGATTGTACCCTACAGCAGCGTGAAGATCGGCCAAACTTCGTTCCTGGTTCGGACCGGCGAGGCGGCTATCGCTACAACGAGCACTTAATGCGTCAGCTTCGCTATCGCTGGGTTTTGGGCTATGCCCAGGGCCCAGTTTACTAGTTCGATGAAGCGGTTGGGGAGGATGCCGACGTAGAGGGTGGCTGCGGCCGTCAGGGTTAAGGCGGCGCGCATGGTCAGGCTGATGGGGAGTTTTTCCTCGCCTTTCTCTACCTGGCCCATGAACATGGCGTTGGCGATCTTCAGATAATAGTAGAGGCCGAAGACGGAGTAGAGGACGCCTAGCGACGCGAGTGCGTAGTGGCCGGTTTCGATCAGGCTGAGGAAGATGAAATATTTTCCCCAGAATCCGGCTAGCGGCGGGATGCCGGCCAGCGAGAGCATGAAGATCAGCATGAGGACGGCTTCGACGGGAGCGCGCGAGTAAAGGCCGTTGAGGTCGTCGAGTTCGTCGCCGACTACGTTGCGGTGACGGAGCGAGGTGATGACCGCGAAGGCGCCGAGGTTCATGAAGGTGTAGGCCAGCAGATAAATCAGGATGCCTTTGATGCCGTCGGGACTGAGTTGGGTGGCGGTGCCGGCGATCAGGCCCAGCAGCATGTAGCCGACGTGGGCGATGGAAGAATAGGCGAGCAGGCGTTTGGTGTTGGTTTGGGTGAGGGCGGCGAAGTTGGCGCCGGTCATGGTGGCGATGGAGACGAAGACGAGCAAGGGTACCCAGATCGACCGCATGGGCATCAGTGCGATGAGCAGGATGCGGAGGAGCATGGCCCATCCGGCGGCCTTGACCGCGACCGACATGAATCCGGTGATCGAGGTGGGTGCGCCTTCATAGGCGTCGGGGGCCCACTGGTGGAAGGGGATGGCGGCGATTTTGAATAAAAGACCGGTGATGGTGGTGAGCAGCGCAACCACGGCGACGGGTTTGTATTCGCTGTGAAGAATATTTCGCGTCAATACCTGCTGGATGACTGCGAGATTGGTGCTGCCGGTTAAACCGTAGAGCAACGACAGGCCGTAGGCGAAGATGCCGGAGGAGAATGCGCCCAGCAGCAGGTATTTTAGTGCGGCTTCGTTGGAGCGGCGGTCGCGCCTCAGAAAGCCGACGAGCACGTAGGTGGAAATAGCCATCAGTTCGAGGCCGATGAAGATCAGGACGATGTCGAAGCCGGCAGCCATGCACATCATGCCGGCGACGGAGAGAAGCATCAGGGCGTAGTATTCGCCGTGATTTTCATGCTCGGTTTCGAGGTAGCTGACCGACATGAGGATGGCGATGGCCGTGCCGGCAAGGAACAAGTACCAGAAATAAATGGCGAAGCGGTCAACTATCAAGGTGCGCATCAGGCCCAAGGAGCCGGGAGAGGCGCCCATCCAGAGTTGAATTTTGTAGACGCCGGCGGCGGAGAAGAGCACGCCGATCATGGCGGTGACCGCATTGGTCCACTTCATCTCGCGCGGCAGCATGAGGTCGATGAGCAGGATGCCGAGGGCGAACAACGTCAGCAGCGTGATCGGCAGCGCGAGAAGGTAGTCGGTCCAGACCACTATTTCTTCCCCTTTGCTTTCGTTGCTGCGGAGGTGGCCGCGGGTTGCGGATTGGTAGTGTACGTCATGTCTCGGGGCGGCGCGACTTGAGTGGCCGACGCGGCTGCATTCACCGCGGGTTGGGGATAGTCCGGGCGCGCCAGAGCGAGGGTGTGGCTTACCGGCTGTTCGAGAATCTGGAAAAACGGTTTGGGATAGAGGCCGATCCAGAAGGCCATGATGAGGAGCGGCACGAAGGTTGCGACTTCGCGAGGCGTCAGGTCGTGAAGCTTTTCATTTTTGGGATTGGTGACGGTGCCGAAGAAAACGCGCTGGTAGAGCCAGAGTAGATAGGCGGCGGCTAGAACGACTCCGGGGACGGCCCAGGCGCCCCAGCGCCAGTTTTCCATGAATGTGCCTTGCAGGATGGTGAACTCGCCGACGAAGCCGTTGAGCAGCGGCAGGCCCATCGAAGAGAGGAACATGATCATGGTGATGGTGGCGTAGACCGGCATCACATTGGAGATGCCGCCGTACTCGGAAATCTCGCGCGTATGGCGGCGTTCGTAAAGGATTCCGACAATCAAGAAGAGCGCGCCGGTGGAGATACCGTGATTAATCTGCTGCAGCACGGAACCGCTCAGACCCAGTGGGGTGAGCGCGAAAATTCCCAGGGTGCAGAAGCCGAGGTGGCTGACGGAGGAGTAGGCCACCAGCTTCTTCATGTCTTTTTGCATCAGCGAGACCAACGCGCCATAGAGGATGCCGACGATGGAGAGGAAAATCATCCAGCCGCGGACGGTCATGCCGAGGAACGTGGTGGGATTCGACAACACGTTGGGGAAGAAGGGGAGCGAGAAGCGGATGAAGCCGTAAGTTCCCATCTTCAATAGCACGCCCGCCAGAATTACCGAACCGGCGGTGGGGGCTTCCACATGGGCGTCGGGCAGCCAGGTGTGGAAGGGGAACATGGGCACCTTGATGGCGAAGGCGAAGAAGAAACTCAGGAACAGCAGAGTCGCGACCTGCGGACCATAGTCGGAATAAATGCGCGGCGCGGTATCGTAGAGCGCCTGCAGGGCGAAGGTGTACGTACCGGTCACATGTTGATGATGAAAGTAGAGAAACAGGATGCCGAGCAGCATCAGCACGGAGCCGGCAAGAGTGTAGAGGAAAAATTTTATGGCGGCGTAGAGTTTGCGGGGGCCTCCCCAGATGCCGATCAGCAAGTACATGGGAACAAGCATGGCTTCCCAGAAAACGAAGAAAAGGAAGAAATCCAGCGCCATGAATACGCCTAACATGCCGGTCTGGAGAACTAAGAACCAGATGTAGTATTCCTTGACGCGGTTCTCGATGGCGGTCCATGACGACAGGATCGAGATCCAGCCGAGAAGCGTGGTAAGCATGATGAGCAGGAACGAAATGCCGTCGATGCCGAGCATGTAGCCGGCGCCGATGGTGGGAATCCAGTTGCCGGGAGCGCCTTCGATGAACTTGAAGCCGGGCTCGAAGCGCTGCTCCCAGAACATGGGGACCAGTGGGATGGAGACCAGGAGTCCGGCGAGGGCGAAGAAGTTCGCGATCCACCGGATGGCGTCTTTGTTCTCCTTAGGGACAAATAGGAGAACCAGCGCGCCCACGAGCGGCGTGAAAAGGATGATGGATAGGATGTGGTTTTGCATAAGAAGCTCTTGGCTTTTGGCTCTTGGCTTTTAGCGAGAAGCTAAGCGCCAATGGCCAAGAGCCGGTTTATCAGTGATACACATAATAAAAAGCGAAACCTACCAGTCCTGCGGTCATGACCAGGGCATACCATTGCACCAGGCCCCATTCGAAAAGGCGCGCGGGATAACTTAGCATGCGCGCCAAAATCGCTGGACCGTTCACCCCGATACCATCGATGATCCACTTGTCCCACCAACTGGAGAAGGTTGCGGTTCCGCGGGTGATGGAGCCGGCGGCGTTTACGGCGCCGTCGATGATGTGAGTGTCGAACCACGAACTGGCTTCGCCCGCGCCCAGCACGCCCAGGCGCACATCTCCTACTTGGCGGCGGCCGGTGAAGACGTAGTCGTAGCCTTCGTCGACGTAATACTTGTTGAGCAGCGTGGTGTAGACCGGGGCTGAGAGGTTGGCGATGGGCTCGGCATAACCCTTGTCGGCATGGCGATAGCTTCGCCAAGCCATGCCCCATCCAATGCCAGCGGCGGCGAGCGACAGGCCCATCAACAGCCATTCTGTGCCGGTATTTTTCTCTTCTTCTTTTTCTCCCGAGGCCAGTTGAGCTGCCCTGCCTTCTTCGCTCAGAGTCTGCGCTTCACCGGCGAACACTGGTTCCAGGAATTTCGTGAAATGGTCGGAGCCTCCCAGGCTATGCGGCCAGCCAAGAAATCCGGCAAACAGCGACATTACGGCAAGCACGACCAGCGGCAAGGTCATCGCCATGGGCGACTCATGAATGTGGTGCTCCACGTCGTGACTCATGCGCGGACGTCCGTGGAACGTCAGATACATGAGGCGGAACATGTAAAACGCGGTCATGAGCGCGGTGGCGTAACCGACACACCAGAGGATGCGGTAGGCGCCGCCTTCGCGCGACCAGGTCTCCCAGAGGATGGCGTCTTTGGAAAAAAATCCGGCGAAGGGAAAGATGCCGGCGATGGCGAGCGTCGCAATGAACATGGTGGCGTGGGTGGTGGGAATGCGCTTGTGCAGGTCGCCCATGTTTCGCATATCCTGCTCGCCGCTCATGGCATGAATCACCGAGCCTGCCCCGAGGAAGAGCAGAGCTTTGAAGAAGGCGTGAGTGAAGACGTGGAAGACGGCGGCGGAGAAGGCTCCGACGCCCAGCGCGAGGAACATGTAGCCAAGTTGCGAGACGGTCGAGTAGGCGAGGACGCGCTTGATGTCGTTTTGTACCAGGCCGATGGAGGCGGCGAAGACGGCGGTCAGCGCGCCCACGATGGCGACGACCAGCATGGATTTCGGGGCCAGCACGAATAAAGCGTTGGAGCGTGCCACCATGTAGACGCCGGCGGTGACCATGGTCGCGGCATGGATGAGCGCGGAGACCGGCGTGGGGCCTTCCATGGCATCAGGAAGCCAGACATAGAGCGGTAGCTGCGCCGACTTCCCGCAGGCTCCGACAAATAGAAGCAGCGTGGCGGCGGTGATAATGGGATCGCCGATGGCGAACTGGCCGCTCCGCGCGGCGTGGGTGACGTCGATGAAGCGCAACGAGCCCATGTACCAGGCGATGAAGAATATGCCGAGGAGGAATCCAGCGTCGCCGATGCGATTCACGATGAAAGCTTTGTTGGCGGCGTCGCTTGCCGACTTGCGGTGGAAATAGAAACCGATCAGCAGATACGAGCACAGGCCTACGCCTTCCCAGCCGACGAACATGAGCACGTAATTGTTGGCGAGGATGAGCGTGAGCATGGAGAACATGAATAGGTTGAGGTATCCAAAGAAGCGGTAGTAGCCGCCTTCATGCGCCATGTAGCCGGTGGAATAAATATGAATCAGCATGCCGACGCCGGTGACAAACAGCAGCCAGATGCTGGAGAGCGGGTCGAGAAGAAATCCGGCGTCGGCTTGAAGAGGGGCCTCGGTGCCGTCGGATTTTAGGTAGTTCAGATGTCCAGTGTCGGTGCCCAGCCAGGTGTAGAGGATTTTTTCGTAAGGCTGGTGATGGTGTTCAGCAGCCCAAGTGGTGTATTCGAGGACGGCGCCGCAGGACATGAGGAATGCGAGGACGACGGAGCCGACGCAGACGGCGCTCACCGTCGGCTTCCGCAGCTTGCGGCCAAAGAAGAACATGAGCGCCGCGCCGAGGGCGGGGAACAGCGGAATGAGGTAGATGTGCGAAAGAAACATTGCTTTTGGCTTTTGGCTCTGGACTCTTAGCTTGACCCTAAACAGCCCAAGGCCAAGAGCTAATCGCTGAAGAGCGCTTTTCTACCACTTCAACAAATTCACTTCGTCTACGTTGACCGTCTCTTTATTCCGGAAGAAGGCGATCAGGATGCCGAGGCCTACAGCGGCTTCCGCGGCGGCGTCGGTGATAACAAAAATTGCGAAGACCTGGCCATGCAGCGCCGTGGGACCATGAATTCCCTGCCAGTAACGGGAGAAAGCGACCAGGTTCAGGTTGACGGCGTTCAGAATCAATTCGATCGACATCAGAACGATGACTACATTGCGGCGCGTGAGCACTCCAATTACCCCCAGCAGGAACAGGGCTGCGCCGAGGACCAGGTAGTGCAGCGTCGTGATGTGAAGCATGGAGTCCACTTGTCTTGTTGGCGCTTAACGGCACGGCTAAGAGCGGCCCGGAAGGCCCGCTCTTCCAGGTTTAAATTCTTTTCTTGGCCATGACTACGGCTCCGATGATCGCTACCAATAACAGGAGGGAGGCGATTTCGAAGGCGAACATGTATTGTCCGGCGGTGCGATCGAACAGCAAGGCCGCGATTTGCTGCGTGTTTTGCGTTTCGCCGTAGGTCATGCGGCCTTCGGGGAACAGCGCTCTGCCTTTTGTGGTGGTGGTGTAGACCGCGATGAACAGGCCTCCCAGAGCCGCCGCGGCTACGATTCCCACCGGCCATTGTTTGTTGAACTGGCGCTCTTTCTCGGCGCGCTCGACGGAGATCAGCATGATTACGAACAGGAACAAGACCATGATGCCGCCGGCATAAAGAATGATCTGCACGCCAGCGACGAATGGGGCGTAGAGCATCAGGTAGAGAGCGGCTTGGGCTAGCAGGGTGGTGATCAGAGCCATCGCCGAGTGGACGGCGTTCTTGCGGGTGATGACCATCACGCCGCCGATAACCATGATTGCGGCCAGCAGATAAAAGAAAAATGGCGTCGCGACCGGAGGATTCGTTCCTGCGGGAATCATTCCTGCGGGATTCATCGGCGCCACACTCCTTGGAGTTCTGCCCAGAGTTCTGTCCGCATTCCGACGAAGGCGGTCAGGACCAGGAGCGCCAGACCGGTGGGCAGCAGAACTTTCCATCCTACTTTCATGAGTTGGTCGAAGCGGTAACGCGGGAACGTGCCACGATACCAGATATAGAGGTACATGAACCCGGCAACTTTGGCCGAGAACCAGAAAATGTCGTTCACGCGAAGGCGGACAGCAGGGAGGAAGAGAATCAGACCGATGAGTCCGAGAACCACGCCGAATCCGGCTAACCCTATGGTTTGAACTTTGAATAGCGGGTGCTTGGGCATGCGCGCGGTGTTGTAGAAACACATCGCGGCCAACAGCAGAAACGTGATTGCGGGGAAGAGCGAGAAGACCAGATCCCAGGGGGGGGCCACGAGCAAGTTAGGGAACGGCCGCAGCCAGCCGCCGAGCCATAGAGTGACCGCGATCGAAGAGACGGCGATCATCGCGGAGTATTCCGCCAGAAAGAATAAAGACCAGCGGAAGCCGCTGTACTCGGTATGAAACCCTGCGGTCAATTCCGATTCAGCTTCGGGCAAGTCAAACGGGGCTCGATTCGTCTCGGCGACCATGGCAATGGCGAAAATGCCGAACCCGATCAGGCCGAGCGGGAAAAATTTAAAGATGAACCATTCCTGCTGCGCCAATTGCGCCTGTACGATGCCGATCATGCTCAGCGTGCCGGTGCTTTGATCGTTGAGGCTGGTCATCAGAATGACCGACACCACAGCCAAGCCCATGGCAACTTCGTAGGAAACCATCTGCGCACTAGAACGCAGCGCGCCGATCAGCGGATAGTGCGAATTGGAAGCCCATCCGGCAGTGACAATTCCGAGCACGCTTAGCGACGAAACACCGAGCATGAAGAGAATGCCGATGTTCATGTCGGTGATGGCGTGGGTGGGGCCGAAGGGGACTACTACGAAAACGGTGAAAGCGGCGAGTACGACGATGAAGGGGGCAATCCAGAAAACGACGGCATCGGCTTCGGCGGGGATGATGTCTTCTTTGAGCAAAAGCTTGATGGCGTCGGCGATGGGCTGGAGCAGGCCGTGCGGGCCGACGCGCATGGGGCCGAGGCGTACTTGCATGTGCGCGAGAATCTTGCGCTCCAGCCAGTTCATGGCGATGACGGCGACCGAGAGCCCGGCAAAGACGAGCAGGATGTACACCGTCGCCCAGAAGATGTTTCCAGCGCCTCCAGGCGTTTTGTCGCTGTCAAGGTAGGACTGGATGTACTGCATCAGCGCGTGCATCAGCGGGACCTCATTAGCGATCCACCTCGCCGAGAACAATGTCGAGCGTGCCGATGACTGCGATGACGTCGGCCACCAGCTGGCCGCGGCACATGACCTCTAGAGCTTGGAGGTTCACGAACGACGGCGGGCGCACGCGGATGCGATAGGGCTGCGTCGATCCATCGCTGACGATGAAGTATCCCAGCTCGCCCTTGGGGGCTTCGATGGAATGATAGATTTCGCCGACCGGAGGCTTGATGACCTTCGGAACTTTGGCCATGATGGAGCCTTCGGGAATGTGGTCGACGGCCTGCTCGATGATGCGAAGCGACTGGCGGAACTCGGCCATGCGCACCAGGTATCGGTCGTAGGTGTCGCCGTTCTCGCCGGTGGGAATATCGAAGTCGAAGTTTTTATAGTTGGCGTAGGGCAGGGCTTTGCGGATGTCCCACTTGACGCCGCTGGCGCGGAGGACCGGGCCTGTTACCCCCAGCGCGATGGCGTCTTTGCCGGAGATTTTGCCCACGCCTTTGGTGCGTTCCAGCCAGATGCGGTTCGTGGTGAGGAGTTCCTCGTATTCGTCGATCTTTGGCCGCACAAAAGCGACGAAAGTCTTTACATCTTTTTCAAAGCCGTCGTAGGTTTCGTATTGCAGGCCGCCGATGCGGAAAGCGTGGGTGGTGAGGCGGGCGCCGCAGTATTTTTCGAAAATCTTGAGAATCTCTTCGCGGTCGCGAAAGGTATAGAACAGCGGCGTGATGGCGCCGATATCGAGCGCGTGCGTGCCCAGCCAAAGTTGGTGACTGGCCATGCGGTTCAGTTCGGTGAGGATGACGCGAACGTATTGGGCGCGGGGCGGAGCTTCGACGTTGAGAAGTTTTTCGACTGCCTCGCAGTATCCCAATCCGTTGGAGACCGCAGCGACATAATCCATGCGGTCGACGTACGGATTGAACATCGTATAAGTGCGATTCTCAGCGATTTTTTCGACGCCGCGATGCAGGTAGCCGATGACGCATTCAAGGCCCATCACTTTTTCGCCGTCGAGACGAAGAATGACGCGGAGCACGCCGTGGGTCGCGGGATGCTGCGGTCCCATGTTGATGACGAGCTCGTTGGCATCGAGAAACGTCTTGTCCGGCGTTTCAAGATCCAGCGGCGAGAGTGAGGTCGGGTCGGTCATGCCTGGCTTCTAGGTCTTCGGTTTGAATCTATTGGCCGCTTTCGATTCCGAGGTTGATCTGCACCCACTCATTGTCCTGCTGCAGGATTCCGTAATCTTTGCGCAGGGGATGGCCCTTCCAGCCGTCGGGCAGGAGAATACGTTTCATGTCGGGATGGCCGTCGAAGCGGATGCCGAACATGTCGAAGACTTCGCGCTCCAGCCAGTTGGTCGTCGCCCAGATGGGAACGGAGCTGGGGAGAGTCTCGCCGTCGGCGATTTGCGTTTTGACGCGGATGCGTTGGTTGCGCGGGAACGAGTAGAGAATCCAGAGTACATCGAACTGCTTTTCGCGCTTGGGATAGTGCACGGCGGTGATGTCGACGCAGTAGTCGAACTGCTCTTCGTTGCGCAGGACCTGAAGAATTTCGGGAATCAAGGAACGATCGACCACCATGTAGTTCTGGCCGAGATAAGTTAGAGGCTCGATGCCGGATCCGTAATTGCCTTTAAGCTTCGCGATCATCGGTGAATCCCAAGGCGTGGGCACCGGGGCCGCTGGTTTCGGCGGAGCTGCGGCGGGCTTGGCGGCGGCAGGGGCAGCGGGCGCGCCGGCAACGGCTTTTGGCGGTGTCGCGGGAGCAGCCGGCTGCTCAGTAGCAGATTGGGTTCCCGATTGAACCGAGCCGGAGGAAGTGGCTTTGACGCCGCCCGGGGTTGCGGGGCGATCCACCGTCGGCTTCGGTTCACCTTCTGGCGGCGGTGAAGCGGGGGATTTTGTTTCGTCCGGCATATCGCGAAGGCACAAACCTCCGGCGCAGTGTGTGTTGAAAAGAACGTTAACTTTTATCAGCTTGAGGGGGCGAAGTCAACGAGGGGGCGCCGACCAATTGCAAAATTTGAGGCGTGCGATGTTTGCGCAGCCGTGCCGGGAATTCCCTGTCGAATCAAGGCTTCCGCACTGGTGAAAGATCCTTCGACTGCGTTGCCGTTTGCTTCGCTCACGACAACATTCCTCAGGATGACAGGTTACGGCAGCGGGGATGGGAACGAAGAGCTTAGACGCGGGATTGGGATTGATAGGTTTCGATCAGATCGCGGATGCGTTGGGCTTCGGCTTTGCGGTGGCCGTGGCTGGTGATGGGGTCGGTGCCGCCGGTGGATTCGATGACGATCTCGGACCAGAAGACGCCGGTGGAGATGTGGACCGAGGCAATCTTGGTCATGCCAATGCTTTCTTCGTTGCTGCCGAACAGGCGCGATTTGACGCGGGTGACGCGCTGCGGGCTGATGATGAGGCGGGTGGGAAAGAAGAAGTTGCCTTGGGTCCAGCGGCTGGCGGTGAAGGTTTGGGCGGGGGAGCTGTCCATGGGGTGGTCGGGGAGTGTGGGCATGGTTCAGTCCGCGAACTCGAGAGCTTTCGCTCCGCCGGACAGCCCGGGGCGGCTGTCCCCAGATAAACCCTCGCCGTCCGCGCGTGCATTGGGGAAAATTTCTAGACCCATTCGAGTGCGCCTTTTTTCCATACCCAGATGTAGCCGACGATCAGGATGGCGAGGAAAATCAGCATCTCCAGCAGGCCGAAGAGGCCGAAAGCCTTGAACCGTACGGCCCAGGGAAAAAGAAAAATTGTTTCCACGTCGAAGACTACGAAAAGGATGGCGATGATGTAGTAGCGAACGGTGTAGCGTCCGCGAGCGCTGTCGATGGGGTCGATGCCGCATTCGTAGGGCATCAGCTTGGTCTTGCTCGGATTTGAGGGACGCACCAGTTTCGCTGCCAGCAACGTGACCGGCAGAAGAGTGCCGATGATGGCGATGAAGATGAAGATGGGGACGTAGTTTTGCGGCATAGATGACGCTTCTCAATGGATGCAGCAGCCCATCCTAGCGCGGATGCGGGGATGGTTCAAGGGCGAATGAGGGCGAATGAGAGCGGAAGAGAGCGGAAGGCAGCGCAGGATTTCTCGAAAGCGAGAGCCGGGAGTGCTTCTGCGTGCCAGAGCAGCCTGGCGTTGCTCGGCACCTCCGGGTCTGAGGCCCGGACCCACACTTAACAGGGAGCCACATGCAAAATTGGATTCAGCGGAGCTTGTCGGGGAAGAGGAAGACGGTGCGGGCCAGGTCGGATTCGAGCGTGGATTCTTCATAGTAACGAGTGAGGATTCCGTTTTTCCAGACCAGCAAATCGGGGTTGCGGCGGCAGAATTCGTCCCAGTCATTAACGCCCGAGCTGGCGGCGGAGCGTGCCATGCGCTCGCGGATGAGGAAGCAATAAGCGTGGGTGATGGTCTCGTGATAGAGGCGGGACTTGCCACGGGCGGTGGCGTAGCGCTTCAGCGCGGCGGAGAATTTGTCGAGCGCCCGGAGGGGCGGGTATTGAGAGAGATAGGCGAATGCCAGGTGGACGTGGTCGGCGTGATGGAAAGACGCTTCCGGGATCAGACCGGATTCGAACTGCTGGATTAACTTTCTGTCGCTCGAATCAGAATGTGGGGACAGCCGCCCGCGGCTGTCCGCTGGGCGCAGTTCGGAAGTTTTTGGCGGTAAGCCATTTCGGAGGTTTCCCATGAAACGCAGCCTTATTTGCCGCACGCGATCGCGAAGGCTGCGGCGGTGTAGATGACGAGGTTGCCGACGTTGTACGCGCCGTGCAAGAGGTGGATCAGGATGGCGAACACGAAGACGGCTAGCAACAGCCATGCGCCGCGGATTGTGGTTCGCGGAATGAGGAGAAGGACGCAGCCGAGGATTTCGCCCCATCCCAAGATCAGGCGGATGAAGCCGGGCATGTGAGTCGCGGCAAAGCCGTGGGCGGCGCTGGGTATGACGAAGAGGATGGCTTCGATGAGGATTACCAGGCCGAGAACCCATTGCAGGATGATGAGAGCGATTCTGGTTTTTACGAAGCTCATGATTTCCTCCTCAGTCTTTTATTCTTTTATTTGTTCTTTACTTTTTGCGGGACGGGGCGGCGCGGGGATTTTGACTTGATTTCTTGCAGGCGATGGCTGGCGCTGGAATCGAGATCGAGGTTGTAGAACTTTTTCAGATCGCGAATGCGTTCGAGAGAGGCGGGGCTGAACGGGGTCTTGCCGTCGAAGGCGTGGAGGACGATGCCTTCGAGGAGGTCGCCAAGGGTCATGTCGTGATATTCAGCGAAGGCTTTGAGGATTTTGAGGATCCGTTTTTCCATACGGACGCCGGTTTGGACGCGCTCAATGAGAAGTTTGGAATCGTCGGGCATGTGTACCAATGTACCATGGTACCAAACTCGATGCAAGAGGTCAGGCCTCCTCGCTGCTGCCGCAAGTACAAGCCGGAAATCGTGTGGGGACAGCCGCCTTCGGCTGTCCATCGAGCCAGCTCGACCGCCTTGCCCGTCTAAACCGGCAATCCTCTTCTCCCCAGGGTTCCTTAGTTCTTTCCCCAACGCTGCTCGATAAAAACGGGAATCTTGCATTGTTTATA
>Ga0182018_10001673_pt1 | contig 24518 bp, 22 predicted proteins | sample 812P2MmetaG_FD_120490 | JGI IMG/M metagenome (GOLD analysis project Ga0182018, IMG submission 120490) | Permafrost microbial communities from Stordalen Mire, Sweden - 812P2M metaG | ecosystem: Environmental > Terrestrial > Soil > Wetlands > Permafrost | place: Sweden: Stordalen | collected...
GATTTACGGATTGATCGCCAACTCCGTTGCCGAACGGACGCGCGAGTTGGGCATCCGGCTGGCGCTGGGCGCGACCGTGCCGCAGGCCATGCGCGCGGTGGCGCTTCCCGGCGTGGCGCTGGCACTCGCGGGAGTCATAGTGGGTTCGGTGCTGGCCGGATTCGCGTCCCAACTGCTGCGGCATCTGGTTTGGGGCGTGCGCCCAGGCGATCCGCTCACGTTTGCGGCGGTGGGGCTCGTCTTGCTCGGTGTGGCTGCCGCCGCCAGCTTCCTGCCGGCGCTGCGGGTTACGCGATTGAATCCGGCCGAGACGCTGCGCCAGGAGTAGAACTATTGGACGACGGCTTTGCCGATCGACAGGTTGTCGTAATCGTCTTCCACGCGAACGGCCAGCGTATGTTCGCCGGGCGCGATATGGTCCAGCGTCAGATCGTAGGACAAGTCGTGCGAATCGGAAAGCCCGGTAACCGGCGCAACCAGCATCCAATCGCCGCCATCCAGCGAGTACTCCGCTTTCTTGATGTCGCTCAGCGCGTCGGCGGCGCTCCAGGTGGCGTGCAGCTTGCCGCCTGACTGGCTCGCCGCGAGGCTAACGATGCCCGGCGGCGTATTGTCGATCAGAAACCGATCGCTCACCATCGAAGAGGAGAGCGCCTCGGCGGGCGGATTGCCGGGCAGGTCCGACGCGGTTACGCGCAGGCGATACTCACCGTCAGGGAACGCGGTCGAATCCCAGCTCCAATACTTCTCCTTGAGCTTGTCCTTAAGCAGTTTCCAGTTGGTCTCATGCACGCCGCGGATCTCCACGGTGAAGATCAGGCTGTCGCCATTGTCGTCCGAGGCGGCCCAGCGCGCGCCGGTGAAGCCCTTGGCGTACTGCAGGGAGGGCGTGCCGGAATCGAGCAATAGAGAAGGTCCGGAACCGGACGCGGCTTTGCCGATCGGCGGCAGCGTCAGCGTTTGCGAAGGGGTCAACGGAATAGACGGCACGGGAAACTTGTAATTGGGGGGCGTGCTCTCGACGGCTTCGATGCGCGGCGGCATGTTGCGCTGCAGATAAGCCGCCTCCACCGATTCCAGCTCGGGCGATTGCGATCCCGCGGCCGTCAGGGTAGCTTTCCATTGAATAAAACGCGCCGGGGGCGCCACGATGCGATCGCCCTTGGGATCGGCAATGGCTGCCGACCAGGCGCTCCAGTTCTTCTGCGGCCGGTCCAGATTTCCGGTGCGCGCGGCGATGGCGATGCCGCCGCCGTTCAAGTTCGCCTCGAAGCTGAGCCGGCCCCATTGCGAAAAGAAACCCGCATCGAAAACATCGCTTTCGAGGGAGCCTTCGTGCGCCAGACCCGGACCCACACGGTAGATCTTGCCCACGTTGCCGGTGGCCGCGGAAAGCACGCCATCCGCGCCGGTTTCGAAAGCGGTGATCTGGGTGGAGGGCGCCGTGACGAGCGCCGTATAAAGCACATCGGACTCGATGCGGTAAATGGTTCCTCTGTCGCCGGAACCGAGTAACGCGCGCCCTTGCGCATCGAATGCGATGGCATAAATAATGTCCTGGGCGTGGCTCCAGATTTTTTGCGGATTGCCGGCGGGATCGATGCGATACACGTCCGACCCGGTCACCGACACACCGCTGCCGGAGGGCGCCATGGAGGCTGGAGGCGGCGCGGCGGCATGGATTTGCAACGGCGCACCCGCGAGCGCCGCGGATGCCGCGGGAGACGGAGGCGGGGCTGGCGGCGCGGACGAAGGTCCCTGTTTGCTGCCCACTCCCGCCGCATAAATGGAGCCATCCTGGGCCACCGCCACGGCAGTGACTTCGCTCTTGCTCATCTGGTACAGTACAACGCCTTCACCCGCGGGAGACACGCGCACCACCAGCCCGCCGGGATCGGTGCCCAGAATCACGTTGCCCGCGGCATCCACGGCCATCGACCGCACGTGCGTCTCGTCGCTCTGGTACAAGACGCGGCCATGGCCATCCGGAGCGACCCGATGCACTGCGCCCGGATCGCCGGTGGCCACCAACAGGTCACCGGCTTTGTCGAACGCGAGGGCCCAGATGTACTTCGCCTTGGGATCGTAGAAGACCTCGCTTTTGCCGTCGGGTGCGACCCGGTAGACCTTGCCGTCGGGCGCCGTCGCCGCGTATACGCGGTCCTGCCGGTCGATGGCAATCGCGGGAATCTGGAGACCGTCCAACTCCGCCAGCGTCTTCTTATCGCCAGAAGCGGAAAGCCGGTAAAGCTTGGCGCCCGGGCCGCCGCCGGCATACAGGTTGCCCTTGGAATCGCGCGCCAGCGCCCACAGATACGCCGACGAAGTATCGTAGATTTCCTGGAACTGCGGCGACAGAGTGACCCTGCCGTCGCTGCGCAACGACAGATTCTTGAGGTTGCCTTTTTCGAAATCGGAAAAATCGGACTCGGACCAAATGCGGGTCTGGCTGGCGTAAGTGGGCGCGGGCAGGATAGTGAGCGCCAAGGCTAAAGCCCACAAGGGTGTCGAGACGAGTCTCGACACGGCACGCATGCGTGCGTGCGCCACAAGTTGAAGTTGCATCGTTAGAAGTATCCGCTCCCTTACTTGACAGTGATTCTTAGCGAGTAACTGCCGGTAACGACATAGTCGAATGGCAGCGCCATCTGCTCCGAGGCGCTCTCCGGCGATGTGATCAGCGAATGGTTGGAACCGCGCCCGGACTGCATGACGTTCAAAACCGAGGCTGGCAGGCTGGGCAGGGTCTTATCGTCGTAATACGCGGTGGGGCTCGACTCCAAGAGCGAAACATATAATTTATCGTTACTGCGCTCCTGATTGATGAGCGATACGGTCTCCGGCAGGTCGATGTAATGGTTCAGCAGGCCTTCCACAGTCTGCATGCGGTTGATGGTATCGGCGTCGCTCAGCATGATTTTGTGCTCGCCCCTGGCCAGTCCGGCCGGTATCTTGAGCGTGAAATCGCGCTCGAGGCTTTCGCCGCGGTAGGGACGCAGGAAGACTTTCACGGCCACATCGTCGCCGGGGCGCGCCTCGGGAGTGGCCAGCCAGGCGTTTTCGATGCTGGCCACGCGCCGTTCGGGCAACAGGTCCACGGTGACATTGACGCGCTTGATGTTTGGCGGATTGACGGCGTTAAGATACAGGCGGTTGAATTTATCGCCCCACCATCCGGCCAGCAGCATGGGCGCGGGCATAGGCAGCTCACCGGACGCCTGCATGGTGGAAAGCGACAGGCCCGGCTCGCCATTCAGTTCCACGTCGCCGGTCAGGCGGTAAGTGGCCTCGTCCTTGAACTCGTTCAGTTCGGAGAGGGAGTTGAACAGCGTGACCATCATCAGGTAAGGCGTCCACTTCTGCTGCACGAAGACGTTGAAGCGAAAATCCTTTTGACTGCGCACGGCGTTATTGTCGCCGAACGAACGAACCTGCACGGTCACCGGAATCATGCCGGACTCCTGGCCCAGCACGCCCATGATGCCGCTGTGGCGGTCCTGATGCAGCGCGCCGACGATCTCGGTGGCGTTGGCGAATTTGTTGGGTTGAAATTGCGAAGCCAGCGTCATGAGGACTTCGCCCTTGCTCATGGGCATGTCCACCGGGCCGAGATTGAAGAAAGGGTGTCCGAAGGCCAGCACGTGCTGGCCATCGTTATAGGTCACGGTGCCCAGGCCGGTAATGCTCATATCGCCCGAAACCAACACGCCCGCGACCGGATCGCCGGGATGCAGGGAACTCTGCCAGCCGGCCGCGGGCTTGGCCGTGTAGGCAGCGCTGGCCGCGCCGCCTTGCGCCACCGTGATGCCCAACTGCTCGAACAGCGGACCGAAATCGCGCAGCACATTCTCGTGGAAACCGGAGAACATCAGCGGCGTTTCGATGGGAACCATCATTTGCGCCTGCCGCGGCAGGTTGGGCAAAGCGCCCGCGGCTACGGCCTGCGCCAGCAGATCGCCCGGCACCGCGACCTGGCTGCGTGCCACGGCTTTATCGGGCGTGCGCGCGTCGGCGGGCCGCGACTGGTCGAGATCGTCGATCTCCAGCATCAACTCGGCCGGCGTGATGCCGCAGATCGCGTCCGGAGAAAAGACGCTGAGCCGCAGGGCCACCGCGCCCACCAGCTTGCCATCGATGTAGACGGGGCTGCCGCTCATACCACCGGCGACATTGGTGCGCACGGCTTTGCCGCCCAGCTTCGCCAGGATGATGTCCTGCCGCGGTCCCCACTGGTTCTTCCACAGGCCGAGGATCTCTACGGGAATCGGCTCCGGCGTGGTCCCGGAAAATACCGTCCACGCGGTGCCCCGCATGCCCGGACGGAGATCCGAAGTCTTGAAGATCTGCACCTTGCCGATCGGGGGGGCAGGCGCGAGGTCTGCCGCGCACAGGGGAAAAGCTAGCGCTGCAATCGACAGGACGATCACGGCAATGCGATGCTTCATGGGGTTGAGTAGCTCCGTTACAACCATTGTACTATGGCGGACGGTCGGGACCGTTCCGTCGGCCAGCATCCCAGGCTCAATGCGGACGCGCGCGAGATCCGGCTTCGCGAGGCGATTCGCCTGGGCCGCGCATTCCGAAGACCCCGTCAATTTGCCGATGCGCGGCGTCGCGGATTTGACCTTACGGCTCCGGTAGAGGTACGATGTGGGTGCGGGGTGGAGCAGTCTGGTAGCTCGTTGGGCTCATAACCCAAAGGTCGGTGGTTCAAATCCACCCCCCGCAACCAAATTTTTCAGTTACTTAGGGCGGTTTTCGCCCTGCCTTCCCCCGTCATTGCTAACGCGTTGCTAACTTCCGTAGCCGATTTCAGGCGGGCGGCTTCCATAGATTTTTCGTAACGGCCACTGGCCTCCCTGCCACATCCTAGGAACAGGTGCCCGTAGGTGTCGAACGTGACCTTGATGCTCGAATGCCCCATCTGGTCGCGAACATACGCCGCCGTCTCTCCGTTTGCGATGAGCTGGGACGCAAAGAAATGACGCAGGTCATGGAAGCGGGTTCCTTTCATACCGGCGCGTTCAGCGATTGGTGACCAGACCTCGGTGTCCAATTTGTCAGGATCAATGAAACCGACGCATCCGCCGGGAAACGAGAATTCCGTCTGCGCCCCTGTCTTGAGGTCCGCCAACAATCGCATCACGCTCTGGGTAGCGGCGATCCGCTGAACCGATTTCGCGGATTTTGGAGGTCCCAGGCGCCACTCCCACTTGTGCGCGCCGTCCCGGCCGCGCTGTTTTGAGATCGCATGCCGAACGCGTAGTTCATGCGCGAACCACTCAATGTCGGGAAATCGCAGTGCCAGCACTTCGTTGCGACGAAGGCCGCAAAATGCGCCGATGTATGTTATCGGGTAGCCAATGCCTCCAATCTCCTTTGACGTCTGGACGAGCGCCCAGACCTGCTCGGGTGTCGGGGGGGACGACTTGGCGAGCTTCTAGAGGCGGAAGCTCCACGCCGAGAGTCGGATCGCAGAGCGTCAGCCCTTGGCGAATTGCGCTTGGTCCCTTGCGTCCGGCCAGCATCGTGCGGAGCAAAGTCACAGAGTTGTGGATCGTCTTCGGAGCGAGTTCGTCTTCGATCATGCCGCTGACGGCAACATCAATGTTCTGGAATCGGAGCGCCGAGACTGCGACCGATCCGATACGCGGGATCAACTGCCGGTTGATGATCGACTCGTATCCGGACTCGGTGCTCCCGCGGATCTTCCGTCGTCCGGCAAGCCAGTCCTCGGCAAACTGCTCAAAGGTAACGGACGATGGACGCCAGTAGACACCCTTGTCGATGGAGGTCACGAGGTCGTTCAGGCAGGATCGCGGCATCCTTGCTCGCGAATTTTCCTCGCCAGCGCATTCTCCCATCCGGGTCGCGGTACATGATCGACCAGGTGCGACGATTACCACCGGGCTTGACGATGTGGCCCCCTTGGCTCATTTCGCGTACTCCCATTCGCTGACTTCGGTCATTGTAAACTCGCAGTCGCCGCCGCTTCGCTGATCTTCTGCAAGTCGTCCTCTGTGAAGCGTACAAACTTGCCCAGTTTTCGGTGAGGAATCCGTTTTGTTCTGGTTCGCTCGTAGATCCACCCGACTGTGACCCCCAACCGCTGGGCAGCTTCGTCCACTGTGAGGAACATTTTGCCCATACTTGCCGGCTCCTGAGAAGACCCAGCAAAACGACCTTCGTTTTCCCTACCCACAATTATTACCTCTTATTTGACGCAGACCGCAATGTGTCTGACGAAAAGCCACAAACTGAGAATTGGTGTGCACCAGTCGGCTGTGTGATCTTGTTGCTATTGACGAGAATGATGAAATCACATGGCCGAAACCGTGAAGGCAGGCAACTGGCAGTGGGTGGATGGGGTAACCAAGCGATGTCAACCTGTCACCTGGATAATCTTGTAGACGCGCTAATCCTCGCGGCAGATCATGGTCGGGGGGGCGAGGCCTATTTCGTAGCCGACGCCGAGGAGGGTACGGTCAAGAGCGTCTTGAGCGGTTTACTCGCAACGCGTGGCGTGAAGGCGCCGGATAAATCCGTTTCGTTCGGCGTGGCTTGGACGATGGCGGGCATCATGGGTCTCGTCTGGCGTCTATTCCGGCTCAAGGGCGAACCTCCGATCACGCGCCAGATGCTAAGACTGATCGGAAAGCCGTTCACCGTGCGCACCGACAAGGCTCGACGCGAGTTGGGGTATGTGCCGTCTGTCACATGGGAAGAGGGCATTCACGACGAGATGACTGTCTCGACGCAGAAGAAAGGTGCACCAGCATAGAAGGTGTGGTCGATGCAACAGCCCAGAGACTAGTGCGCAAGCCCCCCGGGCTAGGGCTCATCAGTTCTGGGTCGAGTGCGCCAACCGATTCATCCGTCCCACGGAGGCGAAGAGTTGCACGCTGCGAGCTTCCAGGGCTCCGCCGAAGATGCGTAACAGAACCGGGAAGCTTCAAAAGGTGCGGACTGCAGATGCGATTACAAACGGCAAGAGAGGCCACATGCAGTCCCGGCGAGAATTCGTCGAGCGCGCTACAGCAGGAGCGGCATTCATGTTGCGGCACATACAGACGCAGGTCGCCGGAGGCACGTGGGAATCGTTGGCGAGCAACAGCCATTCCGAGGCTCGGCTGGCGTCGAGCATGATGGTACCGCGCAACCGCTATTACAAGGGACCGCCCAGCGATCATTTCGATGGCAGCAGATTCTTCAATCCAGGCCAGCCCTCAAACGACAGGGGCCTGCTCGACATCCTCCGGTGGAGGCTTGCAGGTGGTGCTGCCCGTTGGCCGAAGTCGGTTCCGGTGACGCCGGTCAAGCCTGAGGAGAGAATCACCGGCCTGCGCGTCACGATGGTGGGACACGCCTCGATGTTGATCCAGGTAGCGGGCGTCAATATCCTGACTGATCCTGTCTGGTCCCAACGAGCGAGCCCCTTCGCGTTCGCAGGCCCGAAACGAGTTACTGCTCCAGGCATCGCCTTCGACGACTTGCCGCCGATTGACGCTGTGCTCATTAGCCACTGTCACTACGACCCACCTGGATATTGCGACGTTACGGCGGCTCCATGCCGTTCACTCGCCGTCTATGCTGATGCCACTCGGTAACGACACAATCGTCCGAGCTGCGGTGCCCGGAGCGAATTGCATCGTCGGCGACTGGTGGGATTGCCTGCCGCTCCGTGCTGGGGTCACCATTACGCTGACCCCCGCCAATCACTGGGCGAACCGCTGGCCGAATGACGTTCGGATGGCACTATGGGCCGGCCACCACCTGTCAACGCCGGTCGGTTCAGTCTGGTTTGCGGGCGATACCGCCTATGGCGACGGCCTGATCTTCAGGGAGATACGGAAACGTCTTGGCCCGTGCGATGTGGCGCTGATTCCCATTGGCGCCTATAAGCCGCGCTGGTTCATGGCCTCGCAACATGTGAACCCGGAGGAAGCGGTGCGAATTCTTCGGGATGTTGAAGCCGGTGAGGCTTTAGGCATCCACTGGGGTACTTTTCAGGTCACCGACGAGGCACGTGAGGAGCCCCGCCTTATGTTTGCTTCGTCCCTCTCAGCCGCCGGGATCCCGCCTGACCGCTTCATCGCTGCTCAACCCGGCGAGGTCTACGACTTCTGACGTTACGTAGTTTAGCTTTACGCCTGTTGAAGTGTGTGCCAGCGTGTAGAACTCCCTTGCATGCCGAGGTCTATGCGCGGTTCGTGGGATGGCTGGCCTCGCCATGCATTAGCTTTTGAGAGCAGGCGAGAAAGACCGGCTTCACCATATTTTCAATCTTGGCGGCCATCTCCTCAGCGGGGATGCGGTTGGGGGTCTGGAACCAGCGGCGCGCGGCTCCGAAGACGGCCCAGGCCGCCGTGGTCGCCAGCAGTGCCGCATCGACACCGGGTGCGATCTCATGATGGGCAAGGCCTTCCTTGAACATACCCTCGACGACCGGGATGATGGAGCCTTCGAGCGGTATCCGAGGCCCCTTAACCGGGCAATTTGTGAGCTCAGTGAGATAGTCACAGACGCCGAGTGCAATGGCGCGCAGTGCTCCATCGCAGTCGGTAAAGGAGATGCCACGGCGCTGTATCAGGTCGCGGAACCGGACGTCGGTCATGGCCTCCAGCAGCGCGCTCTTGTCTGGATAGTGCAGGTAAAAGGTGGCCCGGTTCAGCGTCGCCTCGTCAGCGATCTCCTGGACGGAAATGTCTTCGAACTCCTTTTTAATCAATAACCTAGCTAGCTAGCTAGGTTGATCGCCGACGGAGCGTATACATGCTGGTCGCCCGACGGCAGTCATATCGCGACGGCCTGGCAACCAGACGTAGGGTTCAAGGTGCTGGATAAGGTAACCGGCGGTGCTAATAGCATTCGATTGAGCGGCTATCGATGGACCAATGGTCTTGACTGGTCGCCGGCGTCGAACCTTCTGGGGATCCTGACGGAATTGGAAATTGGAAGACAGGCGATTTGGACCGTCCGCCCCGATGGAAGCCGGCAACGCAAGGTAGCAGAAGAGAATAAGGTTGATTCACCTCGCTGGTCCGCGGCCGGAGATGGAATTTACTTCCTTCGCACCAGTCAGGGCCACACGCAAGATCTCATGAAGGTCGCGATTGACCAAGAGTCAGGAGAAGGCAAAGGTCTAGCCTCGGCGTTATGGACCGATCTGCAGGCTGGCGCTTTCTTTACGTTGTCCGCGGATGGGGCGCGCCTCGCGTACTCAAGGACCCAGGGATATTCGAATCTATGGCTGGCCCAACTTGGGAAAACCGCCGCAGCCGGCGCCTCTGACCACGGGAACTTCAACGTTCGATTCCCCCAGTATTTCACCAGACGACAAATGGATCGCATACGTCACCGACGGGCACATTTACAAGATGACGATGGAAGGAGGCACGCCCCTACAGTTGACATCCTCGAATGTCACCGAGTCCAGCCCCGGCTGGTCTCCGGATGGCAAGCGAATCGCGTTCGCCTCCAATGAGGGTGGAGCCTACAAGGTCTGGGTTATTGATGCGGATGGCGCCAACCGGCGGCAGTTTGCTAAGACTCAATTGAGTGAGGATACTCCCGATCTCGCATGGTCGCCTGGTCGCGACATCCTTTAACAGAAGGCTAGGAACCGGAATTTCAATATTCTTGATCTGGAGACAGGAAAGGAGAAGCTTCTGGTTCAGAATGAACATGATTACCCATTCAACCCGAAGTATTCACCCGACGGCAAGAAGGTCGCAGTATATTGGAACCGGCTGCCCCAGGCCGGGGTTTGGGTGATTTCGCTGATCGACAAGTCGGAGACACTCGTTAGAGGCGGCGAGCTAACTCCCGCCGGATGGTCGCCTGACGGAGGTTCGATATACGCGCTCCACATTCCCGCCAGTAACGACGTCCTGTCGATACCCGCTGCGGGTGGCATGCCGCATACCATCATTACAACTCCGGAAGACATCGTCTCCGCCAGCGTGAGCGCGGACGGGAAGAAGTCTGTATACTCCGTAGCGGAAACGAAGTCGGATGTGTGGATCGTAGATAACTTCGATCCGGCTTATCGAAAGTAGCCAATGCCCCCGGGCGATGGCAACGCGTCAAGTCCCTGTTCGAGCGGGCGCTCGACCAGCCGCCGGCCGCGCGCGACGGATTCATCAATGTTGCGGCGAGAGTCCCTCTTTTGGAACACCTGTTGCCGCCTCCCAAAATGGCGATTTCTTGAAATGTTTTGGCACGTCGATACATTGAGAGGGTGGGGTGACTCCTTTGCAGCGGGATGTGAGACAAGATCAGGCGCACATGCTCGATTGGCGGAAACGTCTGCCAATCTGCCGTTCTGGCCCAAGGATTCGCGATGCTATGGTCGTGTTGAGCACAAAGGAAACCCATGTAAGAACAAGGAGCGCATCCATGAAACGAATCGTTAACGCGTTGGGCAAACTGAACTGTTTTGTGCTGTGCGCTACGACGGCGATAGCCCTACCCGCGCAGACTTTCACCACGCTGCACAGCTTCGAGGGCGCAGACGGCCAACTTCCCCTGGGGGCGCTGGTTCAGGGTACCGACGGCAACTTCTACGGTACGACGTCCGAAGGTGGGTTCAACAACTCTTATTGCGGTGCCGGGGCCGGCTGCGGGACGGTCTTCAAAATCACCCCGAGCGGCACGCTGACGACGCTTTACAGCTTCGGCGCCCAAAGCGGGTGCACGGACGGCTCAGCCCCCTACTCTGGGCTGGTCCAGGCCACCGACGGGAACTTCTACGGGACAACCGAGTTTGGCGGGGCCAACTGCTCTGGCTATGGGACGGTCTTCAAGATCACCCCGAGTGGAACGCTGACGACGCTACACAGCTTTTGCGCCCAAGACGACTGCTCAGACGGCAGCGGCCCCAACGGGCTAATCCAGGCCACTGACGGGAATTTCTACGGGACAACGCAGTACCTTGGTGCCAATGGCAACTACGGCACGGTTTTCAAAATGACCCCGAGCGGCATGCTGACGACGCTATACAGCTTCTGCACCCAGAGCGGGTGCACGGACGGCGTACGGCCCGCTGCAGGGCTCGTCCAGGCCAGCAATGGGGATTTCTATGGGACAACCACCGGCGGCGGGGCCAACTGTAACCCCAGCGGTTGCGACGGGACGGTCTTCAAATCACCCCAAGTGGCACGCTGACGACGCTATACAGCTTCTGCCCCCAACTGGTTAACGGCGGGTGCCCGGACGGCTTCGACCCCCTGACGGGGCTAGTCCAGGCCGCCAACGGAGACTTTTACGGGACAATGTCTGATGGCGGGGTCGGCCGTGGCATCGTCTTCGAAATCACCCCCAGCGGCACGATGACGACGATATACACCTTCTGCTCCCAGTCCCAAGGCGCCGTACCTTGCTCGGACGGCGCAGGCCCCGCGGCGGCGCTGGTCCAGGCCACCGATGGGGACTTCTACGGGACAACGTCCTATGGTGGGGCCAATAACCCTGATTATTACCCTAACGATTATTTCCCCAACGGCGGTGGCGCGATCTTCCAAATCACCCCGAGTGGCACGCTGACAACGCTATATAGCTTCTGCGCTCAGAACGGGTGCGCGGACGGCGGAAGTCCGGTCGCGCCGCTGGTCCAGGCCGCCAATGGGGACTTTTACGGGACAACCGCGACTGGCGGGGCCAACAGCAATACCGCGTGCCAGTTCGGCTGTGGCACAGTTTTCAGCCTGTCTGTAGGCCTAGGCCCGTCCGTGCCGGCGGTTAACGCCGGAGGCGTCCTGAATTCCGCGAGCTACACCACCCAAGGCGTCGCGCCCGGTTCCATCGTGTCCATCTTCGGCACGAACCTGGCCGCTTCGACGGCCAGCGCGAGCGCCATCCCGCTGCCAACCGGGTTGAGCGACGTTACATCCGTGACGTTCAACAGTATCCCCGCCGGGTTGTACTTTGTAAGTCTGAACCAGATTAACGCGCAGCTCCCGTTTAACGTGCTGCTGGGCCGGGACAGCGGCACCGTGAACATCGTGGTCACCCGCAGCAGCGGCACGTCGGCCGCCCAGAATGCCACGGTGGCGCCGGTCGCGCCCGGCATTTTCACCACGACTGCAAACGGGATCGGCCAGGCTTTTGCGTACGACAACATCACCGGGGCGCTCGCCGCGCCGACCGGCGCGCCCGTTGGCCCCTTCACCACGGCCCCCATCTCGATCAGTTCGGGAGACGCCTTGATCATCGCGTGCACCGGACTTGGATCGGTGAACCCGTCTATCGACAACTACCTGGCCGCATCGGATGGCATCCTCCGGTACACCGTGCTGACACCGACCGTGTTGATCGGCGGCGTCCCAGCGCGGCCCGTCTATTCCGTGCTCTCGCCGCAATTCGTCAGCGAGTATGAGATCGGAGTAACACCGGCGGCCAACACGCCCACGGGGGACGCCGTGTCCTTACAGATCCAGATTGGCGGCGTGACGACGTCGAACCAGGTCACCATCGCGGTCGCCCCGTAGGTCCGTTCCTGAGCAGCGGCGCGACGATCCCAACCGGGCTTTTCGCACCGGCGACCAACGGCATTATGGAGGCATATCGGTAGCGGTTTCCGGATCGGCAGGGTGCGCCGATTAACTTCCGAGTGCCCGATCATGCGGCCTCAATCAGAGATTTGCGCGTTGCTTGCCGTGAGGCGATGACTCGCGAACGCAATGAAAAGCATGCTTCCGACCAGTAAATAGCACCAATATGTGGAGCTACGAGGTAGCCTTCCCTCGTCATGCCTTCGTCCCAAATAAAGGGCTGCACAACGAGCTGTAATGTCTCAACTGACATGACAAGCGTCACGGAGGCCCAGAGCCGTGATGCTCGGAAGCGGCGACGAGCAAAAAGGATCCAGCTTGCCCAAAGTGGCAGATTGGCAAATGCGGCAAATTTCATCCTGAGCCAACCGAAAGCGAGTCCTGAAATGAGTAGATTAGCTCCGGAAATCGACTGGTAACCCTGCCATCGAAAGCCTGCAGCGCCAAGCTGCTGTTTTACATGAAGGATCAGAGCAGGGATAGAGCACGCAACCAAGAATAAGCCGACGCTGCTGATGAGCGCATATTTACGGCAAGCGCTGACTGTCACAGGACCAACAGTATAGCATTCAAGATTGCGCCTCAATCACGGCGCATCCGGAAGTAATCCGAACGCATGAGTGTAGGATACGTCAAGTCGCTGAGTGCGAGCGCGACATTGGTTACGGACGTAGCGATACGGTATAAACGCAACGGGGAAGAACTGGAACGGGTAGGTGTCACATACGTTCTGCACAAGGGAGAGACTGGCTGGAAAATCGCTGTGATCATCCTGCACGACGCGCATCAAAGCCCATCCCCACGGCAAGAGTTCCGGTTAACGCGCTACCTGGACACAACGGACCGTGGCAGATTGCCGGCGAGAGGATCGAGGATGCGGCACATCGTACTGCCAGCGGACTCCGTTCACCTTCAAGGCAGGCTACAACTCCGCAAGCACCCGGTGCACCAGGTGGATACTGATGGCTCCTTCTCCCACGGCTGAGGCCACTCGCTTCACATTCCCCGCGCGCACATCGCCCACGGCAAATACCCCTGGCGAGCTCGTTTCCAGCATTTGCGGAGCCCGTGACAGCGGCCACAGCGGGGCTCCCTCTCCGCCGTGCGCGGCGTCCAGGTCGCGGCCCGTGAGAATGAACCCCTTATCATCCAAGGCCAGGCAGCCGCGCAGCCAAGCCGTCCGAGGCGATGCGCCCGTCATGATGAACGCGTGTCGAATGGCATGGGTCGATTCCACCAATGTCTGCCGATCCCGCCATCTCACACGTTCCAGGCGCCCATTGCCCTCCAGCCCCGTGATTTCCGTATTGAAATGGATCTCCACCGTCGGGTTCTCCGTCAGTCGTTGGACTAGATACCGCGACATCGTGCTCGCAAGCTCTCCCGAACGCACTAGCATGTGCACCCTGCTCGCGGTCTGGGATAGGAAAACAGCGGCTTGCCCGGCCGAGTTGCCTCCGCCAACAACCGCCACCTCCTCGCCTCCGCACAACTGCGATTCCATGTAGGTGGCGCCGTAATAAATCCCATCACCCTCGAACTGTTCCAAATTCGCGATCCGCGGCTTGTTGTATTGCGCCCCGCTCGCGATCACAATCGAGCGCGCCGACAGCGCCTCCCCACTGTCCAGCACGACCCTGTAGGGCCTTTGGGCGCATTCGAGCCGCGCCACGCTGCGCGCAATCATCATACTCGCGCCAAACTTCTGCGCCTGGGTTGTGGCGCGCGCCGCCAGTTCCTGTCCCGAGACTCCAGTCGGAAAACCCAGGTAGTTCTCGATTTTGGAGCTCGAGCCTGCCTGTCCGCCTGGGGCAAGCGTCTCGATTACCAGCGTATCCAGTCCTTCCGATGCCGCGTACACTGCCGCAGCCAGGCCGGCTGGTCCCGCACCCACGATGATTACATCGCGAACCTCACTTTTATTCACATCTGCGTTCAATCCCAGGCAAGTGGCCAGCCCGCTTATCGAAGGGCTCCGAAGCACGGTGCGCCCGCCGCAAATCAAAACAGGCACTTCCGAAGGTTTCACGTCAAACCGGTCCAGCAGTTCCTGCGATATCCGGTCGCGGTCGAGGTCCACATAGGTATATGGATGCCCGTTGCGCGTGAGAAATTCCCGCAATTCCAGGGTCTTAGCGGAATGTTGTGATCCCATCAGGATCACCATTCCAAAATCGTTTTGAATCAGCGCCAGCCGTCGCAGAATGAAGGCGCGCATCAGGATTTCGCTCAACTCCGCGTCCCTGGCCACGAGGAGACGCAGGCCGTCTCCACTCACTTCCAGAAATTCGCCTTCCTCCGTCACACGTCCTCGAACGAGACACCTTTGCCCGGAAATCATAGTGATTTCGCCGGTAAACTCGCCCGCAGCGTGTGTGGCCACCGGCCGCTCACCTTCCAGGCTCGGCTGAACGATTTCCATCCTGCCGGAAAGGAGCACGAAAAAAGGAACCTTGGTGTCGCCAGGTTCGAAGAGAATCTCCCCACGCCGGACCCGGCGCGAATGGCCCAATGGACGAATCCGGTCGATCTGTGCGCTGGTCAACGCAGGAAACGCCTGCGTGCGTGCATCCAGAGTGCTGGGCGGAAATGACATGATCCATTTTCCTCCATGGCTGGCCAGGCGCGCGCACTAACTCTCGGAGGTGGTCACGTTCGCGGTGCCGCTGGTCTCTTCTCGTGAGAAGCCGCATGCGCCTTCCGAGCGAGTGACACTCGGAAACTGCTGGGTTTCGGCTCGACGGGCCAGATGTCCCGTTGCGGGATGACGGCCTACAAGCACGCCAAAACGGATTCTGGCGATAACAGCCCTTCCCATTAGCAATCAAGCCGGTGGAAACAGCGCTCCGCCGGGCTGTGAAGGGGCGCTCGGACAGATGGCGCGGAAAGGCGGCTGGCGGGTCCGGCGAGGCGGGCACAAACCTCGTCTCCCAGAACCGGACTTCGGGAAAGCATGGATCACGGTAGCTAAGCTAGGCATCGCCGGTCAAACAGTTTTGCCCTTTCCGAAAAACGTCTTTTCTGCCACACGGCATCTTGATGGGACGTTCTCATCGTCGGGTTACCCGAACCGCGGAAGTTCGGCCCAGAACTTCGGCCACCCTCCATTCAATCCCCGGCAGACGAAAACACCCTGAAGGTAGCTCCTATTCACGACGCCATACCGATTGCGGATCTGCGCCGCCGGCCGGCACGACGCAAAACGGCTCTCAAGAAACTCGCGCGGAATCCCGATTGCGATCACTGTCTCGGGTGGCGGATCGCCATACCCGCGCTCCCCGTACGAATTGATCCGGCTGATCGCCGCCGGCAGTCCGTATCGGTCGCGGTACAAATCAACCGCGCCCACCGCAGCGTAGTTGCCTGTAAGCACCGCCAGGCGCCCGCGATCCTCTAAAGGAATCGAATCCCTGACCCTCGCCACCGTTGCCACAAGGTCTTCCCACCCGACCTCGTCGCGCAGTTCCGGCTCACGCAGATTCCACATCGACCACCGCGGCGGCCCGATGGGAAGAGCTACAACTGCCCCGATCACCGCGGCGGCCGCGACCACCGCCCAGATCACTCTCCACAAGTGTCGCTGCCGGTCCGGTTTCGACGCCAGTCGCTGTTCCCACCACACGCTGCCCGCCGCGTAGAGCATCGGGTACGCAGCCGCCAGATAGTACCCGCGCCCCCGGGCCATAAGGAACGCGGCAAAGAGGAACACGTACATCCACCCCACAGTGCGAAACCGTTTCTCCGAATCGGTCTTAAGACAAAAAACCAAGCCGACGATCCAGATCGCAGCAATCGTCTGATAAATCTGCTCCGGCAGGAAGCTCTGCGTACGCCCCTGGCTGACATCCCGTGCGTGGATAGAACGAAGAAAGTCAAACGAAACAAAATGATGACCAGAAAGCCCGCGACGATCGCCGCCGCGAAAAAGGCCATCGCGTATTTCGCCATCATCCCGAATCCGACCGCCCCGCCTACCGCGACCCACCATCGCGCATCCTCCGACCGAAGCAGCTTAATGACGAACCAAGCCGCCAGAATCCAGCAAATGTTATCGAAGGAGTTGTAGATCATCAAGGCGCCCGCGCCCAAAGCGTACGGAACCTGCGCCGCGCCCGCGAGTACCTGAGCGCGCACACCGCCTCCCATTTCGCGCGCCATCAGGCCCGTCAGGATAATTGCCAAAGCCTGTGCAAGCGAAGCAAAAAACCGGAACCCCGCAATCGATGTTCCGAACAGATCGAGCGACAGCCGGGCGAAGAACGGAGTCATCGGCGGATACGCCACATATCCCCACGCCAGATGACGCGCGTCATCCATAAACTGCAACTCGTCCCCGTGAAACCCGAACCCGGCGCCTGTGAAGGCATGCGTGATCATCGTCGCCGCCCCAAGACTGACGAGGGCCAACGTTGCGGCCTGGAAACTTTGCGAAGACTCTCGCGCCAATGCCATAGAACTTGATACTACGAAAGTTCCCCTGCGAAGGCGATTTTGCTATCATCCCAGACCGTTATGCTTACAAAGCTAGCGTGCGGCATTTCATCCGTGATACGGCGTGGCGACCAGTCGTGCCTTGCGAAGCAGGAGCTGAAGCCCGATTGCGGCTGCACCACGAACGGACCGGCGCTTCGGAGCGTGCCGGCAGGTGTCGTCACCTGCAGCCTTCCTGTGGTGGCCCCGGCTGGTACGGTAGCCGTGATTTCGGTTCGCGCATCGACGCTGAAGGCAGCCGGTGTACCAGCGTAGTGAAAGTCTGGGCCGATAGGGAAATCGCCGTCATGGCACACAGCACAAAAACAGCGCACGCTTGCTTCCGCTGTTTCAGCTTGCCTACGAATGCTTTAAAGATTTGTTTCATCGATGCTGCTCCCTTTTCCCGACGCGCTCTGGCTTCTCGCCTTCGCCGTCTGCGTTATTGTAACCCCGGGAGGTTGGACGGGAAGCGCCATCCGCGCATCGGGCCCTTGAGACGCCGAGCGGCGAACGACGGCGTTGTGACGTGATATCGTCTTTCTCCAGTGGGCGCGATTGAAGCGGGCTGGCCATTTTCCAAATTCTGAGGATTCGAGTGGTGGCCCCGACTTGGCCCTTTATGTCTTCCCGGCGATGAATCACTTTCGCACCACCAAACGCCCCTGCAAGGAATTCGCGTCCAAAGATAGCAGCAGTTGGTCGGTCACACTCTAGCAACGCTCCCGGCACCAGAAGCCATAGCATGACCCAAGGTCGGTGGCCTCCGCGATCCCGCAGGGCACCGGCGCCATAGCTTATAATCTCGAAATCGAAGGCATGCGCAAGAAATCGGCACCGGGCGAAGTCCAGCAAAAGTTCAGCATTGCCCTGGATACGCTGGTCGAGCAACTAAAGCGGGATCGCACCGTGCTCGCGGCTATCCTGTGCGGCAGTCTGTCGCACGACAGCGTCTGGGCGAAATCCGATATCGATCTGGTGCTGGTGACTGTTGACGATGGGAAGCCCCGTAGCGCCTCACTGTCCCTCTACGCGGACGGAATCAACGTACACACAATACTGCTCCCGCGGGCGGAGTTTCGCAAGACCGTGGAAGGCGCCATTCGGAATTCGTTCCAGCACTCGTTTCTGGCCAAGGGACGCCTGCTTTATACGCACGACCCAACCATCGCCGATCTGTGTTCCCAACTCCACGTGATTGGCGAGCGCGACTCGCAGTTGCAGTTGCTGGCGGCGGCCAGCGGCGCGCTGCCGGCTGTCTACAAGGCGCACAAATGGCTTCTCACGCGCGGGGATCTCGATTATACGGCCCTCTGGATCCTCTACGCGGCCACCGGGCTCGCGAAAATCGAAGTGCTCAGCGCGCGCCTGGTAGCGGATCGCGAGGTGCTCCCGCAGGCAATGAAGATAAATGCGCCCTTTTTCCAAACCGTCTACACCGATCTACTGAACACCAGGAAGACCGTGAAGAACGTGCAGGCTGCCCTGTCGGCTATCGATGACTACCTTGCGAATCGCGCGCCCGCGCTTTTCGCGGCCGTCCTCGATCACCTGCGCGAGGTGGGTGAGGCACGCTCGGCCACGGAAATCGAAGACCACTTCCGAAAAAACTACGGCATCGAAGGCGTAACCGGCGCATGTGAATATCTGGCGGACCAGGGTCTGATCGGCAAAGTATCCGCGCCCGTCCGGCTTACCCGAAGAAGCAATGTCACTTTGGAAGAGTTGGCGTTCTTCTTAGCCGCGGAGGCCGCCGATGCCCGGTAGGGTCAGGCCGGCGCCAACCGGCCCGGCGCCGCGCACAACCATCGCGGTGCAAGGTGCGCGGGTGCACAACCTGAAGAACGTGTCGGTCGAGTTGCCGCGCGACAGCCTAATCGTCATCACGGGTTTATCGGGCTCCGGCAAATCCAGCCTGGCATTCGACACCATCTATGCCGAGGGACAGCGGCGCTACATGGAATCCCTATCGAGCTACGCCAAGCGGTTCGTGGCCCAGGTGGCCAAGCCCGACGTCGATTTCGTCTTCGGACTGTCGCCGGTGATCTCCATCGAGCAGAAGACCATCGGCAGCAACCCGCGCTCGACCGTTGGCACCATGACCGACATCGCCAGCTATCTGAACCTACTCTTCGCCACCATTGCGGAAGCGCATTGCCCGCGGACGGGCGAACGTGTCCAAAGCCGCACCGCAAATCAGATTCTTGAAGCCATTCTGTCGCTGCCCGATGACACTCAGATCGAGTTGCGCGCGCCGGTGTTTCCGGTTTACGGCGAAGAGTTGGACTTCGTCCTTACGGAGGTCCGCAAGAAGGGCTGTAGGGAACTCGTCATCGATGGCAAACGCGTAGACATCTCCGCCGGGGTTGCCTTGAACGAATCGGCTATAAAGAACATGGATGCGGTAGTGGACTGCTGCATCGTTGGCCAAGGGCACGAGAAGGCCATCAAGGCTGCGATCGCGGCCACTTTGCTTGTGGGTGACGGACTGATGCAGGTGCACGTGCTGAGGGGCGCCGGTAAAACCGAGGCCGAGCGTTTCTATAAGGGTTTGTGCAGCCAGACGCATCAATTCGTGTACGGCGGAGTGGAGCCGGAGTATTTCATGTTCAACAATCCGGAAAGTGCCTGCCGGACCTGCGGAGGGCTTGGGGTCCACAAGGTCACCCACCCGGAGTTGTTGGTACCCGATCCGAAGCGCAGTCTGCGGGGCGGCTGCTTCGTGCGTGAGGCCTTCAAGTACAATCCGGACACCTGGGATGGCCGCATGATGTACAGCCTGTCAAAGACCATGCGGTTCTCGCTGGATGAGCCTTGGGAGAAGCTGACCGAAGCCGCGCGCCACGTCATCCTCTACGGTCTGGATGGCAAAAAGCTGCGGACCACCGTGCCGCCCGAAGCCAGGGTCAAACGAGACGAGTTTGAGGGAAAGGATGTTGGTTTCGGTGGCATTGCGCGCCGCATCGAACGGCATTACCGCCGTTACCGCCAGCGCGGCGAAGCTAACTCGGGCATGGAGGAGTGGCTGGACAGAGTGATGGTGGAGCGCACTTGCCCCGACTGCAAGGGCGCCCGGCTGCGGGCCTGCCGGTTACTCTTCACCATCGCGGGCAAGACCATCCACGATGTCGGCAGCCTGCACTTCGACGAACTGCACGCCTTCCTGGGCGCTATCAAACCGTCGGGTCGGGGCGCCGACGCGGGCCGCCAGATCCAGGCCGAGATCCGCGGGCGCGTGGAACTGCTGTTGGGCATCGGTCTCGACTATCTGAACCTCAATCGCCGCTCTGGGACACTATCCGGAGGCGAGTCGCAGCGGATTCGCCTCTCGACCCAGATCGGTTCGGGGCTGATGGGCATGTTGTATGTGCTCGACGAGCCGAGCATTGGCCTGCACCCCAAGGACAATGTGAAGATGATCGCCACGCTGGAAAGCCTGCGCGATATCGGCAACACCGTCATCGTGGTGGAGCACGATGAGGATACTATCCGCGCCGCGGAACACATTGTGGAGATGGGCCCCGGGCCCGGCGTGCACGGCGGACAGGTGGTCGCGCAAGGGACGCTCCGCGACATCATGGCGTGCGTGGAGTCGCCTACCGGGCAGTTTTTCTCGGGCAAACGGTCGATTGCGACGCCGCGGCAGCGCCGCACAGGCAATGGCAAGGCACTGACCATACGCGGAGCATGCGAAAACAACCTAAAATCGGTGGACGTTACATTCCCCCTCGGGATGATGGTGGCGGTCACGGGCGCCTCGGGTTCGGGCAAAAGCACGCTGGTTAACGAGGTGTTGTACAAGGCGCTTTGGAAGCGCCTCGTGGACACGCGAACCTTGCCGGGCAGTCACGCCAGCCTGGAAGGCGCCGAACATGTTCATAAGGTGGTCAACATCAACCAATCGCCGATCGGCCGCAACAGCCGGTCGAACCCCGCCACTTATATCGGCTTCTATGACACCATCCGGGAACTGTTTACGCGGGCTCCGCTCTCCGTCGAGCGGAGCTACAAGGCGGGACGATTCAGCTTCAATGTCAAGGGTGGGCGTTGCGAAGAGTGCCAGGGCGAGGGCGTGATCACCACGCAGCTCTACTTCATGCCGGATGTGGAAGTCACCTGTGGTGTCTGCAAAGGCGCACGCTTTGGCGCCGAAACGCTGGAGATAACACTGCGCGGCAAGACCATTACCGACGTGCTCAACATGCCGGTGGAGGAGGGCGTGGCTTTCTTCGCTGCCGAGCCCGCAATAAGTAAGAAGATCGAGGTGCTGAACGACCTGGGGCTGGGCTACCTGACACTCGGGCAATCGGCTACAACGCTTTCTGGAGGCGAGGCGCAGCGCATTAAGATCGCCGCCGAGTTGAGTAAGCTGCAGCGGTTTAAGCACACGGTCTACATCCTCGACGAGCCGACTACCGGCCTGCACCTGGCAGACGTGCAGCGCCTGCTGGAATGTTTGAACCGGCTGGTGGATGCCGGCCATACGGTGCTGGTGATCGAACACCATCTCGACGTAATCAAGACGGCGGACCACGTCATCGACCTCGGACCGGAAGGCGGCCACGCCGGCGGCGAGATCGTGGTGACCGGCACGCCCGAGGATGTCGCCGCGTGCAAGGAGTCGTACACCGGGAGCTTTCTCAAAGCGCGGCTGCGAGGGGCACGCTGAGAGAGGACTGGGCCCGAGCCTGCTGCTGGCAAAGCCGCCTCTTTCGGAGGACGTTGTTTACTAATATCGGACACTAACCCAGGGCTTCGGCGACCACCCCAGAGAGCCGCAAACGAAATGCGCAGCAATGTCAGCGCTGCCTACCTAACTCGCTTCCCGTTGCATGGTTCTGCTATTCTGGACCAAATCCAAAAGGCGGGCGCCTGCCAGGAAAATAAATTGCATTCCCCCGAATCCTTTTCCCCTCTTGGGGAAAATACAATTCAGAATGACCGACTCGGACTATCGGGACGCATTCCATCGATACAAGGATCTGCTCTTTCGATTCGTGTATCGCATGACCGGCTCCGGCTCCGTTGCCGAAGACCTCGTGCAGGAGTGCTTTACCTCACTCTGGGAGCATCCGGGCCGTTACGATTCTGGTCGTGGCGCGCTGCAGGCCTACCTTCTGGGAATGGCACGCAACCTCGTCTTCAAGCGTTGGAGCCGCGAGCGCCGATATGGATCGGAAGAGCCGGAAGTCCTGGTCTGCCCGCCCTTCGATGTTCTTCGTATGGAGCGGTCGGAAGCGATTGCAGCCGCGGTTCAGGCGCTTCCGTCGCTGCAACGCGAGGCGCTGGTGTTGGCCGAATACGAGGAATTGTCGCTAGATGAAATCGCCCGCGCCACCGGCGCGGATCTGGCCGCGGTAAAGTCGCGGCTTCATCGGGCCCGGCAGAATCTTCGCCGCGTGCTCGCGCCCTTGCTCGAAACGAAGAGGAATTTGCATGGAACACCAAAATGATCCTGAACTCCACGACCTGCTCCAGGAGTGGAACTTGCCCGCCGCAGGGCCGTTGCTCGAATCACGTGTCCTGAAAGGAAATCGCCGCTGGTGGCGCGCGTTAGTCCACGGATACATTCGCGTGCCCGTGCCCATCGCTTGCGGTGTGGCCGTCTTGATGATCGGCGGCGCGTGGCGCTTGGCCACCATTTCCGTCAACGGGTGCTCTATCGCGAAGCTTGTCGCTCCCGTGACCCGGCCGTCGCGTGATCCCGGCTACGTTCGAAAGTTGTCCGCCGCGCTAGCATGCAAGATCGACTCAACCTGCTAACGCGGGCAATCTCGTAAACCTGAAAGGACAAATCGTATGAAGTGGATCGTCTGTCTTGCGCTTGGAGTGTGCCTGTGGCCGGCCCTCGCTCAACCGCCCGCGCCCAGGCCGGCTATTGATTTCCAGATGTTGAGCCCTTCCGGCAAAACTGTAAAGCTCAGCGACTATCGCGGAAACGTGGTCGTGGTGCAGTTCTTGTATACCACCTGCACGCATTGCCAGGCCACCGCCCGCATGCTGAGCTCCCTCGAGCGGGAACTTGGACCCCGGGGCTTGCAGGTACTCGGTATCGCGTTCAACCCGGACGTACAGCAGGAGCCGGGAGCCATCATGGATTTCATCAGATCGAACAATGTGGCGTTCCCCGTGGGAGCCGCGTCGCGCGACACGGTATTAGGCTATCTCGGCATCTCCGTAACGGAGCGTTTTGTGGTCCCGCAGATCGTTGTAGTCGATCGGCGTGGCTCCATACGCGCCCAAAGCAAGTTTATGGGATCTCCCGAACTGCAGGAGGAATCGTACCTGAGACCACTCCTGGATGGCCTGCTTCAGCAGCGGCTGGTGGCGAGGCGTCGGCACCCCAGCGCCTGAGACGAATGTATCGGATCGTGGCAGCTCTAGGATCGTGGGCGAATTCGCCTTCCCCGTTAATATGCGAATCGACCGACCGCTGTCCAACTCCACCGCCGCCACGAAAACCCGCCGCATCGCGAGTATCAAGGACGATGCGCGAAATCGTCATCGTCTCGTCAAGTCCGCGGTGCTCCCAGGCCGTGTCGCCATCGGGCGAATAATACATTCCCGAGCCGCTGGAGACGCTGTTGCGCAAGTTCGCCGCGATGACATGACGCAGTGGGAGATTGTGGCCGCCACGCCGCAGATCTCGGAGCGGTTGCCGATCCCCGTGCTGGAGGATTGACAGCGGACCGGTTCCACATCGTTCGAAGGACTGGACTGCGCCCGAATGCGCTTGCGCGAAGACACCCGTAAACTCTACGGGTTATAACCAGCCGCCCGCGTCAACGGAAACAATCGGGACCTTTTGCGGTTATTCGAGCGTATCTATAGCAAATGGGATCCGCTAATCCATTCAAGCACCTGCTCCGCAGGCTCTTCCGGTCGCCGATGTTCACGCTCGTCACCGTGCTGACAATCGCCATCGGCGTGGGCGCAAACGCCGCCATCTTCAGCGTGATCAATGGCGTTTTGCTCAAGCCGTTACCTTATCCCGATCCCGAACGGCTGGTGGGCGTCTGGCAGTCCGCACCCGGGTTCGGAATTCAAGACTTGAATGCTTCTCCATCGGACTATTTCACGTTTCGCGATGAGAATCGCACGATGCAGCAGTTCGGCGTCTGGACTGGAGGCAGCGTGAGTGTCACCGGACTGGCCGCGCCGGAGCAGGTGCAGAGCCTGACCGTGACCGAGGGAACTTTAAATGCGCTGGGGGTGCAGCCTTTGTTCGGGCGCTGGCTCAACGCCACGGACGATAGCCCCGGAAGTCCGGACACCGCGATTCTGACCTACGGATACTGGCAGCGCCGGTTTGGCGGCGACGTCTCTGTGGTCGGACGGCAGATCCGCGTGGACGGACAATCGAAGCAGATCATTGGCGTGATGCCGCAGAATTTCCGCTTCCTCGATCAAAAGCCAGGTCTGATCCTTCCCCAACAGTTTGACCGCGCCAAGACCACACTGGGGAACTTCAGCTACCAGGCCCTGGCGCGATTGAAA
>Ga0182018_10001674_pt1 | contig 24511 bp, 21 predicted proteins | sample 812P2MmetaG_FD_120490 | JGI IMG/M metagenome (GOLD analysis project Ga0182018, IMG submission 120490) | Permafrost microbial communities from Stordalen Mire, Sweden - 812P2M metaG | ecosystem: Environmental > Terrestrial > Soil > Wetlands > Permafrost | place: Sweden: Stordalen | collected...
AATGCTCTTGCATGGTCAAGGCCGCTGCGGTGCTGTCAGCCAGGGACTGCCTGGAGGATGGGGGGACGATGAATACGCATCCAGGCCCACCCTGTCTGGATGCAACTTCGGGCGGTGAGGGCGGGCGGCGGTCGTCCGGACGGGTGTGGCTCGTAGCGACAACCCCAGACGAAAGACCGAAAGACCTCGAAGAGGAAGGAAGCAACGAGATGGACGAAACCAGCATCTACTCCTGCGACGATCACCTGGATCTCCACGCGGTTGCGCCGGAACTATGGCAGTCCCGGTTGTCCAAGAACCTGGCCGAGCGTGGGCCACGGGTCGTGACCCGCGAGGGCGACCCGATGTGGGTGTGCAATGACCGTGTCTTGGGCCGCAGCGGACGGCCAAAGGGGACCAACCAGCTGAAGGTCCTCAGTGCCGTCAGCCGCGCCGGTCTCGAGGACGACGGATTTCGAGTCAGTAATCCCAAACTGCGGCTGGAGGACATGGATCTCGATGGCGTGTGGGCCTCTGTCATCTACGGTCCGATCCCACTGACCCTCTCGATCCCCGAGCCAGACCTGCAGAGCGCCTGCTATGCGGCTTGGAACGACTGGGCTATTGAGGAGTTCAATGCATTTGCGCCCGATCGACTGTGTGCCCTCCCATTCCTACCCAGTCATTCGCCCGAGGCGGCCGTCGCCGAACTGGAACGGGTCGCCGGGATGGGCCACCGGGGTGCGATCATCGATGTGTTCGACTTCGACGCCGGCGATCCGGCCTGGGATCGCCTGTGGGAGGCAGCCGAGCAGACCGCGCTACCACTCAGTTTCCACATAAAGCAAGGCGCTTCCCCACGGCTCAGTTACCAGGTGGGCAAGTGGCAGTCGGCGGCGTTTGCCACCCTCCTTCCTCTGCAGCTCGACGAGGCGCTGGCCATCATGGTCTTCTCCGGCGCTCTCGAACGGCATCCCGGACTGACGCTGGTGCTGGCGGAGGCGGGTGTCGGTTGGCTGCCGTACTTCTTGAATCGGATGGACATGGAGTGGGAGAACCTTCGAGACAAGATCGACTATGCACCGAGCGTGGCGCCGAGCGAGCTGTTCAAACGACAGGTCATCGCCACCTTTGAGGAGGAGGCGCTCGCCTACCAGTACATCCCGCACCTCGGCGCTGACTCGTGCATGTGGGCGGCGGACTTCCCCCATACCGACAGCACGTTCCCCGAGTCGCGACGTTCGATCGAAGAGACGCTGGGCATGCTCCCTGAAGTGGACCGTCGCAAGATCACGGCTCTCAACTGCGCCAAGCTGTACGGCTTCGAGCATGTCGCCTGACGAGACCGGCCTCGGTCAGGCCGGGGCGGTCCTCGGCTTCGATCACGTCGCACTGCCGATGAAGAACACCGACGCCATGATCTCGTTCTATCGCTCACTCGGCCTGGCTGTCGCCGAGCACCGGTATCTCGTGCAGGTCCATCTCGGCGATCAGATGATCAACTTTCACCGCCCCGAACTCTGGCAGGGGGATTTCTCGCTCCGGGCGCCCGAGGCACAACCCCCGTGCGGCGACCTGTGCTTGGTGTGGCAGGGGTCAGCGGAGGAACTGGCCCGGCTGCTCCAGAAGGCAGGAGCGGTCATTATCGAGGGTCCCGTGGAGCGAGAGGGAGGGCGGCGGGTCACCGCGTCGAGCGTCTACGTCCGCGACCCGGACGGCAATCTCATCGAATTCATGACCTACCCGGACAGTACGAAAGAGCACGCGGACGTCAGCTGAAGTGGCGAACCGAGGTAGTCGACGCGAGGCCGATCGCCAGCCCGTATCCGCGCGTTTGACGCTGTAAAAGCACAGTGTCAGAGTGTGGCATATACATGTCATAGTGCGGCATGAATTAAGGGGAGGTGTTGCGTGACGATCCAAAGTACGAGCGACGTCTACTACGACCCCTACGACGTGGACATCGACGCCGACCCGTACCCGGTCTTCCGCCGGCTGCGTGAAGAGGCGCCGCTCTACTACAACGGGTCCCACGACTTCTATGCCGTCAGCCGGTTCGCCGACGTCGAGCGCGGCTATCTCGACCCGAAGACCTTCATCTCCGGACGGGGCGGCATCATCGAGCTCATCAGGGCCAACATCGCGATGCCCTCCGGTGTGCTTATCTTCGAGGACCCGCCCGTACACACGATCCATCGGCGACTGATGTCACGGGTGTTCTCGCCGAACCGGGTGGCGGCGCTCGAACCGCAGATCCGAGAGTTCTGCGCCCGTAGTCTCGACCCGCTAGTCGGCGCCGAGGAGTTCGACTTCATTACCGATCTCGGGGCTCAGATGCCGATGCGGGTCATCGGCATGCTGCTAGGCATTCCCGAGCAGGACCAGGAGTCCGTGCGGGACAAGGTCGACGCCAACCTCCGGACCGAGGCCGGTCAGCCCATGAAGGTGTCCGAGAACTTCCTTCCCACCGACATGTTCGCCGAGTACATCGATTGGCGGGCCGACCACCCCTCGGACGACATCATGACCGAGCTCCTCCAGGCGGAGTTCGAAGATGAGGCCGGAATCGTCCGCCGACTGACCCGTGAGGAACTCCTGACCTACATCACTGTCATCGCCGGTGCCGGCAACGAAACGACGAGCCGGCTTATCGGATGGACCGGCAAGGTTCTCGCCGACCATCCGGACCAACGACAGGAACTGGTCGAGGATAGATCGCTCGTCCCCAGCGCAATCGAAGAGCTGCTGCGCTTCGAGACACCCGCACCTCACGCGGCGAGGTACGTCGCCCGGGATGTCGAAATCTACGGCGAGACGGTACCGGAGGGCAGCATCATGATGCTCCTCCCGGGATCGGCGAACCATGATGACCGTTGCTTTCCTGACGGAGATACCTTCGACATCCATCGGAGCCAAGGGAAGCCCCTGACCTTCGGCTACGGGATCCATCTCTGCCTGGGAGCGGCCCTGGCCCGACTCGAGGGCAGAGTCGCGCTCGAGGAGGTCCTCAACCGGTTCCCCACCTGGGAGGTCGACATGGATAGGGCCACGCTCGCTCCGACCTCGACAGTCCGGGGATGGGAGACGCTTCCGGTCTTCCTCCCGTGAGACAGCCGGTGGTCGAGAGCAATGCTCGGGCGGAAAAGAGGGTTTGGTGATGGGAGAGCTCGACAACAAGGTGGCAGTCATCACCGGGGCGGGTTCCGGAATGGCCAAAGCATCGGTCAAAGTCTTCACACGCGAGGGTGCCAAGGTGGTGGCCGCCGATATCAGCGGTGCCGAGCAGGACGTGGCCACTGAGGTTGGTGGGGTCGTCCTGCCAGTGCATTGCGACGTGACCAAGGAGGCTGACGTCAAGGCCTTGATGGAAGCTGCTATCGAGGAGTTCGGCCGAGTCGACGCAGTGCTCAATGTGGCTGGAGTCGCAGATGGTGCTCAGCTGGTTGACCTCGACATGGAGATGTACGACAGGCTGATGGATGTCAACCTGCGCGGCGTCTTCCTCGGGATGAAGCACGGGATCCGGGCCATGCTCCCCACCGGCGGCGGCTCTATCGTCAACTGGTCTTCCGTGGGTGGACTCAATGGGAACGCCTTCACGGCCGTCTACAACGCGTCCAAACACGCAGTAATCGGCGCGTCGAAGTCCGCCGCCATCGAGTACGGCCCCGGGGGGATCAGGGTCAACGTCATCTGCCCGGGCTACGTCCGCACCGAGATCATGTCGAAGGATGCAGAGGCCCACATGCCTGACATCGTGTTGAAGGCCGCCCTCCAGCGAGGCGGACTCCCCCATGAGGTCGCCGAGGTCGGGAGCTTCCTCGCGTCAGATCGGGCGTCCTTTGTCTCCGGCGCCGTGATCGCCGTCGACGGCGGCTGGTCGGCCAAGCTGGCCTAGCAGAATGGACACAGTGGGCACGACCAAAAAGATCACACCGGATCCTCCTGTGGCACCTGCTCGACCCTATGACAGTACGCTGCGCCGCGAGCGGGCTGCAGAGACACGAGAGCGTATCGTCGTCGCCGGCTCCGAGCTCCTCCACCGCACAACCATCCGGGACTGGAAGAAGCTGACTGTCCGGGCTGTCGCCGAACGGGCCGGCGTCAACGAGCGGACCGTGTACCGCTACTTCGGGAGCGAACGGGGCCTGCGCGATGCGGTGTTGCGCCACAACGAGCAGGAGGCCGGCATCAACCTGGCTGGCATGCAGCTCGAGGACATTGCCACGGTGGCGACCCAGATTTTCGATCATGTCTCTCAGTACCCGAGGGACCCGCGCCCTGTTCTCGTGCCAACCCTCGTCGACGCCAATCTCCGCCAGCGCGAGGCTCTGCTCGGTGCCATCGCTACCAGGCCAAAGCGTCGGCACGACGCGGACCGGACGGTAGCGGCGATGTTCGACGTGCTCTGGAGCGTGGGCACGTACGAGCGCCTGGTCGTCGACTGGGATATCGATCACGAGCGGGCGAAGAAGGGGATCACCTGGGTCATCGGATTGGTCGAGGAGGCCGTGCGGGATGGTCGGGGGCCGACATGACTCATCGCCGGGCACCGGCGTCCGTAGTCACCTGGCGAAGGGCCTACACCGACGCGCCGTCCTCACCCAGACCATTGCCAGGCCCGCGGCCTGGTGTGCCCTCGATTCCTCTACCCACTAGTGCTGTCGTCACCGTCGAGGGTGGTGCTGCCACCGAACATGCTTTGAGTGACCGAGACCGTCCCGCACCGGCGCCGTTGGGCTCCCTACTTCCTGGCAACCAGACCCATCCGATGGGGCGCCCGCCCTTCTCTACCCTGGAGCGACATTGAGCGACATTGAGTTTGATTCCATCAACTTTTTCCGCTCCAAGGACCTCATCGAGGATCCGTACCCCTACTTCGACCACCTACGTGAACACTGCCCCGTCACCAAGGAGCCGTTCCACGATGTCTATATGGTGACGGGCTACGACGAAGCCATCGAGATTTACCACGACACCGCGACCTTCTCGGCCTGCAACTCGGCGATCGGGCCCTTCGCCAAGTTCCCCGTGCCACTCGAGGGCGACGACGTCACCGAGATCATCGAGACCTACCGGGACGACCTTCCCTTCGGTGACCAGCTGCCCACATTCGATCCCCCCAAGCACACAGCTCAGCGCGGGCTTCTGATGCGGCTGATCACACCCAAACGGCTCAAGGAGAACGAGGCGTCCCTGTTGCGGCTGGCCGACAATCAGATCGACCGGTTCTACGCCAAAGGCGCGTGCGAGTTCGTGGGTGAGTACGCCCAGCCTTACACAATGCTGGTGATCGCCGACCTGCTCGGTGTGCCCGAGGTGGACCACGAGGAGTTCCTTGACAAGCTCATGCACAGCGAACACCTCGAGATGACCCACAGCCCGCTCGAGTACCTCTACGCCCAGTTCACCCGCTACATCGAAGATCGGCGGCGCGAACCCCAGGACGACGTCATGACTGGGCTGGCCATGGCCACCTTCCCCGACGGCACGCTGCCACCGGTGGAGGACGTGATGAAGATTGCCTCCAACCTGTTCGCAGCCGGTCAGGAGACCACGGCCCGCCTCCTGGGTACGGCCCTCCAGACCCTCGGTGAGCACCCTGAGCTCCAACAGCAGTTCCGCGACGACCGCAGCCTCGTCCCCGCGTTCGTCGAGGAGACCCTGCGCATGGAGCCTCCCATCAAGGGCACTTTCCGCCTGTCGCGGACACCAACGACGGTTGGCGAGACCGAGATCCGTGCCGGCAGCACGGTTATGATCCTGCCCGCCGCGGCCAACCGTGACCCCCGCGAGTTCCCTCATCCCGATGAGCTCCGCCTCGACCGCGGGAACGGACGCCAGCACATCGCCTTCGGCCACGGCATCCACACTTGCGCCGGCGCTCCGCTGGCCCGGGCCGAAACCAATGTATCCCTCCAGCGCATTCTGGACCGAATGGCGGACATCCGCATCTCCGAGCTGCACCACGGCCCGGCGGGAGCACGCAACTGGGAGTACACGCCCACGTGGATGCTGCGGGGGCACGACCGCTTGTACATCGAGTTCACGGCCTTCGTGTGAATCGCGCCGGTCATTAGTCCTCGGCAGTTGCCTCCTAACCGACGTGCAGGCTCAGCTCTACGGCATCAGGGACCGGGGACGGGTGGCATCAGGCTGGTATGCCGATCTCGTCATTTTCGATCCGGCACGGGTAGGGAGCCAGCAGGTGGCCATGCGGTTTGACCTGCCCGGCGGCGCCGGACGACTCTACGCTGGCACGAACGGTATCGATCACGTCTTGGTCAACGGCAGTCCGGTGGTGACAAACGGCAGGCTGACCGGTGCCCTCAACGGGCGGCTCCTGCGTAGTGGGCGGGACACTGCTACGGCTTCGCTCGATTGACCAAAGATCAGAACCCACACCCTTCACCGCACTACGCAAGGCGATCCGCTTGCGGCGATCAGCCGCTCTCAACTAAGTGCGATTGTGTACGGGCGCTGTGGGAGTGGCGCCGGCCGCACACGCCTCCGGGTCCCACGGTGTGAGCCTCGGATTCGATGGCGACGGAGCGGCGATCGCCGATGTTGCGAGGGTGGGTGACGTGGTTGACGTGGTTGACGTGGTTGACGAAGCGCTGGTTGACGAAGGCGGCGCATCCACCTGGAACTGGGTGCCGGTATCCACGGTCACCTGTGCACCATCGGTCACCTGATTCGGCGCGTAGGACATGATGACAGAGCCGGTCATCGAACGAGCCACCGCTTCGGCAGCGGCTTCGATGGCTGGGGAGCGAGACCCGTAGTCGACGGTGGTCTCGGCCACGTCGCCCACCGGTGCGATCGTGCCCGTTCCAAGGGTGTGGAATCCGAGAGCAGCGAGCGCGGTAGCGGTGTCCGCCGCCTGGCTCGTGACCCCGCTACCGTTCTCCACCGACACGGTGACCGTCGAGGGGGCCGGCAGCGGCTTACCGGTCATCGAGTCGGTGGCAGCACCGATGCCAAGGACCCGGTCAATAGCGGCCTGGTCCTCGGACTGAGCGGGGAACTCGACATCACCATAAGGCCCTCCCCCTGCGTACATGTAGCTGCCATCTGGACCGTCCGGATCGACCACCTCCGCGACCGGCAGGGTGAGCTGGGGAACGGAGTTGATATCCACTGAGTGGAAATCGAGCACGAGGTGCGCCATGTCGTCGACCGACCAGGAATTGTCGAAGGTGAGGTCGCTCTTCAACGAGTTGATGAGACCGATGTCGGTGACGGGGTTGTCGAGGTTTTGCTTTGCCACAGCGGTGGCCAACACCCGGAGGAACTCGTGGTCGCGATCGATCCGGGCCAGGTCACTAAGTGGCTCTTGTGTCCAGTAGTAGGGGTCCGACGAGCCTGCAACAGTCTCGTAGCGAAGATGCCGTGCTCTCACCACTTCGAGGGCCTGGGTACCGTCAAGATGGACGCATGCAGCCGCTTGAATGTTGAGGCCCGAACTTCCAGTGCCGTTTGGTGGTGGCAGACCGCCCCAGTCAAAGAGGGAAACGGGGAACTTCATGTCGATGCCCCCGAGCGCCTGCACGACGTTGGCGAACTGATCGAAGTTGAGAGACACGGCGTGTTGGATGGGGATGCCGAAGTCCTCCTCGATGGACGCAACCACTTGGCTCATGCCCTGGACGAGCCCGGCATCGATCTTGTTGGCGCCAGCGGCGCGGGCGTTGGGGACGAACAAGTCACGGGGGATCGAGAGCAGTGCCAGCTTGTGCTGGGCTGGGTTGGCGTGAAGGATCATGATCACGTCACTGTTCACGCCATTTACGCCCTGGAAGCACAGTCCATAGGCAGGGTTCTGCTGGGCCAGTGCGCAGCGAGACGTCGAGCCCACCATCAAGATATTTTCGGCACCGGCATCGGCCCCGGTGGTGGGAGTGGGTTTGAGCCCCTTGACTGCCACCCGGGTGAGATCGTGGGTGAGGTCATAGAAGTACCACCCTGCGCCCCCAACCAGAACTACAACGATCGCCAGAGCGATGAGGGCGCCACGCCGAAGGCGTCGTCGACGCCCGCTCCGCACCGCCGCGTGGCGCGCAACAGAACGTCGGCTTCCAACATGACGCATCTCGGCACCCAGGGCGGCAAGTCCCGCCTCGTTTGCGACTGCGGCATCTCCCCCACGCCGTACCGTCCTCGGAACATCCCCTGCAGGTCTGCCTATGTCGGCTTCTGATCTGCCGGCCATCTGATCGCCGAGCGCGCGCAACCTATCCTCAGTGGATGAGGACCTGCGCCGATCTCGACGGGCAGTATTCGAAGCGCGCCACCGTTGGCGGCGTCCGGCCATGAGGGTGGAGGTTACCCGTTCGTTGGGATGCGATGGTGTCGCAGGGTTGTGCTCCGGGGAAGGCCTCAGGCGCGAATTTCCCGCATTGTTCCCGGTAAGTTCGTTCGGACCAGATACCTTGTCGCGGACCCGATTCGTCAGCCAGCGACAAAGCGCGGGTCGGCGTCACAAGGGCGGCTGGTCGGTTCGCCAAGGCCAACGGGATGCTCTCGGACAGGGGCAAGCGCAAATGCCGGGAATTGCGGTAGCAGCATCGTTTTTCGCCACCATCAAACGAGTGCTCATCGACGCTCGCGTGTGGTCAACGAGGATCGGGATTCGACGCGCTGTCTTCGAGCACATCGAGGGTCGGTGCAACACCCGCCGGCTGGCACTCAGCGCCCGGCTACCTCAGCCACGCCCAGTGCGAAGCTGTCGACCACAACTCCGGCCGTCAGGCGGCATAATCAACCCAAGCAACCTGTCCTAAAATCGGATCAAGTCCAGATCCAGACGCTCGAAACCGAGGCAATGGCTCGATCCGAAAACATGGAGACCGACAACCGGGGCGAGACACTCATGGCCTACGTTCGAGCATCGACTACCCACATTCTTCCGGAGATAGGGCGACTATGAGCGAGATTGACAACACCGAGAGTTGGCGAGAAGTCCTCGACGACCTTGAGCTCCTCCGAACCGCTTCGCGGGCCATGGGTGGAGAAGAGCGCCTGCGTAAACACCGCAACGCGGGGAACCTCGACGCCCGCGCCAGGATCGACCATTTGCTCGACCCCAGCACATTCATGGAGATCGGGACCCTGGTTGGCGGAGCGGACGCTCCAGCCGATGCCGTCATCATTGGCTCGGGCAAGATCGATGGTCGTCCGGTTATGGTCGCGGCCGAGGACTTCACCGTGCTTGCCGGGACCATCAGTTCTACTGCAAATGCAAAGCGATACCGAGTCGCCGAACTGGCAGTCACTGACCGGGTCCCGCTCGTGATGATGCTCGAAGGGGCTGGATTCCGAGCCGACGGCAAGGAGTACGGGAGATCACCCACTGATCTCCTGGCCCAGGCTCGATGCTCAGGGCGAGTACCGCTGGTCACTGCGGTTCTCGGCGCATCTGCTGGCCACGGCGCACTGGTGGCGCCAATGTCCGACTTCACGGTGATGAGTGCGCATGCGTCCATCTTCACGGCTGGCCCTCCCGTGGTCCGCGAATCCCTCGGCGAGGTGATCAGCAAGGAGGACCTTGGCGGCCCGAAGGTCGCCGTCGCGAGCGGGTTGGTTCATAACGTCGCCCCTGATGATGCGGCGACGCTCGACATGGTAAGGACTTACCTGCGCTACTTTCCGTCGTCCGCGTGGTCCTATCCGATGAATGCCCAGAGTGGCGACGACGACTTCCGTTTGGTGCCGGAAATGCTTGAAATTATTCCTCGAAACGGACGCCGGGTCTACGACATGCACGACGTCATAGAGCTTGTCTTCGACGAAGGTTCTTGCTTCGAAGTGCAGCCGGGATTCGGCCAGTCGCTCATCTGCATTCTGGCTCGGCTCGGGGGCCACCCGGTGGCCATTGTGGCCAATCAGCCACTGGCCCTCGCCGGCTCACTTGACTCCGATGGTGCCGACAAGGCCACTCATTTCATAACCGTCGCCGACTCGTTCCACCTCCCCATTGTCTTCCTTGCCGACAATCCAGGAGTCATGCCGGGAAGCCTCTCGGAGCAGAAGGGTATTCTTCGAAGTGGGGCGCGCATGTATGCCGCCCAAACGCAGGCTCGCGTGCCGAAGATGACCGTCACGATCCGCAAGGCTTATGGCTTCGGATCGATGGTTATGGGGATGATCCCATTCGACGGACAATCGGCCACGTTCATCTTCCCCGGCGCCACCATGGGGGCCATGGGCTCGGCAGCAATGAGCCGGGCCCGGGGTTCCGATGTCGAGGAAGCGACACGCTTGCGCCAGCTCGAAGTCGAGGCTTCCTATCGGATGGCGCAGAGCTTCGGCCAGGACGAGCTGATAAGCCCAGTCGAGACCCGCAACAGACTCCTTCATTCCCTTGAGCGCGCGCTGTATCGACGCCAAGCGATACCCGAACCGGCAGCTCGGATCGCCATCATGCCTTGAGGTCAGATAGACAACGGCATCGTCCAAAAGATGGAGGACCATGGAGTTTTACCTGTTTGTGCCCCAGATGCGACTGACGATGGCAGAGCTGGTTGAGAAGGCCCAGGCGGCCGAGGCTGCTGGGTTCGTTGGGTTCACCGGCATGGACCACCTGGCCCCGCCCCTTGCCATTGAGCAACCGATGTACGAGGCGACGGTGACCACGACCTGGATTGCTTCCCACACACAGCAGCTGAGAGTTGGCTCTCTGGTGCTCTGCGACTCCTTCCGGCATCCGGCCATGCTGGCCCGAGAAGCCGTGTCGATCGACCACGCCTCCGGCGGGCGATTCGACCTCGGCATCGGATGGGGCTCAGTGGCCGATGAATTGACTTCGTTCGGAGTCGGCCCAACCGAAGCGTCGATTCGAGTCGCCCGAATGAAGGAGACCCTCGAGATCGTGACGGCGCTATGGGCCGGAGAGACGGTCAACCACGAGGGTGAACACTTTTCCCTCAAGAATGCGAGCCAAGCACCCCGACCCCTACAACACATACCGATCGTCATTGGAGGGGCCGGACGCAAGACCATGAAACTGGTATCTTCGTACGCCGACTGGTGGAACGTGCATGTCGGCATCCTCGACAGGCTGGAGATGATGCGCCCTTTGGCCGGTAATGCCCGGGTTTCGCTCCAACTCCAGGTCGCCTTCGTTCACTCCGAGGACGACCGGGCCGAAGTCACCAAGACTGCGCACCGCCGGTTCGGGCGATCAGGGCCGGTGGTCGGCACGGCCCACGAGCTGGTCGACCACTTCGGACTCCTTGCGGAAAGCGGAGTCGAGCGGGTCTACGTCTGGTTCTGCGACTTCGCTCAACCCCAATCCATCGCAGCGTTCGGCCAGGAGGTCATCGCTCCTCTCTCCTAACTGATCTCCTGGAGCACACTTCCGTGCCCGAGGCCATTACGAAGTGGGTCGACGACGCTGTCGGAACTGCACAGCAAAGGCGGTCAGCAGTCCGATCGCCGCGCACGAAGCCACGACAATCCCAACAGTAAATGTCGCCGGCCAGTAATAGAGCTCTATCGTGTGATGACCGGGCGGCACTTTCATCTGAAGCATGACACCGACAAAGCTCTGAAGCGGAACCGATCGACCGTCGATGCTGGCGTGCCATCCGGGTACGTTGGTGAGACGCAGGCGAAGCACTTCTGGCACATCAGCATCGGTGTGCAGTTTCCATGACGCCGGATCGGACTGATCCACCGTCACGCGAATGCCGGGGGCATCTTCAGCCGGTAGCAGGCCGTTGGCCGTCAGAGGAGAAAGTGTGGCAACACTCGAGTCGGGAATTCTGTACAGATCCTCGTCCCCAATCGCCTTGGCGAAGACTCCTCCTAGTGGCCCGGGCGTCCCGGTTCGTTCGACAACGAATCCGACACCAAACAGTCGCGCCAGCCTGGCCGTGTTCACACCGGGGCAGTAGACGTTGTCATTGGGAATTCCGGCTGATTCACCACTGACGCTCCGCCACGAGGAGAAGTAGGAACTGGGGATCATTGGATCGTACACATCGAGTTCGTCGACTCCGTAGACAATCTGTGCATTCCCAGGTATGCCGAGCCCGGGGGGAATGACGCACAACGAGCCACCGAGCCCTACCAACGAAGATCCCACCACGGACTTCAGTGCGACCACGGCGGGCGTTGGGGCGAACGGCGTTGAGCTCGATGTCCACAAGGATGCTCCGGACAAGATCAGAAATACAGACTCACATACGAACAGGGAAGCACAAGCGAGTTGAACCACGCGGTGGCGGTAGGAGTGGTTGTCCGTGCTGCCCGTTCGTTCGTGACGACCGTGCCACGAGATCAGTGTTGCGACCACCACAAGGCCCAATACAACTTGGACCGATGGCCAAATGAAGCTCTCCGCCCTGATGTTGCGTTCGGTGGTCGGCAGATGGCCTCGGCCGAAGACCCAGATCCCTATGAGCAGTAGACCTGCGCCGGTGAAGCCTCCGGCCGTCCAACGTCGAACGGAGCGGTCCGCATGTGCACGCACGAGCGTATCCATTCCGACTCCGGCCAGTACGGCCACGCTGAAGGCGACAACAAGGATCGCTCGCTGCCACAGCACGGTTCCGACGACTGGCAATCGGTACAGGATCGACACGAGCGGCGGGATGAATGCGATTGCCAGCATGGCAACGACGACGAATCCGAAGGCAAGCACTTCCGGTCGTCGAGGGCGAACGGCCACGGCCATCACCGCGAGTACGAGAGCGATCACACCGACGTACGCGGCGGTCTCGGAGTACCCACCGGCATAGCCGAACCAATGGCTGCCAGCGATGGGGAGCCCGTCGAAACCTTGAAAGATGAAGTGAGACAGATTTTGGATGGGAAGGGCGGGATTGCCTTGTATGAGCTCCGCTGGATCTCCCCCTGGGACGGCCCTCTGAGATCCCGAAGCGACTTGAAGACCGGGCAAAAGAAGTGGAGCCCCGAGAGCGATTCCACTCAAAACGCCGCACGAAAGGTCGAGTACGGGACGGCGGATGGGCCCCGAGCCACCCAACCGAGGGAGCCGTTGGATGAGCAGAGCGACGAGGAAGAGGAGGAGCCCGAGGCCAACAAGGGTGAGGATTTCCGCCTGCCCGGCATAGACCATTGCGGCGATGACCAGGGACAACAGGGTGATTGCGCGGAGGCGATGTTGACCGCGGACCACAAGAAGAGTCGCTGCGAACAGCCACCCCGACCACGACAATACGGCAGCGTGAGGCCAGCCCAACCATCCGAGCATCGGGCCACTCAGTTCGAACACCGTGCTGGCGAGGACGCATGCCATCGTACCGAGACGCAAGACCCTGCAGAGGGCGTACACGCCCGTGCCTGCGATCACCAAGGTCACAACCACCTGGACCGTAAACGCGAGATGTAGTGGGAAGATGTACCCGATTAGAGTCGGCAAACTGAACGCTGCGGTCTGCCAATTGAAGGCGAGGGGCATTCCCAATGCCTCGTAGGGATTCCACAACGGCAGCTGACCATGGTGAACTTGTGTCCATGCCAACGTCGCCCAGGGGATGATCTGATCGGACTGATCTCCGGCCTGGAGGTTGTGGACGATTCCGGGTTGCCGCAACACACCATACTGATTGAGCAGATCGTAGGATCCAAAAGAGAGACCGTGCGCGAGGACGGGGCCGAGCACCGCCAGCGCGGCCATCACCACCCACATCACACACATCACGTGTACCCAACCGCTCGGCCGTTCGCCTTCGACGGGTGAGGGTGCCTGAGAGGCTACGTTTCCCTCCTGTGTTGGATCCGCATCAATCAAGCCCGGTCCCCTCCCCACGGCGATCGCGGTGACAGAAGTATAGCGAGGCCGATACAACGACATAGCTGCCGAATTCGCCTGCTGGTCCCACACTCAACGCTGACCGCCGTGGTCTCTGCTCCCGCGGGGCGGGTGCGCATCGTCTCTCGACTCGTGTTCGCTCGTGCCGCAAGGAAACCCCACGCTCTTGGCACTGACCGGGGACAGGTCACTCACATCCGCGTCACCGTCTTCTACACCCCGATAGAAGCCCCGCTCCTACTCGCGGTACTTGCGGGCGGTAGCCTCCAACCGTGCGCGCCCGACCTGAAGCTCCCAACGTTCGTCCGGCAACCCAGTTCGATGTCCCCGCAGTCGTCGACATGTTAGTTGGAGCTTTCGAGGACGATCCCGTTTCCCGTTTCATGTTCGCAGGTGCCCAGCGGCGCCGCCTTGGATTACATTCATTCTTCACTTCACAATTGCGTCGCCAGTACCTTCCTCACGGGCATGTGTACGTCACAGAGGATCTCAGTGGAGCAGCGTTGTGGGCTCCGCCGGACAGGGAGCGCCAGGCCGTAGCCGAACTCTTACAACTGCTTCCGACGGCGCCCTTTCTCACCAGCCCGCACACGATCGGTGCGCTCCGACTTATATTGAAGGTAGAGAACCTTCATCCAAAGGAGCGGCACTGGTATCTATTCACCCTCGGAACCGCACCTGAGCGCCAAGGTAAAGGCGTGGGATCCGCGTTGTTGCGATCAATGCTCGCTCGCGTTGACGAGGCGGGAGAACCCGCATACCTCGAGTCATCGAAGGAGCGAAACCTCTCGCTCTACTCCCGCTTCGGCTTCGAGGTGATCGATCAAGTGCCTTCGAAGCGGGGTAGTCCCCCGATCTGGCGGATGTGGCGGGAACCGAGGGTCCCCCAGATCTGACCGGATCTCGAGGCACCGTCGTGGGCCGTCAGGCGAGGTATAGGTTCAGCGTGCTTCGTTCCCTCTACAGGCGAAGGACGTCGTCGCCAGTCGCATTCTGCACGGCTTGTGATGGTAGATCCCGCGAGCGCGCGTGAGCTGTACTGGCCGGAGCCCCTGCAATTCGCTGCACTATTTGGTCTCCGTAGCGATCGCGCAGTCGGCGCGCCATGACGACGAGTGCGGCTGATCCCCACGCCATGAGAAGGAAACTTGGGCCAGCCATGAACCTCGCGTCCTGGGTGAAATTGGCCATATAGACAACGACCGTCAACACCGCGACCAGAAGCGCAAAGCGAGCTTCGGGCAATCGCCACTTCCACACAGCAGCTGCCGAGCCCAGAAGGCCGAGTAAGGGGGGGCCGAAGACTGTACTGAACCCCAGAATGACCAGTGGGTAGAAGAGGGCATTGGGAAGAACCCCGAAGGCGCCAGACGAGCCGTAGGAAAGCAAATGCAAAATAGTGTTGAGCGAGGACGCGAAGTAGCCGTCTTCCCCTCCCGGTGACCATGGGTGCTTCCAGATGTAGGTGAACGAGAACTCTGGGAAGCTCCCGAGCCAGTAGCCGTAACCCGTCCGCCACGGTGCCCCGAATGTCGACCAGCTGTAGAGGAACAGGCCAACGATCGGAAGGCTCGCAGCCGTCGCTGCTCGAAGTCGGTCCCGTCCGCCGAGCACAAGGAGGACGGCCAACACAACCACGAACCCGGCTTGTCGAACAAGGACGCCATATCCGGCGATGAACCCCAGCAGATAAAGGGCCCAACTACGCCGAGAGCGTAGGAGCGGAATACAGAGGACCGCTAAGAGTGCCGCCAGCACGTCCGACATGACGATCTGCGTTTGAATGAGTAGGAAGTCGGTCGTGGACGCAATCAGGACAGCCAGTAAGGCTGCATACCACCCCGCAAGAGTGAACGCCGCCCAACCAGTCGCCAGCACTAAACCGACAACGAGCAACCGGGAGCCGAACTCGATGTTGCCAGGAAAATGACCGAGAAGAGCGAAGGGGGCGAGGACAAGGGACGTGCCGGGTGGAAACCGGGGCGGGTTGACTGCTTCGTGTATGTGGTGCGAATACACGTTGTCGCGGACCGTCGTTGTGTAACCCTGCCCGTGGGCCAATCTATTGGCTGCGTCCAGGTACTCATGCGCGTCGGGGAAGGGCTGATGGGACAACGGGAGCGGAGAGTGAAAAAACAATAGGCAAGTTGTGAGAATCGCAAATAGCCCGAGTAATCCGAGCGTGCAGGAACGAATCGGGTGATTGAAGAAGGTCGTTTTCAGCCCGTGTAAATGCCGGCGCATTGTCGCCGCACCCCCCTTTACCCCTATTGGGGTGAGGACGAGGGTAATCCGAGGCCATGCGGCCACGCCAGCAGCCCGCACATCGCACCTGCCTCCACACCGCCAACATCGGCGCTGGTGATGTCCATCCGGACCAAACGAGCCCTGCGCGCGTTTCGACCAAAACCGTCCGCGCCGTCATATTGCATGGGCCAAGAAACGCGCCGCTGGAGCGGCGCCTCCGGCGAGGGATCCTTCAGTCCGTCTTCGTTCTTCTGGTGAGGCGTCTCCGCCCGACTGCGCCGATGGTGTACATCGCCGCGCCGGATACGACAACCCAGAACACGCCCAAACCGACTCCGGTGAATGCCAGCGAAGACGTCGACGACGGCGCCAATGCACCCGTCGTCGACGCGTTCGAGGTACTGATGGTGGAGGAGCCGTCACCGTTCGCAGCGGAGCCACAAGGCGCCGTTGTGGTCGTGGTGGTAGGTGCAGTCGTAGTCGTGGATGTCGTCGATGTCGTCGACGTCGGCGCTGTGGAAGTCGTGGTGGACGTTGACGCGGTCGTGGACGTCGTGGTGGTGGTAGTCGGCGCGGTCGTCGACGTTGGAGTAGTCGTCGACGTCGACGTCGACGGCACTGTGGTGGTGGTCGAACCGGTCGGCCCCGTCGTGCTCGTGGTGGATGTCGGCACGGACGACGTCGTCGTCGTACTGGCCGGAGTGGTGGAGGTGGACGAAGTGCATTGCGTCGTTGACGTCGTGGAAGGTGTCGAGCTGGTCGTCGTGGTAGTGGTCGGAGAGCTCGTCGAGGGGCTGGTGGAAGTCGAGGTGCTGGACGTGCTGGTGGCCGCGGCGCTCACTGGGGTGTCCGACTGTGCCGTAGTCACAAAACTGCCAAATGCAGGCATTTCCGGGTCAACCACTTCGTCGAAATTCCCTGTTCGCGATGGTACCAGGTCGCTCGTCGCATCCGTCGATAGAAAAGCGAAATCCTGCCCCACGACCGTCGTCCCGGCATAGAACGTGAATACGACCTTCACGAAGCTGTCTGCAGTGGTGTTGTCGGTGATGACATTGCCGACCACATTGAGGTCGCCGAAATCGTCGGTGCCCTCACCCGTCACGGTGATCGTGAAATTGCGATTTGGGGCGACCGATGTTGGCGTCGGATCAATGCTGAGGATATTCGTGTGGTCATATCTCACCGGGGGGGGTGAAGTCGTCCTCAAAAGGGGATTTCTCGCCAGGAGCGAGGTCATCGAGGGACGTGAATGTGAAATCAGTGCCGAGAAGAGTGCCGCTCGAATTGTAGAAGCCAAGATTGAGCTGAACGAGTGATTCATTGGTGGACGTGTTGTTCACCACCTCGCCGACGAAATCCAGCCCGAGGACATCGGGTCCCCATTGTGATGTCGAGACGACCTGCACCGATCCTGACGCGGAGGCTGGGGCCACGTGGATCATCCCGATGGTCGTGAAGAGCACCAGGGTGGTCGTGCTCGCCATCAACAAACGAGATGCAGCACGCATTGTTTCCACCTTGGTTGCATGGCCTGAGGTGACCAGTGGTCGAAACGTAATGCAGCTGTCGTTTATGAACGAAAACCGAAGACTGGCGTTCGCGGATTTGTCACGCGATTTTAGTATTGACCGGTTGAGATGCGACCCGGGCGCCTTTCGGGACGACGACCTCGAGACGGCCGGTTGTGCCGGCTACCTCCGGGCCAGAGGTTCTTCAGGCGACGCGACCTGATCCGGTCGGTCGACCGCGCCGTGCTCCGGCGCGGCAACGGCAGGAGTCGTTCCGGCTCCCGCTCGCTGCGGGGTACGGGCCCCGAGGCGGGACCGTCGGCGCCGAGCCGACGAGGACGGCCGACCCGGGATGCCGACGTGCGCCGGCAGCGCATGATCGCGGGGAACCCAGCCAGCGCGCCTTGCCTCGCTGGCGCGCGACGCGCCAGAGGCCGGGGCCGGAACTTCGCCTTCTTGGACCAGCGGGCTGCGGCTGAGCATCACGACGCTGGCCACGATCAGGGCGACGGCCACGAGTTCCCCGGCGAACACCACGGGGTGATGGTCAAGTCGCTCGCCGAAGAGGATGACGCCGAGCGCGCTGGCCACCAGCGGGTCCACCAGGGTGAGCCCTGGCTGTGAGGCCGCCAGCGAACCGGCCTGGAAGGCATTGGACGCCAAGTAGAGAGCCATGGCGCCGGAGAGGATGAGCACGTAGGGCGACCAGTTCGAGAGCACGCCCCAGACACCCTGGGACAGATGCGAGCTGAGCTCCTTGATCACGGCGGCCACGAATCCGAATCCAACGGCGGCGGCAATCCCCAGCAGAGCCGCCTTGCGGCCCGCGCTCGGACGGCGGCCGCGCACCGGCAGGTGCGCAAACGCGGCCAAAGTGCCCGCGAAAGCGAAGGTCGAAAGGCCGGCGGAGATCCAGAAGGCCGGCGAGGCGTGGGCATGCCCGCCTTCAGGTCGGGCCAGAGCCAAGAAGACACCCAGGCCGATCACCATTCCAAGGGCCGAGAGCCAGTCGCGCAGGTGCACGCGTTGGGGTTCGTGCAGAGCGATCACCCCGAAGACGATGACCAGCTCTGTCGCAATCAGCGGTTGGACGGCGCTCAAGCTTCCGAGACGCAGTGCCTCGACTTGGAAGAGAAACCCGAGAATCATGCTGGCGATCCCGACGAACCACATGGGTCGGCGCAGCAGATGGCCGACGAGGTGCCAACTGAAGCTGAAATTGTCCGGCGCCGAAGCCGCCGCGTGTCGCTGCGCAAGGGAGGCGGTTGCGGTGAACCCGCTGGCCGCCAGAGCCAAGGCAAGCACCTCGAGCGTCATGCCGCTCGAGCCCCATGGGGCCGCTCTTGCCGCGCAGCCCCTCGCACCAGCAGGAGCCCGCGCACCAGGGCGCAATCGTCGTGCATATGCGGTCCAACGACAGCGGGCTGTCAATTGTTCCCCAAGGTCCAGTCACGATGGCGCGGCCTAAGCTAGAGACTTCGTGTGGACTGACGTCACCGGAGGAGCCGAAATGCCCGTTACCCCACCTGTCCGGCTTGCCGTCGCACGGAAATTCCTCCTCGCCGTCGCCGAGCACGACGTGGAACAGGCCGTCGCGCTCTTGTCCCCCGACTGCGAGTACCGCGTTCCCGGACACCACGTTCTGGCGGGCACCTTCACGGGCGCAACCGAGGTGACCGAGCATCTGGTGCATCTGTTCTCAGACGCCACGAGCACCTTCAATCTGATCAAGTGGGAAGACTGGCTCGTCGGCGACGAGTTCGTGGCCGCTGTCGCCGAGATCCGCATGCAGCGACAGCATCGGATATTCACGGAGAAGATCCTGTTCCTGATGAGTTTCGACCGGGAGACCCGTATCGCGGCTGTCCGGGTCTTCTTCGACAATCCCGATCAGATGGAGAGGATGCTCAGGTAGGGGCCCAGAGGTAAGGACCCCGCAGTCGGGGGCAGCCGCCTGAAGGGCCGTTGTGATGCATGATGCGTGCATGCAAGCGCCAAAACGGGTCGTCATCTGGGGTACGGGCTTCGTCGGGAAAATGGTCATCCCCGAGGTGGTGGCGCACCCGTCGTTCGAGTTGGTCGGCGTCGGCGTGCGCAATCCGGAGAAGGTCGGTCGGGATGTGGGGGAAATCTGCGGCATAGGGCCGGTTGGCATCACCGCCACGGACGACCTCGACGCACTGATCGCCCTGCGGCCGGACGCCCTGGTCCACTACGGACCGACGGCAGCCCACGCCGGCGACAATCTGAGGGACATCGGCGCCTTTCTCAGAGCCGGCATCGACGTGTGCTCCACGGCGATGACGCCCTGGGTATGGCCGAGCATGTCCCTGATCCCTCCAACATGGCGCGATCCGATCTCCGAGGCCTGTGCGGCCGGTGGCGCGTCGTGCTTCACAACCGGCATCGACCCGGGCTTCGCCAACGATCTGTTCCCCATGACCCTCATGGGTCTGTGCGCACAGGTCCGCCAGGTGAGGGCGCTCGAGATCCTCGACTACACCAACTACGAAGGTGACTACGAAGAGGAGATGGGCATCGGGCGCCCGCCCGAGTTCATCCCACTCCTCGAGCACTCCGAGATCCTGACGATGTCATGGGGAGCCACCGTCCCGATGATGGCGCATGCGGTGGGTGTCGAACTCGATGAGATCACCACCACCTGGGAGAAGTGGGTGACCGCAAAGCCGATCGCCACTGCGAAGGGGATGGTCAACCCGGGCGAGGTCGCCGCCATTCGCTTCACCATCAACGGGATCTACCGCGGGGAACCCCGGATCTGTCTCGAACACGTCAATCGTGTGGGCGCCGGCGCGGCGCCCGATTGGCCCCACGGTACGCAGGACGACGTCTACCGGGTCGTGATCGACGGGTCCCCGTCGATCACGCAAGAGACCAGTTTCCGCTTCAGCGATGGCAGCGGACGCGATGCCGCCGCGGCGGGATGTCTCGCCACCGGGCTGCGCGCCCTCAACGCGGTCCCTGCCGTCAACGACCTCCCGGCTGGCTGGGTCACTGCGCTCGACCTCCCGTTGGTGCCGGGATACGGGACCATCCGCTAGCCGCGCCGGCGGTGGCGCTGCCACGCTCGGGGTCACGCCGTCGGGGATCCGTTACCATCCCACCCGATGGAATCGAGATGCATCCCATCTGCGGCCGAGCACGGACGCTATGCCTGCTGACCAGCACGACGAAGCGGGCTCGGTCGACGCCGCGACCGCTCTCCATGATGCCTTCACGGAGCTGGTGGACGAGCTGGGGAGATTGGAATCGCACATCCTACGCGGACCGAACACGCCGCTCGACACCCAGGGTGTGGTGGAGGGGTACAAGTGGATCTTCTCCATAGTCCAGGTGGCCATGGACACGCAGGTGTGGGCCGACACCGCGCATCCCCGGTTCGTCGACATCGTCGGGCCCTACAAGAAGTGGGGCGGCGACAACGCCGACGCGTACTACCAATTCGCACCCATAAATCCGCAACGGACCTACCACGTGCGCGGGCGAGTCGGTGATGCCGTCTATCTCGCGCTGACTGTCTACGGAGGACCGAGCGACGGCCGCTACTCCGAGCGCATCGTGGGCAGTGTCAACACCGGCTCGCTCGACATCGGGCCGGACGGCACGTTCGAGTTCTCGATGGGACCTCCGGGCACGCCGGGCACGCTGATAGTGCTCGAGCCTGACGCTGTCTGCGCCATCACCCGCGACTACCTCGCCGACCCGCGCCAGGGCCGACGGGCCGAGTGGTGGATCGAGGCCGACGACCCCCCTGCGTCACGCCCGGAGGACGGGCACGATCTGGCTCGCCGCCTGCGCGCGGCACTGACGTTCGTGCGGGACCAGGCGCAGATGGTGCCATTGGCCCTGGGCGAACCGAACGTCATAGACGAGCCCTACCCGGTGCCCCGCACCACCTTCGGTTGGGCCGCGGGCGATGCCGCCTACGCCATGGGGAGCTTCGCACTCGCCGACGACGAGGCGCTCGTCATCCGCGGTCGCTCCCCCGAGTGCGTGTTCTGGAACCTGTGTTTGTGGAACCAGTTCCTGCACACCTACAACTACGACTACGAACAGGTCACGATCAACGGCGGGCAGGTGACCTACGACGCCGATGGTTCGTGGACCATCGTGGTGGCCCACCGCGATCCCGGTCACCCCAACTTCGTGTCCACCGCAGGCCATGCACGGGGTCGGATCTGGCTGCGCTGGTTCTGCCCCGAGCGCACGCCCGATCGGCCCACCACCCGCGTCGTGCCGCTGGCCGAGGTCCCCTCCCTGGCGGCCCCATGACCACCCAGCGTTCGGGCGACGGGAGTCGCCCCGCGCCGGTGAGCCTGGACGACCTGGCCGCGCCCCGCTTCCCCGAGGAGGTGCAGCCGATCCTCGAGATGATGGCAGCCATGGGGGCCGAGTTGGACCTCGACCCCGAGGTCCTCCTCCACGCCGCCGAGGAGGCAACGGGACTCGCCGATTTCGGGGACGACGCCTTCCGGCCGCGACTCGACGTCTTGTGCGCGGCCCTGCGCGACGAAGCGGGCTTGAGCGCGATGGGCATGACAGGCTCATTCGGCCTCTTGAGCGGGCTCCTCAAGAACCGGCTTCTCATCGAGGACCTGTGCCGTCGGCATCCCGAGATCCTCGAGGTGGAGATCGCCCGGCCCATCATCATCTGCGGTCTGCCCCGCACAGGAACCACACACCTGCACAACCTGATCTCGGCCGATCCGGCGATGCGCTCGCTCCCCTACTGGGAGAGCCTCGAGCCCGTGCTGGCGGAGTCCGAGCAGCCCCGAGCGGGCGAGCCCGACCCGCGCCTCGCCAGGACGCAGACGGCGGTCGACGTCATCAACGGCACCATGCCCTATTTCCGGCGCATGCACGAAATGACGGTTGACCATGTGCACGAGGAGATCCAGCTGCTGGCCATCGACATGTCGACCATGCTCTTCGAGACGACGGCGTGCCTCCCGAGCTGGCGCGACTACTACCTCTCCCACGACCAGACGCCGTCGTACACCTACCTCAAGAAGATCCTCCAGGTCATGACCTGGCTGCGCGGGGGACGGCGCTGGGTGCTCAAGTCTCCCCAGCACCTCGAACAGTTCGGTCCGCTCGTACGGACGTTTCCCGACGCGACCTTCGTCGTCACTCATCGGGACCCGGCCAGTGTCACCGTCTCACTGGCCACGATGGTGAGCTACTCCGCCCGCCTCAGCGTCGAACGAGTCGATCCCGTCGCCATCAGCGCCTACTGGGTGGAGCGGGTTGCCTCCATGCTGGGAAAGTGCGTGGCCGATCGGGACCTGCTGCCGGCCGGCCGCTCCGTCGACGTCACCTTCGACCGGTTCATGGCCGACGACATGGCCGTCGTGAAACAGATCTATGAGTTGGCCGAGGAGCCGATGTCCGACACTGGTCGACGGGCTATGGAGGAATTCATGCACGCGCACCCGCGCGGCCGGCACGGGACGGTGCGCTACGACCCGCCCGCACTCGGGATCGATCCCGACGAGCGCCGTCACGCCCTGCGCTTCTACAGCGATCGTTTCGACGTGCGACCGGAAACCGTCTAGGGAAGGACGAAACGGCGGACGGCGGCGGCAAAGCCGTCGTTGTCGTTGGTGTCGGTGGTCCGGCTCGCCGCCTGCTGCACCTCGGGGTCCGCGTTGCCCATGGCGATGCTGAGGCCGGACTGGGTGAACATCAAGACGTCGTTGGGCATGTCACCGATGGTGGCGATCTGGTCCTTCGAGAGCTTGTAACGCTGGGCCAGGTAGTGCACGACCGAACCCTTGTTGGCCTCGGGATGGGTCACGTCGAGGTAGTAGGGCTGGGAGGCAGCGGCGGATACGTGGTCCCCGAATTGCTCCTGGGCCGCGGCCGAGGCTTTGGTGATGGCGTCGTGGTCGTCGCTTACCCCCACCATCTTGACGACGCCATCGGTCAGGCCCTCGAGGCTGGCCATGACCTGGGGCGCGAACTTCACCGTCCAGGCCTCGCGCGCGACGTGCGGGCCTTCGGGGTCGGGCACGTACCAGTCGGCGCCGCGGTAGATCCACACGCTCAACCCACTTGCTTTCATCAGATCGGCGATGGGGACGACGAGGTGCTCGGGCAGGACGCGCTGCGCAATCACCGACATGTCGCGGTCGACGATCAGGCCCCCGTTGAAAGCGGCGATCGGTGTCTGCAGGTCGAGCGGCTCGACCAGCATGTCCATGCCGCGGGGCGGGCGCCCGCTGGTGATGGCGAAGAGGATGTCCGCCTGGCGCAGCTGGTGGACGGCTTCGATGGCCTGGTCGGTCAGGACCTTTTCCTGGGTCACCAGCGTGCCGTCCACGTCGGCCAGCATCAGCTTGATGGCGGTCATGTCAGCCTCCTTCGGGAAGGTGCCAACGATAGGGCCTGGTGATCCGATCGATGGAGGACGGGCCCCAGGATCCGGGCTGGTAGAGCTCAATGGTCGGCGGGTGCTCGAGGACCGGTGCCGCGATCTCCCACAGCCGCTCCACACCCGCCGCGGTGATGAAGAGTGCGCGGTCGCCGCGCATCGCCTCGAGGATGAGCCGCTCGTACCCCTCGAGCTCGTTGGCGGTGCTGAAGGAGTCCTGGTAGCGAAAGGCCATCTCGGTGCGACCCAGCCGCATGTCCGCACCGGGCTCTTTGACAAGGAACTCCACGGCGATGGAGCCGGGATCGGCGAAGTCAATGACGATCTCGTTCAGCCGGTCCGACGACGTGGTGGACGCGTCGACATCGAACATGCGCAGGACCGGTTCCCGCAAGCCGATCGTCACGAGCTGCCGGCCGGCGGCCATGGACTTGCCCGTACGCAAGAAGAACGGGACGCCGGCCCAACGCCAGTTGTCGACCTCCGCCCGCAGCGCCACGAAGGTCTCGGTCGTCGAGTCCGCCGCCACGCCCGGCTCCGCCAGGTACCCCTCGTACTGCCCTCGCACGACGTGGGTAACGTCGAGTGGTCGCAACGAGT
>Ga0182018_10001675_pt1 | contig 24510 bp, 22 predicted proteins | sample 812P2MmetaG_FD_120490 | JGI IMG/M metagenome (GOLD analysis project Ga0182018, IMG submission 120490) | Permafrost microbial communities from Stordalen Mire, Sweden - 812P2M metaG | ecosystem: Environmental > Terrestrial > Soil > Wetlands > Permafrost | place: Sweden: Stordalen | collected...
ATCGAAATGCTGGGTATCGTCGCGCGTGGCATCAATCATTCCGCGCGGCGCGGCGAGATCAAGAAAGTGGAGCCTGACATAGTTGACGCCAAAACGCGCGAGCGTGTCCGCCCACATTGGAGCGTCCTCTTTCGATGGAATCTCGACGGAGCCCCGGCTCCACTCCGTCAAATTGAATCCCCAGAAACGGATGGGTTTGCCGTCGGGTTTGACCAGATGGCTGCCCTTAACGCGAATGAATCCATCCTTGCCGGCGGGAGCATCCAACAAAAAAGACAGATTGATGACCGAGTTCGAACCCTGACGGTGATTCATCGTGAACGGCTTGAGTTCGATTCCGGGCGTTCCAAACACTGCGGTTTGAGCAAAGACCAGTGACACTTGATTCATGCAAGCCATCACTAGAACCGGAATGAGAGCGGCGAAAAGCCGCGCACGAATTCTGGATTTGTTCACGGAAACCTGATGCCAGGAGGATTGTTCAAGGTATTTCATTTTGACTTCGTTTCTTTGTTTGATTTCAGGTTTTCATGTAATCGCGCCCCGTCCACCGGATCAAGACAAGGCCACTACCTTGCCTCAACCGACGCCGCACCAGTGACATCTTTGTCAAGAACCCACCACAGGCCATCGCGATGCGCACTGACGGGCTGTCCGGCGAGGAACACTCCATTTGAATTTTCACCGGCCGGAAGCTGAACCTGCGCGCTCATGCCGGGCGGCAAGGTGAGTGAAAGTTTGAAGGTGTCGCCGTTTTCCCATTGAACGAGAACCGGACCGAGCGGCGTGGGAACTTTCCCATCGGCGCTTTTCAGCGGGCCGGGATTGGGGCGGATCACCGCGCGAGTCCATCCGGGCGCAAGCAGTTGGACACCCAGAACGAATCGTGGCAGCAGGTTGGCGGGGGCCGCACCCCAAGCATGGTTCCAGTCCTGATTCGGTTTGTAGCGCTGGTCCCAAGCTTCCCAAGTGATAGTCGTGCCGCTCTCGACCATGTGCCTCCAACTGCGGTCGGTGGGCGCGGTGATCAACGCTATGGCATTGGTGGCCTCGTCATTTTCAAAGAGGCCTTCCAGCAGATATTGGGCGGCATAGACGGAGCAGGCCATGCCACGTTCGCCAAGCCATTGGGTAATATGTGCCCGGTCTTCCACGGGCACGAGGCTGAAGGCAAGCGGGAAAAGATTGGCGTGAAGTGAGGCGTGATCGGTGTCTTCGCCATCACGATAAAGACCGCGCACGGGGTCGAAAAGATTTTTCTGAAACGCGGCGCGGGCGGCAATTTCGCGCGCGGTGTAGTAGCCGACATCGGCGTCTTGATGCAGAGCGCGGGCGAGTTCGGCCATGTCGGCAAGGGCGCGCAGGTGGAAGGCATTCTCCACGGTGTTCACAGGTTTGAAAACATAGTGGTCGCGCTCGCCGCGTGGCCAGTCAACGAGGTCGTCATGTTTTATTTGTTTGTCAATGCTGACGATGAGTCCGTCGGGGCGCGCGGCTTCGAGGTGAAGTTTGGTCTTCAATGCGGCGTAGCGCGGGGCGAGCCAGTTGGTATTGCCGGTCTGCATCCAGTCGGCGTGCGCGATGAAAATCATGTGCGCAGCCCATTCCGTCGGCCAGGTGGGATACTTCATCAGCCGATCAAACGTGTCGCGCGCGATCTGCACGTCGCCGTCGGTGTAGTATTGGCTGATCTGTGCCAGATAACCATCTCCCTCGTAAGCAGTCCGCTCGCGGTCGCCGTCCACATAAATACCAGCGAAGGTCGTAGCCTTGATCGAATAGCGGCACAGCTCCCAGATGCGGTTGAGCAATTCGTCGGATGAGTGGAATGCCGCCGCATTGTCATTCCAACTGCTGGCGAAGGCAGCATGACGACGCAAGTTTTCCGGATGCAATTCGCCCGGCCAGCCCTCGATTTCGACCCAGCGGAACGGCAGCACGACACCAAACTCCGGCGGCGTGAGCACGGCTTTGGGCTGCTTGGTATTGCGCGCATCGGCTGCTGGCGCGACAACGAGCGGCTTGTTCCCGTCGAGCACGGCTTCGACCTGTGCGTAACGAACGCTGCCGGGCGGCTTCCGATTGATGCGCCCATCCGCAACGGCTTCGCCAAAGTGAACCGTTATCGTTCCGGTGGCGTTGACTGGCGGAATGAGTTGAAGATTGCCAAAGGCGACGCGACCGAAATCCACGAGGAACACATTGGACGCAACGGCGGTGATTTGCACGGGCGGTTGCTCAACGAGATGCGCCGGTGCGCCACGCGCGACTGACATGGCTCCCAGCATCATGGTAACAAAGGTGGTAGAATGCGCCCGCCAGCGCGAAAACGGCTTCCATGGAATGTTCTTTTTCAAAGTTTATTCTTTATCGCACAGGACAAAATAAAAACGCGCAATTTAGGGCATGGCTTGTGCCGTGGGCTGAAGACCCAATACATTCATCGCGGGCAGTGGATTGCCTTTGGCATCGAAGAGCGAATTGGCGTCTGGCCTGCCTCCTCGACCGGTCGCGTTGGGAATATAGGTGGCTTCGGGATGCCAGTAGTTGACGCCGATGCCGTGGCCTTCGGGCGCTTCCTTGAGTGTCTTGATGACATCAGCCAAAAATTGCTTCTGTCCTTCGGGCGTCATTGGCCAAATCATGTTTTTGAGCGCAGCGGGCGAGGGGTTGACATTTCGAGTTGGATAGGCAGTTTCGACGACCATCACGTCTTTGTGGTAATGATTGATGGTTTCGCGGAGGTTGTCGCGGAGGTTCTCAATTGTCCCGTGCCAGTTCGGATAAAAGCTCTGGCCGATGACGTCGTAATCAACGTGAGCCACATTGAGGTGGTCGAAATACCACTTGGTGACGGGCCAGTCACCACCACAATCAATATGAACCACGATGCGGACATGGTCGGCTGGCGTAGTCGCGGAACGGACACCTTCGCCAGCGGCTTTGAGGACGCGTATAAGATGATTCCACTGTTTCGCATCGTCATAAGGTTCGGGTGGAGTTATCACGGTCACATCACCTAAAAATACTTTGACTGTTGAGAGCGGAACATTGACCTGCGCGTCGGGCCACAGAGTACCGCCGGTAATTTCATTTCCAATCTGTACAAAGTCCGGCGTTGCTCCGGCTTCCTTCAAGGTTTTAATCACGTTGGCCGTGTAGGATTCAACCTGTTTGACCAGCGCGTCAAAATCAAGATTGGCCCACGCTGCAGGTTTGTTTTGTTTTTGCGGATCAGCCCACCAGTCGGAATAATGGAAATCAAGCATGAAAGTTCCGCCGGCGTCCTTGATGCGTTTGGCCAATTGAGTCGTGTATTCAAGCCCATTGACGCCATTGCGCGGATCAACCCAAATCCGCAAACGGAAGCACGTCCAGCCGTTTTTCATGAAAATGGCGAGGGCATCATCCGGCTTGTCTCCATCCATATAAACACCGCCTTGCCGATCCACTTGGGAGAGCGTGGAAATGTCGGCTCCGAGATAAAACGGAGACGGCTTGTTCGTTGATGGTTTGGTGGAGGCACATCCTGCGAATAAAAGTGGCACAGTGGCGACTAACATCCATATATAAAATCGGGCGCGATTTGAGGATGGATTTTGACATTTAGATTGAGATCCATCAGGCATGGTTTCATCGTGTCAAGAAACCCGCAATCTGACTAGCCTCAAAATGCACGGATTTCCAATTTTGCCTGTTTCGGCACATCTGATTTTAGACCGGCTTGCTACGGAGCTGAAAATTCGCATCCGTTCAAATCCGCTCAACGGCAGCAGTTCGACCTACACCCAGCATGCAAACGCGCGGTGGATGACTTTGCTGTTATTTCCCATACGTTGGCAAAATCTGATACTTCATTTGACACTGTTTTTTCAACTGGTAATGCTGTCCAAGTTCGGCATGAAAACTTGATAAATGCTGGTGAAATTCTGTTTTTCGCCATTTTATTTGCCCCCGTAGCTCAAATGGATAGAGCTGCCGCCTCCTAAGCGGCCGATCCCGGTTCAATTCCAAGCGGGGGCACCATTAGATTCTTGAACCTGTTGTCCATGCAGTTTTCACGGCCTTTTTAGCATCTTTATTCGATACCCATTTGATACGGTTTGCATTTCGATTTGCTTAATCTGGCGGTTCAAGAAAACCTTTGGTTCTATTCCGGCTTTGAGAAAAAATACTCATCGTATTGAGTAATCGTATGTAGCGCCAAACCGGATGATGATTATGATATGTGTGGCTTAAATTATACCGAGTAAATCATTCGCTGTCAGCGGCTCTTTTTGTGGCGCCAGCCGGTTTGGTTCCTGCCGTCACCAAGGCGTGCAAGTTCGGCAAGGACTTCATTTAATCCGTGACGGATATGTTGGCGCATCGCCGTGTCCGCCTGCGCGGGCGTGTAGTGCGCGAGCACGTCCGTCAATTGCGCGTGATAATTCGATGCGAGCGGACGTCTCTGCACCGCCGTGTCAAACAGCCAGTTGAAGATCAAAACCTGCTCCTTTTCAATTGCGTCGCGCAACGCCGGGCAGCGCGCGCCTTCGGCGATGCGCAAATGCAGTTTCATGTGATACAAATTGACCGAAAATAAAAAATCGCGGTCGTCCAATTTTTTTCCGCATGCGGCGTAAAGTTGATCCACGCGCCAGCCCATCGCGCGCAATTCCTTTTTCTCCGCCGCCGTCGCGCGTGCGGCGAATAGCCGCGCCGCCTGGGATTCCAGCGCTTCGCGCACCTGGCTGCGGTCTTCAATGTCCCGCCGGGTCGGAATCCGCACACGCGTGCCGACGCGCGGTTTGCTCTCGACCAGGCCTTCGCGCTCCAGCCGCTGCAACGCCTCGCTCACGGGGGGCACGCTGATGTTCAAAGCCGCCGCCAGTTTGCGCCGCGCGAGCGACTTGCCGACGGGCAGTTCGCCCTTGAGGATTTGATCGCGGATTTCAAGATATGCCCGCTCGGCTAGGGAATGTGTCCGCGACGACGACGGGGCCGATGGAATGGCTGGCGCAATTTCCCGGCGGGTGCGGCGGTTAATATTTTTGTTCATGGCTTGACACTCATTTTATCTGATATATCAGTATCGTCATCCAAAATCCGTTGACGAAATAAACAGATGCGAAAATCGCACGCCATGAAATTATTCAAATCCTTCGCCCGCTTTGCCTCAAAATGCGGAAACGAAAATCTTGGTTCCTTAATTTCAGTCGTTTCGGCCGTTGGTGTGGCTGCTATTTTAACCGGCTGTCACACGCCTGGGGCCACCACCAGTTCTCCCTCGGCCACGCCGTGCATGTCCCAGTTCAACCGCTTCACCGCCCCCGATGTGCCGGTGATGGGGCCGGCCGAAACCGAATCGCCCATTGGCAAATGGACGAACGCGCCCGTGCCAGACAATCTGCCCGGCAACGGCCTCGCGCAACATCCAATGCTCTATGTCGGGGAGAATTATACCAAGATGTTCCTCGTCAACGACGGCAAAGTCATTTGGACTTATCAGACCGGCAAAGGTTACGAATACGACGATGTGTGGATGCTTTCCAACGGCAATATTCTTTTCACGCGGATGCAATACGTCGCCGAAATCACGCCGGACAAAAAAGTGGTGTGGCGTTATGATTGCTCCGTTCCCGCCGGCACTTATCACACGGAAGTCCACACCTGCCAACCTATCGGTTTGGATCGCGTGATGTTTGTTTTGAACGGTGTGCCGCCGCGATTGATGGTCGTCAACATCAAGACCGGCGCGGTCGAAGTGAACCACGAAATTCCCATGACGCAAACGCCCAATCCAAAATACATCCACGGGCAGTTCCGTCGCGCGCGCGTCACGCCGCAAGGAACATATCTCGTTTCTTATCTTAGCGAAAGCAACGTCGTGGAGTTCGATAAAAATTTTAATAAAATCTGGAGCTACCCGATTTGCTCGCCGTGGGCCGCAATCCGGCTCAAAAACGGAAACACCTTGATCACCGACGAGCACGACAATCTTACGCGCGAAGTAAATCCAAACGGCGAAACGGTTTGGGAATTCAACACCGGCGATTTGCCGGAGCCTTATCGGTTGGTTTCCGCGCCGCAAAGCTGCACGCGTCTGGCCAACGGCAATACAATCTTCTGCTCGCGCGGCGGGGCTGGCAAAGGCCCGCAACTGGTCGAAGTCACGCCGGACAAAAAAGTGGTTTGGGTGTTGCAGGATTGGAAAGACCTCGGCGACGCCACCGCCGTGCAAATTCTCGATGATCCCGGCATCCCGGAAATTCCCGGCGAGTCGGAACATTGATCAAACTTTCCTTCATGAAAACCTTGAAATTGGTTTTAATCTTTGCCGCTTCGGCTGCGTTGAACGGATTTTGCGCCGACACTAATTCCGTCGCCACCAATGCGCCGGTGATCGCGACCAATGTTGTTTCGTATGCGCCCGCCGTTTTGCCTGGCAACGGTTTGGCGCAGCATCCGTTTCTTTATACCGGCGAATGGGATCATCGCAAAACCAACCAGACCATTTTCGTCGTGCGCGACGGCAAAGTGGTTTGGACATATTCAATTCCCATCAAAGATGCCAGCGGCACGTTGCAGGAACTTGGCGACGCGACGATGCTTTCCAATGGCAACATCGTTTTTTGCCGCAAAGTCGGCGCGAGCGAAATCACACCGGACAAAAAAATCATCTGGAACATGGATGCGCCCAAAGGCACGGAAATTCATTCCATCCAGCCGATTGGTCTTGACCGCGTTCTTGTCACGCAAAACGGCAATCCGGCGAAGCTCATGCTCATCAACACTGGCACCGGCGCGACGGAAAAGGAATTCACATTCCCCGTGTTGAATCCGGGAGCGAACCCGCACATACAATTCCGCCGGGTGCATGAGACGAAAGACAGGACGTTCCTCGCGGCGCATTTGCGGGACAACAAGGTCGTTGAATATGATGCGGACTTCAAAGAAATCTGGTCCTACGCGACGCACCAGCCGTGGTGGGCGACGCGGCTTAAGAATGGCAATACGTTGATCACCGAGGGACCTCACACCGTTCTGGAAGTCAACAAGCAGGGCGAAATTGTTTGGCAATTTTCCCAGCAGGACGCGCCGGAATATAAATTCTTTATTTTTCAAGAGGCCAGCCGTCTCGCCAATGGCGACACCGTGATTTGCAATTGGTGTCCCTACAACTTGAAAAACCCGAAACTCTGGCCCGGTTCGGTGCAGGTTTTGGAAGTTTCGCCGGAGAAAAAAATTGTCTGGGCGTTGAGCGAATGGAAAAATCCCGACCTCGGCCCGGCATCTTCGATCCAGTTGCTCGATGAGCCGGGCGTCGCGGAGAACGGTGACTTGCAGCGGTGAATTGTTTAACCTGAAACCTTCAACCCGAAACAATGAAGTCAAGTCACAAGCCTCCGATCATGAAAACTTTGAAATTATTTTTAATCGTTGTCGCGTCAAACGCGCTGAACTTTTTTTGCGCCGCCCAAGACGCACAGCGGAACATTCCCGATGTTTCCAAAATTCGTGGCTTTAATTATGAATCCGCGCCCACCATCGGCCACAACGAAATGTGGCTTCAATATAGTTCGGCGGAAACGGCGCGCGACATGAATTACGCCAGGCGGCTCAATCTGAATCAGGTTCGCGTTTTTCTCGGCTATTCCGCCTACCTTACAAACAAGCCCGCGTTTCGCTCGAACCTCGTGGATTTCATCCGCGTTTGCCGCGAACACGGCATCGGCGTCATGGCCACGCTTCAATATCCCCGCGCATGGGCCACGAACCATGATTTATGGCCGCAGGCGCGCGAGTATGCGGCGGATTTGGTCAACACCATCGGGAACGGCAAGGAACCCGGCCTCGCGTTCTGGGACGTTCACAACGAGCCGGGATTTCCGCGCATCCAGTTCGCGCGGCACATGGCGAGCGTCTTCCGCGAACTGGACAAGGTCACGCCCATCACCATCGGTTCCACCACCGAGGGCGAGATGGAGGCGACCGGCGGCGACTTGGTGGACGTTCTCTGCTTCCACGATTACAGTTCGACGCGCCATCAGATTGACGAACACATCGAGCGCGCGAAGCAATATGCGGCCAGTCAGGGCAAGCAAATCATGAACACCGAAATCGGCTGCATCGCCCGCTCCAATCCCTACGACGTGACGCTCGAGGAATACGAGAAATCGGGCATGGGCTGGTATATTTGGGAACTGATGATCACGAAACAGTGGGGCACGGTTCACGGAGTTTTATACGCCGACGGAACGGTGCGCGATCCCTCGATAGTCGCCGCGCTGTTCGGATTTTTCCGCAACCGTGGATCAGATGTCATGCTGGAAGTTCCCGACCGCGAAGGCCGCGTCACCGCCGCCGTGGACGCGAACAAAAAGTGGCTCGCCGACACCAACGCCGACTGGCAGCTTGGTCTGGACTTGGCCGAGCGTTCGGCAAATCTTCTGGAGGCGGCGCAGCTTGTCGCCATGCACGACCCGCCGACGCGGCAGGTGGATTTGCTGCGCAAAGGGCAGCCGGACATGGCCGCCCTGCGCGCTTTCATCCAGAAATTCACCGATGTTTTGGAACCGTATCAAGTGCCGGAAGGAGATTCTCGACGCGACCGTCCGCCCGGTTGGATAAGATAAATTCCGAGAGAATTATATTAAGCAATTTTTCAGTTTATGCCCGCCCGAAAAAAATCAATTTTTACAGTGCTGCCAGTCATAATTTTTATTTTGACTGCATCATTTGTGCTGGCCGCGCCCGGCAAAACCGTTGACGCGACAAAAGTCGGCGTGGTCGGCGACGGCGCGACGGTCAACACGGTTACTATTCAGAAAGCGATTGATGCTTGCAGCGCGGACGGCGGCCGCACGATTCAATTTCCAGCGGGACGCTATGTAAGCGGCACAATCCAACTCAAGGACAACGTCACCTTGCGCCTCGACGAAAATGCCATCCTGCTCGGCAGCACCAACGCCGCCGACTATCGCAATCTTGATCCATTCATGGCCGGTGATGGTGTTCCGCTGGGCTACGCGTTGATTGTTGCCGAGGGCGCGAACCACGTTGGCGTCACAGGCGCGGGCACGATTGACGGACGCGGCAGGGAATTGAAAGCCGCGCAAAGCCGTTACACGGTCAGGCCGTTTCTCATGCGCTGGCTGCATTGCACGAACGTCACAGTTCGGGATGTTCACCTGACCAATCCCGGCGCGTGGACGCTGAACTTTTTCCAGTCCCGCAACGCCACCGTCGAGCACGTCACTATCCGCGCGCGCAACACCGGACTCGCCAACAACGACGGCATTGACCTCGATTCCTGCGAGGGCGTGCGCATCCGCGATTCCGACATTGACAGCGGCGACGACGCCCTCTGCCTCAAAACCACCAGCCCGCTGCCATGCCGCGACATCGCCGCCAGCGGCTGCAAACTTCCGACCAAATGCAACGCCATCAAACTCGGCACCGAATCGCTCGGCGACTTTGAAAATATTTCCGTAACGAACTGCCAGATCCGCGACACGGGAATGGCCGGCATCGCCCTTTACTCCGCGGACGGCGCGCAGATGCACAATGTGACGCTCGACGGCATCACGATGGACGGCGTGACGGTGCCGGTCTGCGTGCGTCTTGGCGCACGGCTGAAAATTTTCCGCGCGGGCGACCAGCCCAAACCTCCCGGCAGCCTGCGAGACGTGAACATCAAAAATGTGCGCGTGACCGGCGCACGGCAAATCGGCCTGCTCGTCAGCGGCATTCCAAATCATCCGGTGGAAAATCTCACATTGGAAAATATCCAGATCGAATTGGCAGGCGGCGGAAAACTTGCGGATGCGCCAATCCAATTGCCCGAAAAAGAATCGGCCTATCCCGAATACAGCATGTTCGGCAAAATCATGCCCGCCTATGGCATCTACGCGCGGCATATTCGCGGCATCATTTTCAAAAACGTCCAGACAACCGTGAAAAATCCCGATGCGCGGGCGCCCAGCATTTTTATTGATGTCGAAGGTGTGACGCCTGCGGACTTCGCCCCCGTAACGACAACAACAATCAAGTGAACGCGTCGCGCCCATTTCAGATTCCCGCAACGGACACCCGCTCCACGTTGCGCTGGTCAATAGCAATTCTCGTCAGCACGGCGATTGCCATCAGCTATCTCGACCGTCAGACCTTGCCGTGGGCGATCAAGGCGATTCAAGCGGACATTCCGTTCAGCAATCAAATCAAAGCTGGTTTGGATTCCGCGTTTCTCGCGACTTACGGTTTGATGTATCTCGGCGGCGGTTTGCTGCTGGATAAATTGGGAACGCGCCGCGGATTTTTTTGCATCATGATTTTTTGGTCGCTCGCGTGCGCGGGTCACGGTCTGGCCGGCGGCGTCATCGCGCTCGCAGCGAGTCGCTTGTTGCTCGGCGCTGGCGAAGGCGGCGGATTTCCGGCAGCGACACGCGTTGTCGCGGAATGGTTTCCGGTGAATGACCGCGCGACGGCGATGGGCATCATCAATGCTGGAACTGCCGTTGGCGCAGTCGTCGCGCCGCCGCTCATCGCAATCGTTTTGACCAATGTGAACTGGTTTAGCCTCGCACCGTGGCGCTGGGTTTTCTTTTTGACCGGCGCGCTTGGATTGCTCTGGACGATTTGGTGGTGGCGCAGTTATTTCACGCCGGAAAATCAAAATAATTTTTCCGCCGTGCAAGACGAAACTAAAATTTCTCTCGCTCAATTATTGCAACACCGCGAAACGTGGGCCGTCGTTGGCGCAAAATTTTTGAGCGACGGCGCGTGGTATTTTTATTTATTCTGGCTGCCGAAATATTTATTCGACGCGTTTCAACTCGACATCAAAACGGCGGGCAGCATCGGCTGGATTCCCTACGCCGCATCAGGCATCGGTTGTTTGGTCGGCGGCGGATTTTCGAGCTGGCTGCTCAAGCGTGGAGTCTCGGTGAACGGGTCGCGCAAATTCGCGCTCGGCGCGAGCGCGGCGCTGATGCCGTGGGTGATGCTTGTGCCGCAACTGCATTCCGTCGGCTGGGTGATTTTTATTTTCAGCCTCGCGTTTTTTGGGCAACAATCGTGGTCCACGCTCGTGATGATTTTGCCGACCGACATGATTTCCAAACGCGCCGTGGGCACGCTCGCGGGACTCGTCGGTTTCGGCGGCGCGATGGGCGGCGTGCTGCTCGGCCAGATCGTCGGCTGGCTGCGCGACTACGGTTATAGCTACACGCCCGCGCTGATAATTTCCGGCTCGATGCACATCGCCGCGTTCATTTTGATCTGTCTCGTCATCCCGAAAATTCAGCCGCTCAAAATTTCAACCAACCCATAATCATCCAATGAAAATCAAAGAAATCCGCACGCGCGTCATCGAATGGCGCGGCAAAACCGTTCCGCTCCCGCCGCATTTTTGCACGAACCCGATGGACGCCGTTTCGCCGATGCTCACGAAAGCGACGATGGGCACGTTCACGTTTCACAGCTGGCTCATCTGCGAAATTTTCACCGACAACGGCCTCGTCGGCATCGGCAACGCCGCGCTCTCGCCGCGCGTCACCAAGCAAGTCATTGATCTTTATTTGAAGCCGCTGCTCATCGGGCAAGATCCGTGGGACATCGAATTTTTGTGGCAGCATATGTATCGCAAGACGATGGCGTTTGGCCGCAAAGGCATCGGCATGGTCGCCATCAGCGCGGTGGACATCGCGCTTTGGGATTTGCTCGGCAAATCCGCGAAGCAGCCGGTTTATCGTTTGCTCGGCGGTCGCACGAAACCGAAAATTCCCGTCTACGCAAGCCGGCTTTATTCCACGCCGCTCGACGAACTCGCGCGTGAATCTAAAAAATATAAAGACGAAGGTTATCGCGCGATGAAAATGCGTTTCGGCTGGGGGCCGACCGACGGCGCGGAAGGAATGCAAAAAAATCTCGCGCTCGTGCGCACCGTGCGCGAAGCCGTCGGCGATGAAATTGACATCATGGCCGACGCGTATATGGGTTGGAATCTCGATTACGCCAAGCGCATGATTCCGATACTGGAAAAATTTAATTTGCGCTGGCTCGAAGAAGCCGTGATTCCCGACGACATCCACGGCTATGCGGAATTGAAAAAATTTGGCCGCATTCCGATTGCCGGCGGCGAACATGAACACACCATTTACGGTTTTCGTGAACTCATCGAGTCGCACTGCGTGGATTATATTCAGTTTGATACCAATCGCGTCGGCGGCATTTCGCAGGCGCGAAAAATCGCCGCGCTGGCCGAGGCGCATTCGATTCCCGTGATTCCGCACGCCGGGCAAATGCACAATTATCATATCGTCATGGCGAGTTTGAATTCGCCGATGGCCGAATTTTTCCCGCCGGTGGATGTCGAAGTCGGCAACGAACTGTTCTGGTATTGTTTCAACGGCGAGCCGACGCCGACGAACGGCTACATTGATCTGGATGAAAACACGCCCGGCCTTGGCCTGACCGTGAACGAAGAAAAACTAAAAAATTTTGAAGTCTTCGAATGACGCGCCTCGTTCAAATTCAAAATGGCCAAACGCGCGCCGTCGCGCTTGTTGACGAACCGCGATTGCGTTTGCTCGATGGCGTGAATTCCATTTTTCAACTCGCGCAGCAAGCTGTTGACTCAAAAAATTCTCTCATCGCGCTGATTCAAAAAAAAGCGACGAAAATAATTTTGGATTACGACGAAATTTATTTTGGCAAGTCCGATTGGAAATGGCTTTCGCCGATTGACCATCCGGCTGAACCAGCGCGTTGCCTCGTTTCCGGCACCGGCCTGACGCATCTGGGCAGCGCGAAAAATCGCCAGGCGATGCACAGCGGGAGCGAAGCCGAGATGAACGACAGCATGAAAATGTTCAAGTGGGGCGTGGAAGGCGGCAAACCCGCGCCGGGGAAAATCGGCATCGCGCCCGAATGGTTTTACAAAGGCTGCGGCACAATTTTGCGCGCGCCTAGTGAACCGCTTGACGTGCCGGCTTTTGCCGAAGACGGCGGCGAAGAAGCGGAAATCGCCGGAATTTATTTGGTGGATGCCGGCGGAAACCCGCGCCGCATCGGCATGGCGATTGGCAATGAATTTTCCGATCACAAATTTGAAAAGAAAAATTATCTCAATCTCGCCGGTTCAAAAATCCGCGCTTGCGCGCTCGGCCCGGAACTCGTGATTGATCCGCAATTCGATTCCGTTTCCGGCAGCGTAAGAATTTTTCGCGCCGAAAAAAATTTGTGGTCGAAGGAAATTCTCACCGGCGAAAATGAAATGTGCCACAGCCTCGCCAACATCGAGCATCACCATTTCAAATTTGAAACGCATCGCCGCCCCGGCGATTTGCATATCCATTTTTTCGGCGCGTGCGCCTTGAGTTTCGGCGACGGCGTGCAACTGGCCGACGGCGACGTGATGGAAATTTCCTTCTCCGGTTTTGGCCGCGCATTGCGAAATCCTTTGCGCGTCGCGCGCGACGAGGCCAAATTGGTCACGGTAAAATCTCTGGCATGATATGAGCAAACCATGCATCGCATTTCTCGGCCTCGGCATCATGGGTGGCGGCATGGCGCGACGACTTTTGGCCAACGATTTTCCGCTGACCGTTTTCAATCGCAGCGCGGAAAAATCCAAACCCTTCGCGAACGACAGCGCACGTGTCGCTGCTTCGCCGCGCGAAGCCGCGGAAAATGCCTACGTCATCATCAGCATGGTTGCTGATGACAACGCCACGCGCAGTTTGTGGCTCGGCGAAAACGGCGCGCTCGCGGGCGCAAAAGCGGGAACGATTTGCATCGAATGCAGCACGGTTACCGTCGGCTGGATTCACGAACTCGCGGCCGCCGCGCAAAAACAAAAATGCGAATTGCTGGATGCGCCCGTGACCGGCAGCAAAAATCAGGCGGCTGCGGGCGAACTGAATTTTCTCGTCGGCGGCAATTCCGCGACGATGGAAAAAATGCGTCCGGTTTTTTCTGCAATGGGCAAAAATGTTTCTCTGCTCGGACCAATTGGCAGCGGCGCGCTCGTTAAACTCATCAACAATTTTGTTTGCGGCGTGCAAATCGCGTCGCTCGCAGAAGCGCTGGCGATGATTGAGCGCAGCAGTCTCGATCGCGCGCGGGCGCTGGAAGTTTTGACCGGCGGAGCGCCCGGCAGTCCGCTCGTCAAAGCCGTGGCCGCGCGCATGACCGCGCCGGATTTCACGCCAAATTTTCTTTTGCGCCTGATGGCAAAGGACCTCGGCTACGCGATTGCGGAAGGAAAAAAAGTCTCCGTTGAACTTGCGACTGCCGCCGCCGCGCTCGACTCGTTTCAAAAATCCACTGCCGCTGGCCACGGCGAAAAAGACATCGCCGCCGTCGTCGAAAAATTTCGCAAAAGTTAATTATGCCAACACAACCCATTTTAATCGCCGGCGACTGGCGCGCGGCCAAAGCGAGTGGAACTTTTCATGCCGAAAATCCTGTGACCGGCACGCCATTGCCGGAAGAATTTCCGACAAGCGCATGGGGGGATTGCGACGACGTGCTGAACGCCGCTGCTGACGCCGCAAAAAGTTTGCGCGTGATTGCGCCGGAACAAATTGCAAAATTTTTGACGCGTTACGCCGAACGGATCGAAGCGCGCAAAAATGAAATCGTTGAAATTGCAAATCTCGAAACGGCATTGCCGAAATCGCCGCGACTCGCCGACGTGGAATTGCCGCGCACGACAAATCAGTTGCGTCAGGCCGCCGCCGCGCTCGAAGGTTCGTGGGCGTTGCCGACAATTGACACGAAAACGAACATCCGTTCGCTGCTCGCGCCACTCGGCCCGGTTTTGATTTTTGGGCCGAATAATTTTCCATTCGCCTACAACGGAATTGCCGGCGGCGATTTCGCGGCGGCGATTGCGGCGGGAAACCCGGTCATCGCCAAGGCGCATCCGAGCCATCCGCGCACTTCGCAAATCCTCGCGGAAGAAGCGATTGCCGCCGTGCGCGAAACCAATCTGCCGCCCGCGACGGTGCAAATGATTTACAACATTGCGCCGGAAGACGGTTTGAAAATGGCTGCGGACAAACGCCTCGGCGCGATCGGTTTTACCGGCAGCCGCGCGGCGGGTTTGAAATTGAAAGCGGCGGCGGACGCCGTCGGCAAGCCGGTTTATCTCGAAATGTCGAGTTTGAACCCGGTCGTGATTTTGCCCGGCGCGCTGGCGGAGCGCGGCGCGAAAATTGTCGAAGAATTCTCCGGCAGTTGCTTGATGGCGAGCGGACAATTTTGCACGAGTCCTGGTTTGATAATTTTGTTTGCGAGCAACGAAACCGAGCGATTCATCGCGGGCGTGAAGGCGAAACTCGAAAGCACAACGCCGGGAATTTTGCTTTCATCAGGCGTCGCACGAAATCTTGCGAGCAGCGTGAAAATTCTACAGTCGGCGGGCGCGGAGCTTGTCACCGGCGGTTCGCCGCTGGCGGGAAATAGATTTGCGAACACACTGCTGCGCGTGAGTGGGGAAAAATTTCTGGCGTCGCCGGAAAAATTGCAGACGGAGGCGTTTGGCAATGCGTCGCTATTTGTTGTCGCGCGCGATGCCGCTGAAATGGAAAAAGTTCTTTTGCAGCTTGAAGGCAATTTGACCGGCGGAATTTACTCGGACACGAACGGCGGCGACGATTCGCTTTACGAACAATTCGCGCCGATTTTGCGTTCGCGCGCCGGCAGATTTTTGAACGACAAAATGCCAACCGGCGTGGCGGTCGTTTCCGCGATGAACCACGGCGGACCGTTTCCGGCGACGGGTCACCCCGGTTTCACCGCCGTCGGAATCCCCGCGTCATTACGGCGTTTTGCGATGCTTCAATGTTTTGACAATGTGCGTCCGGCACGTTTGCCCGCTGCGCTCCAAAATAAAAATCCCAACGGAAAAATGTGGCGGCTCATTGACGGCCAGTGGTCGCAGGCTGACATCGCGGGATAAAATTAAACAAACAAAAACCATGCGCTTCTTGAAATTTCTTTGCTGGTTCGCAGTGGTCATCATCGCGCCCGCAATTTTTGCGGACACAAACACCAACGCGCCGTTTCCGGTGACCATTACCATGGACGCCGCCAAGCCGCTCGGCGAACTGAAGCCGATCTGGCGTTTCTTCGGCGCGGACGAACCGAACTACGCCTGCATGACGGACGGCAAAAAATTGTTGTCCGAACTCGGCCAGCTCGGTGGGCCGCAGGTTTATTTCCGCGCGCACCACCTGCTCACGAGCGGCGACGGCGCGTATTCGCTGAAGTTCGGTTCCACCAGCGCCTACAAGGAGGACACGAACGGCAACGCGATTTACGACTGGACGATCAACGACAAAATTTTCGACACCTACCTCGAACGCGGAATCAAACCGTATGTGCAGATCGGTTTCATGCCGGAAGCGCTCTCGACGCATCCGCAGAATTATCCGCACAATCCGCCGGTGGATAAAATGGCACCGGTCGCCGGCGGACAATCGTATCCTCCGAAAGATTATTCGAAGTGGGGCGAGCTGGCTTATCAATGGGCAAAACACTGCGTTGAAAAATACGGCGCGGACGAGGTGAACAAATGGTATTGGGAAGTCTGGAACGAGCCAAACATCAGTTACTGGCACAGTTCGCACGCGAATTATTTCAAGCTCTACGATTACGCCGTCGCGGGCGTGCGCCGCGTGGCCGAAGAAGGAATTGTTCTGCTCAAAAATGAAAACCACACGCTCCCGCTGGACGCGGCGAAAATAAAGTCCATCGCCGTCATCGGCGAAAATGCCGTGCGGTTGCAATCGCACGGCGGTGAAAGTTCGGAGATCAAGGCTTTCTATGAAATCACGCCATTGCAGGGGCTCATCAACCGCCTATCGGCGGCGGTTGGGTTCGGAATTGCATTATGCGTTAATTCAATTTTGAACCGCTGCTGCTGCAACTAACAAATGCGCTTGAAACCATCAAGCCTATCGCGTCCGCCATGGTCAATCCCTCTTGATGGGGATTGAAAGAAAAAACGATTTCACCCATTCTTAAATCATCCATGCGAAAAGAATTTCTGCCAGGCAACCGTCATAAATGGGTTTTTGCCTTTTGGATTTTCATTTTCTGCGCTTCAACGCCTTCAGTTTTGGCAACGTCATTTTATGCAGAAAAATTAAACGATCCAAAAGCTGTCTATCTTTCGCCGTCCGGCGGCGACGACACGGTTGCGCTGCAAGGTGCCGTGGACAGAGTTCAAGAAACGACGCGGCAGGGAATTGTTTCGCTCGCGCCCGGACAATATCACCTCACCAACACAATTTATATCTGGCCGGGCATCCGGCTGATTGGCTGCGGCACGGAACGTCCGGAAATCGTTTTGCCCGCAAGCACGCCGGGCTACGGCGATGCCTCGCACGAAAAGGTTCTGATTTTTTTCGCCGGCGGACGTCCGCGAAATGATGGAGACCCTGTCCCCGACGCCAGCCCTGGCACTTTCTATTCGGCGCTCGCCAATGTTGACATAGAGATTGAAAACGGAAATTCCGGCGCGGTCGCCATCCGCTCGCGCTACGCGCAACATTGTTTTCTGGCGCACATGGATGTTCATCTCGGCGACGCGCTGGCCGGCATTCATGAAGGTGGCAATGTGGTCGAGGATGTTCATTTCTTCGGCGGGACCCACGCCATTGAGACGTCCAAGCCTTCGCCCGGCTGGCAGTTCACATTTGTAGATTGCTCGTTTGAAGGTCAGCATGAGTCGGCAATCTTCGAGCATGAAGCCGGACTCACGCTCATTCGCCCGCATTTCCAGAATGTCCCGACGGCGGTTGAGATTGAAACGAATTGGGCGGACGAGTTTTGGGTGAAGGATGCGCGCCTTGAAGACATTTCCGGTCCGGCATTTGTTTTCGGAATGGAAAAAAGTCTGCGCAACGAAATCAATCTGGAAGGCATCACCTGTAGCAACGTGCCGGTTTTCGCCGCGATGCAAGACAGCGGAAAACATTTCGCCGCGCCGTCAACAATTTATGCTGTTAAGAATTTTTCTCATGGACTTGATTTTGCCGACATTGGAACTGTGCCGGAAATTGAAACTCATTTTGATACCGAGCCGCTGGTCGCGATGCCAGAGCCGATTGCTTCCGATTTAACTCCGCTGCCTGCTTGCGACACATGGGTCAATGCCCACGACCTAGGCGTCAAAGGCGACGGCCAGACCGACGACACCGCCGCGCTGCAAAATGCGATTGCGAATCATCAAGCGATTTATTTGCCATCCGGTTTTTACATCGTGCATGACACGTTAGAACTGCGACCCGATACGGTTTTGATCGGCCTGCATCCGGGCGCGACGCAAATTATTTTGCCGGACCACGCGCCTGCGTTTGCCGGCACCGGCGCGCCAAAAGCATTGCTCGAAGCGCCCAAAGGCGGCAGCAATGTTGTCATCGGCATCGGACTTTACACGAGCGGAAATAATCCGCGCGCAGTCGCGGCACTTTGGAAAGCCGGCGCAAATTCAATGATAAACGATGTCCGTTTCCTCGGCGGCCACGGCACTCCGCTGTCTGATGGCTCACGCGAAAATCCTTACAACACCAATCACACCGCCGACCCAAATCCTGATCGCCACTGGAACAGTCAATATCCAAGTCTCTGGGTCACTGACGGCGGCGGCGGGACGTTCCTTGATATTTGGACGCCATCAACTTTTGCACAGGCAGGAATGCTTGTATCCGACACGGAGACGCCTGGCCGTGCTTACCAGATTTCGAGCGAGCATCATGTCCACAATGAAATCGAAGTGCGCAATGCCGCACACTGGAGCTTTTATGCCTTGCAGACTGAAGAAGAATGGGGCGAAGGCGGCTTGTGCCTGCCGATTGAAATAGATTCGTCCAGCGACATCACGTTCGCGAATTTCCATAGTTATCGCGTCATTCATTCATTTCAGCCGTTTCCATGGGCGGTGAAAATTTCCAATTCGCGTGACATCCGTTTTCGCAATTTTCATTGCGACAGCAACAGCAAGGCCAGTTTTGATGCTTCCATTTACGACCAAAGCCATGATATTGAACTCCGCGAGCACGAATTCGCCTCGCTGGACATTTCAGGCAAAGCACCTCCCGCCAAACCGCAAACGTCTTCGCCGGTCGTCGCACGCGGCGCGAAAGTGGAAAAACTTGCCGGTGGATTTTTCAACATTTCCGGCGGCGCGGTGGATTCACATGGCAATTTTTATTTTGCGGATGCGCACGAGCAGCGGATTTATCGCTGGGATTCTGCAAAACGTCAACTTTCCACCAACGATGTCTCCTTCCAACCCGTCAACGCTGTTGTGGATCAGGCGGGCAATTTGATGGTCGTTTCTGATTCGGGCGAGGGAACGGTTTATTCCCTCGATTCCAGCAATAAAATTGCACAGTTGAAATCTCAACCGCTTGCCGATTCGACCGGGAAAAACTTATATCTGCCCGTGAGCGACTGGCATTTGAACCGCAATTCACTTTTGCATCCGACGGCTGAATTTGTTTCGCCGGACGACACGACCGTTCTGCCTGTCGGCGAAAGTTTTCTCACCGGAGAAACCAGTTGGAACATCAAATCAAGTCCGCAAATCCGTTCGTTCGGTTTTGGCAAGGCCGTGCCCGGCAGACCTTTTTATATCACCGACGAATCCAACTTGAGAACGTGGCAAGCCGGCGTGAATGCGGATGGAAGTTTGACAGGCTTTCAATTGTTCGCCGAGCAAGGCGGCGAAGGCGTGACCACTGATTCGCGCGGCAATGTGTATATCGCCGCCGGACAGATTTACGTTTATGAACCCGCCGGCAAACTGATTGACACCATCGAAGTTCCCAGACGCCCGACGCAGCTGATGTTTGGCGGCAAGGACGGTAAAACGCTTTTCATTGCGGCCCGAACGTCGCTTTACGCGGTGCGCATGAAATATCCGGGAAGGTGAGTGTTTGAAGGCAACTAACATAAAGAGTTCTCGTGAGCCTTTTCTCGATAGGGTCTATGGATCAGATAATTGCGAACATTCGCACATTTTACAAGCAATGCCAAACCTGAAGAGGATTATATGTCATCGTTCTTGCGCTTTGTCTCCAGCATCATTCTTGTCTCTGGCCTCAATTTTTTTACTCTACGGTCAGATTAAAATCTTCGGCACGGTGAAGGATCCTGCCGGCAAACCGATAGCCGGCGCCATGGTGAGCGGTATCTCCGCCGGAAAATCAACAACGACCGGTTCCAACGGCGTTTATGCCATTGCGACCGGAACAATGCAGGTTTTTCCGGATGCTGCCAACCGCAACGTCGCTCAACCCACTGTAAAAGGAAGCACATTCGATGATAATAATGAAGCCGCGAGCAATCTTGCAAAAATCCCGGCTTCCGGCGATTCAATGCTTGCCGGGGCGGTGGGATACAATAATTAAACTCACCAACAAAAAGCCCCGGCGCAAAAGGCCGGGGCGTGCAATAATTTATGGCAAAGAAAACAAGGCAGCCAGAAGTGTCCGCGATGGAAGTCCCACTATCTGACATTCGGAAATTTGAAGCTCTTGCCCGGCGCTGCGGGGCACTTGGTATGGTTCACAAGTCTGAAAAGAATAAGCTCGTGCCCAACGATGGCGCTCCAATGATTCTTGCGTAACGTGTCGAGCTTGCCCTCAAGCTCGCTGATGCTGTTCAATGCCTCTCTAAGGCTTCGCTCCAACTTTGTGATACGTTCTGTGTCGCTCATAATGTTCGGTTCGGTAAATTGGGCAGCGTCAATTCCGTGTGCCGATGCAGCCGGGCAATTCAGGCGGCACGCTGCTGAAATGTCACAAAGCGGCGGTAAATTCTTCCGGCGAGACGCTCGCCACATTTAGCGCACTCCGCAAAATGCCAAGGGCAACCTTCCGGTGCATGGGATGACGCAGCCGCGCGCGCCTTGTGAGTTTATCCAGAAGCTTTTCCGGTGAGCGGGTGACGCCAGCGCAAGCCGGGAAAACTTTCATAATCGCGGTCGGTGGTAATCCATTCGCAGCCGGACTCGATGGCGAGTGCGGCAAACCAGACATCGGGAACCAGATTGCCTGCGGCGGAAAGTGATTGGCACAGGCCGGTGAAGATTTGCCAGTGGCGGGAACCGGGCACAATAACGCGGCAATCAGGCTGCTCTCGAACCTGCCGCACGAAATCGAGTGCCGAGCTAATCGGACTCGGTGACGTGAATACGCGCGGATGGGTCACAACGCGAAGGAAACCGCTCAACACATGGTCGCTGATGCCATAGGGCTGGCCGCTTTGGATAATTTCCTCCAACCATTGCCGGTAACGGGTGTGATCCACGGCGTCTTCGCGATGGGCATAGACGAGGACGTTGACGTCGGGCAGGATCATGCACCCTGTTCCATCAGGGTCAGCAAGGCGGTTGAGTTATTCAGATCAACTCCGGGGCGGACACCCTGCCCCCCCACGGTGGTCAGACGAAGAAACGGCGGGCGGGCAACGGGCGGCATTGGCGCGATTTTATCGCGTAGCGTTTCCTCAATGAGATGGGACAAGTCGCAGCCTTTCTCGCGAGCCAGTTTGGTGGCTTGGTCGAGCAGGGTCTCGTCAAGTTGAATCGTTGTCTGCATATTACAGAGATTACCGTAAAGCCAGCCAACTGTCAAAGCATCGTCTGCTCAAGTTACGCCGGATTCTCTTTTGACTCCGGCGCGAGATTATCCGGCGCGGTTTTCAATCTCGTGAACGAGTTGCGAAGTGATGCTTCCGCCATTGGCGCGAATGACCGGCAGGCCGTCGCCTTCCGTGCCGACGGAAAATTTGCGGCGCATCATCGAACCGCCATTTTCGGCGATGAACTTTGCGACTCGCACCTGCTCGTTCGCGGGCAATTCTTTGATTTGCTCAATGATTTCAAACGCACTCATGGTTTAATTTTCCGGCAAAATTTGTTTTTGGCAAGCCGTAATGCCCCTGCGGTCGCCAGCCCAAAATGATTTTGCCAATGTATTTTTCGTCCCCGGCGCGAGATGAGTTTGTGCGCGGGTGGGCCGGGACTTCAATCAATCAGAAAGTCGCGTGGCGTGACCGGCAAAATTATCTGCGCAAAAATGTAGATGAAATCAACTTGCCCTGCTTCTCCGGCTTGGCTTCGCGTTGGGTTTCGTGTAAAAATTCTCAATGGCGTCCAACTTCGATGAAGCATTTGCTGCGGTGAAATCCTTGGCAAAGGATTTTGACGCGCAAAAAGATTTCTACCTTTCGCCCAAGTATCAGGAAGCCGAAGCCCGGCGCGACTTCATAGACAAGTTTTTACTCGCGCTCGGCTGGGACGTGAACCATGACAAGCAGAAAAATCCTTACGAACAGGAAGTCAAAGTCGAACGCAAGGAACATGGCGTTTCACAACGCCGCGCCGATTATGCGTTTTATCTCGCACCGAATTTCCGTGACGTAAAATTCTACATCGAAGCCAAAAAACCTTTTGGCGACATTGCCACGCCGGACAATTATTTTCAGACGATCCGTTATGGCTGGAACAGCCAGACGCCGGTAGCTGCGCTGTTTGATTTCGAGCAATTCGAGATTGTTGACTGCCGGTTCAAGCCGGACTTGGAAACCGCGCTCCAGCGCAACCTGAAAAAATTCCATTTCAGCCAATACGCCGACAAAGAAAAATTCGCGGAAATTTACTGGCTGTTTTCCCGCGAAGCCGTCGCGGGCGGCTCGCTGGAAAAATACGCCGAAGCCCTGCCAAAGAAGCGTGGCGCGGTGCAGCGCGGACTTTTCAAAGGCGGCTACCAATCCATTGACGAAGCGTTTTTAGAAGAACTGGACGCGCACCGCGAAACACTGGCGCGCATTTTCAAAAACAGTAATCCCAAACTCGACGGCGAATCACTGACCGAGGCCACGCAACGAACTTTAGACCGGCTTGTTTTTATCCGTTTTTTGGAAGACAAACTGATTGAGCCGCAACACCTCGTTGCCAAGTTTGGCGAGCGCGGTAGCGCGTGGGGCGATTTCATTGCCGCGTCACGGCGGTTGGACGGCATTTACAACGGAATCGTCTTCAAGAAAAACGACATTCTCGACTCGCCAAGTTTCAAAGTTGACGACGATCAATTCGGCGAAATTTGCGAAGCCCTTTGCCACGTCAATTCGCCTTACGATTTCAACGCCATTCCGATTCATATTCTCGGCAGTATTTACGAACGGTTTCTCGGCAAAGTGATCGTGGCGACGGACAAGCGCGCCCGCGTCGAAGAAAAACCCGAAGTTCGCAAGGCGGGCGGCGTTTATTACACGCCGGAATACATCGTCCGCTACATCGTGGAAAACACCGTCGGCAAACTGATTGAAGGCAAATCGCCCGCACAGATTGCCGAAATGAGATTTGCCGACATCGCGTGCGGCAGTGGTTCGTTTTTGCTCGGCGTTTATGATTTGCTGCTCCGCTACCACACGAAATTTTACAACGAGAATCCCGGCAAGGCCAAAAAGGGCGACGTGATGCCGCGCGAGGACGGCTTGCATCTTTCTTTGCAAAAGAAGCGGGAAATTTTGGTGAACAATCTTTACGGCGTGGACATAGACAATCAGGCCGTGGAAGTCGCGCAGCTTTCGCTTTATCTGAAATTATACGGACAATTCTCGTTGATTCTTTGGATGAATATCGGATGTTTGTCGAGCGGAACCAGATTCCGCTCAAAAATTCATTTTATCTTCATCAGCCCACCGCGATCATTTACGTTGCAAACCTAACCGAATGGGCAAATGCCAGAGGGTTCGCAAACAGCCCTTATCTAAAAAGATACATCGTTAAAAACGAAGACAACAAAATACCCAAGGTGACTTTGATTGACACCAGTGAAGCCCAAGTGGATTTCATTGTCGAAAAACAAATCTTAAAGTTACGAGGGGTCGAAAGAGAAATTATCGGTGGCGGAGATGGTGGTCCTGATGGTTTGTTTGATAAACGACCAATCTTAACCCGGTTTTATTCCATGCTTCAGAATGACCTTGAGAGTGAATTTAAGCATGATTTTGATTATGGACGATGCAATAATCAACGCGGTCGCCCGCGTAAATGAAAAGCCGTCCTACGTTGGTCATGCTCTCCGTGTCGTCGGTGGGGAACAGAAAGAATGTCAGCCGGACATTTTGTTCGGCGCATACGTCCAGCACTTGCAATTCCTCCAATGCGCCCAAGATCAGCGCGTCGGCTTGGGCGCGGGTGTCAATGATGTGGACGGGTGCGGAATCTTTCAGCACGCGCCGGAATAAACTTAACAGAGCGGTTTTGCTCTCATGATCGTTGCCAAGCTGATACGAGCGCACGGCTTGCGGGTGGCGATTGGCGAATGTGTGATGGCGGTCGTCCAAGTCAGAGCCGTTCCACGCAACGCCTAACCGCAAGCCCGCGCGCGCTGCGCCCAAGCGTAGCGGTAGGAATGAAGCGACACGCCTTTGATTTCCAGCAACCGGATACGTCGGCAAAATTCAGACGAGCGCGCCGAAGCGTTGCTCTCGGCGATCTTC
>Ga0182018_10001676_pt1 | contig 24504 bp, 21 predicted proteins | sample 812P2MmetaG_FD_120490 | JGI IMG/M metagenome (GOLD analysis project Ga0182018, IMG submission 120490) | Permafrost microbial communities from Stordalen Mire, Sweden - 812P2M metaG | ecosystem: Environmental > Terrestrial > Soil > Wetlands > Permafrost | place: Sweden: Stordalen | collected...
AACATTTGACCGGTCAATAACTAGTTTGCCGGGAGTAGGTCAAATCCACAGTGCTTGGTCGGGGAGAGAGGATTTGAACCTCCGACTCTCTGGTCCCGAACCAGTTTTGACGACCTGCTGAAGCTTTTTGCAATTGAGTGAAAATAACTGTTTTCGATTAAATGTGTTGCGGCCATGATGTTGAAAACTGTGGTCCTGAATGGTTCCAGAGTGCTTTGACCGCTACGATTTCGACTACATCGGCTTGGAATCATTCGAATTTCGCGGTCCGCGATCCGGTGTCAGAATTGGCCATGCTCGATGGACCCTCCGCGACCTTTTCTCATATGTTTCTTGGTACAAAAGTCGACGGCCACTCCATCTTCCCCAACCCCAGAAGCCAGGTTGGGGACGAATAGGCGGTCTTCCGCCCGGAATCCCGAGGCAGCGTTTTTCCTCGCCCGCTGTGCATTTCCGATGCCTGACCGACTCTAGGATTAGAGTGGGTAACTACCGATGACTTCCCGCATCGAAATTAGGGGTTTTTGCATCGTGTTGCCAAACAAGCGGCATCAAACTTCTGAGGGGGATAGGAAGCAAATGGCGGAAAAGCTGATGAAGGCTGTTGTGTTGCGTGAATATGGTGACGTAAGTCGACTCTCGTACGAGGACGTTCCGATACCTCGGCCGGCGTCCGGTGAATTGCTTGTCAAGACGATCGCGGTGAGCATCAATCCAATCGACTGGAAACTGCGCCGCGGTGACTTAAAGGGGACCAGACCGCTCCAATTTCCGGCGATTCTCGGCCGGGACCTCTCGGGTGATGTGGCTGAACTCGGAGAAGGAGTAACCGGCCTGAAGGTGGGAGAGCGGGTCTTTGGTATGGTGAATCGGTCTTATGCGGAATACGTAGTGTGCAAGCCTGAGGATCTTGCTCGAACTCCTGCTACTCTCGACAGCGTCAAGGCGGCGGCGTTACCTCTCGTATTGTTGACCGGCGCCCAGGTGATTGAATTAGGCGTACGCCCCAGGTCAGGTGAAATCATCCTCATTACGGGTGCGATTGGGGGAGTCGGTCGAACGGCTGTCAATGTTGCCAGACAGCATGGGGCTCACGTGATCGCCGGAGTCCGCGCCACTCAGAAGGCAGAGGCGGAAGGGCTGGGTGCGGACCGCATTATTGCACTCGACGATGAGAAAGAGATTGCCAGCTTGCCGGAACTTGATGCCGTCGCGGATATGGTGGGTCACGACGTCATCGACCGAATTCTGCCTCACATCAGGAAGGATGGCGTGCTTGCAACGGTCGTCGGCAAGCCGCAATCCGCGGAGGGGCGCGATCTGCGCGTAGTAGCGATCTGGGCAAAGCCTGATTCCGCCAGATTGGAAGCGCTTGGCAGTGACGTGGCTCGGGGGTTGTTGTCCATTCCAATCGCTAAAAAGCTCAAGCTTTCTCAAATTCGGGAGGCGCAACAGTTGGCGGAAAAGGGTGGCATCGGCAAGATCGTACTCACCCCGTAGGAGATTCGCCAGCGTTGCACCACGCTCCGTGGTGATTCCGATTTCTCGGCTCCAACCGCTTCGCAGCAGATCCCAGGCTGTGTCAACGTTTACCTCGAGGGTCATACTGGAAGCATTTGTCGAGTGGCACACCAAGCGCGCTGGCCACTTTGAACGCGGTTTCAAGCGAAGGCGAATACTTGTCTTGTTCGATCGCAATGACCGTCTGCCGGGTGACGCCGACTTGATCGGCGAGGTCCTGCTGCATCATCTCCCGGAGGGCGCTCGTTTGCAACTCCGAAACTAGAAAATTGGACTTGAAAGTGTCTCAAAGAGGACAGATACCTGCATTCGTCCTTCTTAGAATTGTGCCTCTGGTGCCTTATGTGGCTGTTCCGCGGATGAGCCATCTTGCACCGGAATTGAAATCGACGCAGAGGAGGCAACAAAATGAGGCCAAGTACTGAGAACGAGGTCGCAGGCAAGGTCCACGAAGTGAAGGGCGCGATTAAGGAGAAGGTGGGTCATGTGACGAACGATGCCAACCTGGAAGGCGAGGGTGCTGGCGAAAAAATAGCCGGGAAGATCCAAAATAAAATCGGCCACGTGCAGAAGGTCGTCGAAAAACCGTGAGTCAAGACTGTTTTGGACAACTCAAACTCTGAGGGGCAGTAAATCAGAATCGGTTGGTCTTCAACATGAATTTCTCGGATGCGCCGGGCCAAATGTTCGACTGCCAGACTAAAGCCGCATTTTCCGGACTTCGACAAACAGGCGCGGAGTACTGCTTGCCTATAGCAATTTCGGAATTGGTGTAGACCGAAAGAACGCAGCCAAGTGGCGTTTTCCTCAAGAAAACGGTACCTTTCGATGCTCTCAAGAAGTCTACGTGTATTCCGAAATTGCTCTAAGACCGGGAACACTTCTTAATTCGATTCAAGGTAGCTAGTGCACGAGGATCAGATATATACACATGCCGATCCCAGCACCAGCCAACAGCAGTCCCAACACAACGGCATCCCTTGAAACCCGTCCCAGTATCCAAGTACCTGACCTCAATTCACGAATGAGTTGAAAATGTCGCAGGACGGAACTGAGGATGACGACCACGCCCAATCCCACCAAAGTCACCCCAGACCAGACCGATAGGCCGGTGGCGCGAGTGGGCAAGTGGAATTCGCTTGCGCTTAATTGCCGGAAAAACAGGCCGAAGCGGCTGACCGCGAATCCTATACCGATCAAGCCCAGTCCCGTGCGAATCCATGCTAGGAAGGTCCTCTCGGCAGCAAAATAAACCCTGGGATCTTGCTCTGCATCTTTGTCCATTCACCAATTGTATTGAAAGGGCGAGCCGCATTCGATCCGGGTCACGATGCTCGGGCTTTCACCAAAATTGGCCTATGCGATCTTTCACTTGAGGCGTTCGGCCAGCAGATGATCCGCAACTCGTATTGCGTTGGCAATGATAGTCAGTGAAGGATTGACTGCACTTGCTGAGACGAAGCAGGATGCGTCGACGACATAAAGGTTATCAAGGTCGTGGGCTTTGCAGTGCGCGTCGAGGACACTGGTGGTTGGATCGTTGCCCATGCGGCAGGTGCCGTTCTGGTGCCCGACCCCTTCAAGAGGGATGCGCTTCTTGAAGTAAGCATGGAGCGGGAGAGAGGTGGTCGCATGTCCAGCCTTCTTGAGAACGTCAACCCAACGGTCTTTAAGGCGCTCGAAGGACTCGACATTATTGGGTGTGTAGGAGAGCCGAATCCGCTTAGGCGCGGCATCTGTCACGTGCTCGGACTGGTTGGTGCGACCGGTGTCTCCGGACGGATGGGCGCCCACGATGCCTGGCTGCCAACTTTCGACCCAGAGCGGAGTGGCGCTCTGGAGAGTGACGCGATTTTCCGAGTCTGGCAGATCCTCGGTCGTGAGCCACCACGGAACAGCGTGGTGCTTCATTCCTTCCAGGACAAAGCCTGGAGTAAGTGGCGGAGCGTCGCCTTTCATCATCTCGAAGTGGAAGCTGCCGACAGGCTGCACCTGCCCCAGCGGATACGGATAGCCTGGGTCGGAATCTTTAAAGTAGAAGTCGTTTGTGCCCCAAGTCTTGGTGTAGCTGTCCTCATTGCGGTCGGTGCTGATGGCGAGCACCGCGTCCGCCTGGTGGTACATGAAGTTGCGCCCAACCTGGTCGGAACGGTTGGCAAGGCCCGTCCGGTGTTTATCGTTGGCGGATGCAAGCAGGATCACTGCGGAGTTGATAGCGCCGGCGCACACAGCGAAAAAACCAGCAGAGTAGATTGCGCTTCTACCGGACTTCGTTGCGGGCGGTACATTGTATTCAGTTGGCGCGGCATCGGATCCACAAGACTTGTCGGGACCGGAGTGCATGACCTCGGCTCCGGTGACGGCAGTGCCTGCGCTATTCGTGAGCAGGCGTGTTACGCGAGAGTTGGTCATCAGGGTGACATTGGGCAGATGCATGATTTGCCGAATGCAATTGATATCGGCATCGGACTTGGCGTGAATGAGGCACGGATAGCCGTCGCACGTATCACAGCGTATGCATTTCGAGGCAAGAGGGTCAGCTTGGTTGCGCTTGAGTCCGAGGGGAATTGGAAAAGTATTGATGCCGAGCTTCCGAACATCCTCTTCAATGGACTGCATGCGCGGTTCGTTGGCAATCGCGGGGTAGGGATATTTCCTCGAATGAAATGGCTCGGTGGGATCGAAAGAGGAACCGAAACCACCTGGCACCGAGGGCGCAGCGCCAAGGTCGCCGTGGACGTCGAAGAGTTCTTCGGCACGGGTGTAGTAAGGCTCCATATCGGCGTAGGAGATGGGCCACGCCGGCGATATGCCGCCCTCATGGTGGATGACTCCGAAGTCCTCGGCACGCATGCGAAACATGGCCGCGCCGTACACTTTTGTCTGTCCGCCTACAAAGTAGGATTGCTGCGGGTGCAGGTCTTTGCCATCTTTATCCTGCCAGCTTTCTTTGGTGTGATATCGGTTATCAAGGAAAACAGCGGAGGTGTCCCAGTTCAGTCTTTCCTGGGGCATGAATGGGCCGCGCTCCAGGATGAGAATGTTCTTGCCGGCTTGAGCCAGCTGGAAAGCTAGAGTTCCGCCGCCCGCGCCAGTTCCGATAATGATTGCGTCGTATTGAATAGACATAATGGATGAGATGCGAAGAGCGGATGACCTTTTGCTCAGACTGCCAACGAATGAGGCATCGACTTTCGCTTGAGTCCTTTCTTCAGGAGATTATGGGAAGTTTGTTTCGACTGAGACGGCGTCCTCATGCGGGTGGCGGTGGAGCGGGAAGTGACAGAGGAATGGGCACGAATAGCTTGGGTCGGGGTGCAGCTTGGCGCACAGGACATTTTCAATGCCGTAAATGCGAAGATAGATCTCCGCAGATGTCATCATGCCGAACACCGGCGCAACAAAGTAGAGCCATACCGCGGTCCACACGCTGGCGAATACGGCCGAGCCGGTCGTTCGTGCGGGGTTGATACTGAAGCCCGAAACAGGAGCGAAGACAAATACGTAGAACACAATCAGAACTCCGACTAGATAGCTCGTGTATTGAGCCAGCGGAGGTCGGTTCGAGAACCAGAGCACGACCAGCATGAGGAGTGCAGCCATAAAATACTCCGCGCAAAACGCACCGGTCGTTCCGCCCAATCCAGGAATCGTAACCGCATAATCCACCGTGGGAACGGCCAGGCTGCTGCGCAGGCAAAGCGCTGAAAGACCCACTCCACAGATCCCCCCGATGAATTGGGATACAACATAGAAGCCGGCATCCCATCTGTCGATTTTGCCGAGCCGGAAATAGGTCAAAGTGATGGCAGGATTGAAGTGAGCGCCGGATCGCTTGCCCATGGGCGAACGAATAATAAGAATCGCTGTCGCGCCCATGGAGATTCCCATCAAGAGTCTTCGCAACGCACTGCTGGGCAGAAGATGTAGGGCGGACGACGCCGGATCAAAAAGCCAAACAGTGAAGAAGCACGCTGAGATCATGAAGATGGCAAGTTCGACACCTTCATCGACATAAATGCGCCAATGGCGCTTCAATGCGCTTGTCAGCGGATGAATCGCAGCCCACGAAACGAAGCTGTTTTGCTTCCCGGCCAAACAATCCCCTTCCCCGGCAACCGACATGCGCAATCCTCCCGGGAGTTCAATCGTCCGAGTTTCCACCAGACGCTGCTAACGAACAGTGACTTCGTAGTTCTGGCCCTCCCAGCGATTGTCTTCCGTCCAAAGAAACGTGAAGCAAAGACACGTCCCCACTTTGGTGGCAGCGTCTTTCAGGTCAACATAATCAAGTTGAAGCGCATTTTGCGTTGACTTGGAATCGCTCACGGTTTTCCAGTTGTCGCTTGACCAGCGAAGTGTAAACGGTGCATCCCCGTGCACGCGCAATACTTCGCCAGCGCGCATGAATCGAACATGCCGCGTGGGCTTCCAAACTTCCAGCCGCGCTCTGTCATTTCGCTTGCCCAGATAGCGTTCTGCCACTTCGGGGATGGCATCGTAGACCTTGCCGTCTGCTGTAGAGCGAAGCAGCTTGATGTACTCGGCATGAGCCCACATCAGCGGCATCGCGGAGCCTGTCGGCTTACCCAGCCACTCGTAGATCTCTGGCCTGTCCGCCTCATCCCATGACTGCTCAGGAAGCAGTCCCGTGTTGCTCGCAAGCCCTTCGATCGCGCGGATGTACTTCCCGGTGCTATTGCCTGCAGCCAGCTCATAATGCCCGCGTTCGCCAGTGAGCAGCGGCCACACGCGACCTACCCCGTACTGTGTGAACGGAGCTCCATCATGGCCTTGTCCGTATCCATCGTGATTGTAGCGATGCCAGGTTGGTCCTTGAGGCGTATCGGTCTTTATCACCGCGTCCATCACCTTGATGGTCGCAACTATGTTCGGGTCTTGTGGACTGCGAATGCCATATCGAACCAGTTCCAGAAAACCCCCATCGACTACGTTGCGCGCCGGAAAATCGCTTTCCTCGCCGGGTGCATGGTTGGCGATGTGGAGAGTCCGCTCTTCCTTGTCTTCCGCCGGATTCTGCTGTCCAACCTGCTCGGGAAGGATGCGCATGTAGTAGCTGCTCTCGCCTTCGAGCAGCGAGCCGGTCGTGGTCAAAGTCCAATCTTCAATGTGCGACTCCAGATAATCCGCGTGCTCTTCAATGAATGCGGCGGTTTCGTTATCCCCGGTCTCTCTCACAAACACAGACGCGCAGATGAGGGCTGCAATATTCGACGCAAGTGTGGAAGGAGAATAGCCCGACGCTTCTTCCCACCGCTCCTGCTGCGTAACCGGCCCGTTCCGGATGAGATAAGCCGCGCCCTTGCGGACCATGTAAGAAGGATCAAAGTCAGACAGTCCCTTCTCGCAACGGAGACGCCACGCAAGCATGATTGGGAAAGCAACCTCGTCAAGCTGAATGCCGCTCCAGTATGCGTCACCGTTAACCCAGAAGTTCTGCGCAAATCCGCCGTCGGGATGCTGCGATACGGCGAGATAGATCAACGCGCGAAGCGGCGTGGCCGTATCTCCGGCGGCCAGCAGCGCCGTTGCGCTGTTGATCATGTCGCGCGTCCACACCAGGTGATATCCTCCCTGGTCGTTATCGCCTTTCGCTTCGCCCCAGGGTATTGCGAGCGAAGCGATGAGAGCGCCTGCGAAAGACTTATCTTCGTGGGCGAGGAGCAGGCTGTAGCTGCTGTTATACAAATTGCCTTTGTCGAACGAAAACTCAGCCAGGGGCTTCAGATGCGACGCGGTATCATTCCATTGCCTCGTGTATTTCGCGAGGTGTTCGTCAAACGGCGTTCCAAGCGACTGCAAAAGATTTGAGACAGCCCGGTGCTCGCTGTTGCCAAACGCCAGCCCCAGGGTGAATTCTTGGTCTTCACTCCAGGCCAGTTGCCCAGTCAGGGCAACATTCCCATCGCTGGCCCTGTCAAACTCCCAATCCATTGTGAAATTCTGAAGATCGGTCCAGCCATCGCTCGATCCCACGTACCCGCACGACACGCAGGAGAATGGAACAGTCGCGCCCATGGCCAGCCATTTGCTGCCTTTCTGCGCCATCAGAATTCGTTGACCGTTGGCGATCGCAATGTATGCGTTGTTTCCCGCTCCTCCGATCTCAAGATGGGGCGCACAGAGAGCAAAGATCTTGAGGTTGGCTAGAAATGATTTGCTCGCTCCTGTGATCCGCGTCCGTTGAAGCAGGCAAGGAAGATGCGGGTCGCCGATCACTTCTTTGGTGATGGCGTAGCGCCCGTCGGGGTCCGAATTCGTGCAGCGATAGCCCAGCGCGTGATCGGAGACGCGCTCGACCGAAACCTTGAGATCGCGCTTCTCCTCGTGAAAGAACGTGCTGCCGTCGGTTATAAGATATTGCAGATCGCGAAGCTGCGGTCGATCAATCGTCGGATAGTAGACTTCGGTGACAATCCCATTCCAAATCGTGAACCAGAGATGGCTTGAGGCAGAGTATGCCGTGCCGACTCCATCCTTGTTGCTATGCGTCCAACGGGGCTCAATGCCTGGTTTTCCAAATGCTTCTTTACCGGCAACTCCCTGCATCCTCGCACCCCATCTGTACTCAGTCTAAGATGCGCAATTGAACACAGATGGTTAATTGTGCTCTACCTGGTCTACAGCTCTTGCCAGAAGAGGTGGCCTGATTGTGACAGAGTGCCCTCCGTCCGTGGGATAGCATAAGGTCTTGGGGTGACACATGCGTTTGCAAGGGAAAACAGCCGTTGTGACGGGCGCAGGCACGGGAATTGGACAGGCGATTGCGCTCGCATTCGCGAAGGAAGGCGCCTCTGTGGTTGTGGATTACGTTGGCAACGCGTCCGTCGCTGAGGAAACCCTAAACAAGATCAGCGCAATGGGCGGTAAATCCCTAGGTGTCGCAGCGGACGTTTCAAATCCAGATCAGGTAAATCGATTGATTCAACAAACCCTGGCGGCATTTGGCAAGCTCGATATCTTTGTAAACAATGCCGGCATTGAGAAGAAATTTGCTTTCGTGGATTACCCGCTGGAGGAATGGCAAAAGATCGTGGCTGTGAATCTTACCGGGGCGTTTCTCTGCAGTCAGGCTGCGGCGAGACAGATGATCGCGCAAGGCAGCGGTGGGCGCATCATCAACATCTCGTCCATCCACGAGGATCTCGCGTTTCCGCTCAATGCAGCTTATAGCGCGACAAAGGGCGGAATTCGCATGTTGATGCGTACCATCGCAGTGGAGTTGGCGCCGCATCAGATTACCGTGAATAATATCGGCCCTGGCGCTATCTATACACCCATAGACAAAGATGTTGAAAGCGACGCCAAATTGAATGATCGGATATTGGCAGAAATCCCTATGGGGCGATGGGGCAAGCCTGAAGAGGTGGCGCTACTCGCGGTTTATCTTGCGTCGGAGGACGCCGCGTATGTTACGGGCAGCACTCATTTCATCGACGGTGGAATGCTGCGCAACGCAGGAAGTCTCTAATGCATGAATGACGCGCTTTCTTTTTAAGTGGAGACCTGTTGATTGTGTCTAAGCGGCTTGGGAAGTGTCTGTCCTGAGTGGCGCGGCAGAAGGACGGGGCCATACACGTGACAGCGACAGCCTTCCCCCTTGAGCGCTATGTGGATGCCATGGTTCGGTTCATGCCCAGGTGTGCTGAATGCAATGCTGGAAAAAGACTGCAATTAAGGGCCACTTGTGGTGTAAGGGGAAGAGCGTTGTAGAATTCAGACGATGTGAATAGGGCGCTCCCCGCTTTCAATCTTCAGACTACGGGCCATTGCAATTGTCGCCACAATGAAGAACGCCCGCAAGCGAGCTGCAAAGCCGCTTGAGACAATCAGGCAATCGGAAAGGAACCAATGCGTCTGCACACTGGCGTTGCCTGCATCGCCTTCTCATGGATTGCCGTCACACCCGGTTTGTTGGCTGCACAGCAGGCGTGCGAGGACCTGAAGAAACTGGCGCTCGACCACGTCACCATCACTTCCGCCGTACCGGTGGAGGCCGGTCCGCTGAAGCAGCTTGCGGGTGCTCCGGTCAGGCAGCCGGACGTCACGGTTCCGAGCCATTGCGAGGTGGCCGGTGTGGCCCGCCCCACATCGGATTCGGAAATTGGCTTTCTGTTGTGGCTTCCGCCGGCAAGCTTGTGGAACGGCAAATACATGCAGCTCGGCAACGGTGGCTGGGCAGGCACGATTTGGCCGGCCGGACTGGTCCGGCCCCTTACGCTCGGTTACGCGGCTTCCGCCACCGACGATGGCCATCGCGCCAAGGGCGCGATGCCGGATGCAGGCTGGGCCGTCGGGCACCCGGAGAAGCTGATCGACTTTGGCTACCGGGCTGTGCACGAGACTGTCCTGGCTTCCAAGGCCATTCTCCATTCGTACTACGGCAAGCCGGATGGACACGACTATTTCGTGGGCTGCTCAGACGGAGGCCGCGAAGCATTGATGGAGGCCCAGCGCTACCCGGAAGACTTCGATGGCATTCTCGCCGGCGCCCCGGCCAGCCACTGGACCCACCTTCTCACCGCCGCTCTCTGGAATGAGCTGGCGCTGAAATCCAAGCCGGAAAGCGAGATTTCCGTCGCAAAGCTGCCCGCCATTCAGAAGGCCGCGTTGGCTCAATGCGACGCGCTGGACGGCGTAAAAGACGGCGTTATCGAGGATCCGCGTGCCTGCCACTTCGATCCGTCGGTGCTTCTCTGCAAGGGCGCGGAGAGTCCAGAGTGCCTGACACAGCCGCAGATCGAAGCGATTGAGAAGGTTTACTCCGGCCCCAGAGACTCCGTTAGCGGAGAGGATATCTTTCCCGGCTGGGAACCAGGCGCCGAGGCTGACCCTTCCGGCTGGGGTCCGTGGATTGTCGGCCCTATCCAAAGTGCATTCGCCAACAGCTTTTTTGGGCAGGCTCTGCACGAGGATCCGAAGTGGGACTGGCGCACTGCGAACCTGAGCCGCGAGGTGCGCCTGGCCGACGAGAAAGCGGCTTCGATTCTCAACTCCTGGAACCCGGACTTGCGCAGCTTCCGGGCTCACGGCGGCAAACTCATCCAGTACCATGGCTGGGAAGATGCGGCCATCGCCCCGCGAGACTCCATCAACTACTACGAGCAGGTGCGTGCGTTTCTCAACACGTATCCCGACCCGCGTTCAACCAGCGCAGCCTCGATCGAGTCCTTTTATAGGCTCTTCATGGTTCCGGGGATGCAACACTGCGGCGGCGGCCAGGGCGCCACGAACTTCGGCAACGACGACATGTCCGAGGGCATCCCGGACGACGCCGGCCACGACGTTATCCTGGCGCTCGACCGGTGGGTGACTCAGGATGTTGCTCCGGAGCGGATCATTGCCAACGGCACGATTGGCGCCGACGCCAAAGCCGGTGCTGCCGGCACCAGTCTGACGCGCCCGCTCTGCGTCTACCCAGCGGTAGCCCGCTACAAGCGCCAGGGCGATACCAACTCGGCCGAGAACTTCGCCTGTGTTGCCGAGCCGCCGAAATAGAATTCGGGCCTTTACTCATGTTTGCGGATCCATCCCGTGACACGTGCGTTTGCGGTGGGGCTGCCGGAATCGGTTAAGGCTCCTCGGAGAGGCAGTGCGATATTATCTATGGCTAGTTTTCAGCCTCAAATGTTGATATATCCCCGTCGCGTTTTTCTGCCGACTAAGCTCACAAGGGGCAAAGGCCCCTTGCATCCAGGGCCTCAGATTGTGAAATGCCCAGTTTTCAACATTTGACCACTCAATGTCCGGCTTGCCGGTGAGAACGAAGCCGCAAGCGCCGCCGGCGCTCAGCGCATCGCCGACTACGCGATCCTGGACTGACGATCCGTCTCCAACTAACCACAAATCCAGAATCGGCCGGCAGCCGAAACTTATCCGATCTCTGTTGTGACGATTGAGTGCATCACAATGCCAGCTCGGCAAGCGGCCGCCGCCCCAGGTCTTGATCGCTTTGTCTGGGCCGGCGGCTTTGCAGGTGTTGTTTACTGCTCGTCGCCGTCAGGCTGAACGGGATTCTGCAGCCACGGTTGGAAGAGGATGTCGGTGCCGCTCGCGCTAGAGCATTCGTGGTTGCCCGGGCCTCCGGCGCAGCCCCACCAATTCTGGGTGGCGTCGATGGCGCCGGTGCAGGCTGTTGCCTTGTCGAAAGCGCAAACGTCCTCAACTCCGATGTTTCTGCCGAGCAGGTCATTGAGGTGCACATCGACCTCGGCGGGAGTGTTGATGGCGACGTCGACGTCTTCATCACTGATCATGTTGCGGGCGATGACGGTTCCGACGACCGGACTACCACCGTCGCCGCTGTTGATGTTGATGCCGACGCGGCCGGGAGTGGCGGTGTCGGCCTGATCAGCAAGATTGCCCTCAATGTCGTTGTCGATGATCTGATTGCCGCTCATGTTATCCGCGGGAAGGCCGAACGAGGGACCGACATGGGTGTGCAGGGCGACGCCACCGAGCCCATTGTGCTTGAGCTTGTTGTGGATGATGACGTTGCCGGACACGTGGCCCTGGCCCATGCCATCGGAGAACAGACCGGCACCTGAGCCTCCGATCTGCACACCGTTGTTCTCGGAGATGTTGCCGGCGACGGTGTTGTTATCGACGCCGAAGTGAGGTGCGAATGGCGGCGAGACGTGGCCCGTGGGCGGATGAGATGCGAGCACAATGCCGCACTCCAGCGGATTGTCTGTGACAGTGTTGTGGGTGATGAGATTACCGCGGCTTTCTGCGGTCTCATCGCTGATGAGGATGCCATCGGCATTTCCGGTGATCACGTTGTCCGAGATCAGCGAATTAGCGACGCCAATCAGGTGAATCGCGCCACCGCAATCGCCGGTTTCGTCGTTCTCGTAGACTTGATCGCCCGGCTGATCTGGACAACCAGTGGCGGCGCCGGTGAAGCTCAGGCCTGACGTTTTATCGTTATCCAGGACGCGGCTGTCGCGAACGATGACGTCCGAGGCGCTGACCACCAGGATGCCTTCAAACTGCGCATTACGCACGGTGAGGCCGGCGATGGTCACATTGTTCAGACCGGCGTTGTCGAAGCCATCGACGAAAATGCCGTGGGCCACGCCGGTGGCATCGATGATAGTGTCGCCCGCACCATCACCGAGGACGGAGAGTGGTTTGCCAATGGTGACAAATTCCTTATAGGTACCGGGCTTGACGTGAATCACGTCCCCGGCAGACGCATTGTTGACGGCTGCCTGGATGGCAGCATAGCAACCATCGGTGCCTTTGTGATTGACACAAAGGGACGCCGCTGCCGCCGTGTCACACAGGCTGGCCAGGGAAATCGCGCATAAGGCGAAGAACCCGGATCGAATCAAGCTGCATTGCATTGTGGCTGAAGTACGCATTATCGTTCTCCTTGTCGTTATGTGCGCCATCACTGCGATCGTGCGGGGCCGGGTCGCCGACTTCGAAGGACCGGCCCCGCCAAGAGCTCGTGACTCCGCGATTTACTGACTCGCCTCGAGCGGCTTAAGCTGTCGGGACAAAAGTAGCGAACGGGCTGATCACTTGCGTGACGTCCGTCCGGGCGGGCCGCGCCGTAAGACAGCGAGCATGACGTGCCGTGATCTTCCTGTTGGGGAAACAGTGTGAGACAAGGAGCGATCGCCGAAGCTCCTCCCTCGCACACCAAGAGGGTACGCCGGTATTTTTATTTGTCAAATGAAAATTTGGGGCCCCGGGGCGTCTACCACTAGCCGGTCTCCGGCTTGCTCGCTGCCAGAGGACCATGAACGGGGTCCCCGACAGGATCGTCGGCAAGCGGAAATAATCCGGCTAACCGGGCAATTCCCGGTTAGCCGGTCAGAACGAAGCCGCCGTCGCCGCGGTCTTTGCGATGGTGGCTGGCGTCAGCTTTGTTCCCGGCGGATGGTCGGCATCTCGGAAGGACTGGTTGAGCAATATCGCCAGGTCGGAAGGGTTCCGTTGCCTCCTGGAATTGGCCTCAACAAGTGCAATGCCCAGTCTTTAACAGTTGACCGCCCGATGTCCCGTCTGACGGTGATCCAGGCGGAACCGAAGATTGCGCCTCCGGATGCTAGATGAGTGCACTGGCAATTTTGCAACAACTGAGATACCTGACATCCCTCAATGTCAGGATTACCGAACACACATCCAGAAACCTCTAAATTGCTTTCCCGAGTCCGGTCTCCGTGTAAAGGATAGGTTTCTTTAGACAGTAGTTCAGCGATTTTTTCGCCGTTTTTTGTTACTCTGCAATCTGTTCTGCAAATACGGTGAGAGGCATCTTGAGGGCGGAATGGATCCTCGTTTGGTTGTACTCCCAATGCGTCCGGTAGATCTCCGCCACGAGATCCTCGGCGTTCGATGGCGACCTTCGCCTGTACGAGGCATTTACCCACATGTGACGGGAGGGCAACGATGGACATGCAAGCAAATACTCCTCCTGATTTCACGCTGAAGACGGAAAGGTGCGACCTCGACCTTCCTGCCGAGCAAGTCGTGGTAGCTTACCACGAGAGAACGAAGCACCACTACCACCGCTATGCCGCCGCGCTTGGATACATGGATTGGGCTAAGCAGCCAGATCCGTTTCGCCGTTACGACGGAGCGCCGCTGGTTCACCTTCCTTTCCCCGACGCGGGGCGAGCGCTTCCGTACTGGCAGCTCTATATCGCGGACAACATGGTGCCGGCTCCGCTTTCGGTCGATTCCATCTCGCTCTTCTTCCGCTATGCATTCTCGCTGACAGCTTGGAAACGGTTCGAGGGAACCACATGGTCTCTGCGTGCCAATCCGTCGAGCGGGAACCTCCACCCGACGGAGGGATACGTGCTCTTGCCGTCGTTGGACGCAATCCACAACCGTCCCGGCGTATACCACTATGCATCGAAGGCGCACGGTCTCGAGCTTCGAGCGGACCTTGATCCCTCGGTCTGGGCGGCCTTGACGGCAGCGTTTCCAGAGGGCTCATTCCTCGTGGGGCTGTCGTCCATTCTTTGGCGGGAGGCCTGGAAGTATGGCGAGCGTGCGTTCCGGTACTGCCAACACGATGTCGGCCATGCACTCGGGACGATGCGATTCGCGGCGGCTGCCCTCGGGTGGAGATTCCGCCTCCTCGACCGTGTGGGTAACGCCGCCGTGTCACAACTTCTCGGACTCGACCGCGAGGCCGACTACACCGGCGCGGAGCGAGAGCATCCCGAACTCGTGGCGCTCGTGGTCAGGGAGAAATGGGCCAGCGACCGGGGCCTCTGCCTGTCCAAAGAGTTGGTAACCCAGGTGGCCAATTCTCGATGGTACGGCACAGCTAACGCGCTGAGTCCCGAGCACGGCGTCGATTGGCCAGTGATCGACCAGGTGGCTGCCGCCACTACGAATCCGAGGATTGCGGCGGACGAAGAGTTCTCCAGGTTCCCTTCGGAGGAAGAGCTCTTCGGGGCGCCAGTTCGGTCCGGAGCCTTCACTGCGGAAAAGGTCATCCTGGGGCGCAGAAGCGCGGTGAGCATGGACGGGTCCACAGCAATTCCTGCGGCGACCTTCTTCCGGATGTTGGCTCGTCTCGTACCTACCCGAGATGGCCGATCTATGCCGTGGGACGCCCTACCCTGGCGCCCACGCATCCACCTGGGCCTCTTCGTGCACCGCGTGAACGACCTGCCTCTTGGTCTCTACGTGCTCGCTCGGGATCCGGAGAAGGTCGAGACACTCCGGCAAGCGATGCGGCCTGAGTTCCTGTGGCTACGCCCTCCGTCGTGTCCGCATGGCCTTCCGCTATACCTACTGAAAGAGGGAGACTGCCGTACTCTGGCCGCGAGCGTCTCCTGCGGTCAGGACATCGCGGGGGACGGGGCCTTCAGCCTTGGGATGATCGCCGAATACATGGACAGTTTGGTTGTCTATGGCGCCAGCTTCTACCGAAATCTCTTCTGGGAGGCTGGCCTCGTGGGCCAGGTGCTGTACCTCGAGGCGGAAGAGGCGGGCATTCGTTCGACCGGGATCGGCTGCTACTTCGATGATGCGGTTCACGAGGTGTTTGGCATCTCTTCGCGCGATTGGCAGAGCTTCTACCATTTCACTGTTGGTGGCCCAGTCGAGGATGGACGCCTTACAACATTGCCTGCGTACAACGTGCGGGAAGCAGGATGAGCAGCCCGACATTCGGATTAGATCGGTCCCCTGCGGCGTTCATTGCCACGTTGGAGGTAGATAGCCCGATGATGCAGGCACCGGAAGGGCGATGGCTTTGGTCTTGTCTCCGCCGTCGGCGTGCGCATTGGCGATTATGCGTTAATCCAGAATCTTAAGCGACAAACATGTATTGGCAGGAGGCGTCGAATCGGCAGCCTTGACACGCAAGCTAAAATGACTGGGTCTGACGCGTTCACAGGGGATCAGCAGACCAGAGCTCGACGCGATCATGGGAGGATCGTGAGATGACGGAGACTCGCTACTTGCGGCTCACTGCGGCCGCGCTGACCACACTCTTTGCCCTGTGGCCCGCAAATGCTCAATCCGCCGCTCGTGAGAAAGTGCTCGATCTCCGACAGGGTCCAACGCTTGTAAACACTTGCCTGATCACGAATAACGTGAAGGAATTGGTAAGGTTCTACGCATCTGTTTTGGAACGAAGTGCACAGATGTCGGGCGAAGACTATGCTGAATTTCACACGGACATCGGGGTCCTGGCTATCTTCTCGGCGCAGGCACAGGATCGGTATATCCCAGGTTCTGCCACTGCAGGGCACAACATGAGCGTCATCCTTGAATTCAGAGTTGCGGATGTCGATCGGGAATACCGGAGGCTGCAGGACGTCGTGAAGGTCTGGGTCAAGCCACCTACGACGCAGCCTTGGGGGACCCGATCCATTTACTTCCGCGACCCGGACGGGAATCTAGTTAACTTCTATTCTCGACCGGATGCACCGTAACGGTCTCTAATCCCATGGTCCATTGTCAATAACAGCCCAAAGCGCGTTTCGAGGGGAGGTTCTCATCGGATCGCTCCGCCAAGAGCGAAGCCTTTTGCTCTCAGCTAGTGCAAAGTCCAGTTATCAACATTTGACCCCGATGTCTGAGTTGTCGACAACACGCCCGGAACCCACAAGAACGTGAGCTATTCCTACGGGATGATGTCGACGCAAATCGCTGGATAAGTCCTCGCAAGTCGGATATATTGGACGGCGAAATGTCGCGTGCCCTGGAACTTCCCCTCGCTCACCTGCCTAAACACCTTCAACGCCCGGAGGTCCTGAATGCTCTGGTTCTACGAATCTTTCTTTCCCGTGGCCTGGATTTTCTTTCTTCTCTACTGGCAGATCAAGGCCGCCAATACCAAATCCACCCAGCGCCTCGAGCCGGCTGCCTCGCGCATCCTGCGTGTCTTCATCTTCCTGATCGCGATCGTCCTCCTCTCGACAACTCGCATCCCGCTGCCCTTGCTTTATCTCCAGCTCTGGCCGGTTGGCCTTTGGCCCTTCTGGCTGGGAGCTGCCGTCACCATCGCCGGCATTCTTTTCGCCGTCTGGGCGCGCGAGCACCTCGGCAGCAACTGGAGCCGCTCCGTCACCATTAAGCAGGGCCACGAACTGATCACCACCGGTCCCTATGCCGTGGTCCGGCACCCCATCTACACCGGCATTCTGACCGGTTTCCTTGGCATGGCGATTGCAATCTCCCAAGTGCGCGGGTTCATCGCTTTCGTTCTCATCTTCCTCGCGCTCTGGATCAAGCTCCGCATGGAGGAACAGTGGATGCGTTCCCAGTTCGGCGAGACGTATGCCACTTATGCTCGTCAGACTGCTGCCCTGATGCCTTACCTCCTCTGATCGCCGGCACCCCGAAACGCACTGCTCCCGGGACGAAGATGTTTCAAAAGGTCCGGATCGCCGATCATCCAGAACGTTACGCGGCTTTCCCGTATGATTTCGCGAGGGTCGACAACACGTAAGCCACTGATTTATCAATATCGCCAGTTCGGGGCCAGTTCCCGCCGGGAATTAGCCTCGAAGCGTGCTAAGCCTAGTTATCGCCAAGTGACCATCGATCACGGAACCGTCGCCGACTGTTTGGCTGTGTTAGGTATTGACCGAACTGCCGGTTTGCCCACCACTCGGGAACATCCGATAAACAAAGGCCTTCACTCCGGGCAGTTCTTGCTCGGAGTAAAGGCTCATTTCTACCCACCAAAGCCTCAGAAGATGCTCGTTGCGGGTGTAGTCACATTGATTCTGCTTCCAGCAATGGTTCCCTGGATGTGAATTGTTGGAGTGAGGGGCTCGTTTGGAGTGGGGGACTCGACGTATGGATCGATCGCGAAGGTGCCGGCAAAGCTCTGTCCGTTCGGGGCCAGGGTTATGAGTTCCTGAATGCGCACAGGGCCAACGAGGTTGCTTCCTGTGTCATCCCAGGCAATCGCAAAGTGGTTCAGCTGGTACTGGTGCGGCCCCACCATGGTCCACACACCCATGCAGAAATTGCCAGTTATCGGTGCGTGTGAACCCGAGTTCATAAGCTCAGTACCGTCGCTGTGCCATTGAGAGTATCCGGCGTCCACTTCGGCGCCGTCGGGTATTCCTCCACCACTGTCCTTGGACGTGAACTTCACGTGCCAGAAACCCACGATCGGTAGAGCGTCACCGTCCCGATCGTCCTGACCAGCAGGCGCAGCCAGGGCAGCACGCAGCAACCGCGCATGTCCGTATTGCGGATGCCAGGCGCTGGGGTGAACAAGCGGCAAGCGAAGCCCGCCGCATTGTGCCAATGCATTCGGCATGAGCGAGAACGTGAGTACCATTGCACCGCAAGCGAGCAAGAACCGTTGGAAAGCTGTCTTCATGTGTTTCTCCTCCTCGGCCGGGGATCGCCGGCTGCTACCGAGGAAAACTTATGTGGCACTTCTGGCGCAATGAACAGAGGTAAATTTCGGTGGTGAAGAAAGGTGAAGGTGCAAGTCTATGAAAAGAAGCGCATAATCAGTACTCCAAGCTCGTACAGTCTATACTTCAGCCGCAAAAGGGGTCGGGTGAGCGTTGCCATTTTCCAATTCGGCGACTTCAGGCTGGACTGCGGCCAATTCGAATTGTGCCGGAAAGGTCGCAGATTGAAGCTGGAACGACAGCCATTGGAGCTTCTAATCCTGCTCGCGACGAAAGGGGGTCAAATTGTCACCCGAGATGAAATCGCGAAGTGCCTTTGGGAAAGCGACGTATTCGTAGACACCGAACACGGCATCAACACCGCCATCCGAAAGATCCGCCAGGCACTCGGCGAAGACAAAGAGCAGCCCCGCTTCGTACAAACGGTTAGTGGTCAGGGCTACCGCTTTATCGCGCCCCTCGTCATCGTGAGCGCGTCGCCTGAAACTCAAGCTCTGGGCGCCATTCCGGCTGCGGAGCCCTCGGTTTCGACAACCTCCGAGTCTGCGCAGCTATCTCAAAGCCTGCAGCGGAAGCTCTGGCTCGCGCTTGGATCTGGGATAGCCGTCGCAGCTCTGATCCTCGCCGTCACCCTCGATCCGCAGTTGTGGATCGAACGACTGCTGCGCCGAACCGCGCAACCCGTCATCGCTTCGCTCGCCGTTCTTCCCCTCGACAACCTCTCTGGCGATCCAGCGCAGGAATATTTCGCCGACGGCATGACCGACGAACTCATCACCATGCTCGCCAAGAATTCAACCATCCACATCACCTCCCGCACCTCCGTCATGCAATACAAGGGTGTGCATCGCCCCTTGCGTGAGATTGCCAGAGAGCTTGGAGTCGACGGGATCCTCGAAGGTTCAATCTCCCGCTCCGCCAACAAGGTGCACATGACCATCCAGCTGATTCAGGCGACCACCGACACACACTTGTGGGCCGAAAGCTACGATCGCGATGCAAGTGAGGTGGCTGCTTTACCCACTGAAGCCGCACAGGCCATCGCGAAGAAGCTCAATAGCTCTGTTCCCTCCGCCTCCCCTGCCCGCTACATCAGCCCTGAAGCGCACGATGCCTATCTGCGGGGCCGCTATCTCTGGTTTGCCGGTGAGAATGACAAGGCGGGGGAATACTTCAAGAAAGCGACAGAACTTCAGCCGGACTACGCATTGGGCTGGAGCGGTTTGGCGAACTACTACGGTGCTGGCGCCATCGATGGCGACCTTGATCCCAAAGCATCTCTGGCGCTCGAGGAGGCTGCCGCTGCCAAATCCGTTGAACTCGACGACTCGCTTCCCGAAGCCCATCTCTCCCTTGGGGCAGCCATGTTCACCCATCAGTGGAATTGGGACAGGTCACAGCAGGAAGTCGATCGCGCGATTCAGCTCGATCCAAAATACTCCGAGGCCTATCACTTCCTCGCAAAGATTCTTGCCACTCTGAATCGTCACCAGGAAGCCATCGAAGCGCAGAAGAAAGCGACAGAACTCGATCCTTTTGCGCGCCCCTGGGCCTTGGCTTACTCGTACCAGCTTGCGCGGCAGTACGATTTAGCTTTGACTGAGGCGCATCAAAGATTAGCAGCGAATGGCGGCGATGTGCTTTCGCATTGGGTTCTTTATGAGACGTACCGGTGCAAAGGAATGTACAAAGAAGCGACCGAAGAACTGGAGAAGCAGCTTTTGCTGCAAGGTGATGAGGCATCCGCTGCAAGCATAAGGCGCGCCTACCAGCAAGCCGGTTACAAGGCCGTGCTCTATTGGCAGATCAGCTCTCTCCAAAAGAAAGCGTCCACCCAATATGTCTCTTCCGTCGATCTCTCCCTTCTCTATGCCCAACTCGGCGACCGCGACCATGCCCTTTCGCTTCTCGAAGAAGGCTTCAGCGAGCACTCCCCGCTCCTGCTCTGGATCCAGTGCGACCCCGCCTACGACTTCCTCCATACTGACGAGCGCTACCGCTCCATCATCAAACGTGTAGGACTACCGCCAGCCTATTGAAGCTGGGAAACGATCGTCTCCCATCTAATCCACATGCATCAAGCTATCCGGATTGCGCCTGGATGACGGACAATCCGGAGATAACCCTGGAGATTGCACAGTCTGTTTGGCGGCCCCAGCCAGAATCAAGTGTCTACGGACTCGCCCGGAACTAGATTTTCGTGTGAATCGAAGCCTAGAATGCACGGCGAAGGGGAATGGCAAATGAGAATTCCTTCGCGTACCGCAAACACCATGCGGCCGCTTACGGCAATCGCTGTTTGCGTGGCTCTTTGTAGCCTCCTCACCCCCGTGCATGCGGCATTCCGCGGCCCCGGAAAGTACTCCGGAATTGTCATTTTTGATCGGTGGGACACCTGCTTCTTACTCAGCGGACCTTACATCACGTACATTTCCGAAGCCGTTAAAGAAGAGCTCCGTCCCTACGCAGGGCAAGCGATTCAGATCGATGTAACTGAAATCCTCCAGCTCATGAACCCCGGTGACGGACTCATAAAGTCTTATGTGATTCTTGGCCAAGCTCCAGACGATCCGAGGAATTCAATTGCCAATAAGTTAGAAATCGAAGCTGAACCCGCTTTTGACGGCAAGAGCGCCCCAATGTTCGACATCACTGTCAGGAACGTCTCCTTGGAACCAGTTTCAGTGAGAGGCACGTTCCACACTCCTCGGAATGAATCGTGGAGCATTCAGCCCTTCTGACGGGGTATCAAGGGCGTGGATGACGCGTGCCGACCTTGTACCGCGGGGACCGTACCAGACGGCAGCAAGTTCGTGGAGCTCGACGGTGGATGGAAAAATGGTTTACGCCAAGTTCAACGTTGAGCAGCCATGCGCTTTCAAGGATCGAGTCGAGCTTGCTGCCTACGGATCCGTGAGCTGTCGCGTACGCTTTGATGTTCCAGCCGGAGAGTATCAGTTCATGGCCGGATACGGTGGCGGAGTGCATGCATGGAAATCAATCGCGAGCAATGCGATTTCGTTCAATGTCGATACTGCGGGCGTGGCCGCGGTTGAGCCCTAAACCCATTTCGGCCGTATTCGCCTATTCGGCACTCACTGGTTGAGAGACATCGGCAAGGTTGAGCGTTGCGATGCCTCAGACAATTCGGCCTCAGAAAGTGAGAAGCCCAGTTATCAACATTTGACCGCTCGAGTTCACATCTTCTGTCGCGTTGCAGATTCTCATATCTCATTCCGTGAGAAATGGATTCTCGTCAGGCTCCCCGTCGGGAAATCGTTCTTCAACCAGTCGCCACATGATCATTAGTTTTCCTATTTCAACCGCCCGCCGAAAGAAGAGAAACGACTGCTCGTCGACCGGCAGAGTTCGGTCGCCGTCACGAACGAGGTCAAGCTGCTCAACAATCTCTTGTTGTTGCTCGTGAGGTAGCTCCAGGAATCGGTGTGCTAGCCGTTGCCGCCGTTTGAGTAGATTGAACATTGCATTCTTGCTCCGAGCTAAGGGCAGTTTGCGCCTCGACAGCATATGGCATCTCGTGCCAAGTCTTCAGCAAAGGGATCTCATTGGCAACGGTTCCGGGTGCATCGTCGGCCATCCGTACTTAACAGAGCGGTAAAGTACGTATGGCCGGTGATACAGGCGTTACTCGTTTCGTTCTAAGTTTTTGTCAGAACGAGACACCATGCAGAATCAGGCGATGCTCGTAAGCCTGGCGCTCAAGGTGCTCGCGGAAGTCGGGATGAGCGATAGAGATGAGCGCCTTGGCGCGCTCCGTGACTGACTTTCCCTTGAGGTTGACCATGCCGTATTCGGTAACGACATACATCACGTCGGAGCGCGGAGTGGTGACGATGTTGCCGGGCGTGAGGTTGAGTACGATGCGGCTGCGGGGCTCGCCCTGCTTGCAGTAGGTGGATGAGAGACAAATGATTGACTTGCCTCCTTTGGACGCATAGGCGCCGCGCACGAATTGTAGTTGTCCACCCGTGCCGCTAATATGCCGGTGCCCGTCCGATTCGGAGGCGGCCTGGCCCTGCAGGTCGATCTGGGTTGTGTTGTTGATCGAGATCATGCGATCGTTGCGCATGATCATGTGCGGCGAGTTGGTGTAGTCCACCTGGTTGCAGCAGAAGTCTGCATTGCGGTGAGCCGTCGCATACATAGCACTGGAGCCGAGGGCAAAGGTGTAGACGACCTTGCCAGGGTCGAGCGTCTTTCTGGAGCCCGTGATTCGGCCCGTCTTATAGAGCTCCGCAATGCCGTCGGTCAGCATCTCGGTATGGACGCCAAGATCGCGGACCCCGCTTTCGAGCAGCAGCGTGCAAACCGCGTTGGGCATGCCGCCGATACCGATCTGCAGGCAGGCGCCGTCATCAATCTCGCTGGCGATGAGGCGCGCAACGGCTTGGTCGATCTCGGTTGGCTCCGGGTTAGGCAGCTCAGGCGCAGGTTGGTTGTCGCCCTCGATGATGTAGTCGACCTCGCTGACATGGACGCCGTTCCGGTCTCCGAAGACGTAAGGCAGTCCGTGGCTCACCTCGACAATGACCATCTTTGCGCTCTCAACGACCGCGCGGTGCCAAAGATTGGCGGCGCTGAAGTTGAAGTAGCCGTCCTTGTCCATCGGGCAGGTCTTGAGAATCGCAATATCCACCGGAGCCAGGAACCGCCGGTAGTAGTCCGGCACCTCGCCCAGGTTGAGGGGCATGTAATTGCAGCGCCCGGCATCGTGTCTCTTGCGGTCGTATCCGGAGAAGTGCCAGCTGAACAGGAAGAAGTGATTGCCTTTTGGGTCGTCTTCCGCCACCGCCCGCGGCCTCATTGAGAGGCAACAGCGGATTTTAACGTTTTCGAGCGACCCCCCCTGGGCGGCGAGCGCTTCATCGAACACGTCGGGCTGGCAGAGCCCAGCGCCGTAATCGAGCCACATGCCGGACCTGACAAAGCTCGCGGCCTGCTCGGCGGAAATGGTTGGTGCGGGAGCGCAGGCGATCCTCTTGGGCATGCGTGTTGCCTTTCCACGGGGGGGAATTCAAATGATGCCGAAGAGAATGCCTAAGAATGAATCGCTGAGCAATTCTCGCACGATTTCCAGATCGTTGCGGGGCTCATTGTCCTTTCCAGCTGGGAGTGCGCTTCTCCAAGAAAGCCGAGATGCCTTCCTGTGCGTCGTGAGCGAGGGCGTTGGTGCTCATCACCTCTTTGGCGTAGGCGTAGGCTTTCGGCTGATCTAGATCAATCTGCTTATAGAATGCCCGCTTGCCCAGCGCCACCACCATGTCGCTCGCTTGAGCGATGCGGCCGGCAAGTTGCCGCGTCTCCGCCCGCAACCTGTCTGCGGCGACCACCCGATTTACCAGGCCCCAATCGGCCGCTCTGTGTGCATCAACCAGCTCACCCGTGAGCAGCATCTCGAGAGCGCGCTTGCGCCCGATGGCGCGGCTGAGAGCCACCATCGGCGTAGTACAGAACAGCCCGATCCTGACTCCGGGCGTGGCAAATGCAGCATCCTCTGAAGCGATGGCCAAGTCGCAGGTGGCGACCAGTTGGCACCCAGCGGCAGTAGCGATACCTTGCACCTCGGCGATCACTGGCTGCGGAATGGATTGCAGCTTCTCCATCAACTCCGTGCAGACGTCGAACAATCTCCGGTGTTCGCTAATATCACGGCCCACCATCTCCGAAAGGTCATGACCAGCAGAAAAGACACTACCGTTTGCCGCCAGAATTACCGCACGAAGATCACGCTGGCTCTCGATCTCACTCAGGCATTCGATCAACTCCTGCATCAGCGGGAGCGAAAGCGCGTTACGTCGTTGCGGCCAATTCAGGGTGACCAGAGCAATATTGTCTTCGGATGCGAAGCAGATTTTCTCGTAACTCATCCGATGATCTTAAGGCCAAATTCCAATCTGATTGACTGATATTTCTGGAGTTCTTGCAGAAGGGTGCCGGGCGCATGGTCGCCCATCATTCACAACCCTAGCCGAAGCCTGCCAGAAATCCTGGAACGTTAAAAATTGGGGTTCTGTCCGAGTTGCCGGTCCGCCCGGAATTTTGGATTGCGGCTTCCAGGCACTCAAAGAGCGCATTGGCGATT
>Ga0182018_10001677_pt1 | contig 24500 bp, 18 predicted proteins | sample 812P2MmetaG_FD_120490 | JGI IMG/M metagenome (GOLD analysis project Ga0182018, IMG submission 120490) | Permafrost microbial communities from Stordalen Mire, Sweden - 812P2M metaG | ecosystem: Environmental > Terrestrial > Soil > Wetlands > Permafrost | place: Sweden: Stordalen | collected...
AGGAGCATCATCCACCAGCAACACAGTCTGCTTCTGATCAGCCTCGTTCATCAGTCACTCCAACTCTGCGCAACGTCCGGCGATCTCATCCAGTTTCACCAGCGCAGCGCCAAAATCGAAATCGTTGATCGATGCGCTCAGACCGTCCAAGTACGGCTTCTCGATAGCACCTGCTAAAGCTTCCTGTAGACTTCGAAATGACTCTTCGGCTTCGCCGTCACTCACTTCAAGCAAGATTTTGAGCCGGGCAATCGCGCCGGCCGAGACCTCTCTATTGAAAGGCCAAGTCCGTACTTCTACCGGTCGGGCTGCTGCCGAGTCGAACAGCGCTTTCTCGATAGCATGAACTTGCGTGCCCATCACGCTAGCGAACTCAACAAGCAGCGCCGAAGCATTTATCTCGCCGTCACAGAGTGCCTTCTCCAGCTTTTGAGCCACAGACTGCACCTCCGTGATTCCAATGTTGCCGGCAACGCCCTTCACGGTATGGGCGATGCGTTCAGCTCCTGCGTGGTCGCCACTTTCGAGCGCGGTTGAAATCTGAGCGGCTGCATTGCCCTGTTTGGCCGCAAACTGGCCGAGCAGGTCGCGGTAGAGCTGCCTGTTCCCGGCAACGCGCTTCAGTCCGTCTGCCAGATTGATCCCCGCGATTTCTGGCAGAACCACTTCGCCGAACTCTTTTTTAGGACTGAACGAGGCTTGGGAATCGAGCGCCTGCTGAAGCCGGGGCTTCGCCCATCGCATCAAGGTTGACAATAGGTTATCGGGGTCAATCGGTTTTGACACATGGTCGCTCATGCCTGCGTCGAGGCAGCGCTGGCGCTCTTCCACAAGGGCGTGTGCCGTCATTGCAATAATCGGAAGCTTGAGTAAACGTGGATCTCTCCGTAGTAGCTTGGTCGCCGTGAACCCATCCATCTCGGGCATTTGCAAGTCCATGAACACCACATCGAACGCTGGAGCCTGGTCTCCGTCAGTCAGGATTTTTACGGCTTCACCACCATGGTTGGCCACGGTGACGATTGCTCCGGCGCTCTCCAGCAGCTCTGTTGCAACCTGCTGATTCACCTCGTTGTCTTCGACTAACAGGACACGGATTCCCGTGGCAACAAGCACTGTGCCATCGTGCTTCCTCTCATGGAAACGTTGGTCCTCGATTTCGGCGACGCCGAACAGGTCCACCAGAGTGTTGTAGAGCAGCGATGCGCTGACAGGTTTCAGCAGGAAGCCTTCGATCCCCATCTGCTCGGCCTGCGTGCGGATGTCTTCTCGTCCGAAAGCGGTAACCATAACGACCTTGGGAATGTGTTTCAACAGCCCACCGTGCTTGATGATGCGGCTGGTCTCAAGCCCGTCCATGCCGGGCATATACCAGTCGATCAGGACTACCTGATAGGGGTCGTGCGTGTCGGCAGCGGAGAGTTCCCGGAGTGCTTCCTCTCCTGAGGAGGCTGAGTCGACCCTGATCGCGAACGCCTTCAGTCCTTCGGTGAGAATTTCTCGGGCTACTGGGTTGTCATCGACTATCAGCGCGCGGATGCTTGAAAGATCCGGCACGAAACGCTTTCGCTCGGGCTCACTTGACCCGATCCCAAGCCATGCAGTGAAGAGGAAGGTGCTACCCACGCCGCAGGTGCTCTCGACCCAGATTTCGCCTCCCATGACCTCGACGAGACGTTTGGAGATGGAGAGACCAAGTCCAGTGCCGCCAAATTTGCGGGTGGTGGAGGTGTCGGCCTGGCTGAATGCTTGAAACAGACGCGCGGCCTGCTCCGGTGTCATCCCGATGCCAGTGTCGCGCACGGAGAACCTCACCTTCAACCGAGCCGCTAACTGCTCCTCCACTGCAACGGTTACTACCACCTCGCCCCGATCGGTGAACTTGACCGCGTTGTTAACGAGGTTGATCAGGATTTGACCAAGGCGCAAAGGGTCGCCGACAAGATTCGGCGGCAGATTGTTTGGCGAGGCGATTAAAAATTCCAGATTTTTATCGTGGGCCTTTTGGCAGACGACAGAGGATAGATCTTCGAGCACCTGATCGAGGCGGAACTCCGTGTTCTCGACTTCCAGCTTGCCAGCCTCGATCTTTGAGAAATCGAGGATGTCGTTGATGATAGCGAGGAGGGCCTGAGCAGCCACCTTTGTTTTTGTCAGATAGTCGCGCTGCTTCGCTGTCAACTCGGTCTTTAGAGCCAGATGGGTCATTCCGAGGATCGCATTCATGGGGGTCCGAATCTCGTGGCTCATGTTGGCGAGGAACACGGACTTGGCCTCGGTGGCGGCAACGGCCTGCTCTTTGGCGGCGAGGAGGTCCGCTTCGGCCTGCTTGCGATCAGTGATGTTTTTGGTCATGTTGAGGAGGTAATGTGGCCGTCCTGCAGTGTCCCGGATGACCGAAAAACTCCCATCCGCGGTGACCGTATGGCCGTCGCGGCGAATGAAGCGTTGCTCCCATTCGGCATTGTCGAGCTTCCCCTCAAGCAGCTCGGCATATCGTTTCGCGCTCCAGATGCGATCATCCAGGTGGACGACCTTGTCCCATTTCTCCACCGAGCTCAGGTCTTCAGGAGTACAGCCCAGCATCTCGTGAAGGGCGCCATTGGTGAGGAAGCTCGACTTGGTGAAGTTGTAAAGGCTGATACCTACGGGAGCGTTTTCGAAGATAGAACGGAAGAGCTTTTCGCTTTCCTGCAGCGCCTCCTGAGCTCGCTTGCGTTCCGTGACGTCTTCCGTCAGGGCGACGAGGTACTGCGGCTTGCCTACAGCGTCTCGGAGCAACTGAAACCTTCCGTTGCAAGCAACGATGCGGCCGTCGCGGCGGACGAAGCGGTTCTCGTACTCGTCGGCGTCTCGCTCACCCTCAATGATTGCTGCATACCGTTTCGCGCTGGAGATGCGTTGATCGGGATGAACAACCCCGTCCCATTGCTCCAGGCCCCTCAGCTCCTTTTCGGAGTAGCCCAAGATCTCTTGCATTGCACGGTTGGTGAGATGTGCCTGAGACTCTATTCCAAATATGCTGATCCCGATCTGGGCATTCTCAAAGATTGAACGGAAAAGCTGCTCACTCTCCCTCAGCTTTTCCTCGGCCAGCTTTCGCTCAGTGATATCAACAACCGTGACAACAGCTCCAGTGACCTTTCCGCTCTCAAGAATTGGAAACGAGGAATATTCAACCGGGACCGGGGTGCCATCCCGTCGCCAGATCACTTCGGCGTTTGTGCAGCAGCCCTCTCCCTTCTTGCACGCGCGGTAGACGGGGCATTCATCTATGGGGTAAACGGAGCCGTCCGGCTTGTGGTGATGCATCAGATCGTGCGTCTTCCGGCCGAGGACCTCCTCGGCACGGTAGCCGACCAATTCACAGGTAGCGCGATTGATGAACGTGCAGTTTCCTTGCAGATCAATCCCGTAAATGCCCTGCCCGGCAAATTCGAGGAGCAACTGCATTTGCTGCGTGACACGGTTTCGCTCCTCCTGCAGCCCCTTGTACGACTCCAGCGATCGTGCGATGTCACCGATCTCGGAGCGATCCTCCTGAAAACCGATCTCGATACCCGGCTTTCTGGCGAGAAGGTCGCTCAGGCTACCTCCCAAGGCAACCAGAGGGGCCACCATCTTCGTACGGTAAAAGATGAGCGCACCCCCGATAGCCAAAGCATTGAGGACAGCGGCAACGATTGCGAGGTTGACAGTCCGCTGGGCCGCGCGCTCTTCGGCGAGGGCTTGGTCAGCGAGACGCTTGTCCAACCGGCGGCGGAATTCATCAAGGGGATCCATGATCGCGGCTTTCGCCTTGAGGTATTCCTCGCCGTACACATATCCCATCGCCTGGGTGAAATCCTTGTGTTCGGCGGCTTCGAACGCCTTCTCCTCCTGGACGATGAGCGCATCGGAATTTCGCTTGGCGCGGGAGACCAGTTCGTTCTCCTCCTGGGTCAGGCCAAGCGCCTGCAGGCCTTCTACAGCGCGGTCGCGGCTGCGCTCGATACGAATCTCCCGCCGGAACACGTCGCGGTACCGGGGATCACCCGCGACCGCGAATCCCCGCACCGCCGCCGTCAGCTTGTCGGTGCCCGCAGCGAGCTGGATGCTCAGCAGCAGCGACTGCGTCCGGGCGTTCAGTGCAGTTACCTGGCGATGTCTGAAATACCCCGACACGAGTACGCATGCCACGGACGCCAGCGAAAGCGATGCGACCAATATCGTGATGATTCGGTTGGCTCTTTGAAGACGCATTACCCCTCGCTACGGTCCGCAATGGTCCAACGTCCCACTGACTAACCCTACTGGCGCGAATCAAGGAGTCACCGGACGGGTAACGGCCATCACACAGTCTGCAATTCTGTGAACCTGCGCAAGTGGAAGAACTCGGGTAGTTGGCAGCAGTTTCTGGCCTCGAATTGCGGCCCAGGCATTCCTAGTTAACTCAATTGCCGACTCTCTGGAAACTGTCAGTTGCGACAGGGGCGGGCGCATCTCGCTAATGAGGTTTGTGACGCTTGATGGAATTGCCGTCGAGTAACAGGCAATCCGAAGTGATCGTCCGGTAGGCAGGTCTCATGAATGGAAATTCGCATTACCGGTAAATTCCCCAGCCAGAGGGATGGGGCTGGCGAGTTACCGAGATCCCGTTTCCCAGGCGAACGAGAGTGCACCTGTCCGAGAAAAGTCATTGATACTGTTGCGTTCCATCCCGTGCCGATTTACGGAACTTGCCGGTAATTGATTTTGTACGTTTAATGATCCATCTCCCCAGAAGGCGCCCTACTGTCGGGGTACTGTCGCAAGTGACAGTGCTCGATATCTCTTTCTGGTAGAACAATCATTCTTGATCATCCCTAACGGGCTACTTTGGAGGGCTTTGGGACCTCTGTGGAACCAAACTTTAATCTATGTCGTCACGAGCATCGAAGAGTCCTGATATGACGGAACCAGCCACGCCAAGCGGACACCAGCGGCATCCGCGGGAACAAGCCATCGACGAGCTCAGCAGGTTGGTGATAATTTTCGGATATCTTTGGGTAGTCTTTGAATTGCTGTCTGTCCACAAAAGCATCGTCCTGTCGGAGTACCACTTGAATTATCCGGAGCACGCCTTTGCAATCGTCAACTCCTTAGTTTTTGCCAAGGTCCTGCTGACGCAGAATCGCCTATGGGACATCGTTTTGAAACTATTGCGGTGCGTACGCGCAAAACCACACCCCCGCCCGCGTGAAACCAGCCTGTGGGCAATCGATAGCCGGATTCGTTCACTCGGAATCAGAGTGTCCTCACCGGATAGCGGTGCCTGACTGATCTGGGCGCCCGTTCACGACGGTTCGAGGTTAGGACCTTTGTGAAAATTCATGCAACGTCGGGTTATCTTGCCCGTGGCATTCCAGCCGGGGGAGTGAAGCTGCTCAAAAACCCGGTTCGCAAACTCTAAATTGCATGCAGGATGGTTATCTGGCAACCCAACTCCAATGAGAATGCTCTGCCCAGCGCATTCGTGAGACTGACCCTAAGCTCCATAAATCTCAGACTGCTACTCTACGAACCCCGCCGACAGAACCGACAGAAATGCCCAGCCGAAGCTGGGCATGATCTGTGCACTTACGCTTCACCTCGGGGGAGCCACTGTTCTTGTGCGACGGTTCTAAATCGCGACGGACTTCGATACAAACGTGCTCCCCCTCAGCACTTCGTGAATTGCAAGAATCAAATCGAGGGAGAGGCGTGGCTTGGTAACGTAGCCGCTGCCCCCCGCACTAAGCGCCGCAGCAAGGAAGTCTCGGTCTTCATGAATGGTTAGAAATATGATTTTAACTCGGCGATTGGTCTTTTGGATCTTCCTCGCAGCTTCGAGCCCATCCAGGAAGGGCATCGCAATATCGGTGACCAGAACGTCGGGATCCAATGCTAGAACGGCACTGACAGCTTGATTGCCATTCTCGACTGCATCGACAATTTCGAACTCCTCGGCCAATGTGCCGCGAACCCTTGCTATCATCTCCCGGTGATCATCAGCCAGCACAACACGAATCCTGCCCACATGCCCTGCCCCGGTTGGCCGACTTCGTCTTGAGCGTCAATTCTGCTTCGGATTCAAAGTGACCTGCCCGTCCATTCGGCCCGCTCGGCAATGCTTTGTTATTGCGGGGGAAAGGAGACGGGTTTTCTAGGAAGATGCTTTAGATCATTCTCTTCGCCCGAATACTTGCCTACTGTCTCATTGGACAGGTACGCCGGAAACTGAGATTTGCAAGCATGAGACCTCTTTCGTGTCATGAACTGTCTCCGCAACAACTCGGCAGCTCGCGACCTTTTCTCAGCAGATAGGCGTTGTCGCTACAAGATATCTATTCGTCCCACCGCGCAGCTATGGGAGCCGATGTTGAGGCGAATTCCACACCATTTTCCGGAATCAGCATTTCCGCGACGAAGGGTACGCGAATAAAGATCCTGGTCCCAGAATCCATCGTCGATTCAATGCGGAAGATGCCGTGCACCAGATGGACTCGTTCTTGCATGCTTACAAGCCCCAATCCCTTCTGCCGTTTTGCTTGCTCCACGTCGAACCCCGTGCCCCCGTCACTAATCTCAAGCTGAATCTCGCCTGCCGTGCCTCGCAGGCTCACCGAATATTCCCGCACACCGCTGTATTTCAAGGCGTTCTGCAATGCTTCCTGCGTGACCCGAAATAATGATAGGGAGATATCAGCGGGCACAAAGCCCGGAACATTCTCATTGGAGAATTTGACGCTTACTTCGTGCTGCTGGCAGAATTCGCGGCAAAAACTCCTGATGGCGGCTACGATACCGAGATATTCCAGCTTGGAGGAGTGGAGTTTGTGCGATAACGCCTGAACATCAGCGGCGATCTCCCCGCAGTGTTGCTTAATTTCATCGATCTTCGGATTCCTCTGGGCACTTGAACCATTCGCCCCCCGATTCGCTTGTTCCAGTTCCATCGAGAGGAGCGCTAGTCTCTGGCAGATGTCGTCATGAAGTTCCCTGGCAATCCGGCTACGTTCCTGCTCCTGCGCTTGGATCAGTTGACCGCTTACTTTTTCAAGCGCCTGCTGGGCAAGCTTCTGGTCGGTTGTGTCAATCGCCGAGCCGATAAACCCTCCAAAGGATCCATCACCGTTCACTCGCGGGGAAGCAACGTCGAACATCCAACGGTAGACTCCATCGCTTCGACACAGACGGTACTCTTGCGAGAATGGTTGTTTGATCTTCAACGCCTCATAAAGAGTGCCTAACATCTGCTCTACATCCTCGGGATGAACGTATCTGATCCAATTGTCACCATAACCTCCGTCCGAATCCATGCCTGTAAACGCGATTCGACGGCCATTTAGGTAGGTAATCCGGCCTCGGGCGTCGCACATCCAGATAAGCGATGGGGTCGTATCCGCCATCACTCGGAAGCGCTCTTCGCTCTCGACCAGAACAGCTTCGGCCTTCCGTTTGCGTGCTCGCTGCAGCAGCAAGCCCGCCATCAACAAGGCCTGAGCGACCATCAGGGCGATAGCAATCACGATGTATTTCCGGTCTCGTTGCCAGAAGGTTAGCTGCCGGTACTCGACTACGGTGCCTGGCGGCAACGCCGATTCCGATATGTGCCAGCGCTGGAGCGCCCGCCAATCCACGTGGACCTGAAGATCCGAGTCGTGCGCAAAGGGAATGTTATCGGGCTTCTCCCCTGACAACACCCGGGCCACTATTTGCCCATTCAACACAGCATCTTTCCGCACGTTACGGTATGCTCCACCAACCCCCCCACGATTCAAGGCAAGCCCCTGCCAAGCGGAATAGGTTGGAAAGCGCTGGGCGACCTCAGCGAGGACGTCAAACGGTTCGACTGCCGGCTGAGTTAAGTCATCTGGCCTGAGCTGAAACAGGACCACGGTAGCGGGAGGAAGTTCAGCGACTTGCTCAATGATCTGACTGCCTGCAGGTCCGATGAGGTCGATCTCTCGCACCTGATGATGAAGAAGTTCAGAGTGTGCAACTGCCAACCAGTACTTGTCCCACTTCGTCACTCCGGTGATGATGGCGACTGCATTTGTATGTGGATGAAGCTGAAGCGCGAGATCGATCGTTTCCCGCATGCCTAGAGGGCTGATCACGCCTGTGACGCCCTGCCACATAATCTGCCCCTCGGGGCGGCTAACATCGGTGAAGACGATGGGCACTCCCGGAAACATCTTCTCACGGTATTGCACCGCGAATTGAAGCACCGGATAAGTAGCTGCAATCACAAGGTCCAGCTTTACGCTACCGTACCCACGGCGGAGAGTCTCTGCCAGGCTTTCCTGATAAACCTCCTCATCGAACCGCGGGTTTTCGACGGACGCGGTATAGAAGTTGATTTGCCCCGGAACCCGAGCGCGCACGGTGGATTCCATCAAGGCCCAGGACGGAGGGAGATTGGCCCAGTTATGCAGCACCAGTACGTTCTTCACAGCCGGCTCTGCGGCAGCAGCCGGACCGACCAGGACGCACCAAAGAATACCAAGAACTATTAACGACACATATGCAGAAAGCCTGTCGGGGCAATAACATGACGAAGCAGCTCTTGAGCGCTGCGTCGGACTGCTTTTGGACCCATCAGCATGTGTCCGTGACGAGTTGCCGTTGAACGATAATCGAGTCGCTTTTCCAATCAGCATTTCGATCACGCGCTGTTCATCGCTTGGTGTCCAGCCTGCGGGCCGGAAAGTGAACCACTTGACCCGAAAAAAGTCGGACGGATGACTGCGCGAGCCTTGCTCCCGAATAACGAGCAATCCGCAGGAAATCCTCATAGTTCCGGAAAAGTCCGATTTTTCGGTAAAAGCGCGGACCATGCCATAAGTTCCCCCACCCAGTGCGGTCAGGGCAAATTACCGAAAACCGCGTTTTCAAAGAACTTCGTCGAGCTCCACTACGTCCAAAGACAGCATTACTTCCGAATTGCTGAGAATCCAACAAGAGGGAGAATTGACGCTCGTACGGCGGGCGTAATAGCGGCGACGAGGTTTTGCGGTAGCGTGGTTTCCATCGTGGCGTCCTTTCGGGGGTTGGTTCAGCCAGTTCTCGGCTAAAGAAGTATTAACGGTCCACAGCAGCTGATCGGCGAATTTCTCCAAAAAGACGCACTCCCCTAATTGGAAAAAGCCTATTAGGATCGACTCAGCTTCAGCCACTAGCAAAACTACGAGTACGCGATGCTTAATCGTCCAATTGGCATCGAAAGATATGGCAGAACGATCCTGGGATCGAGAGCGAGAAGTGCAGGCATTGAATGTTAAGCTCGATCGAGGAGCATAGTTCATTTGCATTGCACGCTATGTCAGTCGAGCCATCAGGAGCAGTTTGATGTCGAGGTGATTATTCATCTTGGTGGCCTCAAGGATCTTGGTACGCCCGACGTTTTGGCATTCCCGAAGGTTTCGGTCTGTTTGGATTGCGGCTTTTCAACATTTCTCATCTCGGAGACCGAATTGCTCGTCCTTAGGCGAGGCGACCCAGCGGTTGACGCTTAAGTAGTCACCGAGCGGATCGGGTGAGTCCTTGAAATGCCTGCTGGGATAGTGTCCGGCATGCGGGAAGAACCATCTTGATGGCGATGACGACCACACCCTGAACGGACACCAGATCTGTACAGGTTTCAGTTGCCAAACGGCCTCGTCTGCCGTACGGCCAACCACGCGGTTTTGTGTTCGCCGAACATGCCAGTCCTGCTTACTAGTCTCTATTGCCGGTGAGGAATCTTACGCGACGGACCGGTTTAAAAGCGTGGTCCGGCGGATCTCACGACTTCCTCTGGTACTACTTAAAGTCGCTGGCGAAGAACTCACCTCGAAGGGCGAAACTCAGGGCCGGAAACAGATCCGAACGGAGGCGCGTCTTGGTGACATATCCGTGCCCATAACGCCGCGCCTCGGTGACAAAGTCTTCACCCGCTAGAAGCGTAAGAAAGACGATCCTCGTAGCGCATTGGGCCTTGCACAGCCGTCTTGCCACCTCAAAACCGTTGATTTTCGGCATAGATAAGTCGAGGATCGCTAATCGCGGACGCAGCTCTGTGATGGCCCTGAATGCTGCCTCGCCATCCTTAGCTTGGGCAACAACCGTAAATGAGGGCCGCAGCAATCCGGCCACCGCAGACAGAATTCCAGCATTGTCATCCGCTATGACAACAGTTGGTTGGGTATCATTCACATCGTTCATTTTCCGCATCACGCGCCAATATTATGCACAAGGGTCGCAGCAGAAATTCAGTCGCTCAGCGTCATGTCGCGCCAATGACGGACGGCTTGGCCAGAGCGATTCGCCAAGCTGGTTGTGGGAGCCTCGACGAAGCAGAGAAGGCCGATCAAGCTGCCCCCGAAACATCTGCTGTTAGATTAGGTGGGACTCGTGAGCCGCGCGACTGGCAGAAGTGACAGTTAATCGGTCAGGCAAGACACCGGCATTGATCCAGACCTTAGGGAGTCTGCTACTTAGCCATCTGGTCTTTGACCGCCGTTCCAAGCGACCTTATGTGATCATCGGAATCAGACAGCATGCCTTGAGCGCAATCAGGGATGACGGATGCCCCGCAAACCTGGACAGTATTCACGACATAAATCGCGTGATAGACCAGGGTCATCGAGACTGCGGTGCCTTTGTCGTCATCGATCCCCATCGTAGCAAGCCTAAGCTGCCATCCTTGTGGATTTATAGCAGCCTCCTCATATAGGGGACTTCTCGCCACAGCAAGCCGAAGCGCACTGCAAAGCTGACCTCCGACTACATCTCCAGGGAACGAGACACAGTGGATGGCTATGTCGGTCTTGGGGGTTTGACCGAATGCTGCGGAGGTTAACAAGACAGCGAGCACCAAGCTTTTCATGTATACGAAAGTAACAATTTGCGCAACTGGGTCAATGACCCGTTTGCAGTACGGCTACTGCGGTAGGCATCGCGTTTGTTCTCAAAGGGTGAAGTATTCGTGTACCGGTCTCGAAGCATGCTGATCGCTGGCCGTTGTATCGGCGCATACGAAGATCTCGGCTCGGGAAGGCGTCGATCTGACGGTCGGGCCGATGACGGAATTTCGCCGGGTAAAAGGATTTGTGCCCATGAGGATTCCCGAGCCGAGTCATGTACCGCATCGCCGCCTGCAGAGCTGCGTTGACCGTTGGACGCCTGGTTTGCGTGTGAGCACTCGTGCCAACCGCACAGGTTAACAAATCAGGCTGAAAGAAGATTCACGAAGATGAATTGCTTACAGGTGGGCTTCTACCCTTTCCGCGGATGGATGCGCCCTTGACGCTAGCAAAATCGTACCAGATAGCTCCGCGGTGCCTTGCTAATTGGCGAGCGAACGTTCGCAACGCGCTGAGCAAGTAACAAAAATGGTTCTGTGGCCGAAAAGTTGCATTTTCGGTCGCAGAACGTTCAAGGCAATTTTCACGCGCCGCATGCGCTCAGAAATGCTCATCGAGCGGTAGCCGCTGGTCACTTCTTCGCTGTCACGTACTCCACGCGTACTTGCTCAATTTTCCCGTTGAACTTGAACGGTACTTTATCGTAGTAGTCAAGCGACACCGGCGAACCGTGGACAATGCCGATGTCGAGGCAGTCGTTGGCTGTAAAGAGCAGCGGCGCGGATATCGGCACCTGACCGGTCGCAACCACTTCGCCATTGACCTTCATGGTGATGTTGAGCGGTCCACCGGGCTTGGGCACGGCGTACGCCGTCTCGACCTCGATCTTCACCTTGCCGACGGGGAGCTTCTGCTTAGCGCGGATCTTCGTGCGCTGGATGATGAAAAGATTGTATTCGTAGCAGAGAACGCCGTCCTCCACAAAGCAGGTGAGGCCCCCGGAATTCGCGCCCAGTTTGTACAGCACGCCGTTGGCGTTGACTGGGATCTCGGCGTCGATAGTAACGACGTTGGGTTTGTTGCCCAGAGCCGGCGCGCAAAACTCCGGGATGCGGACAGTGTTTCCGGAGAAGGTCCACTCCGTATAAGGAGGCGAGATGCGCATCTCGGGGTGGAGTACGACAACCCAAAGGCCACCGCCAATGGGAAGGACCTTGTTCTTCGTAGCTTCAATGAGAAAGAGATCCTTCAGTTGGGCCAGCTTCTCCGGCATTTTTGCGGCCAGGTCGTTCGCCTGGCTCCAATCTTCCTCCAGGTTATAAAGTTCCCAAACGTCATTGTCGGGCGTCCACTCGTGAATACCTGGAGGCACACCGGGAACCCAGGGGATGCGCGGCCCAAAAGCGGAGGCCATCCAGCCATCGTGGTAGATGGAGCGGCTGCCCATGATCTCAAAGTACTGGGTGAGCATTTGGCCCTTGGCCTTTGGGTCGTCAAAGCTGTAAGCGAAACTCACGCCATCGATCGGATCCTGAGGAACGCCGTTGACTTCGAGCGGCGGTGTGATACCGACAACCTCATAAATTGTGGGGACGATGTCGTTGCAGTGATGGAACTGTGGGCGGGGTGTGGCATCGGGTTTAATCTTTGCCGGCCACTGGATGACCAGCGGGTTGCGCGTGCCGCCGAGGTGCGACGCTAGAAGTTTGGTCCCCTTGTAGGGAGTGCTGCCAGCCCAGGCCCACCCTGCGTGGTATTGGTTATCGGTCTTGGGCGAGCCCAGCACATCGAGCCCGCCGAGCTCATCCAGCGCCTTGATGTGCTGCTTGACGGTGGTGGGAATTCCGTTTTGCGCCAGCAACTCACTGATCGTGCCGTTTTGCCCCTCCGAAGAGGAACCGTTATCGCCCCAGATGTAGAAGATGAGCGTGTTGTCGCCATAGCCGAGCTTCTCGATTTCGTCGATGACCCGGCCGACCTGAACGTCCACGTGTTCGGCGTACCCGGCGGCCACTTCCATCAGGCGGCGCTGGAAGGGCTTCTCGTCTTCGGGGATGCTCTCCCAGGACGGCATCGTTTCGTGCCGCGCCGTGAGTTGGGCACTAGCGGGGATCCAACCCTTCTCCTTGGCCCGCTTGAAGACGCGCTCACGGTAGGCATCCCAACCGTCATCGAACTTACCTTTATATTTGTCGGCCCACTCCTTCATGATGTGATGTGGGCCGTGAATCGCGCCGCTGGCCCAATACATAAAGAACGGCTTGTCCGGCTGTAAGGCCCTGTGTGTCTGAAGCCAGCCAATGGCGTCCTCCGCCAGGTCTTCGCTGAGATGGTAACCCTCCTCCGGGCTCTTGGGCGGCAGCACGACCGTAGTGTTCCGCACCAGGTTGGGCTCATACTGCGAGGCCTCGCCTGCCAGGAATCCGTAGAAATATTCGAAACCCAGGCCAGTTGGCCAGTTCTCAAAGGGGCCGGCGGCGGTCGTTTCCTCGGCGGGTGTATTGTGCCACTTTCCCCAGGCGGCCGTATTGTAGCCGTAGTCTTTCAGTACATCGGCCACCAGCGCGCTACTCTTGGGGATGTGGCCCGAGTACCCGTCCCAGTCGTTTGCCAGCTCCGCGATCTGCCCGGCACCGACGCGGTGATGATTCCGGCCGGTCAGTATGGACGCCCGTGTGGGCGAGCACATGGCCGTAGTGTGGAAGCGGTTGAGCGAGATTCCTCCCATCGCGACGCGGTCCATTGTCCGGGTTTGGACTTCGCCCCCGAGGGTGGACGGCAGGCCGGGACCTGCGTCGTCGATCAGCACGATGAGGATGTTCGGAGAATCCGGGGGAAGCCGGCGGGGTTCGACGCGCGGCTTGTAGATCGATTCCTGCATCGTGCGGCCCGCGATGCTCGCCGAAGGGGTCGGTGGGAAAGGAAGAGAATCCTGCCTCATTACTTTGTCGTTCGCGCTCATTATTTCTCCCTGCAGAAACGAGCCTATGAGTACATTGCGCGCCCAGTAAACTGTCACTAGCGACAGTAGGGTTGATCTGAGACTCCACTTCAAAGTTGTTCTGTAAAGTTAAAGCAGAGGCTACTCCTCCCGCTCCGCCCCTGGTTCGACCGCAGCTGGACACCGGGTGACGTTGTGCGCGAATGGCAACCGAATCGGTCGATCACTCGCCGGTTCTGAAATCACGTAACGGACACGGTTCTTACCTCTGGATTTCACCCCATCGCAAAAACCCCCTCTCTTTTACCAGCCCGCAGGAATTGCTAGATCCTGCACTAGCAGAACTGACAGTCGGTTTTTTCAACACAGTGTGAAATCCTACGGTCCGGCTTCTAACGGTTCGCGCTGCCGCGGATCCGTCAGAATGCGTTTCCCCAATTTCGCATCGAAGACTCTTCCGAGAGTAAGGAGGAACATGAAAAGCCCAGGAGGAAGAAACCTGAAAAGTACGAGCCTGCTTGGCGTCGATGCGACCCGTATCCATCGCATGTTGTTGCTCAGCTTGGTGGGTGTTCTGGTGTTGTGCGGATGCAACAAGACGCCGCCGGCGGAGAACAGCGCCTCGTCAGCGCCTCCAACGGCGCCCGCAGCCGCACCGGCGCCAGACCAGGCCCCGGCGCCAGCCGCCAGTGAGCCGGCTCCCGCGGCTCCGGCCCCAGCCCCCACTCAAGCTGCCGCTCCTCCTCCCCCTCCTCCACCGCCGCCCAAGATCTACACCGTGCGCAGCGGTACTGCACTTACTGTCCGAATTTCCCAAGAGCTGAGTTCAAAATCCAGTAACGTCGGCGACCCTTTTAGTGGATCGCTCGCGCAATCCATCCGTGTCGAGGGAGTGACAGTGCTGAAAGCTGGCGCTCAGGTGAGCGGTACCGTTATCGCCGCGAGAAAACAAGGCAGATTCAAGGGGCAGGGTGACCTGGGGATAGAGCTCACCCGTGTCGGTTCATACGGGATAACCACCCAGGAATATGAACAGAGCGTCAAAGGAAAGGGCAAGCGTACCGGCGCGATGGTTGGTGGCGGGGCTGGTGGGGGCGCACTGATTGGTGGGATTGCGGGCGGAGGCAAGGGCGCGTTGATCGGTGGCCTTGTCGGAGCAGGCGCAGGCACGGCAGGCGCAGTGTTTACGGGGAACAAGGCGGTCACGATACCGGCGGAATCGGTCGTCACTTTTGTTTTGTCTTCGCCTATCACCGTGACCCTAACGCCCAAGCCGGCGGATGAGTAGCCGCGAGCCAGAGCCTAGGCATAGAACCGTTTCGATCGTTCGCTATGCGATCGCGTTGGCCCCCACTTTAGCTTGCCGTCAATGGTCGTCGTCTGCCAGGACGACGGCGATTTTACTCCCGGGTAACGGCCTACTCGGAGCGCCACAGCTCACGTGAGGAAACCTCCATGACCACAAAACTCGACCCGCAGATCGCACCTATCGCAGTACCGTGAGATTCAGTTCGGTTGGTTCCGCGGATCCAGCAACGCGAACTGTTGTACGCATTTGGCTTTTGAATTCAGGCGCATTTTGTCTCTTTGTCGTTTACACCGGACCCTTTATCCGCCTCTCGACGCGTTCGCTTGTTACAGCCATTTTGCGAAGTTATCAAACAGAACGTTGAGTCGTACCCAGGGGGCTATGATGAATCAGATTTTCCGTGCCAACACCGCACTTTTCCTGGTTGCCACAATCTCGACTATGAGCGTCGTTGCGGGCTGCAAGTCAGAGACGCCGAATCCCGCTCCGAGTCCGAATACCTCGCAGTCTGCGTCGCCCTCCCCTCCGCCCGCGCCTCCTGCCCCTCCGCCCGCTGCTGCCCCTCCCACATCGGCTCCAATGAGCGTTGACGACATGGTTGCGCCGATTGCACTCTATCCCGATAAACTGCTGGCGCAGATCCTAACCGCATCGACCAATGCACAGGAGGTCCTCGACGGCGGCAACTGGCTGCTGCAGAATGAGAACCTCAAAGGAGATGCACTCGCGGCCGCTGCCAAGCAGGTTGGTTTAAGTCCCAGCATGCAATACCTGACAGCTTTCCCTCAGGTTGTTGACAACATGTGCCAGCAGATCGACTGGACCACTCAACTTGGGCAGGCATTCCAGGCAAACCCAAAGGATGTCATGGATGCCATTCAGCGGAAGCGTGTTCAGGCCCAGCAGTTGGGCAATCTCAAGTCGAGCCCACAAATGACGGTCGATACAAAGAAGGCTGAGAATGGTCAGACCTACGTTGAAATCCAGCCTGCCAGTCCCCAGGTCGTTTATGTTCCCCAGTACAACCCCGTGACCATCTACAACACGCCGGCACCGCCAGCGACCACCACCGTGGTCACGACGCAGTCAAGTGGAGTCAGCACTGGAACCGCTGTTGCTATCGGGCTTCTCTCTTTCGGTGTCGGCATGGCCATTGGATCTAGCTTCAACAACAACAACTACTACCCCTATCCGGCATGGGGTTATGGACACGTCTATTACGGCGGCCGCCCCTACTATCCACCTCCGTACCGCCCCGTTTACCCGGGCTATCGACCAGCATACGGATACCATCCACCACCGAATTATCACTGGAACAATTACAATCGGACCGTCAACACGCATTACAACAACAACAACTATTACGCGCGATACAACAACAACAGCGTTCGCAACACCAATGTGAATGTGAACGTGAATGCGAACAATCGCCCAGCAGGCGGCAACCCAAATGTCGCCGGGAATAACAATCGTCCAGCCAACCAGCCAAACTGGAAGGGTCAATCCACCTACCAGGGAGCTCGACCGAACGCGAATAACGTGAAGCCGGGAGCGTCCATGGCAAACGCGAACCCCGCAAGTCGCCCAAACGGGAATAACAATGCCCCCTTCGCGAATCGCCCTGGCGGGAGTAACAATACCTCCTTGGCGAATCGTCCTAGCGGAGGAAATAACGCCTCCTTGGCGAATCGTCCAGGTGCAGGAAACGCCGGTTCGATGAGACCTACGGGGAATACGGCCGCCATGGCCCGGCCTGCACCGGCCCCGGCGAATATGAATCGAGGCGGCGATCGCGGCTACGGGAATACATCGGCTCGTCCCGGCGGTGGATCCTCTCCGGCGGCTCGGCCTGCTCCGCAGGCACAGAATCGCGGTGGCGGCGGCGCATTCAGCACCAGCGGAAACGCTAAATCAGAGCGAGCAGCCAGCAATCGCGGACAGGCAAGTTTTGGCGGTGGTGGCGCCGCCAAGGGACAAAGACGCTAATCGAAGGTAAGCCCGCGACTATCGGACCTACGTATCAGCCCGCATTTGAGGATACAGACATGAGCAGCGTTCATAGAGCCACAAGTCATTTCGTTCCATTCGCCCTGGTCCTGGTGGTGCTGAACCTTACCTGTCAGGCCCATGGGCAGGCGGCGGGTCAGAAGACTTTCACCAGCTCCAAGGATGCGGTCAGCGCTTTCATCCAAGCGGTGCGCGACCGCGACAAGTCGGAACTGGTTGCAATCCTTGGCCCGGGTAGCGAGCAGATCGTCTCCTCCAGCGATTCGGTCGCTGACAGCAAGGCTCGCGCATCGTTTCTCACGTGGTACGACGAAGCGCACTCGCTCGTACCGGCTCGCAACGGAGAACTCACACTGCAGGTCGGTAAAGATAGTTGGCCTCTCCCCATTCCGCTAGCGAAATCGGGTAACGGCTGGTACTGGGATGGAGCCGCGGGCAAAGAAGAGATCCTCTACCGCCGTATCGGTCACAATGAGCTCGACGCCATCAGTGTGTGCCATGGCATCGTCGCCGCGCAGCGAGACTACGCGGCCAGCGGCCACGATGGGCGGCCTGCGGGCTCCTACGCTCCGCGCCTGGTAAGCGAACCCGGCAAGCAAAACGGTCTTTATTGGGAACCGCAACAGGGTGAGCCCGAAAGCCCCGCAGGGCCTATGCTTGCCTCCGCATCCGCGGAAGGCTACGACGTCTCCGGCAAGCGGACACCTTATCACGGCTACTACTACCGCATGCTTCCGAGTTCCAGCGGTTTCGGCTTCATTGCCTACCCTGCAGATTATCGCGCCAGCGGTGTGATGACCTTCCTCGTCAACCAGAAGGGGGTCATCTATCAGAAGGATCTGGGCGAAAAGACTGCAGAGATTGCACAACAGATGACTACCTATGCGATCGATGCCTCGTGGGCACCAGTGAAATAAGGGAGCCACTTTAGCAGCGCAAATTATTAAAACTGTCCCTGGATCACGAGCGTTCCCCGATTTGCTACCTACAACCAATCCACTTAAGCGTGAAATTCGAACCATGGAGGGAAAGCCGCAAAGAAGCCGAACATCCGCAGGGTTTCGTACAGCCCATACCTACTCCACCGCCTCCGGCCGACGACTTCCCCTCCCACTCGAGCTATTTTTTTACTCGAGACCGCGGGCTTTGAACGACTCGTCAATTTTCTTGTCCACGTGCTTGCGAACCTGGTCCACGCTAAAGCTCGCAGGCCGTTGGCTCGGCGGATACGGCACGAAGGTTTCGAGAAAGACCGTGGCCTTCAGCTGGGCTTCGCCCGCCAGGTACACGTTTTTCGCAACCCAATCCCAATATTGATCGGAGGTGATATCAGCCCGCTCATATGGGTCCATCCGCAGGTTGTATAGCTTCGGCACCCGCAAGGCGGTGAATGGGTTGGCCCAGATCAACATGTTGCCCTGAGCGCGCTGCTCCGCAAATACTGCTTTGAAGTTGCCAAAGCGCATCGCGACTAAGTCTCCGTCATCGTTAAAATAGAAAAACTCATTCCGATCGCTCTTCGGTTGTTGGCCCAACAAGTAGGGCAACTGGTTATAGCCGTCGAGGTGGACTTTGAATTTGGTCCCCCCCGCGTCAGGAGCCCAGCCCTTCAGCAGTCGATCCGTGATCGTAGTGTCCCCAGCGGCCGCAAGCAAAGTTGGGAACCAATCGAGGCCGGAGAATATCTCGTTGGATATCGCGCCCGCCTTGATCTTGCCTGGCCAGCGGACCAACGCCGGAACGCGGAAGGCACCCTCCCAGTTCGAATCTTTCTCGCTCCGGAACGGAGTCATCGCAGCGTCGGGCCATGTGAACATGTTGGGTCCATTGTCCGTTGTGTAAACGACGATGGTGTTGTCGGCGATCTTGAGGTCGTCCAGTAGTTTGAGCAAGTCGCCTACGTCTTCATCGTGTTCGAGCATGCCATCGGCATATTCATTGCCCGGCATTCCGCTGCGGCCCAGCATGGACTCGCGCACATGGGTGAAGACGTGCATCCGTGTGAAATTCATCCAGACGAAGAACGGCGTGTCGGCCTTAGCCTGCTTGGTGATGTAGGCCGCGCAGGCTTGCCCAGTCTCGTCGTCTATGGTTTCCATCCGTTTGCGGCTGAGTGGGCCGGTATCCTCGATCTTCCCGTCGGCAAATGAGTGTATGACACCGCGAGGCGACATGGTTTTTATAAACTGAGAATCGCCTTTAGGCCAGTAGGGCCGCTCAGGCTCTTCTTCCGCGTTCAGGTGATACAGATTTCCGAAGAATTCGTCGAAGCCATGCGCGGTCGGCAAGTATTCGTCCTTATCGCCAAGATGGTTCTTACCAAACTGAGCCGTGGCGTAGCCCTGTGGCTTTAGCGCCTGCGCAATCGTGATGTCTCCGTGCTGAAGGCCCACAGGGGCGCCCGGGGCGCCGACTTTGGAAAGGCCGGTGCGTAAAGCTGACTGGCCAGTGATGAATGTGGAGCGACCAGCAGTGCAACTGTTCTCCCCATAGTAGTCGGTGAACATCATTCCTTCACTAGCGATGCGATCAATGTTGGGGGTTTGGTAGCCTACCAAGCCGTGTGTGTAGGCGCTGATGTTCGATGGTCCGATGTCATCACCAAAGATGACGAGGATGTTGGGCTTTTTGGTCTGTTTGGGCATTTAAACCTCCTGGGGATTATCCACGACGCGTGCATTAAACCGGCCGCGCCGCCGACCGGTCCACAATCAGAACACAAGCGGCCATGGTTTCGTCACTGGCAAAAGTGCTAGCGCCCGGGGCAGTCTGCTCGTTCTACTGAAAGGCAAATATCTTGTTCCAGTCGTCCTTCATGCTGACTACGGTCCACCCTTTCGTGGTGGCTTCATCAAGAGCTCTATCGAGTTTGCCGAAGAGGGATTTGCGGTCGTAAGCGTATTCACGGGCGGCGTCGGTATGGTGAACGAGGAGCATGAAGCTCGGCCCAGAGCCGGCGATCAATTGGCCGCTGGGCCACCGTTATGTGGTCCGTCGCTTCCACGAATTTTGCAAACTCCGCATTCGTGACCGGACAGCAGTCGATCGCGAACGTCTCTACGCGGACGCGCCGGCGCGGACGTTCCTCGGGATAGAAGTCATCCGATCCCATAAGAAACTCGCCGCCTTTGCTCTCGACGATCTCACTCGTTATTATCTTGGCTGCCATCGTTTCTCGACCTTAGCAGTGGTGCTCCCGACGAACAAGCCGCATCTGCAGATGGTTGTCGACTGTGTGTAGGTCGCACGCAATGGATCGATCGTAACTTTCGCGACAGCCAAAACCTACGCGCTCGGTCGAGCGCTGTTGCCTTTTCTTCAGGCCAGACTGCATCGACGAGTTGATGAGGAGTAGTTGATGACCGCCGCCCGCGTGCTTGCAATCATCCTAAGAAGAACAACTGTCACTTTTGCCAGTCGCTGGGCTGACGAGTTCCGTCTACTTTTAACGACAGGCTGGTGCCCTGCATAGGATGCCAAGGATGAACAAAGCAAACCGATCCTCCTCGTCGAGGGCTTGGCCAGCATGCTCGCGATGTCCATCATCGCAGGTTACCGGAAGAACGACGCGACTGCAGCATGAAAAGGCGGACACCAATGGCAAATCTGTTCCGTTAACCAAGGAGCATCGGGACTGACCAACTTACCATTTCGATGCTGACACGACCGTCGTTTTGGTTTGACCAGGAAACGAGCCCGAAAGGAGAACCGCATATGAGCGCAGCAGGGAAAAGTGGAGTTCAACGTCATCTCACGATCGCCTTTCCGACTAAGTCACCCGCCGACGCAAAGGCGCTGGCCGAAGAGTTGCCCCCGTTGATGGCCGATTTCGCCAAGGTCCAGGATACTTTGGGCATCGTGCATTACTCCCGTTTCGTGGTCTTGGGAGACAACAAAACACTCCTCTTCCTCGCCGACATTGACGGCGACGCTGACAACCTTATTGAAGCCCTCGCGAAGTCTGCTGGCCCGGTGTTTGACGCTATTTTCGGACACGTGGAGAACCCTCCGCCAACGCCGGTAGCTAGCAAATCCCATGCGTTCTTCGAGTGGGTGACGCGCCACACGGCAAAACCTTTAACAATCTATTCCGCTTGCGGGAACAGTTCGGTTCAGGACATCAAGTCTCTAGCTCGCTCGACTGGCATTACGGGGAGTACCGAGCAACGCCCGTTGCTGAATTACCTGCACATCGAGTCAGGTCTGAAAGCCTTAACCTTGGAGGATCTGGTCTTGAGGGCCACGCGGAGCAAGATGAGGGAAGGGGCGGATTCCATTGGCACGCTTCATTTCGCCCACTTTGTGGCCCTTCCAAACAATTACCTGGGCTTCTATACCATCTTCGACGGTTCTTTCCGGAAGTACATTCAGGACGTCACAGAGAAAATCGGGCCGGTTTTCGACACTCTTTTTGAATTTGTCAGTGACGCGCCGCCAACCCCAGTGGAGAAAAACGCCAACGCATTCTTTAAGTGGGTACTGGCAAACAACCTCCTCCCCATCGGGCTATACAGCGCCTATCCAGGCTTGGCGGTCCAAGACATTAAAGCCCTCCTCGCCGACGCTAAACAGGGGGCTGCTTAGGTTCAATCGCTAAATGTGAGCTTGCGAGGAAGTGGGTGTTCAAGTTCGGCTCTGTGAACGGCGGCCAGCGTGTAAGCATCTGAATGTGTACGGAAACACTCCTCGGATTCCAGGAATCGCTTAACGTATTGATAACCATCCGCCTGCAAAGTCTCGTTTCGGGTAACTTGGCCTTCAGCTCATTTCCGCGCAGGAAGCTAATATACTGGGTAGCGATGATAAAGACTTCGGATTGCCATAAGGACTCGCGCGTGGAGGAATGATGAAAGAGGAGAATGGAACCGGGATCGCCGCCGAGCTAAAGGCTCCGCGTGCCGGTGCGATCGCCGGTATCCTGTTCTCGCTCCTGCTCTTCATCAGCGTGGTGCTTATCCGGCTTTCTGTTCCCGACAGCCCGGGGGATCCAGGGACGTGGCTTTCCCATAGTGCGAAGTCGATCCGTCTCGCCCTGGGCCTGCTGCCCTTCGCCGGAATTGCCTTCCTGTGGTTCATGGGCGTGCTGCGCGACCGGATGGGGGCACACGAAGACCGCTTTCTAGCCACCGTGTTCCTGGGCAGCGGCCTCCTGTTTCTGGCCATAACCTTTGCTGCTTCGGCGGTTACAGGTGGTCTCTTGATGGCATACGAAGCAAGTCGCGGAAAGCTCATGGACTCCGGCACCTACACTTTTGCCCGCACCCTGGCCTATGAGTTAGTCAACGTCTACGGGTTAAGGATGGCGGGAGTATTCATGATCTCGACCTGCACACTCGCGATTCGCATCGGGATGTTCCCGCGCTGGATGGCGTTGCTGGGCTACGCGCTGGCACTTTTTCTGCTCCTAAGCATCGGACATTTCGGCTGGGCTCCCTTGGTCTTTCCGCTGTGGGCGCTGGTGGTTAGCGTGTATGTCCTCTTTGCGAATTTTCGGCCCACGCCAGCCTGAAGGCGGCGCGAGCCTGACCGCTTATGGATGTTTACGTGAGGGCAGGCTTTGCATTCATTCCCTATCCGCTGCGATTCGACAGATGGCGAATGCCCACGCCGCGTTGGGAAGCCGGGAGCGGAAAAGAGGTTGCTATTTAAATCGAGGCTGAAGTTACCGAAACGCCGTTTTCCGGGAAGTTCGACTGACTAATTCGGCGACGGCTTCTCCACATGATCGATCACCATCACATCCACAAGAGCCTTTGTCGACTCCAGCTTCAACCCCAACTGCTGCTGCATCGCAGTGAAGATGTCCGGGGGCGCGTCCGCGTTGTCAGCAGGCGGAGCACCCGCGGCCATACCTCCGGGCTGAGATTGAGAAGCATCTGGCGTCCACTTCAGGACAAAGTTGTACCGCGCCGAACCGAGTCCTGTCTGATCGACCACCGGCAGCCCAAGAGAGTCGTTCAGAACAAAGCTGATGAATTCCGCTATGGTCGAGTTCACGACTCGCATCCCTGCAGGTCCGCCACCATAGCCAGGATTGCCATCGGGATTGGTGTTGTTCATGGTAAGCTTCGGTCCGCTTTTTGCCACGGTGAGCGCGTACACGGGGAGCTCAATCTTCTCGCGATGGAAAGTAAGCTGAAAACGATCGGCGAGCAGCTTCTGAACCATCACCCTCATTTGCTTCAGGCTGGGTTGGCCCTCCATGTCGGGCTTGGCGGTCAAGTCATACTTATCCGTGTCAAGCCAAGCTGGTCCCTTCGTGATCTGGCGAGGGTTAACTTCATAGGCGAACTTGATCAGGTAGGCGAGAGACGCGTCGGTTGCGACGAGCTCACCGCTGCCCGTGGGGTGGATTGAAAAGCGCGTCCCCTCTTGGGTCGGCTTGATCGTGGCTACTTCAAACGTCGGATTAGCATCCGCTGGTATCCGCTTCGGCGGAGGAGGAGGCGCGGGAATATCCCACGCCGTCTCCGGCGTGGCGCGCACTAACGTCAGCGGAAGCGGCTGCGTCCCCTGCGTCCACGTACCGGTAATCGTCTTGCCGTCTTCGCTCAGCTTCCCCTCAAAGGTCCCGCCGATCATGTCGACCGATATCTTGATGCTCGATCCGTGCTTGGTCACCGACGTGGCCGGGATCGCCTGCCCGCCCTGATCGATGCTGTACATCTTCGCGCTCCACGCATCCTTGTCACCCTTATAAAAGTTGAGAATGACGCGCAGGTCTTTGCCGGCCTTCAGCGTGCCCTGCCAGTTGCCAGAAAGATCCTGCGCCCGCGCGCCCGTTCCAAACATCGCAGCCAGAGCAACACCGCACAGCAGCAGCTTCTTCATCGAAATACCCTCCGGCAAACGCCGTTCCAAACAGTGTTCTTCGATTCGCTAAGACCCTGCCATCGTACATCTCACGCAAAGAAAAAAGCGCCCCACATTCCGGCTCTGGCGTGTGAGGCGCCCAACCTATTCCAGCTAAATACATATAGGCAGGCCCGCCGCCCCAGGCTCACCCCTGGCCACGCCTCCGCCGCTTCCATCGCCCATGACAGCCGGATCTGTTACTTGCCCGCGTTCACTGCTGGGTGCCCACGGTTGGGGAAAGTTGAACTTGCCGCAAACCCCGTTTTTAGGGAAGTTCGTCGTGCTACGCGGCAAGAACTGTTGGCGGGATTCTTGTCTTAGCTATAGTTCAGCGGTTGGGCGGCGGCTTCGTGGGAGACTGACCGTTGCCCGCCGGAGAGGCTGTTGCGTCCGGTACAACGTCAAATCCCGGAAGCATGCGAGCCTCCGCCCCGAACTTGTGGTAATCCGTATACACGATGTCGTTCAACAGCGTCTCGTAGGGCGTATAGATTTCAAATGTCTGACCCCAAACGGACAGCGATCTTACGTTCCGGGCGCG
>Ga0182018_10001678_pt1 | contig 24485 bp, 22 predicted proteins | sample 812P2MmetaG_FD_120490 | JGI IMG/M metagenome (GOLD analysis project Ga0182018, IMG submission 120490) | Permafrost microbial communities from Stordalen Mire, Sweden - 812P2M metaG | ecosystem: Environmental > Terrestrial > Soil > Wetlands > Permafrost | place: Sweden: Stordalen | collected...
CACAATACCCGGAACCGAACCACCCGCAGCCTCCAGAACAGACTGCGAACAATTCGGACAACTCATGCGCTTCAAACCGCGGACAACTCACGCGCTCCCAACAACCACCGCGGCAAGCCTTGGCATGGTGAGTCGGATCGGCTAGTACTCAGAATCGTTAAAGCACGGCACACTCCATCGTCATGGGCCGGCCTGACCGGCCCATCGGCATCAACACGATGGAGAGAGCGGTGGCCCGGTCAGGCCGGGCCATGACGATTTTGCAACGGAGTGAATCGCGCTTCATTGATAGCAGGCACTAGCTGGCTTACGGTGTTACCATCAGAACTTCCTTTCCAAACCATGCCGCTTTGGCCGTTCCGGGAATCCACGTTGAGCCGCGGTGAGCATGATCCAGGCCGCCAGAGTGCGTTTGGGCGGATTCCGTTCCTGCTCTATGGCATATTGTTGTTGTGCTTTGGCATCGCGTTGTATCTGTTTGGCGTCCTGCTGGTCGTGCCGCGCTATTTGTTCGGCCTGAACAAGATTCTGCTGCCGATGGATGAGGCGATTGTCTGGTACAGCGGAATCCCCGTGTTGCTGGGGCTCGTTTTCGCCCTGATCGATTTGCTGATCCTGTTTCCCGGCAAGCGGCGAAAAGTGCTCATGCGTTATGACCCCGCGCCAGGCGCGATGGTGACCGTGGTACTGACCGCCTATGACGACGAAGCGAGCATTGGCCTCGCGGTCAAGGACTTCCTGTGTCATCCGCGGGTCCGTAACGTCATCGTGATCAGCAACAACAGCCACGACAACACGCTCGCGAACGCTCAGGCGGCGGGGGCGATCGCTTATAACGAACCCAGCCAGGGCTATGGACAATGTGTGTGGCGCTGCTGGTCGGAGGCGCTGAAACACGACGACACCGAACTGATCGTGCTGTGCGAGGGCGATATGACTTTCCGAGCGTATGATATCGACAAGCTGCTGGCCTACGCGCCGCACGCGGATATCGTGAACGGTACGCGAACCGTGGAACTGTTGCGGGCACCGCACACGCAGTTCAGTACGTTCATGTATTATGGCAATCTGTTCGTCGGCAAACTGCTTGAGGCCAAACATCTTGGCAAGGCAACCATCACCGATGTGGGAACCACCTATAAACTCTGCCGCCGTGCCGCGATCGAAAGCCTGTTGCCCATGCTGGACCGAACCGTCAATCTGGAGTTCAACGCGCATTTCCTCGACCAGGCGTTGCGCGCGGGGATGATGGTCGTGGAGTGCCCGATCACGTTCCATGCTCGGGTGGGCGTGAGCAAAGGCGGCAATGTGAATGATTGGCGAGCACTGGCGGTCGGCCTGCGCATGAGTCTCGGGATAATTTTTGGCTGGCGCTTCGTTCCGCGATGAGCGGCGATTACCAGGCTTCGCGCTTCACGCCGGATCCAAGACGACGTGTGTTATGGAGCGCTCTGTGGCGCTTTTGGTTCAGCCGTGTGATCGCGCCCGATCATTGCGTGCTGGAACTCGGGGCCGGCTATGGCGACTTCATCAACTCGGTCGTCGCGCGGCGCCGCGTCGCACTGGATATCTGGCCTGGCTTCACCGCCTGGCTGGCACCGGGGGTCGAGGGCGTTGTCGGAAGCGCCACCGATCTCGATTTCCTCGACGATCATTCGGTCGATTTCGTCTTCGCCAGCAATCTGTTCGAACATCTGAGCCAGAGCGACTTCGCGACGGTTCTGGACCGGTTGCGGCCAAAGTTGCGGCAAGGCGGCACGCTGAACATCCTGCAACCAAATTATCGTTACGCATTCCGAGAGTACTTCGATGACTATACGCATGTCACGGTATACTCGCACATCAGCCTGGGGGATTTTCTGATCGCGCATGGCTACACGGTCATCGAAACCCATCCCCGGTTCCTGCCGCTGACGATCAAGTCCCGGTTGCCGATTTCGCCGCGTCTGATCCAGGCCTATCTGCTCTCGCCGTTCAGGCCGATGGGCAAGCAAATGCTGATCCGCGCCCGAGTGCGGTGAAGACCGGCTGATCCGGCTGTAAAGACACGCCAAACCGGCGCTTGCACCCGCCCCCCCGGCCATGCGACGCTGCCGCCCAATAATCAAACGTTGGGAGGTCAAAATGGCGGTCGCGGCATTGTCGCCCACCGAATCCGCGCTGGAGAATCAGCGCCTTGGCGCCTTGCAAATCCGCGTCGCGATCCTCTGCGGCCTGGTCCAGGTCTGTGACGGCTACGATCTCAACTCCGTCGCCTGGGCGGTCCCATCGCTGATCCACGAGTGGCAACTGCCACCCTCGATGTTCACCATGGCGTTCCTGTGGTCGAGCGTCGGCATCATGACGGGTGCCCTCTCGGCGGGACCGATCGGTGACCGCTTCGGCCGCCGGCCGCTGCTGCTCGTCAGCCTGACGATATTCGGTCTCGCCTCGTTACTCAGCGCCTCCGCGCCGTCACTCACCATACTGGCCGTGTTGCGGTTCTTCACCGGGCTCGGCATCGGCGGCGGCTTCGCGGGCGCGGCGGCGTTGACCGGAGACTACACGCCACACCGCCTGCGCGCGACCATGATCATGGTGACGTTCACCGGAGCGCCCCTCGGAGGATTCGTCGGTGGCCAGATCGTGGCCTTGCTGCTGGCGAAATTTGGCTGGCCGATGATCTTCCTTCTGGGTGGTGCATTCCCCCTGCTACTGGTGGTGGTGCTGGCACTGTGGCTGCCGGAATCGCCGCGCTTCCTGGCCGCGAAAGGCGATCTGTCACCACGCCACACCGCTTTGCTACAGCGCCTCGACATCGATCCGGCGCAAGGCCATGCCGTCGACATCGCGCGAAGCAACCCGATCTGGATGGTGTTCGGTCAGGGCTACGCTTTGCAGACCACGCTGCTGTGGATCATCTATTTCTGCAGCCTGTTGAACCTGTTCCTGTTCGCCTACTGGATGCCGACAGTTCTGACCATGATCGGCATGACACCGGGCCAGGCGGTGTTCGCCTCCAGCCTGCGCGACGGCGGCGCGATATTCGTGGCGTTGTATCTGGGCATCGCGATCGACCGGATCGGGCCGGAGCGCACACTGGCACTGCATTACGCTCTGGGCGCGGTGTTCATCGCCATGATCGCGATGGTGTCGATGCCGTATCTGGCGATGTGCCTTGTCAGCGCGCTGGCTGGGATGACGATCATTGGTAGCCAGACCGGCCTCAACGGCGCCTGCGGCAAACTGTATCCGGCGCGCATGCGCACCAGCGGCCTTGGATGGGCGCTTGGCATTGGGCGGCTTGGCGCGATCGTGGCTCCGGTCCTGGGCGGATTTCTGTTGGCGCGCGGCCTGCCACCAACGGAGATCTTCCTGGTCGCCAGTGTGTTCGCCCTGATCGCGGGGCTGGCAACGGCCCTGCTCGCCTTCCGCGGCAGTCCCATCGAAGCCACCGCCGTCGAGGAACCCGCGCAATGACCGGCTGACGCCTCGATCTCCGGGTGAACCGGGGACGCAGACAGGGAGAAAACGCCGTGCCCGAAGACGCCGTCATACCAGCCGGGGCCGAGTCGTTGATTGGCCGGCCGCCGACCATCGCCGCGCGCATGGACCGGCTGCCGCCGTCGCCCTATGTGCGCCGGTTCATCGTGCTGTTGTCTCTTGGCGCGTTTTTCGATGTTTTCGATAATGGACTGATTTCGTTCATCGCGCCGGGTCTGTACAAGGCCGGCATCATGGTGCCGACGACGGCGGGATTCTTCGACATCCATGGTTACGCCAGCCTGATCGCCGCGACGTTCGTCGGGATGTTCATCGGCACCCAGTGGCTGGCGCCGTTGTCGGACTATTTCGGGCGGCGGACAGTCTTCACCTACGCGCTGGTCTGGTATTGCGTCGCCACGTTCGTCATGGCGCTGCAAAGCACCGATGTCGGCCTCGTGTTCTGGCGCTTCCTCGCCGGCATCGGCATCGGCGTCGAGTTCGTTACGATCGACACCTATTTGTCCGAACTGGTACCCAGAGAACGGCGAGGCGTCGCATTCGCGTCAGTGTCGCTGATCGGCACCACCGCCTATCCGATCACGGCCTTCCTCGCCTGGGCGTTCGTACCAACCACACTGTTCGGCCTCGATGGCTGGCGCTGGGTCGCGATCATCGGCGCCAGCGGCGCCATCGTCGCCTGGTTCCTCCGCCTGGCGCTGCCCGAATCACCAAGGTGGTTGGCGCAAAAAGGCCGCGCCGAGGAAGCCGAGCGTATCACCAAAATGATCGAGGACCGGGTCACGACGCAGCACGGCCGCGCATTGCCGGCGCCGTACATGCTCGACGACGAGATCGAACACAGCGTGGGCACCTGGGCCGAAATTTTCCGCCCGCCCTATCTGCGACGCACGATGATGCTGAGCGTGTTTCAGGTCTTGCAGGTGGTCGGCTATTACGGGTTCACCAGTTGGGTTCCGACGCTGCTGCTCGCACAGGGCATCACGGTGACGAAGTCGCTGGCCTATACGGTGATCATCGCCGGCGCCAATCCGGTCGGGGCGTTGTGCGCGACCTGGTTCGCCGATCGCTGCGAGCGGAAATGGCAACTCGCGCTGTCATCGCTCGGGATCGCGGTGTTCGGGCTGGCGTTTTCGCAACAATCGACAGCGGTCGGCATCATGGTTGTCGGCAGCATGGTCGCGTTTTCCAACACCATCCTGGCGTACTCGATGCATGCTTATCAGTCGGAGTTGTATCCGACCCGGATTCGCGCCCGCGCCGTCGGCTTCACTTACTCGTGGAGCCGGATCAGCGTCGTGTTCGTCGGCTTCATGATCGCATGGTGTTTGCGGAACTACGGAACTGTCGGCGTCTTCACGTTCATCGCCGGCGCCATGTTCATTGTGTTCCTGATCATCGCGATCTTCGGGCCGCGGACAACTGGTTTGCGCCTGGAGGCAATTTCGCGCTGACAGAGTCCAACAAGAACAAACAGGGAGACAAACAATGTCCGAGCCACGCAACCTCAACCGCCGTACGGTCATCTCCGGAGCCGCCGGATTGCTCGCCGCGCCGGCCATCATCGGCACCGCCCGCGCCGACACCCGAGGTATCTCCGACAACGAAATCGTCATCGGCATGATGACGGATCTGTCCGGGGTCACGGCTGTTCAAGGCACCAACGCGGCGAACTCGATCCGCATGGCGTTTGACGACATCAACGAAAAGGGCGGCATCAACGGCCGCAAGATCCGCTTTATCGCCGAGGACATGGAATACCTGGTTCCCAAGGCGGTGCAGGCCATGAACAAGCTGGTGAACCGCGACAACATCTTCCTGGCGATCAGCAGCGGCGGCACGCCGCAGATGGACGCGGTGCTGCCGATGATGTTGGAGAAGCACGTGCCGAGCGTGTTTCCGCTGACCTGTGCCCGGTCGATGTATGAGCCGCTTAGTCCCTACAAGTACGGTCAGTTCGCCTCGTACTATGATCAGATGCGCTCCTGCGTGAAGTACTTCGGCGAGACGCGGGGCAGGAAAGTCATTGGCTCGATGTATCAGGACACCGACTTCGGCAAGGATATCCACGCTGGGGTGGTGGCCCAGGTGGAGGCGATGAATTTAAAGCTGGGTGCGGTGTCGGCGTCGAGACCGACTGATACCGACTTCAACGCGCAGGTCACGCGGCTTAAGGAGGCGGGCTGCGATCTGGTTTGCATGGGCACCATCGTCAAGGACACGATCATCATCCTGCAAACGGCGCACAAGATGGGATTTGACCCGGATTTCTGCGGTCAGTTCGCGTCCTATTCCACCGCGGTCGCCGAGGCTCCCGGCGAACCGGCCGAGGGATTCTTCTCGATGTCGCCTGGTGTTTACGCTTATCCAGACGATCCGCGGCCGGCGGTGCGTGCGTTCGGGACGCGTTACAAGCAACGTTTCGGCATCGACGTCAATTATCTGGGCGAAGCGGGTTACGCGGCGGCGAGCCTGCTGATCGACGTGTTGCAACGGGCGGGACGCGGCCTGACGTTGGACACGTTCCAGACGGCGATGGAAAGCACGAAGGACTGGCGTGACATTTTCGGCGGGCCACCGTTGACGCTCACGCCGGCCAGTCATCACGCTTCCAACCAGTCGTTCCTGTCGGTGGTGAAGAAGACGCGCTGGACCCCGGTGGTGCCGGAGCCGTTGGGGTACTGATCTGGTCAGTGGCCGGTTTCGGTGGCGATCAACATGCGGGCGCCTCGGGCCAGCAGAGCGGAGCGACTGAGGCCAGTGCGTTTGGAAACATCGTCGATGCGGGCGAGCAGGCCTTCATCCAGGCTGACGTTTACGCGTAAGGCGCGGCCGGCCACTTCAACGGGCACCAGCAGCGCGCGCGGGTCGTGGAATGAGGAGCGGTCGTAGTCGGGTATCGCGCTTTCCTCGATCGAGGGTGGGAGGGGTTCGTGGTCCTTTTCCATATCCTCGACCGCGGATGCCAGGGCATCTTTGGCCTGCCGCATCACCTCGGCGAACGATTCAGCGACAGACGTCACACCTGGAAACGCCGGGAAGAGGATGGACCAATTCGTTTCCCGTGGCTGGCGGTCGGCGATCGCGAGGTAGTATTTGGTGGCCATGTTGGCTCCTGGTCAGCGGCGCGGCGGGAACGGCCAACCGGCCTGTGCGCAAATCGCGCGGAGTGTGCCCGTCGGGATGTCGCCGGTGTGGTTCGCGACAACGACACGCCGGCCGTTCTTCTTGAAGATGAAGTGAGCGCCCTTGCCCGGACGCTCAGCCCAACCTTCGCGTCGAAGCCGGTTGATTGCCTCACGTGCGGTCACGCGCCATCTCGTTGTGTAATTTAACACAATTAGTGGTTGATGGCAAGGACGGCGTGTGAGATTCACGCACCGAACTTCGATCTGTTAATGCGGGCTGATCACCGTCCAGAAGTAATACGCCAGCGGCACCACCAGCACGTACATGCCGATCGACACCTGTTTCCACTCGCCTGCAAGCACTTTGACCAGCACGTAACTCAGCAGGCCCCCGGCGATGCCGGTGCCAAAGCTGTTCGATAACAGCGTCAACAATACGGTCAGGACCGCGGGCAGGCCTTCGGTGAAATTCTCCAGGTCGACCTTGCGGATTCCACTGAACATCGACAGCCCGATCAGAATCAGCGCCGGCGCGGTCGCCTGCACGGGGATCATCAGCGCCACCGGCACAAACAACAGGGTCAGCAGAAAACATCCCGCCGCCGTCAGCGCGGTCAGACCGGTGCGGCCGCCGGCCTCGGCACCAGCGGCGGATTCAATCAGAGCCGTCAGCGCCGGAATGCCAAACAACGGACCGATCGACGCGGCGATCGAGTCGACGACGAAAGGTTTGTTGATGTCCGGCATGTTGCCGTCTTTGTCGAGCAATCCGGCTTTGCCTCCAACCGCCAGCGTCGTGCCCATGGTCGAGAAGAACTCCGCCGCGAAGAAAGCGAACAGATATGGAAACAGCGCCGGGCTGAGTGCTCCCAGAAGGTCGAGTTGGAATTTCACCGGCGTGATCGCGTGCGGCAGGCTGATGAACGACTCCGGCAACTTTGTTACGCCCAGAGGCACGCCCACCGCGGTGGCGCCGAGGATCGCGAACAGGATACTGCCCGGCACTTTCCTCGAGTGCAGCAGCACGGCAATGCCCAGTCCGGACAGGGCGGTGATGGCGCCGGGCGTGGTGAAATTACCGAGCATCAGAGCGTTTGTCTTGACATTCGCCAGTACCAGACCGGCGTTGCGGAAGCCGAGTACCGCGATGAACAGGCCAATCGAGGCACTCAGCGAAAGTTTGATCTGCACCGGGACCATGCGTGTCACGAAAGTGCGCAGTCCGCTCAATGTCAGGACAAAAAACGCGATGCCGGACCAGAACGCGACGCCCAGACCGGTCTGCCATGGCACGTGCTCGGTGAGCGCCAGATTGACCGCGACAATCACCGAACCGCCGATCCCCGGGCCGACGACGAACGGAAGATTGGCGTAGAGCGCCATCAGGGTCGTGCCGAAAACGAACAACATGATGGTCGTCGTGGTCGCGGCGCCGCGATCGATCCCGGCGCCTGACAGGATGCTCGGGATGACGACCAGAAGGTAAGACGCGGCGAGAAAGGTCGTGAGCCCCGCGACGATCTCGGTGCGCGGGGTGGATTTGCGCAGGTCAAGGTCGAAAATCAGATCCAGCGGAGTTATGACGACCCTGCCGGGGAAATCCTTGTCGGATGGCATCGAGTTCAGGTCCCGTTCGTTACGCCGGTCATTCTAAGACGCAGCGCGTCGAAGTCCGCCAGCCATTCGCGGCGCCATCTCGCGCGCAAGTCATCGCCGATCCAGGCGCCGTCCAACCCGTTGATCAGAAAGCCGCGAAGATCGTCGATATCGCAACCAAAATGCTCGATCATCATGTGCCAGGTCCGGGTCGGCGTCACGTTATGCAGGGTCGGATCGTCGGTATTGGGATGGATGCGAATTCCCAGCCGCTTCAGGTCGCGGATGGGGTGCCGCGCGGCCCAGAGGTCCGGCGGCAGCGTGCGTAAGTAATACGTATTGGTCGGCACGACGGTGAACAGAATCCTGCTGTCCGCGCAACGCCGGGCGAAATCCGGGTTGTCGACGACGGTGTAGCCGTGGTCGATGCGATCCACGTGCAGAAGGTCGATCGCGGTTTCGACATTGGTCCATTTCATGCCGAACTCGCCGGCATGCGCGGTGGTTTTCAGGCCGGCATCGCGGGCGGCTCGATAAGCTTTCCAGAACAGTTCAGGCGGGCGGTTGTTTTCGACGTAGTCGATGCCGATGCCAACCACCTCCGGCACGCGATGCGCGATGACGAGTTCGACCATTTCCACGGCGTCGGCCGGATCCGCCTCGCGATCGATGCTGGGAATCAGGCGGGAGGTGATGCCGAAATCCGCCTCCGCGTCGTGCATCGCGCGCACGATCGCCGTCTGCGCCGCCGCATAGGGAATGCCGGACACCAGGATCGTTCCGGTCGGGTTCCAGAAAAACTCGCTGTAGAGCACGCCGTGCCGCCGCGCCTCCTGAAGATATTCACGGGTGATGCGGTACAGATCGTCCGGTTGCCTGATCAGATGCCGGTCGAGCGCGCGCAATACCCGGATCGCGCCAGCCGGCTTCTCTCCCCGCGCGTAAAACGCATCGATTTCTGCCCGCTCCAGCGGCGCGTTCCGGGCCTTCGCGAGATCCAGGAACGTCTCATAACTCACCGTGCCGAGCAGGTGACAATGCAACTCCGCCTTCGGCATGAGGCGGAGAAAGTCGATCAGTTCAAGCGGCGATGCGCTCACGTCAGTCCATACAGCTTCGCGGCGTTGTCATGCGTCAGCGCCCGCCGCATCTCCGGCGTCAGCGCGCGCATTTGCCGTTCGATCGCCGCGTGTGAGTTTGGCCAGACGCTGTCCGGATGGGGATAGTCCGATGCCCACAACAAATGCCCTTCGCCAAAAAACGGCAGCAACGACAACGCCACGTAGTCTTCCTGGAAGGTGGCGTAAATCTGGCGCTGGAACAATTCGCTCGGCTTCGTCACCAGGGCGCTGCCGCCTTTGTCAGCCCAGAATTCCTTGGCCTCCCACAGCCGCCAATGACGATAGTCCAGCTCCTGGATCAACCACGGCAGCCAACCGGTGCCGGCCTCGGCCATCACGACGCGCAATTTCGGATGCCGTTCCAGAATGCCCCAGGCGAACAGGTCAACGAAGGGCTCAAGGAAGTTGGCGAGGAAGAACTTGGTGTTTTCGAACACGCTCGCCGCGTTGCCGGCGGCGCGGTCGGAGGGCCGGCCGACAAACACTGTGATGTGCCAGGCCAGGATGATGCCGCTCGATTCGAGGGCGGACCATAATGGTTCCCAGGCCGGATCGTCGAGTTTCGGATCGACGTTGGCGATCATCAAATTGACCTGGCGCACGCCGCCCTTCGCCACCAGCCGGTTGAGTTCCCGCAACGCTCCGGCCGGATTTTCCGGCAGCATCGGCACGCCGATCAACCGGTCCGGCGCCACGGCGCAGAACTCCAGCAGCCAGTCGTTGAAAACCTGGTAGCAGGCGGCGCGCAATTCCGGATCCTCGGTCGAGATCTGAAAAATCGGACCGAAGATCAAATGCGTTCGCACGCCGTCCCGGTCCATGTCGGCGAGGCGCAGCATCGCGTCCGCCGGCCGCCGGGCGCTGTTGTCGTAAATGCCGGCGCGATCGAGGGCGGTGTAGATCGGCTTGATAGGCCGCTCGGACGCATTGGCGCGCTTTTGGCCGTCCCAGCGGCCCCAGACTTTGCCGTCGCAAATCCACATCGCCTGGCCGTCGCGGTCCTCGATATGCGGCGCGCGATCACGCAGCGCGGCGGGCAATCGCGTTGTCCACAAATCCGCTGGCAATTGCCCGAGATCCATATGGTCGTCGCAAGAGATCAATCCGTTGGGCATGTCATCCTCCAACCTGGTTCATAGAAAGTCGCGCACGCGTTCGATATCTTCCAAGACGTTGTGATGCGACACGAGCGCCACTTCGTCGAAGCCGATTTGCTGGAAGCGCTTGAATCGCTGGCGGGCCTCGTCGGGCGAGCAGACCAGTGACGTGTGCACGTCGGCGAACGCGGCGGCTCCCGGCCGGTTGGCGAGATCGACGGCGACGTTGGCGAGTACCGCGTTGGTACCGCCGGCCTCGCGATAAATCTTCATCCCGTGTTCAAGATCGTCCCAACTACTGTAACGGCCGGAGGGCGTCCATCCCTGACACTCCTGCGCAGCGAAGGTGATCCAGCGCGGGCTGCGCCATGCACCCATGAGGATCGGCGGCCCGCCCTCGCATTCCGGCCACAGCGTCAGCGAGCCGCCTTCATTGACGGCCTCCCCGCGCCACGCCTGACGCATGGTCGCGAGTGAGCGCTTCATGCTGCCGAAACGATGGTCGTAATCGTAGCCGAGCAATTCGAAATCCGCGCGGGTCGAGCCGCTGCCGACGCCCAGACGCAGCCGGTTGCCGGACAGGGCCTGCACGGACTGCACGCGATGCGCGAGCTCGATCGGATGGCGCAATGGAAGTTGCAGCACGGAAATGCCCAGTTCGACGCGCTCGGTGACGGCGGCGAAGACGGCGAGTTCGAGGAGTGGATCAAGGGTGGGCCGGCCGCGGCCGAGGGAGTCTCCGACCCATATGCCGGGGAAGCCGGCGGCTTCAATGCGGCGAGCGTAGTCGGTCATGCGGTTCAGCAATTTGTTGTGCGGCTCCACGCCTGGAATGGCGCGGATCATGGTGCTGACTTTCATGGCCGATCTCCGATTGGTGGGCGCGTTATCGCGAGAGCATACCGGCTTTGGTGGAACAGGCCAGCGCGGCATCACGCTGTCGCGCGTGCGTTTACGACCCCTGGAATTTGATCGCGGCATGCGTCCCGTCGCAGAACGGCTTGTTCTTTGACTCGCCGCAGCGGCAGAGCGTGACGCGATTGCGCACCTCGTACTCGAACCCGTCGGCGGCAACGACCGGTATCCCGCCGCGCAGCCACAGCGGGCCGCCGCATTGCTGTGCCGGATCCTCGACCACGCCGATCGAGACCGGCAGTTCGTGTTCGATGGGTTGGCCGGTTGTTTTGTCCCAGGCCACCAGACGTCCCGCCGGACAGTCGTTCACCTGGCGTATGAACATCGCCCGGACGTGAGGATCGCCGGTCCGCTCCACCTGGCTCCAGACCTGGCCGTTCGGATCGCAGAACCGTCCATATGCGCAAAGTTGTTCCGCGTCGGTGAGTTGTAGCACCGGCCCGTCGAACACCGTCGCCTGATCGAGATACGCGTCGCGACGCGCGGTCTCCGCTCCGTCGAACCCGATGCTCGCGTGCGAGCCGTCGCAGAACGGTTTGCTCCCCGACGCGCCGCATCGGCAAAGCTGATAGGTTTCGCGATGCCGGATCGCCTCGCCCTCACGCCACGCCTCGGAGCCCCCCTCGGCGTCCGCGACGATCGTCTGTTTGGCGAGCGGGACGCCGCCGGTGACGATGTACGGCCCATTTTCGGAAACGGTAACGCGGGCCTCGTGCTTCATCGCGGTCATGGATCAACTCCCTCGCGGTGGACAATCTGACCCGGGACGGCATTCCGGGTCGATCATTGACGCTGTGCCGCCATTTCTCAAGCCGACCGGAGACCGCGCTACCAGTTGTGACCGCCGGAAGGCGCCGAGGCGCCGGCTCGATCGCTTCGCTTTACGTTCGCCGGAAGAACCGGTTGGCGTTCTCCCACATCAGTTTACGTTGCCGGTCCGGGGTCAGGGTCTTCCACTCCAGGATATTCGAGATCGAGTCCGGGAACTGACACTCCGAATGCGGATAATCCGACGCGTACATCAGCACATCGTCACCGAGAAACTTCGTGACGAATTCCAGCATGTCCTCGCCTTCATGATGCTCGATGCTGCAGAAGAACCGGCCGGATTTCATGTATTCGCTCGGTGTCTGTTTCAACGGCGCGGTGCCGCCGACATAGATCGCCTGTTCATCCATACGGCGGCCCCAGAACGGCAACCAGCCGAAGCCGCATTCCAGCACGCCCATACGCAGTTTCGGATAGCGATCGAACACGCCGCCGCCGATGAACGAGGCGGCGAAACGCATCGCTCCCCAGGGATGCGCCGCGAGACGCCCGAGGAAGATGTTGTCGTAAAGATCGCGGTAGCCGGGATAGTAAGGCGGCGTCCAGGTGAAGCTGTGATTGGCGATCGGCAGATCGTGTTCCGCCGCCTCGCGCCAGATCGGTTCGAGGCTGGGATGATCGGCGGGCAATCCCTCGGCGAGCAGTGGCATCACCGCGACAGCCCATTTGGCTTTGGCCCAGGTGCGGATTTCGCGCACGGCTTCGTCGACGCGGCGGGTGGAGGCGACGATGGGACCAGTCAGACGATCGGGATGCGAGCCGCAGAAATCCGCCATGTGGCGGTGAAAGGCGCGGATCATCGCGACCTCGATCGACGAGTCGTCGACGCCGACGAAGCTCAACCACGAGGTCGGAATTAGAAAATGAACGTCGGTGCCTTCGTCATCCATGTCCTTGACGCGGTTTTCCGCGTTGTCGTCCTGGATGCCCGGCCGCGGTTTCTTGCTGCCCATCCATTGCGAATCGCGGCCAGTAAACCCCTCGCGCGGCGCTTCCTCACCCAGGATCCGCCGGTAGAATTTGGTGCCGGAGCGGTAGGAGTGCAGATCGCTTGGCCCCTCGACCGCGTTGCGGATCGGCGATCGGTACGGTGCCAGTTCCGGCAGGCGAGGCCGGAAGTCCGGATCGACGTATTTGTCCAGGACTTCAGCGGCGGGATTGATATGGGTGTCGGAATCATAGACCTGGAAGCCGTCTTTCATCGGTTTTCTCCCTGGTTAGGCCATCGACGGAGCAGCTCTTTCTGAGCGCGCGCGCTCCCATCCATGCCATTGGGGACTGTAAAGGACGATTGCCCCATTTGTCGATCAGCATGGGTTTTGGTGAGGGAGGGGCGTCCGCGAAGACTCGAACTCCCGACTCCAGATCCGCGGTCTTAATATCGGAAGTGACACAAGACACCACCGCTCAACTTCGTGTAGGCTCACGCTCCCTGGCCGCGGTTGACGAGAGTATCTGGAAATGAATGTTGTAAAGCGACGCCGAGTTCTTCTCTCATTGGGCCCAGGCACATTGCCCAGTCAGGGCAAAGACCGGCTCGATCTCACCAGCTACAATTTCCGATTGAGCGGCATGCCAACCCTGACGGGGCGCGAGATGATCGCCGCGCTGCCCGAGATCGATGCGTTCGCGGAACTTATCTTCGACGATGAGGGGCCCCATCCGCAGGGAACGCATGAGGACATTCGCAAACTCGCACGTTTTCTGGATAACGCCGCCCGCCGGGAAGATCTTGATGGGATTGTCTGGGTCCAGGGCACCAACACCCTCGAAGAGACCGCCTTCTTTCTTAACCTGACGGTACGCTCCAAAAAACCCGTGGTGGTCGTTGGCGCACAACGTCCGTTCACGGCGCTCAGCACGGACGCTCATCTCAATCTTGTGAACGCGGTCCGGGTCGCGGCATGCGACGAGGCGAGCGGAATGGGCGTCCTGACAGTCACCAACAGCGAAATTATCGCGGCGCGCGATGTAACGAAAACCTCTACATATCAGGTGCAGACGTTTCGGGGCCGTGATCTCGGAGTCCTTGGTTACGCCGATCCCGACCGTGTTGTTTTCTATCACACTGCCCGGCGCCGCCACACGATCAACTCGGAGTTCGATATCCAGACCATCGACCAGCTGCCAATGGTCGAGGTTCTCTATCCCCATACGGGCGCGAATCCCGCTCTGGCCCGTGCCGCCGTCGATCTGGGCGCGACAGGACTTGTCATCGCGGGGATTGGCGCCGGCGCGCTGGGAGTCTTCACCGAGACTGTAAAGACTCTCGTGGCGAACGGAGTCGCCGTCGTCCGATCCGCCCGCGTCGGCGAAGGACGTGTACTCGCATCGGGCAACAATCACGAAGCCGGCACGATCGCGGCGGACAACCTCAATCCACAGAAGGCCGCCATGTTGCTCGCCCTTGCCCTGACTCGTACACGCGATTCGTCCGAGTTGCAGCGGATATTCGATGAATACTGATCCCGCCGCTGGATCCGGTCCGGCTAACAGCCGGCAGTGGCGCGCCCGGAGAGACTCGAACTCCCAACCCCCAGATCCGTAGTCTGGTGCTCTATCCAATTGAGCTACGGGCGCCCAACGCCAGTTTCGAACGCCCGATCCTGGGCGCGAATACGATCACTCTCGCTTCAGCCTGATTGTCATGAAACGGGTGTCGCGAGGGGGCAATTTGTAGCGATCGACCCCTGACGAGTCCAGCCACCCGGGACGAGAAGCGGCTTGGCGCCACACTCCTCCCCGGCGGCGAACAGGCTTAGTTTCTGCCGCCGCCGCCGCCGTTTTCTCCACCGCGGTCATAGGATGGCCAACCGCCCGGCGGCGGCTGCACGACCCGGCCGTCCGGCATGACGCGAGGCGGACTCGGATTGGGATCGGTCAGGGGCATGCCCGCACAGGCGGCCAGTGGCAGCAATGCCAACACCGTGAAGGTCGCTCGCTTAAGGGCTCGCATGACTGAACTCCTTTTGCTTTGGACGATCATAGCACAAAGTCCGCGGGCTCGATTCCGGCCCGATCCGGTGGTCGGGACGCCGCCGGTGGCGCGCCCGGAAGGACTCGAACCTCCAACCCCCAGATTCGTAGTCTGGTGCTCTATCCAATTGAGCTACGGGCGCATCTCGGGGGCGCAGGAGGTAGCTGACCCGGTGCCGGCAAACAAGCCCCCGGTCGCACGAGCCACGCATGCGGGGTGAGCAGACCTCAACCCGGCACAAGCGGTGCGTGCAGACTTGTGCCTTCGCAGATAATGCCGCCGCGGTCGCCCGGGGTGATGTCGCCATAGCACTCCGCGAACACCGGCGGCAGCGGACGCCCGTTGGGCGGGGACAGCCACAGGCGCAGCAAATGGCGCTTGCGCTCGACTTCCGGCCAGTCCTCGTAACCCGTGCGGGCGTGCAGGATCGTGTGATTGTGCAGGAACTGAATGTCGCCCGGCATGAACGTCATGTCCAGCTTCAGCTCGGGGTCGCCGGCCAGTTCCTGCAGCATGTCCAGCGCCTCGTAGTCCTCCATTGTCAGCCGCCGTGCCTCCGGAAACCGCTGCGCCGAGCCGATATGCAGCCTGGAATATAGCACCGACAGATAACCCGCATGCTCATTGAACACGGGCGCCTCGTAGAACGGCGCCTTTCCTGGCGGTATTTCACCTCGGCGGTCGACCGGGAACGACTGATACAGCCGTTCCAGCAGGTCGGGCCGGCGTTCGGCCATGACATTGTGCAGCGTCATGGAGCTGACGATCGCCGAGTACCCGCCCGACTTCGCGCGGCGCAGGCACAACAGAGCGACGACGTCACAGCGGTCGATGTGGAAGTTCTGCCTCTCCGCGGTCGCGTAGCCACGCAGGTTCGGGTTCTCCGCCGCCTTGCCGCCCAGGTCGTAGACGTGGCCGAGGAGGTGGCCCTTGGCATTCTGGGATCGAGCGCCGCCGAAATACGTGCCGACGCCCCAGTATGCGGTCGCGGCCTCCTCGATCGGGCGATCCACAACCGGCATGCCGCGCAGGAGAACAAATCCCCGGCCGTTGAGCACATCGCCGCGCAGCCGCTCCAGCACCGGGGCGAGCGTGGGGAGCGGGAAGTCCTGGCGGTGGATGTCGACGAGGTCACGGCCGCGCACCGCATGCACCGCGGTTTCGATCTCGGCGACTTCGGTGGGGGAGAGGCGGTAACTCCATTCCGCCTCTCGGCCGCGCATGTCGGGGCCGTACCATGCCGAAGGGCCGTCGATCAGTTTCCGGGAGGGTCGCGTCATTACGTCTGTGTCAATCGCGGGCATTGGGACTTCCCTCGCTGTCGCGTTCAATCCGCGCAGCATACACGGGCAAGGGACGCGGTCCAGCCGTTCCCCGCTGGGCGGACGGGTTCGCCGGATCGTACGCCCGACAGTTTTCGGCGTCAGTCGAGAGAACCGCTCCAACCGCCTCGCGGAGTTTGCTATACTCGTCAGGCGGCGATCTTTTGTCCCGTCCGGGAGAACCGGGAGCTGTCATGAACCGATGGCCGATCCGTTTGCTGATCTGCGTGGCCCTGTACGGCTGTGCCACGATGAACAGGCCGCCCACCCCCGTGTCGGACGTGGATTGTCCAACGCCCAGTCCCTGCGATGACCCCGATCAGGACGCGCTGCTGCGTCCCGGGCCGAAATTCAGGCCGGCGGCGCTTCAGGTCGCGTATCGGCCTCTTTGGCCAGGCTGCCCCACGACGCTCCAGGTCATGGCGCGGCTGCATTCGATCGCATTCCAGGCGGTCCGGCCCAGTGACGAGGATGCTGACGCGCCATCCGACCCGTCTGACTGGACCTGCGACCCGCCGGATGCCCCACTGCTGCGGGCCGGGCGGTTCCGTCCAGACCAGAACCTCGCCACCCGCTGAGGCGGCGCTCAACAATAACCGAAGCGTTATTCGCGCCCGTCGCCTAAGCGCCTGAGGCGGCGTTTCAAGATGCCCCCGCGGGATTGCATTCAAGATGACTTCGGCGCATTCATCGAGAAAATCGCTTGTCAGGGTGGAGGCCGTCATGCGGGCGTTCTTCAAAATCGTCCTTCTTCCATTCGTTATCTTATCGACACAGACATCAGCGGCACCGCCTCAGGCCGGGCTTGAACGGGTGGGTCACATTATCGTTATCTTTCTGGAAAACCGCAGCTTCGATCATCTTTACGGGTTGTTCCCCGGCGCCGATGGCCTCGCGGAGGCCGGCCTCGCGACGGCACAGGTCACGCCTGAAGGCGAGCGTTTCTCAGTACTTCCGGCGGTACTCAATAATTATGCACCCTCGTGGATCGACACACGGTTCGCCTCTGGGCTGCCGAACGAACCGTTTCGGGAAGATCATTTTATCGATCTGAGGGACCGGACGGGCGACCCGGTGCACCGATTCTATCAGGAACAGCAACAAATCAACGGCGGCAAGATGAACCGCTTTGTCGCTTTCTCCGAAGTAGGGGGATTGCCGATGGGGTATTTCGACGGCCGCGGATTGCCATTGTTCAGAATCGCCCAGGAATATACGCTTACGGATCGTTTTTTTCATGCCGCGTTTGGGGGCGGATTCCTCAACCACATGTGGCTGATTTGCGCCTGCACGCCACGCTACGATGACGCTCCGGAGCAGTTGGTTGCTCAATTCGACGCGAATGGCCGGATGACCAGCGATGGTGCGGTCACACCCGACGGCTTCGCGGTCAATACCATCCAACCCAGGTTCGGCCCGCATAATCCCGGGGTGACCGAGGAACGGTTTCGGTTGCCTTCACAGACCATGCCAACAATCGGGCGTCTTCTCACCGATGCCGGAGTATCATGGGCATGGTATTCGGGAGGATATGCCAATGCGATCGCTGGTCATCCCGACCCAACCTTCATCTATCATCACCAGCCATTCGCCTACTTCGCGGACTATGCGAATGGCACAGCCGGGCGATCCGAACACCTCAAAGATGAGCGAGAGATGCTGGAAGCGATCGACGATCGCACGCTTCCCGCGGTAAGCTTTTATAAACCGCTTGGCATGGATGACGAACATCCCGGTTATGCGGATCTCGTCAGAGGCGACAATCATGCGGCGTGGCTCATTCAGCGAATTCGGAATAGTTTCATCTGGAACGATGCGGTTATCATCGTAACCTACGCCAGTAACGGTGGCATCTGGGACCACGTCGCACCGCCAAAAATCGACCGTTGGGGTCCCGGGACGCGAGTGCCGGCCATTATTGTCTCCAGGTTCGCGAAGCGGCATTTCGTTGACCACACGACCTACGATACAACCTCGATACTCAAGCTTATTGAGACACGTTGGCGGCTTACACCGCTGAACGAACGTGACGCGAACGCGGCCGATCTGACGAACGCACTCGACTTTGACGGCGGCAGATGAAACGGCGGCGGAATAGCCGCCGCGGCGCGCTTCGGCGGGATTGACCGTCATGGAGTGGAGCCCGACGATTGGCTTGCGAACCGGAAAGCGTCCGGCGGGAAAACGAGGGGGGAGAGGCGAATGCGAGGCGGCATGCTCCGAACGGCTCTGGCGATGTTCGTCGTCACGGCCGGCGCGGCGACGGCGCAACAATACGATCCTGGAGCATCCGCCACAGAGATCAAACTGGGGCAAACCATGCCGTACAGCGGTCCGGTTTCGGTCGCGGGCGCGGTGGGGCATGCCTCGATGGCCTATTTCGCCGCTGTGAACAAAGCCGCCGGCATCAACGGCAGGCAGATCAAACTTTTGTCACTCGACGATGCCTACAGCCCGCCGAAAACCGTCGAGGCGACGCGGCGGCTGGTCGAAGACGACAATGTCCTGATGATCTACGGCTCGGTGGGAACACCGACGAACGCGGCGGTGGAGAAATACCTCAACCAGAAGAAGGTGCCGCAATTGTTCGTCACCACCGGGGCGAGCCGGTTCCGCGATCCCAAAGCCTTCCCGTGGACCATAGGGTTCCTGCCTGCCTACATCGTGGAAGGGCGGGCGATGGCTCGATACGTTCTGGAAACGGTGTCCGCGCCAAAAATCGCGGTGCTTTACCAGAACGACGACCTCGGCAAGGATTTTCGCGCCGGGTTCCGGTCGGGGCTGGGAGACAAGGCGGACTCGCTGATCGTTAGCGAGCAAACCTTCGAGGTCGCGGACCCGACGGTTGATTCGCAGATGGTGGCGGCGAAAGCGTCAGGCGCCAATGTGTTTTACTTCGCCGGAACGCAAAAGGCCGGCGCGGAACAAATCAAGGCGCGGCATGATCTTGGTTGGGCGCCTCTGCACCTGGTGTGCAGTATCGCGAGCGGGGTTGAAGGCGTGCTTAAACCCGCCGGGCTGGACAATTCCGAAGGCCTCATCTCCACCGCGTACGCCAAGGATCCGTTCGATCCGACCTGGGCGGATGACACGGATGTGAAGATATTTCTGGCCTGGGTTAAGGATAATCTGACCGTGGGCAATCCGCGCGATACCGGGATTGTTGGCGGGTATATCGTGTCATGGCTGGCGGAGTACTTACTTCAAAAGGCGGGAGCGACGCTGACGCGGGAGAATATACTGAACATCGCGACACATCTGGACCACCTGAAGGTGCCGATGTTGCTGCCAGGTATCACGGTGACGACGAGTCCCATTGATTACAGCGGGATCAACAGGTTCCAGATTCAGCGGTTCGAGAGCGGGCGTTGGGTGCCGATTGGGAAGGTGGTGTCGGGAGAGTAAGGCGGTTTCCGCGTCTCGTTTCACCTCAGCGACGCATTCAATTGTCCATTAAGTGGCAAAATCCGATTTGATCCGAGCCAGAATGATGCCCTTCATCTCATCGTCAATCGGCATGGACCGCACCAGCCCCGTAAGCTTTCGCCTGCTCACACACCGATTTCGTACCAAAGCGCGGTTGAACTCCCGATCCTTTTCGCGCCCAGCGGCGTATTTGGCGAGGACGAGGTCGTGAATGTCCAGACAAAGGCCGACAGCACCCTCGGTATTCGGATTGGAAAGCCGAATCAGGCGTTGTTCCCATCCTTCCGGAAGGGTCGCGGTTTTCGGTGAGACGCCGTGTGCGTAGTAGCCGTATGTCTCGTGGAAGGTCGAAAGCTCGCCGATGGCGGCATCTATATCGTCAGCACGTTCGGGGTGATTGCGGGGATAGACGTCGGCTTCCTCCGACTGAAACGCGATCGGCGGAAGGGCCATTGTTTGCGCATGGATGGCCTGACTGCCGATAATGACGATTTCGGAGTCATCCGAAATCTGGCTGGCCGCGCGGATGATATGTTCGAGTTAAGTGCGATTCATAAATGGCCATGCGCTCGTCTTGTGTCAGCAGACCGGCGAAGGGACTCGATTGTCGAAGACGGGTCGCTCTCTCGGAGCGGTCCACGAGGAATCGCGCGACCTGCTCGACAGGACCGCGTAGGATCTCTTCCCATTCCATCAGCGCTGGCAACGGGCTGGAGTTGCTCCTCTGCCAGCGGCGTACATTCGCGCGCGCCTTATCCAGCAAAGCCGGATCGGCCAGCAGCTTCCTGGCGACGAGCTGATGCAAGGCAATGCTTCGCTCATCGAGGCGGTCGTGGTCACTGTATACGGGTGCCATGACGGCATCGTAGCACAGGAAGAGTCCATTGCCTCCCTTAATACATGGCTCGCCGCCAGGCTCACGCCGGGACGTGGCTGGGCACCAGCGTCCGCCAATGCCCCGTCTCCGGCATCGGCGCGTCGATCGCCGTCACGGCACGGTGATCGATGTTCACACCGATCGGCGCCTCGCCACGTTCGACGCGGTCGGCCTGCTCGAATAACCGCCGCCGGAAGTGCACCACGGCGACGTCCGCCGCCACCAGATGTTCCAGACTCCGGTCGTAGATCGAGCCCATCGAGGTGACAATGACCGCGTCCTCCAGTGCGATGCCGCGGAACCCTGACCAACTGCTGGCCATCGCGGCGCGCTTCTGCTTGGCGAAATCGTTCCGGGAGAAACGGAATTTGCAATCGTCCTCGGAATAAAATTCCGGATCGTCGAAGCCGGTTTCGCGCACCCGGCTCATGCGCTCGATCGGCCGTTGTCCGTAACGCACGGAAAACGTCGCGGTGTTCTCGTCGTCGATCGGCACTTCAAGCACGATCGTCGCGTTACCGGTTTGCGCGATATCCGGAATGATGCGGCCTGACGGCATGATGAACGGCACGATCCGCACATTGTCGGGCTCGCCGTTCGGATTTTTCCGGATCGCGGCGTAGTGATAACCGAATTCGGTGTCCTCGACTTCAAACCGGGGAATTGTATCGGCCAGCGAACCAACCCGTGTGCCAGGGCCGCTGTTCCAACCAGGCCGCGCCGCGTCGCTGTGCAGAATGCTGACGTGGGAGCTGTCCAGCCCGCCCTCCAGCGCCTGCACCCAGTTGGCATTGGTATCGACGCGCATCACCACGCGGTTCTCGGTCGGCAGGTCCATGAATTCGTAATTCGGGAATGGTGGTTCCGCTTCGCGCGGCCCGATATAGGTCCAGACGATGCCGCCCGCCTCACGCACGGAGTACGCGGGCGCCTTCATGCGGTGCTTCAATTCGGGATTGGCGTTGTTCATGATGTCGAGGACCGAGCCGTCCACTCCAAACTTCCAGCCATGATAAATGCAGCGGATGCCGCAATCCTCGACCCGGCCCAAAGCGAGGGAGGCGCCGCGATGCATGCAGAGTTCATCGAGGACTCCGACGCGGCCCACGGTGTCGCGGAAGACGACAAAATTCTGCCCCATCAGCCGCGCGAGAAGCGGATCGCAATCCGGCCGCGGCAATTGCGCCGAGGTGCAGATCGGCGTCCAGAACCGGCGCAGCATGTTGCCCATCGGCGTTCCTGGGCCGACCCGGCACAGGCGTTCGTTGGCTTCTTGAGACAACATGAACTGGGTCCCTCCGCTGTCTTTATGGTGCAACCGTCAGACTGGCGGCACGACCGGCAGCAGACCATGGCCGCGGCCCAGCGGGCAAGGCGTCACTCAGACGGCGGCGAACCGGGCCGCCACGGGGACCGCGACACGCCATGATGAAGCCGACGGCAGGGCAGGCGATCCATTTCAGGAACAACCTGACGAAGTTGCTTTTCGGCGCTAACGTGGCCGCCAAACCGGATGGCGGCAGCCGTGATCAACTGGAACACGTTCGACCTGAACCTCCTGGTCGTCTTCGACGCGGTCATGCGGGAGCAGAACCTGACGCGAGCCGGACAGAGGCTTGGTTTGACCCAGTCCGCCGTCAGCCATGCGCTTTCTCGCCTGCGTCACATGCTGAATGACGAACTGTTTGTCCGCTCGCCCGAGGGCATGCTGCCAACTCCTCGGGCGGAGCGGATGGCTGGACCGATTCACCAGGCGTTGCTGGACATGCGGGTCGTCCTTGAGGCTGACGAGTTCGACCCGTCGCGGGCGGCGCGCAGCTTTAAGATTTCCGCCAATAACTATGCCGCGCGCACTGTCATCCCGGCTTTCGTGCGGCGCGTGGCCGCGCAGGCGCCCTCCGTCGTGGTCGAGGTTCGGCCGATCGGGATGTTGCGCTCGCTCGATCAGTTGGACGCCGGCGCGGTGGAACTGGCGTTGGAAACACTGGCCGAGGGAGGGGAAAGGTTCAAGTGCGTTGGCCTTCTGGAAGATGAGTATGTGGCGATCCTGTCGAGCGATCATCCGCTGGCCAGCGAAGCCGAGTTGTCGATCGCGCAAATGGGCAGCCTGCCCCACATCGCCATCACCTCCAGCGGTGACGATACGCGGTTCGTCGATGACGCACTCGCCGAGCACGGTCTCGCGCGCCAGGTCTGGGCCGCGCTGCCGCTGCACTCCTTAACTCAGGTTCTCGCCGGATCCGAGGCAATGGCGGTCGTGCCGCGCCGGGTCGCGGCGGACTTCATGGCCGTCAGGCCGCTGATCGTCCGCGCGCTACCATTCCCTTCGCCGCGGGTGTCGCTCTCCATGATCTGGCATCGCCGGCTCGACCTCGACCCGGCCCACCGTTGGCTGCGCGCGACGCTGCGGGCGGCGGTCAGAGACGCTTAGGCAAAGCGCCCCATCGCGGCGGCGAGGCGCGGTAGCGTCCGGACATGAGCGATGTGCATTGAGCGATGAACAGATAGAGTGACGCATTGCCGCGGAAGCGCATGAAGTATCCCGGAAGTCGTTTCCGTGGATGCGAATGATGAGCAGCAACATAATTCCCGCCGCCCCGCCTCTCGGTCATGCACGGACTGTCACGGTGTCAGCGCGTGAATTACCTGGGGCGGTCCATGCCTGATGATTTCCAGACCGCCGCCGAACGGGCGCGGTCCCGTATCGGAGAACGTCTTTGGCAAACAATGTCATTTCACGCGCAGACCATCGAAATTTATCTGGAATTGCGTGCGCTGGACACAGAACGAGCGGCCCAACGGGGGCCTCAGGAGCCGACGACGTCCGGCGCCGCCTGAACAGAAGACGCATGATATTCAAACCGGACACATCGCCGTGACCAACATGCATTTCCGCCAGGCCGGCGTCCGCGCTACGTCTTGCTTCAGGATACAAATACAGGCCGCCACAACCGGGAGCCGCGAATGTCCGAAACGACCGTTGTCCGGAATGCGAATCTCAGCGGCGACATCGCGTATCCGGCTGAGGCCGGCCCGCTGGTATCACCCGATCGGTCGCCTGAGGTGCCAGCACTTGAGACCAGGGCACTGTCGCGAGCCGTCGGGGGCAAACTGCTGGTGGACGGCATCAGCGTTCAAATACCACCAGGCGAGGTGCTGGCTGTGGTCGGTCCCAGTGGCGCGGGTAAATCATCGTTCCTGCGCCTTTTGAACCGTCTGGACGAACCAACCGGCGGCACTGTGTTGCTGAATGGCGAGGACTATCGAGGCATCGCGCCACGCGAGCTGCGCCGTCGCGTCGGAATGGTCATGCAGACGGCTTACGTGTTTCCCGGCGGCGTGGCGGCGAATATTGCTTTCGGACCGCTCCAACGCGGTGAACTTCTCACCGCGGAGCAGATCCAGGCACTGCTCGATCGGGTCGGCCTGGCGGGATACGAGGATCGCGACGTTGGCAATCTTTCGGGCGGCGAGGCACAACGGGTGTCCGTGGCGCGAACTCTGGCGAACGCGCCGGAAGCGCTGCTGCTGGACGAGCCCACATCCGCGCTCGACGAAGCTTCGGCACGCGGCATTGAGGCATTGCTGCTGGATATCATCCAGGAGCGACGGATGACCTGCGTGATTGTCACGCACAACACGGCCCAGGCCGCTCGTATCGCGGGCCGCGCGATGGTGCTGGAGGCTGGCCGGCTCGTCACGATCGGTCCCGCCA
>Ga0182018_10001679_pt1 | contig 24480 bp, 43 predicted proteins | sample 812P2MmetaG_FD_120490 | JGI IMG/M metagenome (GOLD analysis project Ga0182018, IMG submission 120490) | Permafrost microbial communities from Stordalen Mire, Sweden - 812P2M metaG | ecosystem: Environmental > Terrestrial > Soil > Wetlands > Permafrost | place: Sweden: Stordalen | collected...
AGACGTTGCTCATACCGACGAAGGCTACAGTGCCTCATGTCGGAATCAACGTCCCAAGCCTCATTCTCGTTGGCCGGTTTTCAGGTGACCCTCATTGGCCGGTTTTGGGTGACCCCTGAGGCCACTAGGCGGAGCACCAGCGGGCCTCGGTTCCATCCCTAGGTACCAGAGTGGCACTGATGATGTTGCGCCCAGCACGGTGAACCCCCAGCAATCCCCAGCACCGCAGAACAGTAACTCGGATTATGGCGAACGTAATGGTTTAGGTGCTTACCTGGGTAAAATTGGAGAAAAAGTGAAAGGAAACGGTACCTCCACAGGTCAAGCGCTGGAGAACTTCTCTAACGACAGTAGCATTGGTACGCCAGCCACGTTGCTTTCGTCCCCTCAGTTGAACCAAGAGGCTCTGCCAGATACCTTAGCCCAGTTTGTCCGTTGACGCTGGTTACGGTTGCTGGCGGGAACAGGAGTTGCACCCAGTTGCCCAATGTGGACGCTGGGGTGGATTGCAGAATAAAGGTCTCGTTAAGGTCTGTACGTACAGCAATTTCTCCTACGGTGTTAGGCAGAGCAAGCATGGCTGCTTGGCTTCCCACGACGTAGGTTTGATTGAGAGCAACTACGGGAAGTTGAGATGTCGGCACTATCCCAGAAGCATTGAGCGTGGCGTAACCGTTAGGTTGCCCAGCCTCGGACAACGGGGTCAACAAGGCTTCAGCGGCTTCGGCTCTGGCGGTTTCTGTTCCCACCGCACCATACACGAAGGCGGTGGTGGCAATCTGTGTGTTATTGGTTCCCAAGGTTGCTGTGGGCGCAAGGGGCACTCCAGTGAATGCTGGGGAATTCAAAGGGGCCGCACCCAGTACGTCACCTACGAGGGGCTGCGACTGAGTGAAGATGCCTGTGACTTGGTTGTAGGAATCCAACCACTCGTGCGCGACCTTAGCGATGGTGATGGGGAACACGCCAAAACTAGGCACGGTGCTAATGGTTACGCCGCCAAACGCATCGGCTGTCACAGCGATGTTGGTACCGCCGATGAGATTCAACAAACTCTGGGTGGTATTGGGCACACCGTTGGTTTGTAGAACAGGTGGGACGCCGATGCCTCCGAAGGCTGCATCAATGATGATGAAATCTTCCGCAGTCTCCTCATTCATGCCCACCAAGGAGAGCCCTAGGTTGGGGATAATCGTAATTTGCGGATAGTAGGGCGGCATAGCGGACTCCTTAGGGAATACTTTGCGGCATGAAAAAAGGCTCCCTTGTGGGAACCTTGGTGATGCTTAGAATTTGTTGTGCCAGGGGTCGGGCAGTTTCTCCACGACCCCAGGCTTAGTAACGACGAAGTTGCTTGGTTGTGCGAACTCTAATCGTTAAACTTGTTGCTTTTCTCTACGGCGGAGTTTTGCATTGCAGAGTCCCGCCTCACGTGTGCAGAACTGCTGCTCGGCTTCATCCTTGGCGACCTGCGCACGCTTAGCCCAATACGAATACTGGGCGATGAGACCTGCATACTTTCTGTCCGCTGCGTGTCTCGCAAGAAAATCCAGGTTGGATTGACGCTCAGCCTTGGTCATCGCACTGCCTCCGCCAACATCCCGCTCATACTGTTGCGCCGTTCCTTCTCGGTCAACTCTTCCATGGTCAACGCTCGGTCGATACCTCGGCGTGCGCCCCAGCGTCTGCCTTGCTTCTCCAGAGCAGGGAATTCATCCACCAGTGCCACTTCTGACACTGGTGCCAGTGCCACTTTTGACATTGGCGGCACGAATTCTCCACTCCGCAGATTTTCTGCGTCTGGATTGGAATCTTTTCCAGGTTTATGTTCGGCAGTCCCTAGGTACTTCTCAATCTGTTTGTTCTCATACTTAGTAGTCTCAAACCTACCGTCCACTTCTGGCACTGGTGGAATCCCTAAAGTGGCACTGGCTGGTGCCACTTCTGGCACTGGCTGGGAGGCTCCAAACTCGCCCTCCAATGTCACTTCTGGCACTGGTGTATCGTCGTGCTGCTTGCAATGCTTGGTACCCTTAATCTTGACCCACTGCTCGTGGTCCAAGGGTTCGTAGATAGCCGCCGAGGCTCGTCCGCCATTGCTGTTGTGCTTGCTCTTAATGACAGTGGCCAGCCAACCCTTCTTGACCAACTTGCGGCGAAGACGGTAGATGCTGCTGCGGCTCTCCCCTGCGAATCTGTCGGCGGTATTCTCGGGGTCCTCAAATAACCTGTTGGTCGTGTGGGTGATTTTTCGGTACTGCTCCCACAACCCAAACTCGGCGCAGGACATGTGATGCTGTGCAAAGCAGTTCTTAGATGTGGTGCTCACTGTCCACCGCCAAGGTCTTCCTCATACAGCACGATGGCAACCGCCAACGTATCGACGCCGTTTAACGTGTTAAGAACTTTTCTCTCCGCAGCGACGGTGCCTGATGTTTCTGGGAGTTGTCGCAATGCGTGTATGCTCCGAAGGGCACTTTGTGCCTGTGGAGACAAAGGATTGTTGCTGGACATATACTTCCTTCCTGTGTGTAGTGCGGTGCTGCATGGTGCGGGTTGGTGGAGCAGAAGCCGCTGCTCTGGTCGGATGAATAATGCCCAGCGTTGCTGAGTACAACGCCGAGCGAGGTTTGAAGGGACCTGTGCACTCCTGCACATTCCCCTCGTGATTGCCAAGTGGGAACCCCGCATCTGAAAGTTTCTAGAGACTTGGGCACCTGGGCAATGTCAATGTCGTGCGGAGCCACGCCGAGGGACTCTGAACTACCTCGTCATGGCTTAGCACGGCAAAGTTCGTGTTGCTGATCTTGTATTGGTGCGGGGCAGAAACTGAAAGCATTGCTGAGCAGAAGTCAAAATCAGAGCAGTGCGGGTAAGTTACCCGCACTGAGTTACTTTAGTCGCCACCCGGCGCGTTGCTGAAATTCTCGCCCGCGATCTGGCATTGCTGAGAAGGAGTCAATAGGTGACCTTCAGCAGAGTCTGCCGAAGGTACCAAGGTCACCACCCAGCGCGTTGCTGAAATTCTCGCCCGCGATCTGGCATTGCAGGGGAGGAGTCAATAGGGATGATACGGGGACTCCCCGTATGATGTTACCTTGGTCACCACCCGGCCCGCTGCTGCTGCTTGATGTGCTTCGCGGTCCTGCCGCTCAGTTGCCTGAGGCACCTGGACCGGATTCCGGTCCACGTCCACTAGCGGGCTGCTCTGCCGTATGAGAATTTCTTTGTGCGGCTCAGCGATGCTACGTGTTCCGCTCTGGCCGCCACAACTTCTTTCAACGGAAACATGTCCCGCAGACCACCCAGCGAGTTCGCGCCAGAGCAGTACTCAACGAGTTCTGACTCGCTAAGTTTCCCGAGTTCACGCAACTCCAAAAGCCTGAAGGTCAGTTCTACGCATAGCAGGGCCTTAACATATCCCCTGCCAGCAGATCGGGTGAGACCGAGCACGGTCGCCACGTTCTGCACGGTGTACGGATGTGGACTGGTTTCCGGTCCACATGGCTTTTGGTTAGGTATCACTGAGGGTGCCCACCGCCACGTCTTGGGACGTTGGCCCCTAAGCGTGAAGGACAGTTTGCCCAGGTGTAGATCGGAGATGACTCGGCGCACGCCTTCAATTACTGGCATCAGATCGTAGCCGCTTCTGCTATAACTGCGCGTCCGCATGAGTCTCCTCCTTGTAGGCTTGGTGAGCGTGCCGTAAAAATGAACGTCAAGTAAAATCCCGCCGAATTTGTGCTCGGCGGGACTTAGGTATTGCTGAGTGTTGCTGAGTTATTGCGCAGGATTGCAGTGCATCTCAATGGCGTGCTCGTAGAGAGCCAGGGTGTCACACTCAAGAAGTGCACAGACTGCCGTGGCGATTGCATGGTCCTCTAGGCGACTCGCACGAACTGCGCCGAGACCGTCTACGATTTCAAAGGTTCCGTCTGCGCACTCTGCAATGCTCAAATCTTCTGCTAGTGCCTGCGGAGTCTCGAAAAACTTGGTACTTTCTAGAACCTCGGACGAATTACTTTTCAGTTCGTCCAGCAGTTCCTCGTCGGACAGGTTGTACGCCTTCAGAGCAAGAACGGCCCGCTCTGATAGCCCAAGCCTTTTGATGAGTTGCTCGATCTCTCCAGTGGGCGTGAGCGGTGATGCCAGGATTTCTTCCCGCAATGGTACGCATGTTGTGGACATGTTCTGAGTTCTCCTTTGGGATGTCTTGGGGTGCTTCGGGGAAGGTTGGACCTGTCGGGACGAACCTTCTTTGGGCTATGTAGATATTGTATCACAGTCAACCTAATTTTATAGAGCGCGTAGCCCAGTGCCCCTGGTTATCGCCAAGTATACGCTATGCGCCGAGCCTTTGCAAGGAAAATCGTCCAGGATGCCCCAGGAGCCCTCGGGACCCCAAAGTCGGCCAATCCACCTGCAGACCACCCAAACGCCCCAGGCAAGCCCGCCTAGCCCCCGTTTCTCCCTATTCGGCGGTGCTCCGTGAACGCCAAAGCAGGCCCTCGGCGGCACCCAGAGCACCTATTCCAACCCTTGGATGAGGTAACCACTGTGTTTGCTTAGCTTTACCCATTTGGCCGATGGTCGGCCTATATCCCTGGCGGGTGCCCTGCGCCTCGGGTGCGCCAACGAGCAGCTTGGGGTGCACCAAAGGGGTGGCGGGGTGCACCACTGCCACCTAGGAACCCCGCTTCGGCCTGTGGCAAACTGTGCCGCATGGATAAACCACAGTTAACAAAGGTCAACGAAAACGAGTCCAAGTGTTCCGTGTGCCATGACCGCATCATTCGGTTCCCGGTACCCCCGCCAAACCCATAACCCCACGAACCGAACAAGGACTAAGAAAGAAGGATCAAAATGACGGTGGCACAACAATTAACCAAGGCTGCGCAGATTGCTCAATCCAACAAACTCACGACGCCTCACGTATACGTGCGCTGTCCAGATGACATTCCCGACGAATTTGCAGTGAAAGTCTTGCCGGTGAATGATAACGCCGCACTCCGGGGTCTTGAAGTTTGGATCACTGACCATAATGGCTACATCTATGGAGTCGTCGGAGATCACGAAGACGGTCGCAAGAATGTCATTTTTGCGGTGTGATAGCGCATAAACGAGAGAACGCGACGAGTTGCGGAGGCGGTTGAATCAAGCATAGAATCCACACGCTATGGCCAAGAGCCTGAAAAAGCTCGTTGACAAGGCGACTGAACAGCAATTGAACCTCAATGTGCTGCTCGATGAATGGTTGCACCTTCAGAAAGAAGCTGATCTCATAGCGACGATAGATGATCGGTACTACAAGGGAGCAAGTTCATTTAAGAAGTTTCTGGCCAGAAAGTTTAAGAACTTGTCTTAGCAATCCTCCCAGGTTCCATTCTGTGCTGATGAGCTGGCAATCGGAGGAAACATGGAGCAAGAAAACTTCTATTTGTCAGATAGCGACACCGAAGACAGAATCCAGGAGCTGGAATCTCGCCTTGAGGAACTTGAGAAAGACCCGCCATCGCAGAAGGGCTATGACACAACCGATCTTGTGTATGCTACTGCGTACGTCTTTGGGTCTGCCCTGGCAATGACGTTGTCCTGGGCCAGGAACGCCAGCCTTCTGTACTGCCTTGCACATGGGCTCCTGAGTTGGGTCTACGTAGCTTACTTTGCCTTGACACGCTAAATCCGCACGGGACCCACCAAAACTTTGCTCGGGGTCGCCCTGTTTGAACAGGCCGGTGCCGTGCCACCGAGCTGGCTGAGTTTTCCCCAGGGCGTTGTGCCAAGGGTTCTCTGGGCTAATGCGCTCCGCCGTGGATTGCCTAGTAGAGGATTTTGAAGTCGATCACGGGCATGTCCTCCGACGCTTCGCCTGTTTCTCTCATCCTATGAAGGAACTCTGAGCAGAAGCGTTCATGAACCCCGTGGGAGTTAAGACTGCATTCAAGGTCCCACTCGTTCTTCAGAGACGCCACTAGCTGGCCGTCACGATAAAGGTCATAGCCAGTGGATGTTCTTTTGCCATTCATTGTGTACACGATCAGCTCCTCTTGAAGCACAGCTAGAGCGCAGTGCCTCATTCCAAAGCCTAAGCGCAATCTAATCGAAATTGAAAGTTACGTCCGTTATGCTCTCCACCAAAGTGGCACTCGTCGCGCCGAACCTCCGGGATTGCCTCAAACAGATTCCAGGCTGACTTCCAAACCCACTGCGTGAAAGACGCTCTCGTACTGACTTCGGATCACCGTCATGAGTGCGGCCACGTTGGGTGGCATCGCAGCCACAGACGCAAAAGCCTGCACGTCATCCTCGGAGAGATCGAGTCGGCTCCTTAGGATGTCGAGTAGTATCATGGACATCTGCATCTGTTGCGCAAATAGGGCTGCAACGGCCCAGTGTTCTTGTTGTGTCATGCTGTTCTCTCCTGGTGGACTTCCCTACTCTATCTCACAATTTCTCCGTGTATGAATTTCTGCTCAGGGCTTCGCACGGGAGCCGCCAAGATTTTGCTCCGGGCCTGCCATGAACTGCTAAGGGGTGCCGGGGAGGTGCTCGGTGCGCTGGGTATTTCCCAGGGAGATTTTCCGTACACGCGAGAACATAATCCTGAGCGTCCGCTCCGCCGCCGCCAGGGGCCTCCTTATCGCGGTGGTAGCCCCCAAAAACGTGGACCGACCTTTGAAGGTCCCCTGGGGCCGAGCACCAGCCGAGCACACCTAAGCGTAACCCGAGCAGGCCGCCAAGGTGTTCCAAAGGATTCGCCCAGGACCGCTCAGCAGGTCGCCAAGGTGTTCCCGTGTCACTGCCAGTAGGGATGGACGCAGGTCGCCCGCAGGACCGCACAGCGTACGGCAGAGGTATGCCATTCTATCCGTAAACACTCGCCTAGTTTCAACAGGTTAGAGCACAGTGTTTGCCGTGCATGAATCGCCCGATCCGTGTACGAATTTTCCCCCTAGAATTTGGATCGGTAGTAATCTGTTTACAGATGGGAGGAAGGTAAACAGACCCCATCGGAGGAACACACCATGCGAATCACAGACAGAATCACAGCAGTGGTCATGCTTGCTCTGCTATTCGGCGGTATCTACTTTGGCTTGTCATCGTGGAAGGCGAAGTCAGACCACACGGCGGCCTGCTCAGCACTGTATCAGCAGTACTTCGAGAGTGTCCTAGACAACAAGGTATCGGGCGACACGTCTAGCACTCTTGGCGCAACCTGGGCAACCTTTTGCACACCAAGCAAGTAACCCGAGCACACGCTCAGAAAACGGAGTCAACACAATGGCATACCAAGCAGATGGATTCAAAAAGTATCAGGCAGAGCGCTACGACTACGAGAACCAAGCATGGATCGGAACCGATGGCACGTATCTGCCCTGCGGTCATTCCACGCCATGCACGTGCTACGGCAAGACGCATGCTGGACAGTTGGCAAAGTTCGATCCACAGACGGCAACACTAACCAGAAACCGAAAAGGACACCCCATGTCATTCTTAGCAGTTATCGCACTTGTGATTTTCATTCTGCGAACTATGAGCAGTAAGCACACTAATCAGGCCGAGTTCCGCCGTCTGCTGTTCAAGACGTTAAGGTATTCCGCCGTGGTCGCCTTGGTGCTCATTGTGGCCATCTGCGGCTTCGCTTGGTACGTCAACAGAACGGATGTTGTGGACTTCTCGCAACCTAACCCGTACCTCCAGCACAGCAAGTAACCCGAGCACACGCTCAGAAAACGGAGCACTATGAAAAAACCGATGGTAACTCTTGACCAAGTAATCGAAGCAATCGAAGAGGACGATAACCTTGGCTTCTGCTTAGCTTGTGGAGCAGAAGCATACGGCGTCGAACCCGATGCACGGGAATACACGTGCGAGTCCTGCGATGCACCAAGGGTGTACGGGGCCGAGGAACTGCTAATCATGATGGCCTAATAGGTTTCCACCTTGCCCATCCTGCAAACGTGGGCAAGAGTGAACATCTATACTTGGAAGGAAGGGGCACCAATGCGGATCACTAGCAGCAAAGTAGCAGCGTTGGCTAAGCAGTTCAGAGTAGACCCTGAGTTAATCACGGCCATAGCGGACACGTTGGCCGAGCAAGAGCATAGCAGGATGTCAAGACGGACCCGAGCAGGCGTAGCACGTGCCCGTAAACTGGGCAGGGTTTCTGGGCCGGTACAGATGCCATTGGACATGGCCGAGGTAAAGGCACGGCAGGCCAAGGGCCAGTCACTGCGCACCATAGCAAAGGCCATGGGGTGCTCGGCTTCACTGCTAGTCAAACGTGCCAAGGGTGGCCGCCAGGGCCGTCCCTAGTTTTTTTGGTCCCCGCCTGGGGGTCCTGCGACCCGCCGAGGAGAACGGCGGTACCTCACTGAGGAGAACGGCGCTGAGGAGAACCGTAGCCTTCCCGTGGGCACCCCTTGCCATTTCCTAAGAGTCCGCTTGGCAAAATGCCTCGCCCAAGCCCACAGGAGTTCACGCAAGCCAAAAGGCAGTTCACAGGCCCAGGAGTTCGCGCAGGGTTGAATTCTGAAGGCGCACAGGAATTCTGACCGCTCTACCCTGTATCATTTAGGCCCTGCCGAGCACCCTCAGCAAGTCCTTTGTTTATCGCTCAACTTTGCCAAGAATAGGTGTTGCATTTAAGGGGTCCTTAATGATACAGTGGTCAAGTTAGGAAGTCGGTGGTTGCACACCGTTCCTAGCCGCAACACCCAGCGCTTATGGAGAGCGCCAAGCAATGAGTAAGAAACACTTCATCAAACTAGCCGACTACCTCAGGGATTCAAAGCCGTATTGCGAACCATTCACCCAGGCCCAGGTCGAACACCTAGCCAACTTCTGCCACAGCGTAAACCCAGCATTCAAACGTGAGCGTTGGATTTCCTATGTTGCGGGCACGTGCGGCCCGAACGGCGGTGCACTGTGAAACTGCCCTTATCGCAGATCGAATTGGCCACGTCCCCGGAGCCATCACGCTACACACTTCAGGCCGTCAAACTAGATGTAGAGAACAAACGCATCATGGCAACCGATGGGCACATCCTCGCCATAGTGCCGTGCGAAGTCTCGCCAGAAGATCACTCTGCACTGATTTCCACCGAGGCAATCAAGCAACTGCGGGCCATGCAGAAGCGTGCGAAGTCTGTGCCGGTAGAGGTTCGCACCAATGGCAAAGTGACCGCTACAGGCGTAGGCGAGACGGCAGAATTCGACTTGGCAACTGGCCAATTCCCAAACGTTGACATGGTTGTCCCTAAGTTTGACGGGCCAGCCACTATCAGCTTTGACGTGGAATTGCTTATGCGGTTGGCCAAGGCGATGCACACGAAGGACAAGAGCAGCCCTCAGTTTGTTTCGCTGTACATCAAGGATACGCAATCGCCCATCCTGGTAAAGTCCCACGGCAATAAGGAGGCGGTCGGAGTGCTCATGCCGTGCCGAACACAAACCTAGGTTGCTACTAGGACGGTAGAACATAACGGCGCAGTGGGTGGTTGCACACCTGCTGCGCCTAACCGCTTGCTTCGTATGGAGCAAAGCAGAACGGCTGCAGAGCAGCATAACAAAGGAGAACGGCCATGCGTGTGGCAATCTACGCTCGTGTTTCAACCGATGACAAAGGGCAGGACCCGCTAAATCAACTGCTGCAACTGCGGGAGTACGTAAGCAAAATGCAAGGCTGGGAACTGCACAGGGAATACGTGGATCATCTCAGTGGTAAGAACGGGAAGCGGCCACAGTTCCAAGCAATGCTGAAGGACGCCACGGCGCACCGCTTTGATGTTCTGCTGTTCTGGTCTCTAGACCGGCTCACTCGTGAAGGCGTACTCAAGACGCATCTGTACCTTGAGCAGTTGGCCCAGGCCGGTGTGCGATTCGTTTCTTACACCGAGCAGTACGTAAACTCCCTCGGCCCATTTGGCGAAGCCATAATCGGCCTACTCGCTGCCATTGCTCAGCAGGAGCATAACCGTATCAGTGAGCGGGTCAAGGCGGGCATGGACCGAGCCAAGGCGAACGGCAAAACGTTTGGGCGGCCCATCGTGCAGGTGGACGTGAAGGCAGCACGCAAGCTGCAGACTGAGGGACTGGGACTGCGGGGCATTGCCAAGCGGCTGGGCATATCGGTAAACACGTTGCTGAAGGCGCTGGCCCGCTGAGGAGAACCGAGGAGAATGGGGGCCGGCACCCGTGGTGGTCCCTGGCACCTGCATAGTCCACTGAGGAGAACCGAGCACCCGCCTAAGAGTTCCCCCAGGCACAAGCCAAAAGGCCGTTCGGAGTTCTGCCACGGGCTGCTAGGGCAGTCCCCAAGGGCGCACAGGAAATCCAGGGCGCATGCCAGGGGAGTTCCTCGGGGCTGCTCCGCATTGTTCTGCCCGTCCAGATCAACCTGGCCGATGGTCGGCCAAATAGAACCACAGCCCTCTCACGGTGAGATGCCTGTGGGTGCGCCGTATTCCGTACGCCAATTCGGCCAGTTCTCGTAGTGACGTTACAGGCAGGAGGCGGAGCGGTAGCCAGGGGTTGCTCAGGAGATGCTAAGCAAGTCCTTTGTAATCACTAAGCGGTTCCTTGCCTATACCATTCCATGCGATAGGTAGGCTTAGCCGAGACAAATACCACTACATATGGTAGTCAAAGGTGGTCGGCAGCCGACCAGCCTTGGTAATGCTATGTGGGCAAAGGAGATGCTTGGGTGGCTTGGCGTGCGCACGGCGGTAACTCGGCACATACCTGTGCGTGTTACTAAGGTAACCGAGCGGGGGCAAAAAGGTTGCTCTGGAAATCCCGAACATACCGACCAGTCGGTTTGGTATCCTCAGTAAACGCTTTGGATTGATTTGAATACAGACGCTAAGGAAATGAGGAGTGAATCCCGAGCACCGTGCACAGCGGTACCCATTGGTAAACTAAGGACCGTTTTTTAGCCTTAGTATCTTGTGGATACCATTGATGTTCTAAATGAGATAGAGGTTGGTTTCTACCTAGGAAATCCCTGGCAGTGGCTTAGGGGCCAGCGGAGCGGTGGTTGAGCGGCGGCACAGCGGTGGCAGAGGACCTGCGGAGGGGCTACGCTTGGCTTCTGCTGGTTGGTAGGTCACTGGTCAGACGGGGCGGGTTGATGGGCGTACGTGCGTACGGCAGAGCACCGGCCAAGGGAACGCGGGGCGCACGGGGCGCGGGCGGAGCGGTCGGCTCGGGACCGGCCAAGGGAACGCGGGGCGCTGACGGAGCGGAACGCTCGGGGGCCGGCCTGGGGGCGCGGGGCAGGGAAGCCGACGTTCCGGCGCGGGTCTACTTCTTGGTGCCGCGTACCACGCACTTGTCGGGGACAGAAGCAGGGACGCTGCCCCATAGGTACTCTCCGAACCTGGAGTTCGCCCCATGCGCCACCTGTCGGGCAGCGGCTGAAGTCATCACAGTGGCTTCGGTTATCTGAAGAACCACCTCTAGTTGCCCTGGTTCAAGCGTCGGGTCATCAACCTTTATCCAAGCGGTGCTCATGCCCGTCATTGTAGCAACCTCGGGCCGCACGGCCCGCACGGCGTACGCCTTGACAGCACTGGGCTTGCAGTGCTATCTTGGCATTCGGCCAGGGCACTAACCGAATTTTCCCCCTGTTCTGGAATCTTCCTGTAGAATTTGAGAATGGAGCCAGGGGTAGAGGCTCCGCAGGGCTGATCGTCAACCAACGGTCGGCCTTTTCATTTTTAGGGGAAGAGGGAACCAATGCAAGTAATCCAGGGAGGGACGGCATCGTATCGCGCCAAGGCGTTCTTACGAAGCAAGGAGAAGTCAGTGTCGGAGTCAGAACGGGCAGATGAATACAGGCGTGCGTACTACTTCCCTGAGGAGCGCATCGCTAGGAAGGCGGCAAGGGTTGGGGCCGGTGAACGAGGTAGGGCTAAGAGGGCCGCTGCACAGGCCGAACGTGTTTCCGAGCGGGCTGCGTTATTCATACCAGCACGGGATGCGTTTGTGGAGTACCGAGCGTACTGCAATGCGAAGCGGCGGTGCACTGATCCTGGTCACCCGAACTACGAGAGGTACGGTGGACGGGGAGTGGAGTTCAGGTTCGCCAACTTCATTGAGTTCTTTGATGAGGTGGGGCCTAGACCTGCGGGCAGAACGCCGAAGGGCCGTGCAATCTACTCGCTGCACAGGATCGACAACGACGGACACTATGAAATAGGCAACGTATGCTGGGCAACCCAGAAGGAACAGTGTGCCCCTGGCAATCGCAGGGCACCTACCTCGGTTACCTTGCCAAGCGTAGTTCTTCCGCCGAGCATTGCAGCATAGTTGAGGAAGAGAAAGTTGTCAGACGGTCTCGGCTTCGGCTGGGGCCTTTTGCTTTTGCACGCAACCACGGAGCGGTAGCCAAGGTTCTACCGCAGCATTACGCAACTACGAACCAAGGAGGAACAATGGAAACACTAAGCAAGAAGGCTGAGGATACGCTGAGCAACATCATTGCACTTCGACAACTCACGAAGCAGACCGGAGTCAATTCGGCGGCAGCACAGGGCAGACTGTTACGTAGGCTTGGTCAACAGGACCTGACCCAGGTGGCCGCTAAGTTATGCGAAGGGACACGATGAAATTCAAACTGAAGGACGTGCAGAATAACCCATTCAGGGATTTAACACTGAACCCCCTGGACCCATACAAGGTGGCGGAGTTGGTGTCCTCTATCCATGATACGGGGTTCTGGGACAATTGCGTGGTGCGCATCAACACGGCAGGGAAGCCCGAACTTGCGTACGGTCACAACCGGCTGCAGGCCGCTAAGCAGGCCGGGTTGACTGAGACCGACTTCATTGTGAAGGAATTGGACGATGCCCTCATGCTGAAGATCATGACCAGGGAGAATAGCCCGGAGTACGAATACAACATCCTGGCACTACTAGAAAGCGTCAAGGGTGCAGTACTAGGGTTCGCCTCGGGAAGGATCACTCCAAGCGTACCAGAGGGCACACCAAAGAAGTACATCAGGTATGCCCCTTCATTTATCCCTGGAGAGGAAGCACCGGCTTCCAAGGACCGTGTTGCTTACACTGCCGAATCAATTGCAGAGTACCTGGGCGAAACCAAGAGCGCAGGCGAGGGGAGAGCAAGGGCAAAGGACCGTGTCATAGCGGCCCTGAATGCTTTGGAGATTCTGCAGAGACAAACCGCTACACATGAGGAGACCTTCAATACGAGCAAGAAAGGACTCTTTGAGGGACAGGCTGTGACGCAGTACAAACCTAACTACTCGTTCCTTTACACAGGGACTCCTGAGGGAGGGCAGAGGACCCTATCCGCCAGTGCACTACTGAAAGTAACACAGGAAATCCTGGCTCGACAAAAGGCAAGCCTAGTGGATGCGGTGAAGTCCGCAGCAACTGCTCAGAAGTACACCAAGCGCATGTCCGAGTTGGATGCTGAGCGTCACGCTGAGGAGCAGAAGGAAAAGGAACGCCTAGCAGAGTTACGGCGTAGGGAAGTCGAGGCACACAAGGAGGAAGACGACAAAGAAGCCAAGGCTTGGGCTGAAGAGAAAAGAATAGCGGACAAAAAGAAGGAAGAACGTCTCTTAGAGTTCAGGTTGAAACGAGACGGCCTGGATGCCAAAGTAGGGTTGGCCCTGGAACGTGCCCAGTTTGCCCAGCGAAGCAAGGACCTTCCCATTAGGGACGCTGCTCTGACCGAGATACACAACCTGGAAACGAGGGTCTCCGAGCGCAACCCGTACAGGGACTACCTGAAGTCTTTGTCCAGAAGCAAGACCATGAAGCCCGCAGAACGAGAGGGAATCCGCCGAGGACTCTTGGCGGTATCCGACTGGTATGCGGAGCAGGCCATAGCGTTCAGACCAGCCGTATACGTGGACGTACTGGCGGAGGCGCGGCGGAAGGAAGAGGCGAAGCGCAAGCGGGATGCGGAGGTGCTCGTAGAGTAGGGCACAGCGCACCTCAGCAGTATCGCTAAGCAGTGACGCAGGGCTGACCCAAGGGTTGGCCCTATTCATTTGGGCAATCAAAATATTCGTAGGAAGGGAATCACATGAACACAGCAATTTTTGGCACAGCGTACTTGAGGGAGACAGCCGAGCAGGTTCGGCTGAGGGAGTTCAGAGCACTATACACGCCCGAACAAGTTGAGGATTTCGACACACGCTCTATGGGTACCAGTATCACCCTCATCAAGCAGTGGGAACGCGAATCTATAGAGTGTGCTCCGGGCGGCATCGTAGACCAGCGCGTGGCTCGGATCAATGCTAAGAATGACTCGCTACCTGTGACTGAACGCAATAGGCGTGAAGCCAAACTGGCCAAGCAAAAGGCCGCTGCACTGAAGCCCGAGGACTCTTCTGGGCAGGTGCTGAGGGTGGACCTGCTTCACATCAAGAAACATCGGAGCAAGAAGGAGTACTCAGTCATTGATGGATTCACTCATGAGGCCATGGCATCTGGTCTGAAGACCGTGCTTCACGCTAAGGGTGTCCTGACAATGGTCAGTGCCGCGCCCGAGTACAGCGAGAAGGTTGACCCATTGGAGGCCGCATGAGCGTTTGGAGGCTCGAAGACTTAGCTTTGCGCTGAGTCCTTTTCGGGCACAGATTTAAGGCCATTGACTTCGGGCGAGATCGACATCACAATGAGAGCGTTGTAAGGTAAGACAATGCAGGCCAACTAATTGGCGTTAGTTGGCCATGCCACAATTGGTTGGGGCCATGATGGCACACCCATCATCCCTGCCGTGGTGTGCCCCTGTCAAGTACAAAACTAGCTACGGCCACAAGTACATGCCTGTACAGGTACTTGCCTGGTGGTATCACGTGATACTATTGAAACGATATGTAGACACGGGCAAAGGGCCCAGCCACAAGGAATTGTGGAAAAAGATTGAGGCTGCCCGAAAGTTGGTAGCCGATCACGAATGGGTTCCCGCAGATGCCGGCCATCTCAACGACAACTTTGATGCGTTGGGGGAAGCATTTGATGAGATTGATGCGTTCTCGGATGAAGGCCAGACTGAACTATTGATGACGGCTTTGAGAGAAATTAAGGCCGAAAATTACTTGGACACCCCGGAGCCTGCCTTCGCACTCTCATGCCCTGGCCAGAAGCTGTGGGTTTTCAAATGGAAATCCGAAGCTGAGTGTTTTGGAAAGTCGGTGATGTACATAAAATTCTGCGTCGTTGGTACCGGAGAAAAAGGTCCGCTTTACGTGCATTCCATTCATCTCGACAATCCTCCCCAGAAGGGTTGATCCACGTGCAAATACTTTGCGTCAGTTGCACTAAAGCTGATTTGCAGAATGCGAAAGTTCAGTTGCGGGGAACACTTCGCCAAGAAGACTACACTGTTGAGATGGAGGGACTGTTGTGCCCAAACTGTGGCTACGTAACCGTCGATAGCAAATTGATGCCCGAGTTCGGTAGGTTGATGGCTGATAAGTACCGGCGTGCACATGGTCTGTTGACGAGCGCTGACATCGTAGCGCTTCGCACCAAATTTGGCGAAAACCAACAAGAGTTCGCCGCCCGTGTAGGCGTAGGAGTTGCGAGTATCAAACGATGGGAACTTGGGAAGATACAGGACGAGCGCAACAACGAACTAATCCTGGATAAGACAAGGCCTCCACTAGAAGAGATTGGCCAGTACAAGTACGCTGCGACTGAAACTACTTTTGGCGGTACTTCACTCATATTGATCGAATTGAATACGACCGCTGACTTCTGTGGGTCATCGAATTTCGTTGGTTATGTGGTAGATGCCGGCAGTCATGCTAAGGTCGCAGATGATCCGACAGCAATTACCGCCAATACGACAACAGCGACTGCTACCTATATCGGTTCAGTGTACGGAGAGACGACAAGACAGAGTGATTTCTCGCTAGTCCCAGCAGCGACCACTGCAGAGTACCGTGTCCCCATTCCTACGAGAGGTTCCCATGCCTACTAATACATCTTCACCCCAACGCCTTGAGCCAGTACAATCTGAGAAGTTCACGAGCATTTACAGCAACACCACCAACCTCGAAGTGACCCCTTGGGACTTCAAGTTCATCTTCGGTCGTTTAGTGAAACCAGCGGAGGGAAACGTCCCAAAGATTGAGAACCTTACAGAAGTCATCATGTCCCCGCAACACGCTAAGGCCTTGTTTGCATTGTTGAATAACCACATTCAGGAATATGAGAAGCAGGTGGGAGAGATCAAACTACCGCAACCTGAGAACCTAGCCACCAAAAGCTGACCGTCGCCCCCCCCTTCTTTCCAGCGTCGATGCGATTGCGACCTACCATCAATACCCCCCCCCCGTACCCCTTAGCGTTTGCCAGGGAGTGCGGGGTGAACGGAACAATACATTGGAGAATCCTCAATACAACGGCACCTAGGATTTGGTCTCTCCTCAGCACCGTTCCAAACTTTGGTGATCTCTTGGATCGTCGTTGGCTTCGGCTTCTCCGCTTCGGGCCGTAACTGCTCGGCGGTGAGCCGAGGGTTCTGCTCCACCACCTCAGCATTGATGAACGGCATCTCCCCGTCAAAGTGGGGCTTGAGTTCTGCTGTAGGCTGGTGCTCAATTTCCCCTGAGCAAGGAAGCGGGGGAAGCCCGATGTAGATGGCGGTCAGGTTTGTAGTCGATACGTCTTTGTCCATTTCTTCTTGGGAAGGCTTTACACGCCCGTGCACCCTAGCAAGGACCGTCTCTAGGCACTTCGCACCGCCCATCAAATCCTTGGCCCCCACCGTCAGCGAAGTTTCCAGCAGGTGAGTGGCTACACGTTCCTCCAGAGTCTTCCCGGCCTCGTCCTTTTTCTGCAGAACCCTATGGAGGGTCTGGGCACTTTTCTGGGCCAAGGTCATCTTCGGCTTCTTGGAGAACCGGCCTGTAGATATCTCCCTCGGCTTGACCACGATGGCGGAGGCTTCGGCCTGCTGAGCGTCCTTTATCTTTTTTATAGCGGCCTCCAGGGCGGCTACGTTTTCTTCTGCAGTTCTCATTGAGTCTCCTTGCTCTGGGCCTGGGCGTGCTCCAAGCCTAGTTTCCATCCTGCGCTGATGTCTCGTGTACGCTGTACGCCCACGGTAACGTCCTCGTACGCCTTCGTGGCACTACGCAGACGTTGCTCGGCTTCCTTCATGGTGGCTCGGAGTTCTTTCCATGTTTCTTGAGTCAGGACCCACTGCGCACGCATTTCCCAGGTCACCTTGTTGCGAAACTCCCGCTTGTGTGCCATGTACTGTTTGCGCTGGTATGACAAGGCGTACCTAAGTTTCTTGGCAGCACGCAATTCCAACTTCATAGACAATCTGGCCTTTTGCTTAACTAGACCCTTAGCGGTTGCTGCGGCCCGTGCTACGTATGAAGGGGATTGTGTCCGCTCACGCATGGCGGCCTGCTGAATCTCCAACAGGGCAGTGCGCTTAGCAATTCGCCTCGCTAGTTCAGGCGCGGAGAGGCCCCTCCTCTTCTTACCTTTCTTTGCCTTCGTGCGCCGAGGCTTCAACCTCATTTCCGCTTGGCGTAACTCCAGGTCGTGAGTAATCATACTGAGTCCTTCCATCAAATCTCTCAACCATCTGCTGCTCAATGTGCGCCAAGAAATCCCCAAGGTTGCCCTGCGCACCGTTCAGAAACTGCACCTCCTCGGCAGATGCTTTGTCTTCTAGAGCAGTGATGCGTTGCATCTCCTCGGTCATCATGATGCAGATGTCCAGCAGGGTGGTACGTTCACTGAGCGGTTTGGGCATCAAACCTCTCTGGCCATCTCCGAGTAAAAGTCCCCAAGGTTGTCCTTTGCGTAGTCGGCCTTGTGAGTACGGTGCGGTCCCTGGGACAACCTGTCATGTTCCTTACGCCGCCTATCAACGTGCTTGGCAAGGCACTGCATGATGTGCTCCTCGTCCAGGTGCGTCATGCTTTCGTCACGGAACTTCTTGACTTCGTTGCCGCAGCGGGTGAACGCCTCCAAAAGCGACTGAATAGGGTTTGTGCTCATCAGTTCCTCGGCCTCCTGCTCGGTAATGCAAAAAGGCTGAAGGCACAGATTCCCGACTCGTGTCTGGAAGGCGTCTCGTAGTGCTGCAACTTTTTCGGCGGGCGACATGGACTGTTCGTAATGCTTAATAATTTGTTCAGTTTCTCCTGGTGGTTTGGTTTGTGGTTGCTTGAGAAGCCTTGCTGGTAGCGGCTTTTGGAGGAATGCGCTGCATACAAAAGTGTATACATGCGTCCCTGTCGCTGTGACGTTTGCACAGATGTTCAGTTTTTTAGATGTTCAATTGGCGTGGACTTCAGCGGTTTGGCAAGGCAATTGCTAAGCTATATTACACCAATCCTAAGTCTGGTGCGTCTGCCAATTCCGCCACTTTCGCCGGGGGATTGCCAAGATTATGACAAATGCCGCCGGTACCGACTACAGCTCAATTCTGGGGATACATTGCCCAATCGTCAAGTTGCCGGCGGCCGATCCCCGGGGACTCGTCCCAAAGCCGGGCGGATGGCGGCATCCCCGGGGGTCAGGCCAGGGTCCCCGTTTAGGAAAACCGCTCGCGAGTCCTGCGAAAATTTTGGCGTCTTACGAGGCCGGCAAATAGCATGACAAAGTACTAATCTTTGAGGTAACCGGGTTGTTGCAGCAACAGATGGATACTCTGATGGACATCCCCCTGGCTGATTGGTCGCCCGAGGACTGGGATCAATACCGGAAACGGCGGTCTCTGATTCGCGAACTGCGGTCGGGCCTGGAGAAACCGAGCGGACGTAAACCAAACTAGATTGGACCCACGGTTCCGCCGTGGCGGGATTGGTTGTCCCGCCGCCCTGGCGCGAGCCGCGCCAGGACCGTGGGACTTTTTTCCCCTTCTTAGTCCCCACTCATGGGGCCCCCGCCCGCCGGGACGGCGGCCAACCGAGTGGGCCGGTAGCCCCTTGATGGCCCCGCGCTAGAAGCCTCCTTTCCTTTTCGAGTGCGTCGTATACCTCGGTGACCAGTTCGAGAAGCGTCCTTGCCTGTTCCTCTTCCCCGTCCTGGCTGATCTGGCAGGATTCCTTGTTTTGGATCTTCTGGCTCATGCAACCTCCCGACACCGTTTTAGATCAGGAGGGAACTGAGGCTGTGTTCAATTTTGAATTCCTAATTGCCTATCTGGGATGGTGGATCCCGTTTTGGGCGCTGAGCCAGTTTGGGACCGGGGACCAAGGAGTCGAACCTGGCGGGGGGCTGGGGAGAAGGACCGCGGATTCTTAGGCGAAGCGCTCGGGACAAAGCTACGCACCCTGCGCTCGACCGTCTGCCGGGCGGGCTCGCGAGTCAAAGAAAAAGCGACGAGTCGGCCAGACGAGTGTCAGCCGTTCGCCCGCTGATCGAAAAACTCAACTCATTGCGGCGCGTTCAGGCCCTGGTAGATGAATAACCCTGCCAGCACCAGGAACATCAGCCCGGAAATGCCGCCTAACACTTTCACCACGGGCGTGATCCGGTTGACCTTAGACATGACTTCCATCTGGGCCTGCGCCATATGGGATTCAGATTCATCGAGGAATAGCTGATCGTCCTCTTGCATGGTGAGAGTGCTGCGGTAGATCAAAAGGATGACCAGGACAACGGTGAGAGCACCCCAAGCAGCCGACAACCAGAATAGACCAGGAGACATAAGTCACCTCGGTTCTGGGTTGAGCCGTCCCGCGAACTGCGCGCGGAATTGGGGTTGTGGCCTCAAGATCGCGTTCGGGTAAGGGCCCACTGGGCATTATAACCCCGGAGGGCAAGGCGACTCCCTTCGCGTCGCCTAGGGGGCATGCGAGGTTGCGACCGGAGCTCGTCCGAGGGCATCTAAACGGTAGTCAGGACTGGCTCAGCCGGATAAGCTTGGGGGGGAGCGTTTTTGCTGGCCTCCAGGCCACGGTCTGGTATAATCCGTTTGCGAGCAGTTTCAAGGAGATACGAATGGCAACGACAACTACCCCTGATGTCAAGACGGCCTCCGCGCCGGAAGTGAAAAAGGCCCCCATCAGCCTGACTTCGACCGCAGTCGGCAAGGTCAGGGAGATCATGGGGCAACAGAACCCCGTTCCCGCGGGCCTACGCGTGGGGGTTGTGGGCGGAGGGTGCTCCGGCTTCTCCTACTCGATGTCGTTTGAAAACGGCGCCGGGATGATGGACAAGGTATTCGACATGGACGGACTGAAGGTCTATGTCGATGCCACCTCGATCATGTATTTGAACGGCTGCATCGTCGACTATGTCGAGACGCTCGAAGGCGCGGGCTTCAAGTTCGAAAATCCGAACGTGAAGAGCACCTGCGGATGTGGCTCATCGTTTAGCGTATAGAGTCGCTCAGCGTAAGAGGCTGACCGAGAGAATCGAGAATACCCAGGCCCTGCCGGAATCGGCGGGGCTTTTTGTCGGTCCCTCCGAACTTCCACGGTCTGCCGTCTACTGCTGCTGTGGGGGTGACGCCGGGGGAGGTGTGGATTGTGCGGGAGGCTGCGAACCGAACGATCCCGTGCCGGTTCCGCCCATGCCCGATCCCCCCGTGCCCGATCCGAAAGCACCGCTGCTTGAGCCAAAGCCGGTTCCTGCTCCTGGCGCGGGGGGTGTGGTGCCGGGCATGCCCGCCTGGCCATTTTGCATCGAGCCCTGCAGCGCAGGCTGGGCAGGGGTGTTGAGCAGGCCGCCTCGATCAGTGCCGGGATCGTAAATGAACTGCCACTGGTTGTAGTGGTTCTTGTTGTTGAACTCGCGGATGCTCTCGGCCTTGCTGGCGCTGACGACGCCGATGATCGGGCCGCCTCCGAAAACCTGAGATGACAATTGATTACCGCTGGCCGAGGCGGATTGACCCGCGCTTGACCCGGAAGCGGTACCAGCATCGGCGGGATTGGTTGCCGGACCGGGTTGGGCCTCGCCGGCGGCCGCCGTTGCCGCTGGACCCAAGCTGAATCCCTGCGCTCCGGTGGGGCTGGCTCCCGCCGGACCGGCTCCGGCCGCAGCGGCTCCGGCCATCGCGGCCCCGGCCATCGCGGCTCCGGCCATCGCGGCTCCGGCCATCGCCGCCCCGGCCATCGCGTTCGCCGGGGTGGCGCCTGCGACCGCGCCTCCCATCGACATCTGAGCGTCCCCGAAGTGGAGCAGTTTGAAATCTTGGCCGGTGATGGGATCTTTATAGCGTTTGCGCAGAAAGCGCTGGTTGTTGGTATTTTCCAGATCCTCGATGCGCGAGGGATAGCGGCCGAATTTCTTGAAATACGCGCGGATGGCGCGGGAATACTGGACGCCGCGGTGGATGAGCTCTTCTTCGCGGTCGCGCCGCGTTTGAAAGGCGAGGTCGGGGGCGAGGGCGAGGGCGGCGATAGCCAGCAGCGAGACCACCAGCATCAGCGTCAGCAGGATGTAACCGCGCTCGGAGTTCGGCGGATGACCTCGAAATGAGTGTCGTCTGTGCATTGGGTAACGATGGCCAGTGGGAGCTATCCCTGCGTGAGCGGGATTTGCTGCCGGTTGTTATTCAGCACGTCTTCGATCTCCACCGACATGGGATAGATACGCAGAACCTTGTAGCGGCGATCGATGATGTCGCCCTCGGTGGCAATGAACACATCTTCGCCTTGCGACAGGAAAATCTTTTTGGGCTCGCCCGGGCGGCTGGCGAATCCGAAGAACTTCAGATCGATGGGTGGCGGCGGAGGCGGAGCAGGCGGTGGCTGCGGTCCCTGGCGCTTCTTGTCCGTCGCCGGGTTCACGATCGGAGTGGGAATCTCCACCTGTGCCATGAAGATGTTTCGTCCCGTGCCCTTGTATTCGGTGTCTTCGCTCGACTTCAGCCAGGCGAAGCGCAGGGTGGGATCGAGGGAACGGGGGGCAGTAGAGGTTTTTTTGCCATGCCCCGCGGAGTGCGAGGGACTGGCAGCCCGGAGCTCGTCTTGCAGGGGAGTGACCATGGGCGAGGGCGCGGTGGCCGCCGTCGTGGGCGTGCCCGAGGAACCGAGCAGCCAGTTGCCGAGCAGAGCGATCGCCACCACGCCCAAGGCAATGGCCGCGATTAGCTTGGTCCGGCTTTCTGTCCCCACTTCCATCTAGGTCGTCCCTGTCTTCAGATAGGTCTCGAGTTTCATTTGCAGCTGGACCACGCCTCCGTGCTCGCTCCCCAGTTCCACGCTATCCACGATGAAAAACAACTGGTCGCGTTCCAGGGAATTGATGAAGCGCACCAGTTGCAGGTAGTTGCCGGACAGGCTGGCCTCGATGAGCACGGGGCGCAAGCCCACGGGCTCGGGATCCTGCATCTTGTAGCCGAAATGGCTGATCTTCACTCCGCTTTCGGTAGCCACCCGGCCGAGGGTTTCCGAGATGGCGGAATCGCGCACCGGCAGCCGATCCTTGTAGAAGGTGTCGATCTGCTTGCGGGCTACGGCAATCTTGGCGTCAAAGCCGCGCAAGGGCTCAACCTGTCGAGTCTTCAGCTGCAAGTCCTTTTCCAGTTGGCGCAATTGCGCATCGCGCGCGCGCTGCGAGCCGGCGAGAGGCGACACGAGAACCCCGATGGCCAGCAAATCCACCACCCCCAAAGCGATGAAGGCGACGGTCAGATGGCGTCGGGTGCTTCTGAGGTCGGGCATTATCGTGCACTCCGCTTGAGGGCTACTTCCGGTAATGGAACATACAACGCGCTGATATCGAACTGCACGTTGTCTCCGGGCGTTTGCAGGGCGGCAACGTTTTCCTCGACGATCTCGGTCTGCTCAAAGCGCTGCGAATCCTCCATGTTGCGCACCAGTTCGAGGGCGCGGTCGCGCGACTCGCCGGCGACCACCAGCTTGAGCTCCAACGCGTGCTCGGCCGACATCGCGGGATGGATCGAGACCACGTGCAGATGGGCGGGCATGACTCGCTCCAGATCCTCGAAAACCCTGGTCCAGGAAAACGCCTTGCGCTCAAAAAGATCGTTGAGGAACTGGGAGCGGTCGCGAATGCTGACATTTTCCCGGCGGCTGAGGAGCGCTTCCGCGTTCTCGCGCTCGCGGTCTCGGGAATCAATTTGTTGCTGGACTTGGTGAATGAGGTCGCGATCTTTCGCCGCCGCGGCCCAGCCTGCGAACGCGGTGTACACCAGAATGATCGTGACCAGCGCGACTGCGGCCAGACCACCCCCCCAGCGCAGCCAGAAGCTCCGCAGATCCCGGTACGGGGAACTCGCGAGATTGATATCGAGGCGCATGTTCTAGGAAGCCAGTGCCCCCGCGACCCCGGCGATTTGCCACTTCGGAATCGAGCTGCGGCTCCCCAACTGGGAAGCGCTCACCAGTTCCTGCACCTCGGCGCCGGTTTGAGCCCGCAGGGCGGGCGCGGCGGCCGCTAGATCGGGCAGGCCAGAGACAAAAATCCGGTCGATATTGAGGTGATACGTATCCTGAAAAAACACCACCGAAGGGTAAACCTCTTCCGCTAGGCGGTCCCCGGTGATGGTGACGCCGCTGGTGTTTTCGAGGGTGCGGAAAAGCAGTACCTGCTCCTGATCGAGAATGGCGATGCTGGTGGTGCGCGTGTCCACTTTTAGCACCAGGGTGGGCCGGTTCGCTTTGGCCATGCCCAGGGCAGCGAGCATCGAGGGCAGCACCACCCCCGGACTGTAGCCGGCCTGAATGAAGACGGATTCGTACTCTTCGATTACGTTGGTCAAAGCCACGGCCGCCACCACGCGGACGGCGTCATTGGCGGGCTGTGCGTGGTAGGAAACTTTCGCCTTCTCCACATCGAAGGGGAGAGATTTCTTCAGGCGGAAGCGGACCACGCCCTCTGCCTCCTGGCGATTCGAAGGTAGCGTTTCAAAGTCGAGCAAAACCACGCGCACGGCGGCGTCCGGCAGCAGGGCAATCACGTCGCGAGAATGGGAGCCTAGGCTGTTCAAGGTCTCGCGAATGGTGTCGGCTACTTCGGCGCGGTCGCGAAGATTTGGTTCGGTGAGATCGGGCACCACATTGCCGGCGCTCAGATTATAGGCAGCGAATTCGACCGAGCCGCCCAGTTCCGCCCGGCCCGCGAGAACACGATCAGAGGCAATCTCACAGGCCAGTCTCGGCCGCGGGCTCGGATTGGAACCAAGGCTCATCTGTTCACCATGAAACCCGACTGGGCGGGGAAAGGCAAGACCCTCGAACTCACTACTTTGGCCGTTCGTCTCAGCTTCCGACTGAGCGTCCAAAAATGCGGAGTAACCATGCTTCCCTACTCTTGCGCCCCACTGCCTTAGCGCATGTTTTCGATGAAGGTGACTTTGTTGATTTCCTTCAGCGTCGTGAGCCCGGCGCGCACCTTGTCGAGCGCGGATTCACGCAGAAAGCGCATGCCCTCATCGCGCGCCGCCCGGCGGATTTCAGAAGTCGGTTTCTTGAGCAGGATCATCTCACGGATGCGGTCACTCAGATCGAGCAGTTCATGGATCGCGCTGCGGCCCCGGAACCCCGTGCCGGCG
>Ga0182018_10001680_pt1 | contig 24448 bp, 15 predicted proteins | sample 812P2MmetaG_FD_120490 | JGI IMG/M metagenome (GOLD analysis project Ga0182018, IMG submission 120490) | Permafrost microbial communities from Stordalen Mire, Sweden - 812P2M metaG | ecosystem: Environmental > Terrestrial > Soil > Wetlands > Permafrost | place: Sweden: Stordalen | collected...
CATTGCACCTGAAGTATTAATGTCTGCCACGATTCGATCCATGGCGGACTCGGAAACATATCCGTGATGCCTGCCCACGACCTCGAGCGTCGGGTAGGCTTGGCGTAATGTCTGCGCAGCTTTCTCGTTGATGTCCGGCGCAGCTCCAAGTAAGTAAACCCCGCAGCCCCGTCGTGCGGCGATCTCACAGATTTTGGGCATGAGTTCGGAACCCGCAATTCTTTCCATCGTGCCAAGCCCAAGGAGGCGTGCAGCGACCACAACTCCGATCCCATCCGGAATCAACAATGCTGCGGCACGCAGACAATTCAGTAATGCGGGGCTTCTTTGGGCACGGATGACCTTCTCAGGATTCACCGCGATGATCGCCTGCGGGCGCTCTTGGGAGAGGAGGTCCTTCTCGATGATCTCAAGTGTACGCTGCCAATCCAGACAGTCGACCGGTACTCCCAAGATTTCTATTCGTTTTTGAGGCATGCTTGCAGGCCCCTCAGGTCGCCGAGTTCGGACTCCAAGTTAATTGCCGTGGAATTCGGCATGATGAAGGTTGCAAATTCATGTGGTGCCCTGCCGCTCCACGTAGCTCGTAGAGTCGTAATTGCGGTCATAACTCCGTAGCGATGCGACTGCCATCCGGAAGGGGGATCAATCTCGCCCTTGTGGAGCGACGAGCGGCCGCCCTGCACGACGATGCGATAGTCATTACCGAAGGCGAGCTCATCAGCTCCAGCACCTATATTTAAGGGCTCCAATCCGAGATGCCAATTGAGCTCGAACTCATGTTCCCCTTGACCTTCCAGGCGGTCCCACACCACAACCAAGCCGTTCCTCTTGAGGAGAACTGCGCGCCAGTGGATCACGTTGATTCTGCGATATCCATTGTGTCGCATCAGAATGCGAGCGACAACGTCTGTCTGACTGTCATTCGACGCAAAAAGCCGAGTTTCATAAGGATGAGACCACATGAACGCAGCTTCCTGCACGGCCTGGTCAAGTCCGTCCACGGTGACGGTGTTGTGGGCGCGGGTACTCCTGAAGTAGCGACGCCATGCAGCACCTCGGTTGTATGCATAAGTACCCGGGTCGAGTAACAAATCCGAACCATTTGCAGTCACAATGATTGACAGCGCATCCGCGTGTCCATGCCCGTAGGAGGGTGGCATTCCAAGCGGACCGTGATCGATCACGACGCGCACCGGGGAGGAACCGGCCGGCCCGCAGATCGTGTATCCGGAATCGGGAAAGGTGGTGACTTCCGCGCGTGTGTGCTCGCAGGACGTGAACGACAAGCGCAAGTGGCTCGTGAGCGCGAAGCCTCCGTCACCATCACCGATGGGCGGCAGTTCCGCGGGGCTCTCGCCGAACGCGCAGAGGAATTTTCTGCCGCGTCTCACTGCAGCCGAGATCCGCGGTGGAACGACTTCGCCACGACTCTCGAGAAGCGCCTCGACCATGCCAAGCAGGTCGATGATAAAAAGCTGATACCAAAACGCCTGCTCGATCCCTCCACCGTCTGGCAGCACCTGCCGGAATGCCTGCTCTGGCAGGGTCTTGAGTCCCAGGCTGCGCCAGGCCGAGGCGCGGGAATGCTCGGGAAACAGTACGCCGGCGTATATCAGGCCGGCGCCTTCTGCGATCGAATGATTTCCCGACGATGAGTTCAGCGAGAGACGGCGCTCGATGAATGTCGCATGAGACTCCATCAGCCAGAGGAAGCGGGACCAGGTTGCGGCACGCTCTTGCAGGACATCACGCATCATGTCCAAGGCATGGCAAACGGCGATGAGCCGCAGCGCACACTCCATTGCGGACAGGTAATGTGCGCCCGTCAGATACTGATTGTCTCGGACCCAGGATGCGAGAACTCGTTCTAACACGTTGCCTGCCTGCGCTCTACAGCTCGTGTCGTGATCACCCAGCAGGGCGAGACTCACAAGTCCTTGCAGACGGGACGGTTCCCAGAGAACTCTCACGTCCCCGTATGGGTTGCCCGCACGGAAGGGGATTGAGCCAAAGAAATCCGCGGGCCACAGCTTGCCGGTGTCCGGAGCAGTGCGCCAGACTGCGGCGCTCGAGGTCCATCGCCAGGCAGAGCCCAATGCTCCCCAGTCGCCTGCGAGGATTCGTTGCGCCTCTTGCGCTGTCGGGTTGAACGAAACATCCAATCGGGGAAGCTGGCGCGCCACGGAAGTGCAGAAGGAAAACCGCTGCCAATCAATTGCATGTTCTTGCTGAAAGCGGAGCAGCCTCTCGAACCTCAAATACTGCAGGAGCGCGACTTCGCCGATACGATCCGCGATTTCCCGCGGGTTCATGACCCGCAGGCGTCTCAGATACCAGCGAATTTTCTCCATCGGACGCGATATAGCCGCAGAACTTCAGGCGCTCGCTACTGGGTACCTTTCCCTGGAAGTCAGGCTGCGATCGATCAAGCAGCACGCTCGCGTGACGGATTCGATTTCGGCGATCGACGGCAATGGCGATTCGCCAGTGACGATGCTGTCGCAAAATGTAGCCATTTCCCTCGCGAATCCCTTGTCCTGCTTCGACGTGCGGAACGTGCTGCGGCGTCCCCCGCTGAATTTCTCGGTGGTCCTGAAGTCGTCCAGAATCACCGCCTTACCATTTCCGAAAACTTCGAGGCGCTCCTTTGGCAAAGCGCGATCGCCCGCGGCCGCATAGACCAGCGTGCCGATTGAGCCGTCGGCAAACTCGAGCGTTGCGATGACCTGATCGTTTGTGATCCCTGTTTCCTGGTGACCGATTGACACAGCGCTGACGGCCGTTACGAGGGACCCGGCCAGGAACTGCATGAAGTCGACAAAATGACAAGCTTCACCAATGATCCGTCCGCCGCCGATATTGAAGTCCTGGATCCAGTGTTTCGCATCGATGGTCCCCGCATTGACGCGGTAGGTCATGACGAGCGGGTTCATACGCCCGTCGAAGAACTTGCGAATCTCGGTGGCATGCGGCGAATAGCGCCTGTTGAAGCCGACCATAAGCCGCAGTCCTTGCGCGGCGACCTGTGCGTACGCGTCCAGCACTTCAGGAATCTCCTCCTCTTTCAAGCATAGAGGCTTTTCGACGAAGACGTGCTTGCCGGCCTGAAGCGACTTCACGACGAGCGACGCATGGCTATCGTGTCGCGTGCCAATCAACACGGTGTTGATGCCGCTGTCCGCCAATACCGCGTCGGGATCGCTGGTACAAAAGACGACGCCGAGCTTCTCACCTAAAGCTCGCGCCTTCGTGCCGGTGCCCGTGCAGACTGCTCTGATCTGCACGTCGGACCGCTGCCGCAAATGCGGGAGCAATATGTCATTCACGTGATTGCCTGCTCCAATGATGCCTAGGCACACGCCCGCAGTGGGCGTGCTGTCACGGAGCACAACGGTCCTCGTGCCCCGCGCAGGCGATGAACGAGTGTATTGAAGGATTACGCCGAGATAGGGCTCGGTGTTGTCCAGAATGAGGTGGTAGGCCTCTTCAGCATTCTCGATCGGAAATCGGTGTGTCGTCAAATCCGCAGTCTTCACTCGTCCGGCCTGTATGAGCGCCAGAAACGCCTCCATGTTGCGCTGTTCAGTCCAGCGTACGTAGGCGTACGGATAGTCCACGCCTTTTTCCTCGTAACTCGGGTCATAGCGCCCGGGTCCATAGGAAGTCGAGAGTCGAAAATCGATTTCCTTCAGGTAAAAGGGTTCCCGCGGTAGGTTCATCCCTACGGCGCCAACGACAATGACACGGCCGCGCTTGCGACATATCTGCGCGGCAACAGTAACCGGAATATCGTCTTTTGTGCTTGCCGTGATGATCACCGCGTCCGCGCCTTTGGAGGTGGAAACTGCAGCCAACACGTCAGAAAGGCTCTCCGGCGTGACCGCCATGGCGCCCGCCCTGCGCGCAAGCTCAAGCTTTCCCAAATCGAAATCCGCGCCGATCACCCTGCATCCATTTGCAACGAGCATTTGTATGGTCAATTGCCCGAGAAGTCCCAAGCCAATGACGGCTACCACCTCGCCCAACCGAGACTCCGCTTGCCGGATCCCCTGCAGGGCAATCGCCCCCAGGGCGACGTAGCTTGCGGCTTCGAAATCAACTCCGTCCGGGATCTTCACGCAGAGGTTCCGCGGAACAAACACCACCTCGGCGTGAGAGGCATAATTCTGCCCGGCGCAAGCAACCGCATCACCGACCTTGATGTCCCGTACTTCCCGACCGATCTCCAACACGAGGCCAGCACAGCTGTAACCGGGCGCGACTGGCATATCTAGGCGATTGAAAACCATTTTCATGGTTTCCAGCAGTCCCTTGCTACTGACTTGAGCCATGACCTTGCTGACCAGATCCGGCCGTTCCATCGCCTTTCCGATGAGGTTTTTTCGGGCCACCTGAGCACTCGCGCGTTCCGTACCCGCGCTGATCAACGAATTCTGCGTGGCGACGACGACACCGCCTGGACGACAGGACGGTCCGGGAATGTCGCTCACCGTGAGTTTCCCACTACGATAGTTTTGTATGAGTTGCTTCACGCCGCCGACGCCGCCGACACCGTGCGCCTTGTGCCAAACCACGTATTGTGCCAAAGCGCAAGATTCAGCAGATTCCAGATCTTGAAGCTGTTAAATCTAGGGTGGGTCCTGCGCTGCCTAAAAATCTCTTCGACATAGGACCGTCGAAAGAGATCTTTGATGATCGCGCTATCCATCACGATATCCTGCGCGTAAGTGGCAAGCGCGTTCGTCAACATGTTGGTGGCCGACCCACAAAATCCCGCCTTTTTTCGATAGATGATCTCGTTCGGAATCAAGCCTTCCGCCGCCTTTTTTAGGACGTACTTGGCGATGCCGTTCCTGAACTTGAGGGACGCGGGAATGCTCAATGCGAATTCAACGAGGTCCTCATCGAGAAAGGGCACCCGCACCTCGATGGAGTTCGCCATGGTGATCTTGTCCACCCGCATCAATAGCAGCTCTGGCAGTCTGTTTTTTAACTCAACGTTAGTGATCTGTAGCAAGGGGTCGTCAATTCCGAATGACTCACCCATTTCCCGGATTAGGCGGCTCGCATACCAGTCCGACGGCAGCGGCTCCTTGAGAAGATAGTCTTTTTCCGAATCCCAGAAAGCGACCGCATTGCCGATAAAAAGGGGATCGCCCTGCGCTGCTCGCCTGCCCGCATCATGAATAGCTGGCTGACGCAGATGCCCCGACACTCGGTACAGGGCATTCTTGGCAAACCCAGGTAACCGTGAATAGGGATGAAAGGCGATACGGTTCCAGCTATTGAAGCGGTGATACATCTCATAACCGCCAAATATCTCATCGCTCCCCTCGCCCACCTGGATGACCGGAGTGCCTGTCTCGCGGGCGAGCTTCGAGAGGTAGTACAAGGGTACGCATACCGGGTCCGCCAGGGGCTCATCCTGAACGTACGCCATCCTATCCAGAAAGTTGATGAAGTCCTCGTGACCAATCTGAATCTCGTGATGATTCGTGGCAAAGCTGCGCGCGACCGCCCGGGCATACTCGAATTCGTTTGTGCCGTCCTCGCGAATTCCGATCGAGTAGGTCTCGACCGGCCTGTTCATCTGCTCTGCCATGAGGGCAACATTCAAAGAGGAATCAACGCCGCCGCTCAAGAACACCCCAAAGGGAACGTCCGACACCATGCGCCGAGCGACAGCTTGCCGCAGCAGCCGCCTGATCTCTTCGACGCAGTCCCCTTCCTCCATTTGCGCGTTGGGCGCGATCCGCGCTGGATCCCAATACCGCCGGTATTCCTTGGCGCCCGAGGCGTCAATCCTCATGTAGCAACCCGCCTCGAGCTTTCCGATCCCGTCGAACAGCGTAAGCGGCGCGGGCGTGTTGGCAAACGTGAGGTAGTAGCCAAGTGCTCTGACGTCGAGCTTGCGATCGACTGCGGGGTGCATCAGGAGCGCCTTTATCTCCGACGCAAATATGATACTGTCCCGATCTTCGCGATAGTACAGTGGCTTCACGCCAAGCGGATCGCGGACAAGGGTGACAGTCTCTTCGAGACTATCGAAGAGAGCAAATGCGTACATGCCACGGAACTTCTTCAAAGCCGGCTCCAACCCCCATTCCTGAATGGCATGAAGCACCACTTCTGTGTCGCTCTCCGTGTGGAAGCGATGCCTTCGTGTGCATTTAAGTGTTTCGCGCAGCTCCTTGAAGTTGAAGATTTCTCCATTGAATACGATGCAAAACTTTTCATCGTCGCTTCGCATGGGCTGATGGCCGCGCGCCGACAGATCGAGAATCGACAAGCGCCGGTGGCCAAGCCCGACACGGACATTTTCCCGTTGCTGCAGAAATATGCCGGTGTCATCTGGACCTCTGTGGGCCATGCTGTCGCGCATGGCGACGATGACACGCGCATCGATCGCAATATCGCCACGCCACGAATACAGTCCGACAATTCCACACATCAGCTAGTAGCTCCTAGGGCATCCAGAAATACTTGCGTCATGTTCGATATAAAGCGCCCTTCCGAATAGAGCTCCTCGTATCTCCTTCGCGCATTCGCCCCCATTCGCTCGATTTCCTCCGGCCGTTCCACGAGCCACGACAACTGCTTCGCCAAATCCGCCGCATCACTAACGTTGAACTGCAAACCAGATTCTCCGCTGACCACGGTTTCCCTGAGGCATCCTCGGTTGGAGAATATCACCGGCAAGCTAGACGCCATGGCCTCCAACACAACCAATGGCTGCCCTTCCTGCTGGATTCCTGGAAACACAAAAATGTCTGCCGACTCATAGAGACCAAGCTTCGCACCCCCCTCGACCTCTCCAGGTAACAGGACCTCCTCACGGAGCGCGTATTTCTCAATCAATTGCAGCGCCGCCGTACGATCTGTTTCCCGCAGCCAGGGCCCCGCAAGCGTCAACTCAACGTCGTGGCGTTGCGCGAGTATTTGTGCGACAGCCTCTATTAGAAGCAGCGCACCCTTTTCCCTGCTTAGCGTGCTCAGGAACAGGACATGGCATTTCTGACTACGTGGACGGGTGCGGAATTGCGCCGTCGTTAACGGCCAGCCAATCCCGTTCGGCACTACGACAACCTTTTCGGGAGCGACCATAGGTCCGAGAGAATCTCGAAAGATGTCTGCCAATACGATAAATCTTGTCGCACAAGACAACACGCCTCGTACTAACCCCTTCATCAATAAGCTTCGGCCGTCGTACCATGTGCGAAAGTTTCCTCCATGGAGATGGATGACGATTTTGCGGCGGAATGCACGCGCAAGACTGACAAACAAGCTGTCTCTCAAAAACCCAATCGTTGTCTGCGAGATGGATAAATAAACGACCTGCGGCCTGCGCCGTATCAAGGTCCACGCAAGCCTTGACCATTGCTTACAGAACGCATAGACATCATGCAGGTCGGGATGATCGACATAGGTGATGCCGCGTCGATCGGCGATATCTAGATGGATCAGCCCGATGCGACCATTGTCTTGCGCACTCAGTAAATTCTGTGTCGCCACGGCGACACCGTGAAAGGGCGGCGGAGTGGGTCCTATAATTAACACTGAGGGGCGCTCCGCCGCCGGATGACACGCTTTTGTAGTTGGCTTCTTGTCCATATGTGGAGCGATTTCGATGCTGGGTCTGCACCTTATAGATGCCGGCAGGTGCAACGGGTGACCGCCCTTTAGTCGAGACGGATTTCCGTCGCTCTACTTTACTATTGGCCGCAGATGCACCCAAAGGTGCCAACCCAGCTGCCGTTCCAGCGGTAGCCAACTCAGGGGCAGAGGAGGAGCATGCATAAATCTCTTGTAGGCCCGTACAATCTCGAACTTTCCGAAGTCTTGGCGCACTTGATCAATGTCGTAGACCTTGGAATAGGGGTTCATGGGTCCATCGGTATTCCGATGGATGAAATTCTTCATTTTAAGATAGCTTGCTAGCCCCGCCGCGCGCGCGTTTGCAACGTGTTGTGCGTAAATGGAATTTCCTGAATGCTTACGGACGTATAGGAATACGAGTCCCATGCGGCGCAGCAACGAAATCGAAAGTAGATAATTCAGCGACCACTTCGCATAGAGCATCACCACAAGCTCAGCGCCCGGTTTCAGAACCCGATGGACCTCAGCCTGTGCCCGTGCGATGTCCGGAATATGATGCAGAACTCCGTGGCTATAGACGATATCGAAAGTCTTATCGTCGAATGGTATGTTTAGTGCACTTCCTTGTCTCACTGTTTCAAAAGGAAGCCCCCGCGTCGTCAATCGAACCTTGACGCGTTCCACCGATTCAGGCGTCAGTTCCAGTCCCGACCAAACGGCGCCTCGACGGATAATCTGCTCCGAATCGGCACCTTGACCCAAGCCGATTTCCAAAGTCTTTTTCCCTCTGAAGCCAATTCCATCGAGGCATCTGAGAATGTGCGCTTCGGTCCGATATCGGAACGTGTCGTAACGCTCGAAAAAATCTTTGTAGTTCGCCGCGTACTCGTGCTCTGTAGCAATGAGACATTCGCCACAAGGATGGTCATTCCAAAACGCGCGGATATCTGCTTCCATCATAACTGTCAACGCATCTCACGACGGAATGCAATCATATTCCCGCTCGTGCGATTGTAGCTCGCTTCTGCCACTGCGGCCGCGCCGTCCGAGCAAATACTGTATTGCGAAGTGTGGCGACTTGCGCATCGCTGAGCATGCTGTAAAGGTACACGCAAATCCCATTTCCCAAGCTGAAGTCGCGCGATTCTTGCACCAACTGAACTACCAACTTGGGGGCGCGTGAAGTAACCGCGGTCTTGTTCAGCAGTCTGTTTGCGCTCTCATAGTTGCCAACCATTTGCACGAGCGCTTCCGGATGAGATAGCTGATCCCGTACATGCTTAAGTACCTCGAAGTCAGGATTCTGTCGATAGTCCATGTTGTAAACCACGTCGATCAAATCCGCATTCGTCCAACCGATTGCATCCTGGCCCTGTAGCGCAAGCTCCGGCACCGCAGGATTGCCGCACATGCTCATTACGATCCCTGGTCGCACACGCTTGGCTTGGGCAGCGACCTTCCTCACGACATCGCCGACTGCAGCAGTCTGCCAGCTTACGATACTTTTCATTGCAGTGTCAGTTCCGAGAGACCTGTCTTCCAGAAGATCTCTTCCGGTCCGCGTCTGATAGTCCGACACCCCAACCAAGCTCGTTCCTATTCCGCCAGCTCGAATGTAATCGAGATTGATACCCTGAATGGGATACCTCTCCACAACCTCCATGATGACCGAGACGATAAAATCGCGGAAGTCAGGCAGGTGCATTTCGAACATCTGGTCCGGAGTGCCCAATCTGACAAACTGCGAAAGAAATTCCCTCTGTCGCAGAGCAACCGCAAACAACGGATGCACCTCGATTCCTTCTTCCTTAGCGGCGGTGCAGAGACGCGCAAGCGGATCACCTCCGGGATACTTCGCAATCCTCGGGGCGAGGGTGGAATCCCAGGTGGCACCCATTCCGTGCCATACAAACGGAACGAGGACATTGAATCCGGCGGACTTTATGCGACGCAGAAGTCTTGCCGCGTCCCCGGATGAGAGCCAGCTCAAGCTTTCGTCGATGATGACACGGCTCTCGGGAACCGCCTCGGACGATGTAGTGCCGAATGCTACCGGCAAAATCGAAGCTCCGGCCATGCAAAGCGTGCGTTTTAGAAGCTCGCGTCTGAGCATTCATCTTCTCATTAGTGCATGTTTCAGCATCTAGTGGCCGTGCCTCGTGCACTCGACCGCTTGACATGCATGTGTGCGGGGCCAAAACGCCATAATGAGTTCATAGTGTGGGCCGCTGAAAGGGGCCTTGCAATATTGGTGTCATGACAAGCGTGTGCCAAGCCAGAGCATCTAAGGATCAGTGAGTGGCATACGGAAATGCTAAAGGTACAGAGTCGTGTTCCCCTTATAACCCGGTTATAGACAGGTCCGCAGCACGCGACGAGGGCCGTGCTTCGCCGCACCTGAATCCAGGTTGCCATCAGAGCCATGCCCGAGTGAACCGTTAAAGTAGGGCGTCCGTGGCTCAGGGGGCATTGCTGCAGCCGCTTTGGGGCGGCTTCGGCACGCCTTCCTCGACGGTGGGCAAACACTATATTCTTGTCATTGACTTTACGCGCCCGATCGTCGGGGCGCGTTTCTTTCGTCGCGCCACGCAGAAATAGTTGACATTCGCCCGGCCCGACCGCGTTTGCGCTTTACATCAGGGCATCACGAGGGTTGCAACACCCGCAGTTCAAGAGATCTCGTGTCCCGCGTTTCGCCTTAGCGAAAAAGCGAGAATTGCCACATACCAAAACAATATACTTGGAAACGTGGACGCCGTGAAAATCACGCTTTCGCCGACATTGCCAACCGCAAGGAAGACCAATGCAAAACACTCCGCTCCGTGCTTTTTCCGCTTATCACGCACCATCATGCGAAAGACCGCCATGCCAATGACCAATCCATAGAGCGCTGTTCCGACCATTCCAGAATCCATTAACGACTGAACGTACCCATCATGAAGCGTCGGAACGGTGCTCCACGCTGGCGTGCTGGACGCTACCGCACCGAAATCCACTACTGCGCCTATGCCACCCGCCCCAAAGCCGTAGCCGAACCAAGGCCGCTCCCCCAGTCTTGTCATTGCTTCGGCCCACACTCCGGTCCGCCCACTCAGGTTCTCGATTGATTCCGTGCGAAGTATCTCGTTCTGCGTGGGCTGCGAAACCTTGTAGTCGCCGATGGCAGCAAGAAGGACTACAAAGCCAACCAACGCACTCACAGCACCGTAGACTTTGAATCTATTTTGCAAATAGAACCATGAAACTATGACAGCAGCCACCGCGGCGGCAACCCAAAAGGTGCGCGCGCCGGTAAGCGCGAGACAGCTAAGCGCTGCGAGCGCCGCGATCAACTGATATGTGCGATTGAAATGCCGCCATTTGCACCCTCCGAAGAGAGCGATGCCAAGAAGGATTCCGGACGCCGATCCCATCATCCCCGGCTTGCCAAAGATCCCGCAAAATCGCGCGCCGCCGGCGCCGCTCGTGTCGTAGACCACATCATGCATCAGCCAGATTCCCGCTATGCTTAACACGCAAACCACCAGATACGTAATTCCGGTCGCCCGCAAGATCGTTTGCGGCACGTTGCTAGTCCCGTGACCTTCACAGACTGCCACACCGAAAGTTATGACTGACACCAGCGACAAAACCTGCCACGCGGAAAACTCGAAATAGTCTGAGAGACATGACGATACGGACAGAACAAGAATATAGGCGAAGACAACCAAATAACGACGCACCAAATTCCCTTCGACGTGCGTCATGAGCCAGAAGACGCCATAAAAGAGACAAGCCGCCTGCACTAGACCACGCATGATGAATCGATCGCCGAGATGCGACGCGTCCTTTGCAATCAACAGCACTACGAGTAGCACAGCCAGGGCTCGCACAATCGGCGAACGGCTGCCCAGGCGATTGAGTTCGTGGCGATCAGAGTGCGGCGATTGGTCGATCGCTAAATGCCCAAGCACCTATCGACCCCTTCGGCGTAGCGCGCCGCCATGGCATCTAAAGTGTAAACTCGAGTTGCTCGATTGCAACCGGTCTGCAAATGTTGCAAGCGAACTGGGTTTCCAAGGATTCCACAAACGCCGTCCGCGTATGCTTGTAGGGTGTTGGTCGTTATGAGGCCGTTCTCCCCGCTCTTCAGGTAGAAGAGTTCTGGACCATGCATAGGAATACTCGTAGTGATCATCGGCACGCCCGCGGCAAAACTATCGATGATCGCCAGTCCAGCCACCCCCGGCATCAAATAGACCCGCGCTGCACTCAAATACGGCGCAAGCGCCGACCCAAACCTAGGACCTACATAGTGTATCCAGCGGTGCTCCTCCGCTGCCGTTTCGACAATTCCCTGCGTCGGCCCGCTGCCGACTACTAGCAGCTCAAAATCCCTAATTTTACGCCGAATTAATTGGCATGCAGCCACTAGGAAATCCAAACGTTTGTCCACGTACATTCCGCCGCAATAAATCCCGACGTTTTCGCCGTGTATTCCCAGTTCGCGACGTACGCGTTCCCGATCGGCAACCCGCTCACGCGCGTTCGAAATCGCTACGGTGTCGATCGAATTATTGACCACCGTGATGCGCTCAAAAGCGAATCCCGTCGAGGCGATCAAGGCCGCGCTCGACTCTGTGTAAGCGAACCACCAGTCAACTTGTTGCGCGACCCAGCGCTTGTAGCCTTCACCGACACCGCGCCCCCTTTGTAAATTCGTGCCGTGTCCCCAGAACGCCAGCTTTCCATGACCGCCCATCATGCGCCGCCAGACGAGCCGATGAGTCAAGGCTAAACTGTTGGCGTGTTCGGCAATGATCAATTCGCTCGCGCCAAGTAGAGGCAGCCATGGTTGCCAGACAAGCCGGCCTCCAAGCCAGTAGTGATTCTCGACACGAATCGCCCATGCATCGTCCACTGCCACCGACGTCGGTACAGAACCGGGCTGCTCTCGCCCATACAGTATTCGAAGCAGTAGCCCGCGTCGCTCAAGTAGGGTAGCTAGCGTGCTGAAAAACGGGACGCGGTAGTGCGGCAGGATGCGCTGGACAATTGTGACGTGTCTCATCGCTCACGTCACCAATTTGCGATCATCGGGCAGGGACGCACAATACAGCGTGATGCGCGTAATAGTACTTCGCCCATAACGGCCGCAGCAGAATCGCAAGGCGCCGTGCGAGCAGAGCCTTCGCCAAATACATGCATCTGCCGCTCGACCGATCCTTCGCTACGACGAACTCGATGGTGGCCCGATCCAGAATCGGGACGTACGTTTTTCTGTCTATGATTCTTAGCCCGTTGCGTTCGAGCATCCGCTCGAAGCTGCCAGCCGTGAAGAACTGCACGTGACCCGTCGTGTTGATTCTCCTGTCCCGAAACACGTTTTTGACTCTGGCGGCCGCTAGATCTTCCAGCGGTACTTCGAGGATCACGTACTGAAAGCTCAAAGATTTGCCCACGGCCTGAAGAAATCCCTCCGGGTCCTCGAGGTGCTCCAACACGTGACTCAACAGGACCACGTCGAATACTTCGTGGGAGGTGAAGTCCTTGTCGGTAATGTCAGCTTGAATTGCCTCGATACCAGTGGAGTGCGCCTTGATGTAGACGATCGCCTCCGGCGAATAGTCTATTGCGGTGTACCTGTTTCCAAGACCGCGGCGCTGACATTCTTTGATCACGGCTCCCGGCCCGCTGCCGAGCTCGAGCAGCCGCGCAGATTTAACATGGTTTCGCAATAGCAGTTCTTCGATCGAGTCGACCTTGTTTGTCGCACTGCGTCTTAGCCATTCCGCTTCCGGTTCCAGATCTGTTTGATATAGAGCACGGTAATACTCCTTTCCCGACACGCTCAATTGCTTCTTTTGGCTCATGGACGGTTAACGCGACCGGCCGCGCTCGATTGCGCCACGACGTGCGCAACGTGTTCGGCAAGGACGGGGCGTAGCGCCATTAACTTAATGATATATACAGCGAGCCAGCTGAATTGCGTTAGAAGCAAACCGATTGCCGCGCCCATCGCTCCCCAGTACTTTATGGCCGGATAGGCGGCCACCGCGGTAACCGCAGCAGATACTAGTTTGGCCTCGAAGCCCGTGCGCGGCAGCTCTAGGGTCCGGAACGCGATACCGAGGACGCTATTGCAGACCGTTAAAACCATACCAAAGGCGAGGATCGGAACCAAGTACGCGTAGTGCGCGTACTGCGGCGAAAAGATCAATATAAGAAGTGGCCGAGCAAAGATGCTCAAGAGAATGCCGATGCCAGTAGTCAGAGCTACAATTCCAACACCGACATCGAGAAGATACTTCTGCCATCCGAGCGGTCCGTGTTCGATCAGAGCCCGTCGCGCCGCGGGAATCGAAAAGGCCGTGATTCCCATCCACAAGACGTTGGCGGAATTCACGAGTGTCTGGGCCGCATTGAAGGCACCCGCCGCCTCGACGTCCACCAGTAGGGCCACTAAGTACAGATATATGCTGTAGGAGGCGATGAAAACAATGGATTCCAGCAACAGCCATTTGCCGTAATTCCAGTTGCGGGAGAGTTCTGCTGTGAAACGCGGGGGCGCCCGCGATTGCGCTCCGGCAAATGTATGCACGCCTGTGCCTGCCGCCGCGCCCAGGGCCACCGCCCAGAATACCGTATCGACCCGCAAAGAGTCTGCAAGCATTAAGGCGGCGAGGAGCGCGAGCTTGAACCCATGATAGGCGAAATCGCTGATCAGGACGTTGCCCCAACGGTGGGCGGCGGCATTCAGCGCTCGCACAACTTCTTGCGTCCCGATCAATACGATCGCCGCGCACACTCCCAGCGCCGCGGAGTCGTGCATGCTCGGCACCAGATGTAAGACGGAAAACACGACCGTCACCACCGGCAGCGTCAGGGCGATGTTCAGGATGAGCTGGGTAGTCGCGTATGTAGAGTTGCCTCGGGCGTCCTTGCTGACGCCGAGTACTCTCGTCGGCTCCGATACCAGTGTGTTGATCAGCCCGCCAACGTTTGTCATGGTCGCGAACAGCAGACTGTAGAAGCCGAATTCCCGTATCTGCAACGTTTTGGCCAAGGCCACCGTAGTTAGAAAGTTCGCGATCGAGACCAGCCCCTGATCGGCGATGGCCATTGCAGCGCCGCCACGCAGGACGGACAGACTGCGTCTGAAAAAATTCAATGCCGTTCACCCTCGGTCCGATATGCGGAACATCGCGCGCCAATAGAGATAGTTCATTACTCGCCAAGCGAATTGCGACTGGTGCGGCGGCATCGGTTGTTCGACAAGCATGCGGCCTATATCCGATCGAACTAACCATGAGCTGCCGGCAAGCACAGCATTGCGGATATCAGGTATTTTTAGCAAAACTTGCGTCCACCCGGCCGTAGGAGTCACAAAACCGAGTTTCGTAGTTCTCGTCCGTACCGTGTACGGCAGCAGATTTGCTACTGCTGCCCGCAATACTTTCTTGGTAATTCCGGCGCTGACAAGGAAGCGGGTCGGTAACTTCAAAGTCCACTCCAACAGTCGATAGTCGAGAAACGGGAAGCGCTCTTCGACCGAGTATTGCATTGAGCCGCGGTCCTCGTAATGGACAATCATCGGCAAAGCATCGTGACGCAGGTTCGACAACAGATACGCGCGCATTCTGGTGAGTGCACGATTTTGGTAGTAGTAGCTCGCAAATGAGTTGCGATAAGTTCGGAGCGCATCCGTATTGATGTAGCGAAGAAGCCGTTCTATAAATATTAATTTGGCCCATGGTATTAGCCCTCTCGGCAACAGCGACTTCACGCACTGGGCACCGAGATAGGGATATGAGAATCCCGTGGTCCGGTGAAATGAGCGCACTTCACCGAAAGCCGAGCCGAACTCGCCTCTCATCAGCGCGTCGCGCACTACGTAGCCGACCACGAAACGATCGTACCCGGCGAGCACGTCGTCAGCCCCCTGGCCGCTCAGAAGAACTTTGATCCCACCTTGCTTGACGCATTCCAACAAAGTGGCATGCGCCAGAGTGTTGGAAGTCGACAGCGGCTCATCGTTATGCCACAACGTGCGGCCGAAGTGCCTCAAGATGTCTTCCGAGGAGGGATAAAGATAATGCGGATCGAACCGACCGCGGTCAACGACCGCCTCGATATATGACCGCTCGTCGAGCTCCGGTTGCGCGAAACAGGACGAGAACGTGGATAGCGCTCCACCCCGGACCTGCGCGCGCGCGCTCAAAAGATTCTCTTCCTGCAAATGCACGAGTGCCCCGGCAATCGCGGAGGAATCTTGGCCGCCGCTCAGCAGCAACCCTTGGCGAACGTCGCTTCTCATTCGAAGGTTAACCGAATCTAGAAACAGCTCCCGATATCCTTGCACGGCGTCGTCCCAGGAAATGCCTGGATTGGTTTCCTCGGGAGGCTTCCAGTATGTGAGCGTTTGCAACGCCCCGTTCTGCATGAGCAGCGAACAGCCGGGGCGGATCTGCTTGATGCCGGCAAACATCGTGTTCTCGTCTCTATCGAGATACCCGAACATCACGTACTCGAAGGCCTTGGATCGGTTCTCGACCCGGGGAACCTCGGGGTGCTCGAGCAGGGCTTTGATCTCCGAGGCAAAGACAAACTGCTGTTCGTCCCAGTAGTAATAAAAGGGCTTGACGCCACAGCGGTCCCGCGAGCAGAAAAGCCGCCGCGCCGGCGCGTCCCACAGTGCGAAAGCCCACATGCCGTTGAATCTCCTCACGCAATCAGTACCGTACTGGAGATACGACGCAAGAATAACCTCGGTATCCGTATCCGAGCGAAATACGTGTCCTTGCTTTTTCAGTTCCTCGCGCAACTCGATGAAGTTGTAGATTTCGCCATTGAATACAATGACGCACTTGCCATCCGGCGAGTACATAGGCTGGTGACCAAGCCGACTCAGATCGAGAATGCTGAGCCGACGGAATCCGAGGCCCACGTTTTGCTCGACGTGAATGCCTTCGTCGTCTGGGCCACGATGGCGAAGGCTATCGCGCATCCGGACGATCAGCGCAGAGTCGACCCCACGATTGTCCGTTCGGTAGTTACCTGCAATGCCACACATCGACGCCCCATTAAGTCAATGGCACTTACTCAAGCATCTAACAGATGTCCATACACGTGCACCCGTTGGCGAATCTGGGCACGAGCAACTTTCACTCACGCATCCCACACGGATGTTCTATTGCGTGCCTGTCGTTCTATTCGGCCGGATCTCTCGTCAACTTTCAACTCGACGATCAGTCTGAACAAGTCAGCGCTGTACCAGATGGGGTGGCTGCCTCGGTGCTGGAAGTCACAGGCTCTCCCGTCAAGCACACAGTTTAGACCTTGACCCTGTCGGTTGCTTTTGCCTCGCCATAAAGGTGAGGGTGGCACGCGGCCGAAGCTGTCGAGAGGCCGCTTCCCATATAGCGTTCGCTCCGAAATGTTCTCCGCTCGCTACTCGTCGCGCGCTATTACCGCGCAAACCCAGCTCGCACCAGCGCGGCGGAGCACGCAACGCGGCCCATCTGTCGGATCTCCGTGCTAGTGTTCAGAAATGACTGACGCATTGAAGACCGTACGCCGCGCCGACACTCGGCCCGTCTTCCGCCTCACGCCGCTCGCGTGGATCTCGCTGGTAGTCGCGCTAGCCGCCGCAGTGCTATCCGTGAAATCCGGAATCGCGTGGATGCTGAGTTCGTTTCTGACGCCGGAATACAGCCACGCCGTCATCATCCCGTTCGTCGCTGCGTTTCTCGTGTGGCAGCGCCGTGAGCAGATCGAGCGGATGCCGTTTACCGGGTCCTGGGCGGGGCTGCAGCTGGCACTCGTCGGCGCGGCTCTGGGCGCCCTCGGCAAGTTGTCGGCGCTCTTCACCATCGAACAATACTCGGTGCTTATCGCGCTCTTTGGGCTGGTGCTGGCGCTCACGGGCTTGCGTGTGTTCCGACTCCTGTGGGTGCCCTTGCTCATTTTGATCTTCATGGTGCCACTGCCACAGTTTCTCTATCAGAACTTCTCAGCGGAGCTGCAACTCTTGTCCTCGCAGATCGGGGTCTGGTTGATGCGGCTCTTTGGCGTCAGCGTCTACCTCGAGGGCAATGTCATTGACCTCGGCGTCTATAAGTTGCAGGTGGCCGAGGCCTGCGACGGGCTGCGCTATTTGTTCCCACTGATGACCATTGGGTTTTTGATTGCCTATTTTTTCAAGGCGACGTTTTGGAAGCGAGCGCTCCTCTTCCTCTCCAGCATTCCGATCACCATTCTCATGAATAGCTTTCGCGTAGGCACCATTGGCGTGATGGTTGAGCATTGGGGTGTGCGCATGGCCGAGGGCTTTCTGCACGAGTTTCAGGGGTGGATGGTGTTCATGGCGAGCGGTGCACTCATGATGCTCGAGATGATGATCCTGGCACGCATTGGCACAGGCCGCAAGCCATGGCGAGAGCAGTTTGGGCTGGAGTTTCCGGCCCCCACGCCCAAGGTGCCGCCCGCCGTGGCGCGCCCCGTGCCCACAAGTTTCTACGCGAGCGCGGCCTTGTTAGTCGTCGCTGCCGTGGTTTCGTTGAGTCTCCCCGAAAGCGTCGAATCCATTCCGCAGCGCACCTCTTTTGCAGAGTACCCGCACATTGTGGGTAGCTGGACCGGCCGGCGCGAAGCGCTGGAACCAATCTATCTGGATGCACTGATGCTCGATGACTATTATCTCGCCAACTTTACGCGCGATACAGAACCTCCGATCAACTACTACATCGCCTGGTACAACTCGCAGCGCGCTGGCCGCTCGGCGCATTCGCCGAGGAGCTGCTTGCCCGGAGGCGGCTGGCAGATCAAGAGCTTGACGCAGCGAGCACTGCCGGGTGTGCGCGCCGGACGCGAAGCGCTGCGTGTGAATCGCGTCCTAATTCAGCTCGGTACACAGCAACAGTTGGTGTACTACTGGTTTCAGCAGCGCGGCCGCGTAATTACCAATGAATATGTGGCCAAGTGGTATCTGTTTTGGGATGCACTGACGCGCAACCGCACCGATGGGGCGCTTGTGCGCCTGGTTGTCGCGCTGCCCCCGGGAGGCCGTACCGCTGCGGCCGATCGGCAGTTGACGGAATTCGCGGCCGCAGTCGCACCTACATTCGCTCTCTTTATTCCGGACTGACGCAACGATGGATCTCTTGCTTGCCTTTGTCATCGCCATGGTGGTCACGATGGCGCTCATTCCGCCGCTTATGCGCGTGGCCGCGCGCCTACAGGTAATCGACGATCCGGCCGGCCGCAAAGTACATACACAGCCCATTCCGCGCGTAGGCGGCATCGCGATGGCGGTCGGTTCGCTGCTGCCGCTGTGCCTGTGGCTGCCCATGGATCGCACGCTGGTCGCGTATCTGTTGGCGGTGGTCGTGCTGCTGGTGTTTGGCGCCTGGGATGACCGGGTCGCGTTGGGCGCGCGCACCAAGTTCGTCGGCCAATTGATCGCTGTGCTCATCGTCATGCAGGCGGGCCATGTATCGATCAATACGTTGATGCTAAGCGAACCCGTGGCGCTGCCGGACTGGCTAGGATTTTCTCTCACACTGCTCTTTCTGTTGGGCACTACTAACGCCATCAATCTCGCAGACGGACTGGACGGCCTCGCCGGTGGCACAACTCTCCTGTGCTGTGCAGCGCTTGCGCTGCTCGGTCAGAGCTGGGGAGTGCGTTTCGTCGAAACCGTGGCCGTAGTGCTGATGGGCGCGCTCCTAGGCTTCCTGCGCTTTAATACCTATCCGGCGCGCATCTTCATGGGCGATGCGGGCAGTCAATTCCTAGGTCTTTCGGTGGGTGTGCTGTCAATTCTTCTGACGAAACACACGGCGACCCCGCTGAGCACCGCGTTGCCGCTCCTTCTGATTGGTCTGCCGGTACTTGATACCCTGATGGTGATCGTGCTGCGGCTGCGTGCCGGGCGCTCGCCCTTCTCGGCCGATCGCCAGCACTTCCATCATCGCCTGCTCGCCTTAGGGCTCGATCATCACGAGGCGGTAATCGTCATCTACGCCCTTCAGTGCCTGTTGCTATTGCTCGCCTGGCAACTGCGTTTTGAGAATGACCTCCTGATCGTCGCGACCTTTCTCGGCTTTGCAGTGCTGTTCACCGGCAGTGTGATACTGCTTGAGCGTGCGGGATGGCGCTGGCGGGCTGTGGCAACGCCGACCCATACACCGCTCGAGCGACTGCGCGTCTGGCTCGCTGCGAGGCAGCGTTTGCCGCGCTGGGCGCTGCGCGTGGCGGCGACGAGCGCAGCGGTCTATCTGCTCGGCGTGGCACTCTTTGCCAATCACGTGCCCAGGGATATCGGTTGGCTCGGCGCACTATGCGTCATAGCGCTGGCGGTGGGTGTGCTGTGGCGTCAGTCGATGTTCACCGAGACCTGGCTCGTGCGTGGCGCGCTGTACGTTGCCGTCATGGTTGCCGTGTATCTGGATCATTTCTCGGGAATAAAAGCGCCGTCGCTGCAGGCGGCCAAGTGGCTGTTCCTGCCGCTCCTCGCACTCGCGGTCGCCGTTTCCATGCGCCTCTCCGGCAGCCGGCGCTTTGAAGCCACGCCGCTTGATCTGTTACTGATCTTCGGCGCCCTCGCGCTGCCCAATCTGCCCGGCGTCGCCGGCGCTCCGAACAACTTTGGCTTCAGCGCCGCTAAACTCGTCGTCCTTTGTTATGCGGTCGAAATGGTCGCTGCGCTAGGCTCACGCCTGCGCACTGCGCTCCTCGGCGCCACGGGGACGTTCTATCTGCTGATCGCCGTGCGCGCGCTTGGTTAACATAAGCTAATCGCGTACCGCCTACGTCAGGTCAGTATCCGCCAGGCTATAGTTCGTACGCCTACGCTGGGCCGAGGGGATTGCATCCGTGCGTTGGGGGAGTTTTGCGGTACTGGTTCTCGCCACACTGCTCGTTGCCTGCGGCGGCGCGCAGGCGCGCAAGAGCGGCTATATGACGAAGGGCCGGGAGTATCTTGCTGCGCAGAACTACGAGAAGGCCCGACTGGAATTCCGCAATGCCATGCAGCTTGATCCGAATGATGCCGAGGCGAGTTATCTCGCGGGCCAAGCGGACGAACACCTGGGCAATCCGCGCGAAGCTGCGCAGATGTACCAGGACGCCATCCAGTCGAACGGCAAACACTTGGGTGCGCGCGCGCAGCTGGCCAAGCTCTATGTATTGCGTGGCGCTCCCGACAAGGCGATGGGGCTGGTTGAGCCCGGGCTTGCGATCGCGCCCAGTGATCCGGATCTGCTGACCTCACGGGCTGCGGCGCGCCAGCAATTGGGCGACAAGGCGGGTGCACGCGCGGACGCTGAAAAGGCCGTGCACGTGGCGCCGACGAACGAAGGTGCCATCGTGCAACTGGCATCGATCTACAACCAGGCCGGCGAAATCGGGCAGGCCATCGATCTGGTAAACAAGGCTGTGCAGGCGCCCGCGGCCAGCGTAGGCCTGCGGCTCGTGTTGGCTCAGCTGTATCTCAGCGCCGGCCGGAACCCAGAGGCTGTGCAAGTACTGCAAGGGGTGGTCTCGATCGGACCCAAGACGCTCGTCAATCGCTATCGATTGGCTCAGGTGCTGCTGCTGGACAAGAATGTGGACGCAGCCGAGGCAGCGCTGCGCGCCGCCGTCTCACAGGTGCCGGACAGCGCCGAGGCGAAGCTTGCGCTCGCCAACTTGCTTGCAACCTACCGAAGTTATGAGGTGGCCGAGTCGGAGCTACGCCGCATGGCTGCAGCTTCCCCCAATGACTACCAGCTGCGTCTGGGACTGGGTCAATTCTACGCCAGTCACGGCAAGGCCCAGCAGGCCGAAGCGATGTATCGCCAGATCATCAAGGACGACGGCACTGGTCCGAACGGCCTTCGCGCCCGCGACCGCTTGGCGAGCGGCTATGCCGCCGCAAAGCAGTGGGATGCCGCCGCGCCGCTACTCGATGAGGTTCTAAAGGAAAACCCGCGTGACGCCGATGCGCTGACCTTGCGTGCCCATCTGTCCCTCGCGCGGGGCAACGCAGATGCCGCTATCACCGATCTGCGCGCGGTGCAACGTGATCAGCCGAATTCCATTCCGAGCCAACGTGAGCTCGCGCGTGCCTATCTGCAAAATTACGACACGACATTGGCCGAGGAGACGTTACGCGCCGCGGTACAAAATAGTCCGACGGATCCGGATGCGCGATTGGATCTCGCGCAGTTACTCGTCCGCTCGGGCCGACTCGATCAGGCGTTGCCGATTCTTGAAAAGCTCACCGCCGATCAACCCGACAATCTGACGGCGCTCGAAGCGCTGTTTGACGTGCAGATGGCCCGCAAGGACCTCGCCGGTGCGCGTCGTACGACCGGATTAGTGCAGACAGTCAAGCCCAAACTACCCACTGGATACTACATGGGCGGGCTCGCTGAACAGGCGGATGGCAAGATTGACGCTGCACGCGCGGCCTTCGAGCGCGCCGCAGTGATCTCCCCGGATGCGGTCGAACCGGTGACTGCATTAGTGCGTCTGGATCTCTCGCAACAGCACCCGGATCAGGCTATCGCCCGCATTGATAAGGTGATCGCCCAATTTCCAAAAAATCCGATCGCGCGCAATCTTAAGGGCGAAGTGCTCGCGAGCCTTAAGCGCACTGATGCCGCGATCGCAAGTTTCCGCGAGGCCATTGGATTCTCGCCGAGTTGGACAACTCCCTACCGCAACATGGCCGCCGCCGAATCGGCAGCCGGACGCAACGAAGACGCGGTCAATACATTTGAGGACGGCCTCAAGGCTTCGAATGACGCTCCGCAGTTGAGGGTTGATCTGGCCGGTCTTTACGAACGGCTCGGTCGCCCCGATGACGCCATTGCTCAGTACGAAAGGCTTCTCAAGCGCGATGCGGATTCTGCCGCAGCCGCCAATAATCTTGCCATGCTGCTAGTAACCTACCGCAGCGACAAAGCAAGCCTCGATCGCGCCCGCACACTAACTGAGCGCTTCGCGAGTTCAAGAAACCCCGATTTAATCGATACCCGGGGCTGGGTGCTCTACAAGCGCGGCGAAAATGCCGATGCCATAACCGCGCTGCAAAAAGCCGTCGACCAGTCTCCACATGCGCCGGTGCTGCTCTATCACCTGGCGGTGGCACAATTGAAAGCCGGGGCGCGCGAGTCGGCACGCACCAACTTGGAGCAGGCCCTGAAGTCGACAGCCCCCTTTTGGGGGGCCGATGAAGCGAAAAAAACACTAGCGGAATTGAAACGCTGACCGAGGAAAGTAATGCCGTAGCGATGTAACATAAGACAAGGATTTATCTTAAGATTCGGCATCGCAGCAGTATTGGATTTTTTAATTGGGTATTGCATCACAGATCGCATTGAATTAGCTTGAATCCTGGGGGGATCCCAGATCGCCCCTATGCCTGGGGAGTTTGGGCTATGAACAGATCCGCTCTGTATGCAGTGACGCTATTCGCTTTAGGTTTTTCAGCGCACGAAGCCTTCGCTGTGCCGATTCCGGATTCCGACGGTTTCAACGGAATCACGACGACCATGCTCAATTTTGCGCCTTCGGGTTGGGTATCGGACAACGGCACGGTCGATTGGGTAGCCAAAGGCAACCCGTACGGCATCACCTGTTTCAATAACTCGCAGGGTTGCGTCGACTTGGATGGCTCAACGAGCCACGCGGGCGTTCTTGAGACCGCGGGCACTTTCACATTGCTCGCCGGGCATACTTATGAATTGTCCGCAGAAGTGTCGGGTAACCAGCGCGGCGCCTCCGCTGACAACTTGGAATTTGGTTTCCTCAAGGGAACGAATTTGACTGGTGCTCTGTCGGACGTCACCGTCTCTGGAATCGTCTCGGGCAGCCCGTTTACTCTTTACACGCTGTTCTACACACCCTTGACGAACGTAAACGCCACAGCATTCTTCTACGATGTAAATGGCACTAACGATCAAGGGCCCATCCTTGATAATGTCAAGATCACGGCGGTTCCGCTTCCCGCCGCAGCTTGGCTCATGCTCTCTGGGCTTGCGGCCTTGGCCGCTGTCGCGCGTCGACGTATCAGCAGCACGTCTGCCTGATCACGTCGAGCGCTGCCGCCTAATACAGTCATCGCTGTTGGGTTTGACGCCGATACATTTGCGTGTGGCGTATTGGCTTCCGTGTGAGCACCACTAGGTCCTCTGACGTGACGCACTCGCTTCAAACCGCGAGGAGCGCGCGCTGCGCGTCATGTTAAAAGCCTCTTCGCTCATACCGCCGACCCATCTGCATTGAAAAGAACCGCTATTGGGCCGAGTTTCTGAGCCCGAAGATCCGCCGGGACTCCTCGGGCACGGGCCAAATCCTCGCTCCTCCCGTCTTTATGTCTCCCATTGCCCGGATCCGCGCTTAGAATCGGCTTATGCCACAACCCCAATCCGCCATAAACCGAGTAGCACTGTCGATTACGGTAGGCCTTTGCTTGAGCTGGGCGGTACCGCATGCGACAGCCGCCCTGCCGGCAGCGCTCGCCGAGACCCACACGCTGTCGCTCGCGCCGATGATCAAGCGCGTCTCGCCCGCGGTCGTGAATATTGCGACCCGCGGCACGGTCAGCGAAACCGGCCCGCAGAATCCTCTCTCGGAGGACCCCTTCTTTCGTCGTTTCTTCAATACACCGCCGGACCTAGGTCCGAAGGACCACGCTTTTCAAAGCGCAGGCTCCGGCGTCATTTTCAACGCGCAGTCGGGATACATCCTCACCAATGCGCACGTCGTCGAGAACGCGACCGAAATCACCGTGACGTTGCAGGATGGCCGCGATGTTGAGGCTGAGATCGTCGGCCGTGACGCACCCTCGGATGTCGCGGTGCTGAAAGTGAAGGCCGACGGC
>Ga0182018_10001682_pt1 | contig 24425 bp, 24 predicted proteins | sample 812P2MmetaG_FD_120490 | JGI IMG/M metagenome (GOLD analysis project Ga0182018, IMG submission 120490) | Permafrost microbial communities from Stordalen Mire, Sweden - 812P2M metaG | ecosystem: Environmental > Terrestrial > Soil > Wetlands > Permafrost | place: Sweden: Stordalen | collected...
AACGCTCGGCCCACGTGTGCTAGACTTTTTTCAATCCCCTATGCAGGTTGTCCGGCGGGTTCTCCTCGTTCTTCGCTTCGTTGTTATCCCCGTTCCTGTCTTCGTTCTTATCTTCGTTCTTATCCCCGCGTCTGTGGGCATTGCGGCCACGGGAAAGGACGCCAGTCAGGCTCCGCCGGGAACTAAGCCACCTAACATCATTCTGATCACGCTCGATACTACGCGGGCTGACCGCATGGGGTTCCTGGGGTCTACGCGGGGCCTGACGCCCAGTCTGGATGCTTTAGCGCACCAGAGCGTGGTCTTTACCAGGGCGTATGCGCAGGTTCCGCTGACGACGCCCTCCCACGCTGCGTTGCTGACCGGGACTTATCCTCAGTTCAGCCACATCAAAGACCTGGGCACGCCGTTGACCAAAGACCTCCCCTATCTGCCGGACCTATTGCATCAGCACGGCTATCAGACTGCAGCGTTCATCGGGGCGCAGATTCTCGATCCTGCCGGGACTGCTCCTGGTTTTGAGCGCGGCTTTGACTTGTACGATGCTGATTTTCATCAGCGCAAACCGGGCGAGGATCGTTACAAAAGCATCGAGCGTCGTGCCGAGGATGTGGCCAACCGTGCAATGGGCTGGCTCAGCCGGCACCAGCAGGGGCCGTTTTTCATCTGGCTTCACTTTTACGATCCGCATGATCCGTATGACCCGCCAGAGCCGTTCAAGAGTCATTATGCGTCTGCTCCCTATGACGGAGAGATTGCGTACGCCGATTCGATTGTCGGGAGCCTGATGGATGTTCTTGATCGTCATGGGCTGTTTCAGGAGTGCGTGATTGCAGTTGCGGCGGACCACGGGGAAGCGTTTGGCGAGCACGGCGAAGAAAGGCATGGGATGTTTCTGTATGACGAGACGATTCACGTGCCGTTGCTGCTGAAACTTCCCGCGGGACGGTTTCACGGTAAGCGGGTGGACGAGCGAGTGGCGCTGGCGGATGTCGCGCCATCATTGCTGGAGGCGGCGGGTATTCCAATTCCTGCGGCGATGCAGGCACGGTCGTTATTCCCGCTTATAGATGCTGCCAAGTCAGCAACGGGAAAGGCGAACCCCCCGCAGCGGCCCATTTATTCCGAGACCAATTATGCTCACCGCACGTTTGGCTGGGCGGAATTGCAGTCGTGGCGCACAGGAAAGTACATGTATGTTCAGGCACCAAAGCGGGAGTTGTATGACCAATCGTCTGATCCGGGCGCGCGTCACAATCTTGCGGTTGCTTCGAAAGCCGTTGCCGATACTCTGGACGCGCAATTGACGGGCTTTCTCCAGAAGACGAGCAGTGCGCCGACCGTGCAAGGAAAGCTTGATCCGGCCCAGGCGGAAAAGCTGCGAGCACTCGGATATCTGGCGTCCGACAGTGCAGAGGAGAACAACGGCAAGAAGGCGGCGATCGATCCGAAGGACAAAATCGAGATTGCGAACAAGTTTCACCGGGCGATCGCTGATATGGAGGAAGACCGCTACGATGAAGCGATTGCGCGCCTGCGCGCCATCGTGGGCGTGGACCCAGAACTTGGGAGTGCCTATCTCGAGTTGGGCGGAGCGCTCTCCCAGGAACAGAAATATCAGGACGCATTGAAAGCGTTACGCATGGCCGTGGCCAAGATGCCAGATTCGGGAATGGCCCATAGCGCGCTTGGCTCGTTGCTGATCAAAACCGGACAATGGGACGCGGCGCTTCCTGAAATGCAGGCGGCCGTGGTGTGCGCACCGGGTTCTGCCCTCATGCACTTCGATCTCGCGGCCGTGCAGACCCACCTGAAGCATTTTCCCGAGGCAATCGATGAGTACGAGAGTGCCCTGAAGATCGATCCTGATTATTTTGAAGCGAACATGTTTTACGGCCGGTTTCTGCTACAGATGGGGCATGCGGATGCGGCGCTGCCGAAGCTGGTTCATGCCGCGGAAATCAATCCAGAGTCGGCTGAGGTGCACGCTTCTTTGGCTGATGCCTATCAGCAACTTGGGCAGGCCGAGAATGCGGAGCGGGAACGAACGAAAGCTGCTGAGTTGAAGGCTGGGCAGGCTCAATAGAGGAATAGGTCCCGTGTTTTTGGTCTGTGCTCCCATTTCTGTTAACTTCCATTTCTGTTCACTTTTGGCCGGCCTTGCTGCGTTCTTTTTTCGCGTCATCCGCTCTGCCTGAGTGTTCGTAGGCCTCGGCTAGCGACAGATGCGCGGGAGCGAAGGCGGGCAGGCGTCCGGTGGCGATTTCCAGGTGCACGATCGCGGTCTTGAAGTCGCCGGCTTTCACCAGGCTGGCGCCGATTTCGTAGTTGGCCCAGGCGGAATCGGGCTGGAGCTCCACGGCTTTGCGCAGATGCTTGGCCGCCTCGGCGTACTGCGCTTTCTGGGCGAGCGCAACGCCCAGCGTGTATTGCGCGAGGTAAAGGCCGGGATCGGCGGAGACAACGGGCGTGAGTGCGGCAATGGCGAGGTCCGGCTTTGACTGATCGCGAGTTGCAGCTGCGATTACCTTGTTTGCGACCGCGATCTTGTCTTTCGGATCGATCCCAGCGACGGTTGCGGCGGTCGGAGCCGATTTTTGCAGTCCGGCGTATCCCAGCGACGCCAGCTTCTGCATTTCAGAAGAGCTCAATTCGGCCGACGCCTTGCCTGCATCGCCGCTGAAACGGCGGTCAAAGTTGTCGAGCTGCGAAGCCAGGGTGTCGAGCGTAGCCTTCGAACTCTGGGCGAGGTTGTGCGCAGCCGCGGGGTCGGCGGTCAAATCGTAGAGTTCGGACTTGGGAGCGCGAATGTAGAGGTACTTGCCTGCACGCCAGGATTCGAGCGGACTCCAACCGAATCCGCGCTGGGGAAGATCAGCGCGGGAATACGCGGGCTGGTCGCCCCCGCTGCCGCTCTTGGCAATGCGTAATAACGATTGTCCCGGTAATTGCGATGGTACGGGGATGGCGGCGATTTCAAGAACGGTAGGAGCGATATCGACGAGTCTGACTTTGGCGGCAACCCGGACGGTCGCCGGCTTAGCGGATGGTTGAGTTTCGGGAAGTTTGATCAGCAACGGAACATGGATGGTCTCGTCATAGAGAAACACGCCGTTTGCTTCTTCGCCGTGAGCCCCAAGTCCCTCGCCGTGAGCGGCGACCACGACCATGGCGGTGTTGGCGTAAATTTTCCGCTGCTGCAGGGCGCTGATTAATTTACCGACGGCGGCATCGGCCGCGGCTATGGCGGAATTGTAGGAAGCGCTGGTCGCGTTCGGATTGCTGATGTTAATCCAGAGAAAGAATTGCCCTTGCGCATTGTGGTCGAGCCAGGCGAGGGCGTGGGCAACCACCTCTTCTCCACGGCGCTCGGTGACGGGAGGATGTGCGTCGCCGGCGATCGCGGGGCGAAAGCCGGCGTCGTAGGTCTGGAATCCGCGGTCAAAGCCCTGGGCCAGGCCGTTTTGCGGGTCGAGGTCAATGGATCCAACAAACGCGGCAGTGCGATAACCCTGCGATTTGAGCAAGTCGGGCAGGTAGGGCAGCGACGAGGGCAAGGTGCCGCCGATCTCGCTCATGCGGGTGCTCTGAGGGTAGGCTCCGGAGAGGACGGTGGCGTGCGAGACGACGCTCCCGGGCGCCTGGGCGTAAGCATGTTCGAAGACGATGCTTTCGGCGGCGAGGCGGTCGAGGTTCGGCGTGTGCGCAGCCTTGGCACCAAGAAAGCCCATGCGGTCGGCGCGGGCGGAATCGATCGTGATCAGCACCAGGTTGGGCTTGGAGGCCGCAGCGCTCGCAGAGAACGAAAGACCAAGAAGTATCAGACTGGCGCCGGCCAGAATCTTCCTAATGATGTTCTTCCTTGTCATCTTTTTTCCTATCATTTTCTTTCCTATCGTGCAGTTAGTGTAAAGGCTGCGCCGTTATTGATCAAAACCTGGCGTGCTCAGTCGTCTTGAGCGACGATCCAAGTCCGCGTACAATCGTTATACCTGCTTCTCGGGGTCTCCTCCTGTGGCGATGCCGTGATTGCCGCCCGTTGTTAGTCAGGTCCATATTTTGCAGATCCTATTTGCGAACCTATTTAAAGTGATAGCGCCTGTTAAAAACCGTCTATGGCTCGTGTGCCTGCTGGCCTTGTGCGCCGCGGGGGCAACCCTGTTTCTTTCCTGCGGGCATGCGCGGGGAACGGCCGCCTCACCGAAGATGATTATTCTGGGCGTTGACGGGCTTGATCCGGACCTGCTCACGAAGTTCATGGCCGAAGGCAAGATGCCGAACTTTGCCCGGCTGGCCGAACAGGGCTCGTTTCGCCGGCTGACGACCAGCATTCCGCCGCAAAGTCCGGTGGCTTGGTCGAACCTGATTACGGGGATGAATGCCGGCGGCCACGGAATCTTCGATTTCATCCACCGCGACCCGAAAACTTTTCAGCTTTATTTTTCAACATCGAAGGTTGAGGGCCCGAAGCACAGTTTCAGCATCGGCAGTTGGGTGATTCCGCTGGGTAGCGGCTCGGCGGAGCAACTGCGGCATGGTAAGGCTTTCTGGGAAATTCTGGACGAACAAAATATTCCCAATTATGTGTATCGGATTCCGGCAAATTTCCCTCCGATTAGCGCGAAAGGAAAGACGCTTTCCGGCATGGGCACGCCCGATCTGCGCGGAACGTATGGCACGTTCACGTTCTACACCGATGATCCCACGGCGGCAGTCGGAGCGGTCGAGGGTGGGGAAGTGGTGCAGGTGGAAGTGAAGAACAACCGGGTTGCGACCAACCTCATCGGGCCGGACAATTCGTTTCGCAAGAACTCTCCGCCCGCGACGGAGCCGTTTACGGTTGACGTCGATCCGCTCGAACCGGTGGCACGGATCGCGTTTCAGGACCAGCAGTTTGTTTTGAAAGAAGGCGAGTGGAGCGGCTGGCTTCCGGTGGAATTCCAGCTTATGCCTGTCATCGGCAATGTTAAAGGCATATGCCGCTTTTATCTCAAGCAGGCCCATCCGCGTTTTCAGCTTTACGTTTCGCCGATCAATATTGATCCGAAAAATCCGGCGCTGCCGATCTCGACGCCGACGAGCTACTCCAGCGATTTGGCGAAGCAGATCGGCGAATTCCATACCCAGGGCATTGCCGAGGATACGAAGGCCCTCAGTGATGGTGTGCTCGATGACAAAGAATTTTTGGAACAGTCACACACGGTGCTGGCAGAGCATCGGCGCGCGTTCGATGCTGAATTTCCGAAGTTTCACGATGGTCTGTTTTTCTTTTATTTCTCCAGCCTTGATTTGAATGCGCACATGATGTGGCGTCTGACCGATCCGCAAAGTCCGGCGTATGACGCCGCGCTCGCCGCTCAGTACGGGACGGCGCTGGAGGAGTTTTACGAGCAGATTGATCAGGTGCTCGGCGAGGTCATGCCGAAGGTCGACGACAATACGACGCTGCTGGTTCTTTCTGACCACGGTTTCGCTCCGTACCGGCACTCTTTTAATTTGAATACGTGGCTGCTGAACAATGGCTACATAACGAGAAAGGAAGGCGTTACCGGGGACCCGAACGAACCTTTCTCAGACGTGGATTGGAGCCGTACGCGCGCTTATGGGTTGGGACTGAACGGACTTTACCTCAATACTCGTGGACGCGAGCGCGAAGGTATTGTTGAGCCGGGCGCGCAGGCCGATGCGCTGCTCGAAGAAATCCGGCAGAAGCTTCTGGCAGTCCGCGATCCGAAAGATAATTCGCAGGTAATTACGCGGATCGATTTCGCCAGCGAAGCGTATCAGGGACCGTATGCGCGTTCAGGGCCGGACGCTCTGGTCGGCTATAACCGCGGATATCGGGCGGGATGGAAAACGATTCTGGGAGCGTTTCCGGCTGAGGTGCTCGAAGATAATACGAATGCGTGGAGCGGCGATCATTGTATGGACTTCACGAAAGTTCCTGGAGTGCTGCTCAGTAATCGCAAAATCGCAGCTGAAACTCCGGCGCTGACCGATATCGCGCCGACGATCCTGAGAACATTCGGGATTGCGAAAACGAACGATATGAAGGGGCAGTCGGTATTTCAGGCACGGTAGCGCGAATCATTAACGGGAACCTCAACGGGAGAAATTATGTTCGGGTCACACAAAGTGAAGATCGAAGGCCAACTGCTGGAGCGGGTGAAGACCTGTTCAGACGCCGCGGGATACGAGTCGATCGACGAATTCGTCATCCACATGCTGGAAAAAGAAACGAAGAAAATAATCCCCGACGAAAGCAGTACGTCGAAAGAAGAGATTCAGAAGCGGCTGCGCGGGCTGGGGTACATCGAGTAGCTTGACCGTCTTCTCACAATTTTTGGCGACGGCCGCAAAGGCTGCGGCAGTGGCGGCGTTCAGCCTTTCGTGGCTGACGAGCCCGCTCTCGATCGTGATCATCGTATCGCTGGTGATTGGGTTGGTAATGGTGGTCCTGTTCGGCTACACGTCCGATCAGAAAGCGATCGGCATCGCCAAAGACCAACTGAAGGCGCATCTGCTGGCGGTGCGTTTGTATCGCGATCAGATTCCGGTGGTGATGGGGTCTTACGGCAAGATCCTGCGCGGTACCGGGCGCTATCTGAAGCTCGCGTTCATGCCGCTGCTCTACGTCATTATTCCGATTACCTTGCTGATGGTGCAGATCGACCGGTATTTGGGGCAAACGCCGATTCCAGTGAATGCGCCGTTTTTGCTGACGGTGCATATGAACGGTGGAGACGCGCTGAACGACGCCACCCTCAACCTTCCGGACGAGATTACAACGACCGCTCCTGCAGTGCACATTCCTGCGAACAATGACGTTGTCTGGCGACTGGTGGGTGCAAAAGAGGGAAAATACGAGGTGAAGATTGCCGTCGGCGGCCAAACTGTGGAGAAAACAGTTTGTGTGGGAAACGACTTGCCGAGAATTTCGACGGTTCGTTTGCGCGGACAATTCTGGAGCCGCATGTTCTCTTCCGCCGAGTCGGCATTGCCGCAGAATAGTCCGATCGAATCAATTGCGATCAATTATCCGGATCGCGATATCGATATCGCGGGCTATGGCATGAACTGGATCTGGCTGTTCTTTATTTTGTCGATGATCGCGGGTTTTATTTTCAAGGAATTATTGGGGATTCAAATATGAAGAGATTTCGGTTTTTGCTGATCGCCATCCTTCTGTTCCCCGCGCTCGCTCACGCCTATGCTGGGCCGGGCGCGGGTTTTGCGGTGCTGTCATCGTTCTGGGCGATCTTTGTTGCGTTCCTTTATTCCTTTTATGCGCTGATGACTTGGCCGTTCCGTCAATTATTCCGGTTCCTGCGACGTCGAAACGCATACGGAAAAGCGACGTTTGAGCGAGCGGTTATTCTGGGCTTCGATGGCATGGATCCGGAGCTGGCCGATCGATTCATGAAAGAAGGCCGTCTTCCGAACCTGGCGAAGTTACGCGACAAGGGAACTTTCAGCAAACTGCGCACGACGTTTCCCGCAATTTCTCCGGTGGCTTGGTCGACATTTATGACCGGAGTGAATCCGGGCAAACATAACATCTACGATTTTCTGGCGCGTGACACCAATAACTATCTTCCTTACCTTTCGTCGGCGGAAATCAGAGGGCCGAAGCGGCATATCAAAATCGGCAAGTATTCGATTCCCTTCGGCAAAACGGAAATCAAGGCGATGCGCAAGGGGACGCCGTTCTGGCACTGGCTGGGCAATGCAGGAATTTTCAGTTCGGTGATTCGCGTTCCCGTGACATTTCCGCCGGAGAAATTTCAAGGCGTACTGCTTTCAGGAATGTGCGTGCCAGACTTAAAGGGTAGCCAGGGCACGTTCTGCCTGTGCACGACGCGCATGTCGAGCGACAAGTTTCGCGAAGGCGGGGTGCGTGTGCCGGTCGAGCGCAGCAACGGTGTTTGCCGCTCCTACGTCCCGGGTCCGGATAATCCGGTGAAAGAAAATGCTGGCGAAGTGCGCATGGATTTCGAACTGAAGCCGGAGGCGGGATCGAAGCAGGCGCGTTTTACGGTCGGCTCAGAAAAATTCACGTTGAAGGTGGGAGAATATTCCGAGTGGATCACGGCTGAATTCAAAGCTGGCATGGGTTTTACGGCGCATGGGATCTGCCGTTTTTATCTCAAGGAGCTTTCGCCCGAGGTTGAAGTTTATGTGACGCCGGTGAACATCGACCCCGGGCATCCTGATCTGCCAATCTCGCACCCGGTGACATATTCCATTTATTTGGCCAAACTGTTCGGTCCGTACGCGACGCTCGGCCTGGCTGAAGATACGTGGGCGCTCAACGAGCACGTGCTCGATGACGACGCATTTCTGGCGCAGGCTTACGGCAATCACGAAGATCGCGAACGCATGCTTTTCGATGCGCTCGACAAAACGAAGCAGGGTTTGTGCACATGCGTTTTCGATACCACCGACCGCATCCAGCACATGTTCTGGCGTTATCTGGAAGAAGATCATCCAGCGGCGCGCGATGTGCCGAAGAGCGAACGCCGCGAAGTGATTCAGGATTTGTATCAGCGCATGGACAGGCTGATCGGCCGGGTGATGGAGAAAATCGACGACGATACGCTGCTCATGGTGATTTCCGATCACGGGTTCAAGTCGTTTGCGCGCTGCATGAACCTGAATGCTTGGCTGCATCAGAACGGATATCTTGCACTGAAAGAGGGCAAGACCGAGAGCGGCGATTGGTTCGAAGACGTTGATTGGTCGCGCACTCGCGCTTACACCATGGGCCTTAACGGACTCTATTTGAATATCAAAGGCCGCGAGAAGCAGGGGATCGTGGATCCCGCGGATGTTGATAGGTTGAAAGATGAGTTGCGCGAAAAGTTGAATGGGCTGGTCGATCCGGCCTCAGGCACGGTCGGAGTGACCGGAGTATTCGTTACCGATGAGTTCTATCGCGGCCCGTATGCGGAGAACGCGCCCGATCTGCTGGTCGGCTATGGAGCCGGTTATCGCGCCTCGTGGGATTCGGTGATGGGCAAAGTTACCTCGCAGATCTTTGAAGACAATATTAAGGCGTGGAGCGGCGATCACTGCATCGATCCGCGGCTGGTTCCGGGAGTTCTGTTTTCGAGCCACAAGTTCATCGAAGAAAAGCCGGCGATTGTGGATGTGGCGCCGACCATCCTGAAACTGTTTGGGTTGGCGTTGCCTGCGCACTTTGATGGCAAGCCCTGGAACCTGGCGGCGAAAGCGGCACCGGGCGCGTAGCAACTTGCCATCGCTCGCAGGGTTCGAGCACCAGCCCATGAAGGAATGACTGCGGGCGCGTAACTCCCCTTTAGACTTCGTTTACCTAACGCTTCGTCGCGGGCGCAAACTCGACCACATCGTTATCGGCAGGGAGCGAGCGTTGGCGGGGAATCGAAAGGTGCTTATCAATCTCGTATTCCGCGCCAGGGCCCAGGTCTGTGAATTTGTCCAAAAGAAAGGGAACGCCTTCGGACTGCAGAACTGAGTCGGCGTCGGTTACTTGAAAATGCAAATGTGGACCGGTGGAGTTGCCGCTGTTTCCGAGGCGAGCTAATACGTCTCCGCGCCGCACATGATCATGAACCCGAACTTTGATACTTCCACCTTGCAGGTGCGCATAGGCGGCATAGCGATTGGGGGCGATGCGCATGACGATATAGTTGCCGGCAATATCATCGAGCGTCACTGGAGTGGGCAGAACGCGCGGCGTGTTCTCTGGGATGCCATCTTTCACCTGCGTCACTTCTCCATCCGCGACGGCATGAATCGCTTCGCCGTAGCCCCACCAGTTTTCGTTGCGAGCGGTTCCGTCGTGGGTGTCTCCGTTAGGGCCAACCTTATCCCAATCAATTGCGAACCGCTCGGGCGAATGGATGTGGCCGTCGATGGCAAAGATACTGCGGCGGTGGCCGGCATCATTGGACAGCCCCGCTGCGACCCAGACGCCGCCATCGAAAGGAAAGGCGAGCAGCGGCACTGGATCGCGGCTGACGGCTACGGAAAAATCTTCGAGCGTCGTTTCCGCCGGGGCAGTTTCTTTCGACTTGTCGGGCTCACCGGCGATAAAGACCATTCGATGCCTCAGGGTCGTGGGCGCGGGTTGACCGGGAGGCTGTTTGATCCATAGAAAGAGGATGACGCGTTTGGCTGGGCCAATTGTTCTGGCATTTGTTGCGCCCGTCTTCTCCATGTTCATTTTCGTGGCTGCATCCATCGGGGAGTTCATCGGGGCGCCCGCCTCCTGCATGATCGTCGCGAGGGCATCGTCGGTAAGAGTGGTTAGAGGCTGGGTGTGCTGATCGTCCCCGAAGACTTCGACTCGCTTCAGCGTTAACGGAACAGTGTCGAAATTGGTGATGTGCAGTTCGTAGACCAGTACCTGCGTGTCTTCGACGACCACCGGTACAGGCGGCTCCAGGCAAACCACTTCTATTCTGGGGCGGCGCTCCCGAGCGAACCCGGTTTGCAGCATTATCAAGACAACTGCCAGCGCGTAGAGAAACGTATAGAGAAATTTGCCAGCGGCGAATCGCGCACCCATCATCAGTTGCTCCTCAGTTGCTCCTCGAAAATCCACGTTGAGACTGTCGCCGAAATCCGCTCTGAACTTTACGTTCCCGGCCGCGTTTTCATCCCAACGAAACCGACTGCTGCGGCCACAGCGTTCGTTATTTCGCGCACGCTCCGGCCGTCGCTGCCTCATCTTTCAGATACGCAGGAGACAACGTGCCCTTGCTCTTCGCAACCTCAAGCAATGTCGGATAGAACTGCACGAACGTTGTATCGACCGCTGCGTGCTGGTCGTGGCAAGAGTAGCAGACAGCTTCTTTCGGAATCTGCTTCGTCGGCTTGCCTTCGTCGTCAGATCCGAAGAACGCCCACTTGCCGTCGAAGCGAGAGTCTTTTACGTGCACCGAGCGCATCATGACGTCGTTGGTCTGGAAGTGTCCCGCTTTGTTGATGGAGCCCTTGTTCGCGGCCATGCGGCCTTCGAGGACCAGCATCGTGCCGTCCGGCCACGTGCCGGTCGCGACAAAAACCTTGTAGGCTTCGGGGTTCACAAAGACGTTGTCGAACATCGAATGGCCTGCCATGGAGGGATCGGGGTTATAGTCCATATCCATGCCGGTGGTCAGATAGATCCACTCGCGATAGTTCGCCGGGAACACCAGGCGGCCGTCGGACGTATAGACAGGTACGTTGGAGTTGTTGGGGGCCGTTTTGGCAGCGTTCTGGGCCAGCAATAACGCGGACAGGCAAAGCAAAGCGCAATAACGAATCATGAAGTATTCTCCAAGCCTTCTACTTCGTGCTTCAACGCTAACGGAAGCGATCCGAGCACGTCTAGAACAAAAGCAACCTCGAAACAGGGGCGAGCCAGTCATGGCAAACACGCAGTCTGAAGCGGAGCGCGAGCGGGCGCTGGGAGCCGGCGATTTCTATGGCTCGATAGAAGCCAAGCGCGAGCAGTGCGATGCAATTTTCACGGACCTGCGGCACGCATTGCCGAGAAAGCTGCCCTCCCACAGCCACGAGCTGGCTTTTTTCGCGCTACTGCTCGAAGGCGAATACGGCGAACGCTATCAGCGGCAGGATACGCAGTTCCGGCCGTACACGCTGCATTTTCGTCCGGCTGGCGTTCCACATCAGGACGAAATTGGGCCGCGCGGCGTGCGCTTCTTTGAAATTGAAATCCGCCCAGGCTGGCGCGACCGTCTGGCGGAGTGCTCGGCGGCGCTCGATCTGGCTCACGACGATTGCAAAGGCGGACCCTTGCTCTGGCTCGGAATGAAAATGCTCGGTGAGTTCCAGCAAACCTCAGGAGCAGACGATCTGGTGGTCGAGGGCCTGATAGCAGAAATGCTGGCCCACGTGGCCCGCGCGCGGCATGAGAAAGTTACTCAGTCGCCGGCGTGGATCGAGCGGATTCTTGAGAAACTGGCCGCTGAATATTCCGAGCGGCTGACCTTAAATGAGCTAGGCGCGGAGGCTGGCGTGCACCCGGTGCATCTGTCGCGGGTGTTTCGCAAGTTTGTCGGAGACGGAATCGGAGAACATGTTCATCGCTTGCGGATTCGGGCGGCGTGCGAGCAGATGCTGACGCCCGAAATCTCCACCGCTGAAATCAGCCTGGCCACTGGATTCGCGGACCAGAGCCATTTCACCCGGGTGTTTCGCAAAGTGACGGGGATAACTCCGGCGGCATTTCGTGTTCAGCTTTCACGAACGGCAGCGAAATCGCGCATGAGCATTAAGTCTGCCGGTCGGGCGTGAACCTGAGGCGAGACGTCAGCCATCCCACGCACGCCAACATTCCGCACCATCCCAGCGTCCGAATAACAGCGGCGATGGCCGTGTCGTATTCCAAAACGCCAAGATTGCCAAAGATAGTGTTCCAGTCGTGCTTTGCGAATTCGGGATCTCCCGTGGTGACAAGCGGCAAGACCATGGCGCGAGCGTCGGCCATGTAGGTTGCGGTGCCGAGCCAGTTCTCAAAGAAGAAAAACAGACAAAAGACGAAAGCCGCAACCTGGCGTTCGTGGAAGAAATAGGCGGCCAGTAGAAACGGGACCAGCCATTGCAGAATCGTTCCTCCCCAAAGGCCGAGGGTGGGGCCGAACCAACCGAAGAGCAAGTGCCCGCCTTCGTGGACGACAAGATTGGCGGAGTCGATAAACAAGAATCCGCCGTGCGCACGGAAGGCATAGATCAAAAAGTAAACATAGAAGGCGAGCCATGCCCAAACCGCCCAGCGCGAGATGGGCCGCCAGTCTTCGCGGGCTCCCGACCACTCTATGATCGCGTCTAAGAAATCGCGCATGCTGGATGGGAAGACATTCCCGATCGTTTGACCAAGACTCGCTAAGAGTTATTTATCACGCGTTACTTACCAAACATGGGATAGTGGCTTGCAGCTCCCATCAGAAATAGCAACGGGAAAGACATCCAGAAGCTCGCGCGCGAAGTAAGAAAAACCTGCCGGGACAAATATTTCGCTTTGTCGGGAATCGCGGTGCCATTGGCCGCATTTTCGGCCGTCCACTTGATGATCTTCTTCTGCGCGCGCCAAATTACTCCCCAGACATTCAGCATCATCACCCAGCCTATTCCGCCGCCGATGCCGATGGCGAGCAAGCGATTGCTCTCCCAGCCATGAGCGTTGAAGTGCAGAAACAGGCCCGAAGCGGCAAGCACAATGACGACATAAATCACCGCCAGCACTGGCCCTTTGTCGAGCACGCCTTTGCCAGGTATCTGGCACGCGTACATCAGCGCCCAGGCGACCGTCCATGTGACAAAGAAGCTGGCCATCGGAACGCCGGAAGATGCACCGCCGTTTCTGGCATCGGAAGCGACGACGCTGCCCCAGTACGCCAGGCCCATCAGCACGGTGACAACCGCTGCCCAGCGAAACCACCACAGTGCGCGAGACATCAGGCTGGGCAGTACCTTGCCTCGGGTGGAACTGTCGAGTTCCTTCATGAAGGGAACATTGACGAGATTGAAGAAGTACAGCAAGCCAAGCCAGGTGATGCCGGCGATAAAATGCAGCCAACGAACCAACATCAGAAGGTTGGTGTTTAAGTCGGTGGGGAAGTTGATTTCGATCAATTTCAGGGCTCCTGCAGAGAAACTTGCCTCTGGAAGTGACGATTGTAGATGGCAGCGGCAGGAAATGGAACCGCTCGATTCCTGTCAGGTGAACGCCTGAGAAGCGATGGAAACGGGCCGTCTGGCGCGGCAAACGCAGGAATCGTTCGGGAATTGTTAATTATTCGACAATAAGTTGAAAAGCGCGGTCCGAGGCCGTATTGTAGAGGCCGACAGGCGGGCCGCGCCAATTGCCCTCCCCTAAAGCTCATGACGCGGCTCGAACCGAAAAAGGAGATCGGCATATGGAAGCCAAGCCGGCACAGCAGAACATCCAGGATTCCTTTCTCAACACGGCGCGAAAGGAGCGGCACAACATTACGATCTACCTGGTCAGCGGCGTGAAGCTGACCGGCCGCATCCGCTCGTTCGACAAATACTCGGTCGTGCTCGAAACCAGCAACCAGGAGCAGCTCATCTTCAAGCACGCGATCTCAACGGTGGTGATCTCGCGCGGAGTGCACCCTCACGGGGATGCGAAACCGGTCGCGGTCGCACCTCACGTGGAAGCGGCGGCGGCAAGTTCCGCATCCGGCACTGAAGGGTGAAGTGAACTTGCTTGCTTCGAGAGGACTCCAGACTGAGCAGCCGCGGTAGTTCGAAAGATAGTTCGCAAGTTAGTGCGCGTGTTGATTCGCGACGCGGCTCGCGGAATGAAGCCAAGGCCGTGCTGAATCCATCTGAACGCCAGGAGCGTGCGTTTCTGGTGGGGGTGGAGTTTCGCAACGAAGGTCGTGCCGGCAGGTCCCGCGCGACAACGCTGACAGCGGGTGCCCAAGCTGCGCGAGATCATGCTACACGAGATCATTTCACACAAGATCGTGCCACGCGAGATCATGCCACGCAAGATCATGCCACCAGCGAAGGCGCATCGTCTTCGTCTTCGTCATTGCCGTCGGATGCTCCTGACTTCAGTAGCGAAGAATCGCTCGACGAACTGCGGAATCTGGCGACGAGCGCGGGTGCGCAGATTGCGGGCGAGTTCACGCAGCGCAAAGACCGTCCCCACCCCGCAACCCTGATCGGCAAAGGCAAACTGGAGGAAATCGCGGGCGCTGCCGCTTCGGTCTCGGCGGACGTGATTCTGTTCGATCACGACCTTTCGCCGTCACAGCAGCGCAACATCGAACGTGTCGTACATACGCGCGTCATCGACCGCACGCAGCTGATTCTCGATATTTTCGCCCGGCATGCCCGCACGCGTGAAGGGCAATTACAGGTAGAACTCGCACAGCTGGAGTACATGCTTCCGCGACTGGCGGGACATGGCGTGGAAATGTCACAGTTAGGCGGCGGCATCGGCACTCGCGGACCGGGCGAAACGCAACTGGAGACCGATCGCAGGAAAATCTACCGTCGCGTCCGGCACGTCAAACAGCAGATCGAAAATGTACGGAGCATCCGGGCACAGCAGCGGCAACGGCGCGAGTCAGTCCCGGTGGCGACAGTGGCGCTGGTGGGTTATACGAATGCGGGCAAGTCGACCTTGTTCAACGCCCTCACCAAGGCGAATGTCTTACAGTCGTCGCGTATGTTTGCCACGCTCGATCCCACCATCCGTGGCGCCGAGTTGCCTTCAAAGCGAAAAGTATTGTTCTCAGACACAGTGGGTTTCATCCGGCATCTTCCGCATACGTTGGTGTCGGCGTTTCGCGCCACGCTTGAAGAAGTGCAGCGCGCCACGCTGATTATCCAGGTGTCGGATGCCAGCAGCCCGGTTTCAGCGGAGCAGGACGCGCAGGTGGAAAGTGTTCTGAAAGAACTCGAAGCCGACACAAAGCCCCGGCTGCGAGTGATGAATAAGACCGATCTGCTGCTGCCCAAACAGCGAGAGTCGTTGCGAGATGATGAACTGAGCGTGCACGTATCGGCGGCCAAGGGCATCGGACTGACCACACTACTCGATCGCGTGGATGCCCTGCTCCAGGAAGACCGTCCCAGCCGTGTGCGCTTGCGCATCCCGCAAAAAGAGGGAAAGATGCTGGCGCAATTGCAGGCCGGGGCGCGCGTTTACTCCCGCCAGTATCAGGATGGCTTTGTAATTCTGGAAGCGGAACCTCCGGCTTCGCTGCTGCGCCGGATGCGGGAATGGGTCGTGGAGTGAGAATCGGGTGGGGCCGGGTTCCGATTGACGCCTCAGTTTCCAAGAGCCGTTGAGTCCAGCATTTGCTTATCTAAGGGAATATTTTGCGGTTGCTCCAGTTATATGCATTGAAAGGAGCAACCAAATGAACAAGTTTTTCTTGTGGCTGATAAATCCTCCGACCGATGGGCCGAAATCCATCTTGCTTTTGAGACTCATGGCCGGAGCGGTGTTTTTCTGGGAAGGCCTGCTGAAATTTGTATATGTGAACCAGGGAGTTGGCACCGTTTTACCAAGCTGGGGATACCGTTTCCGCATTTCACAGCCGCCTTCATCGGGTACCTTGAGATCGTCGGAGGGCTGCTCTTGCTTTCCGGGCTTCTGACCAGGCTGATCGCAATTCCGTTTGTCTTCGAGATGATCGTAGCAATGCTGTCGACAAAAATTACGTTGTACCTGGGAACCTCGCCCTTACCTCTGCCACCGGCGCCGCCGCAGATAGGGTTCTGGGCGGTGCTGCATGAGGTCCGGTCCGAATATGCGCAGATTCTGACGGTCGTTTTCCTGTTGGTTAACGGTCCGGGGAAGTGGTCGCTTGATGCAGTGCTGCTTCGGAACCCGAGAAAGCTCGAAGTTTCGGAACAAACGTCAGCGCCCAAACTCCGGGATTGGTCGCCCGCCGCCGGCCGCTGAAGCCGGTCACTGAAATCATCACGGACGGTGAGAACCGGGCCGCAGAAGCGAGGTTCTTCTCGCGCAAGGTAAACTGTTGGGCTGTGGCTGACCATTCTGGTGATAGCGGGTCGTTTGAGGAACTGGCGATGCCGCTTTTCGCCAGGCTCTACAACTTCGCCCACTGGCTTGCGCAGGACCGCATCGCGGCAGAAGACCTGGTACAGGAAACCTATATGAAGGCGTTGCGAGGTTTTTCCTCGTTTCGGCAAGGAACGAACTTCCGCGCCTGGATGTACAGAATCCTGCGGAACACGTTCCTGACAAGTCAAACCGGCCTGAAGACCTCTGCCTCAGTCTCACTCGACAGTGATGAAGGCCAGACCGCGGAGCCCGCGGTGGCGGAGAATCCGGAAACGGTTCTGCTGGCGCGGGTGGAGCGGGAGACGATCCAAAACGCTCTGGAAGAGCTGCCGGTAAGGTTTCGAGAGATTATTCTGCTGTGCGATCTGGAGGAAATGAGCTACCAGGAAATCGGCGAGACCCTGGGGATTCCGATGGGAACGGTGATGTCGCGACTCTCTCGCGCGCGAAAATCGATGCGGGAATTGTTGGCGGCGAGATCACAGGGGGCCGCGCGATGACTTGCGACCTGTGGCGAAGCAAGCTGGATGCTTATGTGGATTCCGTTTGCTCGGCAGAAGATCTCGCGAATCTCGAGGCTCACTTTCGCACTTGCGCCTCCTGTGCCGCGGAAGCGCTGGCGGGTCTGCGGATCAAGCGTATGACGCAGAATGCAGCTGCACGCTACTCCCCGTCGCGGGAGTTCCGCCTTCGGATTGAAGAAAGCATTCAGGCGAAGCGCAAACCCGGCTGGACATTTGCGTGGCGACCTGCGTGGCTACCGGGGATGGGGATGGCGGCGGCTGCGCTCGCTGTGGGAATTGTGCTGATAGTTGTCGCGCTCACCTTGGGGATTCAGCACACGGAGCGCGGCCACGCTCTTGCAGAGTTGGTCGATCTGCATGTTGCTACGCTGGCGAGCGCAAATCCCGTCGACGTGATTTCGACGGATCGGCACACGGTGAAGCCATGGTTCCAGGGTAAACTGCCATTTACTTTCAATCTTCCCGAACTTCAGAATTCCTCGTTCAAACTACTGGGCGGCAAGGTCACGTATTTTGAGCATAGCCCCGGCGCTCAACTTCTCTTCCAGATTCGCAATCATCAGCTGTCGGTGTTTATTTTTCAGAATCGCCAGGAAACGATTCCGCTCTCAACAGGCATTGCTACAGCGCGCGAGTTAGCTTTTAACGTCGAGGCGTGGAGCGAAGGTGGATTGCGTTATGTTGTTATCGGCGACGCGAGTCCGGCCGATGTTCACGAGCTTGGCGAGTTGATGAGGAGCGCGAAATAGTTTCTACGCCTTGCCGAACGGATCCTCCAATGATGGACTCTGGGGCGTGAACAACTCCGACCCACTGTCGGTAATGTGCATGTCGTCCTCTAGGCGGACCCCGAACTCTCCGCGAATGTAAATGCCCGGTTCATCGCTGAAGGTCATTTCAGGCTGCAGGAGCGTCGAATTTCCGCGGACGAGATATGGCCATTCATGGCCATCCATGCCGATTCCGTGTCCCAGGCGGTGGGTAAAATACTTGTAATCGGGACCATAGCCGGCGTCGGTAATCACCTTGCGCGCGGCGGCATCCACGGAACCGGCTTCCACTCCCGGCTTGGCCGCGGCCAGTGCGGCACTCTGCGCGCGATGGACAATCTCGAAGACCTGCTTCATTTTGTCGCTGGGTTTTCCGACCACGAACATGCGCGTGATATCGGACTCGTATCCCTCCACCGTACAGCCACCATCAATGAGAATGATGGTCCCCTCGCGAATGACCTGCGGAGTGACAGAGCCATGCGGGAACGCTGAGAACTGGTCGAAGAGAACCAACGCGCCGCCTTCGAAGCCGAGTTGGCGGTGCGCTGCTTCGACCAGGTTCGCCACGTCGTAGTGGGTCATGCCGACCTTGAGAGCGCCGTGGACAGCCTGGTAGGCAGTCAGAGTCACCTTCGATGCCAGGCGCATCAGCTCGATTTCGTGGGCGCTCTTGATTCTGCGGCATCCGGACGTGACCGGTGTCGCGCTGGTAAACGTGGCGCTGGCCGCGGCTTTTCGCAGGTTGTCGCTGAAGACAAATTTCATTGTCTCCTCGATACCCAAAGTGCCGCTGGCGATGCCGCGATCGGCGAGTCCCTGAGCTACTCGAGCGTAGGGGCTCTCATCTTCTTGCCAGACGCGAACGTCGGGGCTGGGATTGCTGCCAGAGGGCGATTGCGCGATCTGCTCGCGGGCGCGGCCTTCTTCAAACGCCGGCGCCACATAAAACGCTTCGCCCTTTGCGGGCAAGACCATGGCAAAGAGGCGTTCCCCGCCTTCCCAGCGAATGCCGGTGAAATATCGAAGCGATGTGCTCGATGCGAGCAGGATCGCGGACAGATTGTTGTCGGTCATTAAGCGGCGGGCTTTTTCCTGTCGTGAGGCACGCTCCTCCACGGTGATGGGCTTGGCTTCTGCGCGGAGAGTTTGAAGAGCGGAGATGGCGGGTGGGAGAAGTTTGTTATTTTCGTTTGCGTCAAGCTCGTTCGCACGGGCAAGCGAGGGCAGGACTGCGGCAGCCGTTATCGCGACAGAACCGGTCTTCAGGCCGGTCTTGAGGAATCGACGACGTGAGAACAATGGGGACCTCCGGAAACGAGCCATCATTATAAAGAAGGTCGCGATGAAGAAGGGACGTGATAAGGAAGGTCATTCCACAAAAAGGTCGCGCCGGTCCGCGCGTAATTTCGTATTGCGATTCAGAAGGGATATGCCATAGTTAGTGGTAGAAAAGCTGTCATCGAGCAAGCCGGATGAAGCTGAGTCCGAAAAATATCCGCGAAGAACGATAGAGGAGGAGCGATGGGCAACTATGCCGTAGGTTCAGGAGGGCGGATGGTCGCGCACAACATGGTCACCACGCAGTTCGAACTCGATGGTTTTCGGGTAGTGCGCACACTGGGTGTTGTTCGCGGAATCGTGGTCCGTTCGCGTTCAATCTTCGGAACCATCGGAGCCGGCCTGCAAACGCTGGTCGGCGGCAACATCACGCTGCTCACCAATCTGTGCGAAAAGACGCGCGCCGAAGCATTCGACCTGATGCTGCAGCACGCCGCTGAGATCGGCGGTAACGCCGTCGTTGGCGCCCGTTATGACGCCACCGAAGTGATGCAGGGCGTCACGGAAGTCCTGGCCTACGGGACGGCCGTGTTCGTCGAAGCTGCCAAACAGCCGTAACTCACTCTTTGTAGAGGAAGCCGGCGACTACCCCCGCCAGAATCGCGCCTCCCCACAAGTCGAGCATCCATCCCAGCGGCAACGCCAGCGGAATCGGCGACCACGTCGCTTGCGCGAAATTGCTGGGAACGCCGGCGCAGAAACCCACGATCATTCCAACTCGAAGCGCGGTCCTTAGCCCCGGACCGGCGGTTGCGCGCGACCACGCGTAGAGATGCGCGATCAAAATCGACATCACGAAGATGAACGCGATCCAATACGCCGTGAAGAGCGGATAGCGGGGCTCTTTCAGAAACAAGCCTTGTTTCTGCATCGCCTCATAGAGCGGAGCCTGCCGCATCCCGATAAAAAAGCCCCATGCCAGCCAAACCACGCCTCCGGCAATCCCTCCGAGCCATACGCGAGCCTTGTTCAGCTTCATCGTACCCCCCTTTGCGTTCGGTTAAGCTCGACAAGTGTACTCCAGCTACGCAAGAGCGAGGAATTCCGGTCTAGATACCGCAAGCTGCGCAGCGAGGCAGTTCAACCGAACGGGCGCCGATATGAGAAAGTGTTTCCATCTGTTTTTCGGCGCGTTGGTAAGACGATGGCCATTTTTCCTGATCTTCAAACCATTCGCGAAGCGAGAAAGATTCTTGCCCGCTACCTGCCCGCCGCAGAGGATCTTTCTTTAACTTTGTTCTTAACAAGGATGATCGTCGCTAGAACGTTGTCGAGGTCTGGTACGGCGGTTCACCTGAAGCTTGAAACGGAGTTGCCCACTGGGTCGTTCAAGCCGCGAGGCGCGATTTACGCGCTGGCTACGAATATCGCGCGACACCCTATTGCTGAAGTTACGGCTTCCAGCACCGGCAATCACGGAGCCGCAGTCGCGTTCGCGGCCAAGATGCTGGGTGTACCGGCGACTATCTTCTTGCCGCGAAATCCCAACCCAGTGAAGCGGCAGAAGATCAGCGATCTCGGAGCGCGCATTGTTGAGACTGGAGCAGCCGATCTCGCCGGTGCGTTTCACGAGGCGTCCGCATATTCGGCGCGATCCGGAGCTTACTTCTTAAACGATGCAACCGATCACGATGTGCCGGTGGGCACGGCGACGATCGGCCTGGAGATCATCGAGCAAGTGCCGGAGGTTTCCACAATCTATGTTCCCATGGGTGACACGGCGTTGATTCGAGGCGTCGCGGCTGCAGTCAAGCAACTTTCTCCGAGGGTAAGAGTCATCGGAGTGCAGGCGGAGCGCGCTCCGTCGTATTACCTGTCGTGGAAGGAGGGAAGAGTTGTGCCGACTGACACATGCGACACGTGTGCCGATGGATTGGCGACGCGGACGCCGGAACCAGAAAGCGTTCGGGCGATCCGAGAGCTGGTCGATGATGTTGTGCTGGTCAGCGAAGATCAGATGCTCGGTGCGATTGCGCGTCTCTATAAGGAAGATGGAGTGCTGGCCGAGCCGGCGGGGGCGGCGGCTACGGCGGCATTCATCGCTAGTCCGCCGCAGCGGAGCGGTCCCGCCGTGCTCCTGGTGAGCGGTGCAAATATCTCCGACGACGTCAGGTATCGTGCCGGGGTTCTCTGACCCGTACGGATCTCGCCCCAACCTTGCGCAACGAAACGCGCGGCGATGGAGCGCCACTGCCGGGTCGGTTTTGCGGTGTTTGCGGCACCACTTAATCTCGTGCTCTTCCAAAGCCGATTGAATCCAGAGACGAAAATTGCGCCTCATGCCCAGAGAGATCAATTGCAGGTGCGGAATGCAAGAAAAATCGTAGCGAACAAATGGCGAATGCACCTAGAGGGTAAATCCAAGCGCTTGTGGTGATCTTTTTGGTTAACCGCTAGATATAGCGTTTCCTGCCTTGAGTCTCTAACGAAGGTCTCAACCTGAAACTTTCTTATTGACAACAAACGATTTAGGCGTAGGATGTGGACAAAAGTGGTTGAAAGTGGAGTAACCAATAGAGGTCGTGGGTAAAACCCATAAGTTTCGAGGCGCCAGTGGTTTCTGAGACTGACACCGAAAAAAACGGGCCCAACGAACCCAACTCCACGGCTTGTATGGCCGCTTCTACCTCCCTCGTGCTAGTGGCTGTGGTAGCAGCCATGAATCAACGGACCCCGAGAACGAGCAGGGCACATGTTTCGCGGAAATCATCCAACGCGCGTCGACGAAAAAGGACGGTTAAAAGTCCCGGCGGAATTCAAGCGCGTGATCGACGAGAAATATGCGCAGAAATTCTACATCACAAGTCTCGATGGGATTGTTGCTCAAGTGTATCCCTTCGAGGAATGGGAGCGGATCGAGCAGAAGCTCGCCGCGCTCTCGACCTACAACCCGACCAAAAAGAAGTTCTTGACGCGCACGAACTACTACGGACAGGTCGTAGAGATGGACGGGCAGGGGCGCCTGCTGGTGCCGCAGATTCTGCGTGAGGTGGCGCAGATTCGTGGCGAAGTGGCAGTGCTCGGCAATCTGACCTACTTGGAAGTCCGGAACCTGGAAGCGCTCGACAAAGAGGTCAAAGAGCCATTCACGGATGAAGACACCAGGACGCTCGACGAGTTGGGCATCTAGCAGTGGAAACGGATTCAGATTCAACCAACACCCCCGATCGGGGTGGGCATGGTTTGCAGGGGAACGCGGAAGTTGGCCATGTCCCGGTTCTTTTAAAAGAAGCGATCGATTTTCTGGCCGTAAAGCGTGGCGGGATCTATTTGGATGCCACGGTGGGCTTAGGCGGGCACAGTTGCGAAATCGCAAAACGCCTCGGCGCACCGGGACATTTGATTGGCTTCGATAAGGATCCGGCGGCGTTGGAAGCGGCGCGGAAGAAACTCGCGCCAGTCGTTGGTGAGCAGGTCGTTGGTCATTCGTCATTGGTCGTTAGCGAACCAATTTCCGAACGACTAACGACTAACGACCAACGACCGGGTTTGGACTGGCCGACGGTGACGCTGTTGCACGGTTCGTTCGCGGAACTGGTGAACGAGCAGGGACCAGCAACGGTGGATGGAATCCTGGCCGACCTGGGCGTAAGCAGCCTGCAACTAGGCAACCCGGAGCGCGGATTTAGTTTTCAGGCGGAAGGACCGCTGGACATGCGGATGAACCCGATGTCAGGCGAGACCGCCGAACAAGTGGTAAACCACATCGACGAGCGCGAGCTGGCTGATGTGATTTACGAATTCGGTGAGGAAAGGAGGTCGCGGAGAATCGCCAGAGCCATTGTCCGGTCGCGGCCGATACGCACGACGACGCAGCTTGTCGAGGTGGTATCGGCCGCGGCCCGGTCAATGAATCGGAAACATGAGCGGATTCATCCGGCGACGCGAACTTTTCAAGCTCTCCGAATATTCGTAAACCGTGAACTGGACGATCTGAAAGCACTGTTGGAGGCTGCACCCCGGGTGCTGAAGCCGGGCGGGAGACTGGTGGTTATCAGCTTTCATTCGCTCGAAGACAGGATCGTCAAAGACGCGTTTCGCGAAGGCGCGAAGCAGGGTTGGTATCAGCTGCTGACGAAGAAGCCGCTGACCGCCAGCGAAGAAGAAATTGAACGCAATCCGCGGTCGCGCAGCGCAAAAATGCGGGCCACCGAGCGGTTGTAGCGCAACAAGTTTAGTTTGATCGAGATTAGTTTGGTCAGATTTAGTTTGCCCCGGAGAAACTGCCGGGCTCCCGGTGCGGTGATAGTAAGGCGTGCCGGGTAAAGATTTTGCAAGACACACTCTGTGGTTGAGTTTCGCCGGAGCGGCCAAAACGAAATAAAAACAAGGCCGGGTCCGGGGAAGAAAAAATGGAACACTCGCAATGACATTCACCGGCACTCTTATTGAAGACTTGATGACAACGGTCGAGCGCGCGGAACGCAAGACGCAATCGCGCGAAGTGCAATTCGCGGAAGGCGCTGACGCGGCATTCCAAGGGGCACCGTTGCTCGCTGAGACCACGGGCGATGAAATTTCGCCGCTTGAAACCTGGTTTGTTTCCGTTCCCGAGAACACAGATTACGATTCCCAATTTATCGGAGTGGCATAAATCATGAGCGCCGTAGCATTGCAATCCGCACTTATTTCGAGTCGGCGCAAGTCCTGCTGGCTGGGGACGCCGGAAATTTATTTCCGCAAGGCGATCGACAACTCGCGGCTGGTCAAGGTCGAGGATCCGCGGCGGGCCCGCGAGATGAAGCAATTCGGGCTGGCGCTGTGCTGCCTGTTCCTGCTGGTCATGGGATACGCACTGCAGCACTTCCGCGCGATCGAGTACGGTTACAAAATCGAGACGCTGCGCTCGACCCGCGACAACCTGACGGAAATGAATCGGGCCCTGCGCCTGGAAGAAGCGTCGCTCCGGGATCCGGAACGAATCGACGTGAAGGCACGCATGTTGGGTCTGCAACCGCTGCAGCCAGGCCAGGTGCTGCGCATGGATACCGCCACGGATACGGCGACGCCGGTGATGGCCAGCGCCACTCCAGTAGCGGTTGTGCCGGCACAATAGAGGTATCGCGAAAATCGTTGTTTCGAGAATCGTTGTTTCAGAAAATCGTCGTTTCACGGCGGCTTCTTTCTCAGGGCCGCCGAACTTTTCTGATCGTCTTGAGGACCGGCAGTGGCGGAAACCTCCACATCGAACGCCGCAAGATTCAGGCTCTACGCCCTGTCTGGATTGCT